>Ga0209748_1001951_pt1 | contig 10110 bp, 8 predicted proteins | sample BarGraIncu00421A_FD_185490 | JGI IMG/M metagenome (GOLD analysis project Ga0209748, IMG submission 185490) | Arctic peat soil microbial communities from Barrow, Alaska - Barrow Graham LP Incubations 004-21A (SPAdes) (version 2) | ecosystem: Environmental > Terrestrial > Soil > Wetlands > Peat... | reverse complement strand
GAATCCATGGGGAATGACTACATGGCCTTTCTTTGCCGTATCCGTCACCTCCAGTTCGATCTCCTCGGAACCGGCCTCCGTCGTTACCCGAACCTGCTGGCCGTCCGTTAACTTCAGGGATGCGGCGTCACTCGGATGCATGGCCAACGTACAGGACCGTTTGCCTTCGTTCCAGGCCGGATCGCGCATCAGGGTGTTAGCGTTCATGGAAATATGCCTTCCCGCCATGAGCACCAGCGGGAATTTAGGGTCCATCACTAGCGACGCTTCTTCGCTTACCGCATCGACGTTTTTAAGTTCAGCGAGAAGCTCAGGAATATGGAGACAGATCCGGCCGTCTTCGGTCTGGAGGTGATCCAGGTTATGCTCCGGATCGACCTTCCCCACCCAGATGCCTTCCGGATGATCCATAATCTGCTGAAAGATTTCTTCGCTCAGTGTTGCTCCCGGCTTATATCCGGCTCTTACGGCATTTTCATGGAAGGATTTGGGTGCCACCTGTAGCATGCCCCAGAGAGCCGCCAGATGGACGGAACCCATTACTTTTCCCAGAGTTTTTCCTAAAATGAAGGGCATGCTCTTTAAAGCTCTTGGCTCTTTCATGGCATACTCCATCAGGGCCTTGCCATAGGCGGCATGGCTCTCCTGGGCCGCTTGATAGAGGCTGTCCGGAATCGGTGGGATCAGTCCTAATTTATCAGCGATGCGTAGATGGATTTCACCTAGTTCTAGCGGTTCTCCCTCCGGCTCCACTATAGGTCGCCGCATCTGGAAGTAGATGCCCGGGTAGGTCGGAGCGAAGAACGTCCCATCCCAAGATTCATAAGCTGATCGAGACGGGAGAACATAGTGGGACAGAACCGCCGTTTCTGTCATGGCGATTTCCGCAGTCACTAGCAGGTCAAGATGCTGGAATGCCTCCTCATAAGCTGTTGTGTCCGCATACGAGCGCAGGGGATTGGCACCGGCAACGAAGACTGCCCGTAGACGCTCCGGGTGATCGGACATAATCTCCTCCGGCATGACATTCGGCGGGAAAGCCGCGCAGACGGGAAATGCATTAGTAGCAACTGCCCGCCAGATCTTGGGATCCCGCTCATCCGCACGGGAACCGCTTGGCATCATATGACCGGTAAAAATCACCCCACCGGGAACCCCGATTCGCCCGCAAATGGCCTCGAGGATCGTGATCAGATATGATGACAAACCGCTGTGGCGGCCCATGAAGATGCCCAAATCATAGCGCAGAGAGGATTTGCGGGTTGCAAAAAGGCGGCTGATCTCACGAACCTGATCAAAGTCGAGCTGACAGGTCTTCACGGCCGCGCGGGTATCGAAATTCTGGAACAGAGATTTAACCTGTTCAAATCCGGATGTATGTTTTTCGAAGTAGTTCTTGTCCTCCCATCCTTCCTGAAGGATAATGGCGATCATGGCTTTGAGCAGCAGGGCATCCGTACCGGGGCGGATGGGCAGATGCATGTTGGCAATCTTGGCTGTCTCTGAAAGCCGGGGATCGACGACGATTAGCAGTTTATCAGGATCTTTGGCAATCCGCTGGAGCTGTCGCGGTGCCTGAGGTATCTGGTGGCTTTGCATACCGTTCCAGCCTATGACTAGCAGGAGATCCGTTTCTGCTACATCAGGCCCTGGATGAATATATTGACTGCCAAACGTCCGGCCGCATACCCAGAAGGCACCGGAGAATTCTTGGGCTAAAGCGTTATAGAAATACTGAGAGCCCAGACCCCTCATGACGCGCATGCCAAAAGCCGCTTCAAAATGGCAGCCCTGTCCGCCGCCGCCCATATAGGCAAAGGAGCGCGGGCCGTACTGACCGACGATGCTTTTAAGTTTGGCGGCAATCTCATCTATAGCCTGATCCCAGGAGATACGCTCAAATCGATCTCCGACCTTCTTCAACGGGTATTGAAGGCGGTCGGCATTGTTCTGGTGATAGGCAATGTTCAGGCCTTTGCGGCAGACATAGCCCTCACTTTTGGCATTGGATTTGTCCGGCTTCACTTTGACGATGCGGTTGTTTTCCACCTCTACTTCCAGCCCGCAGTTCTGGGCGCAGAGAACACAACCGGTTTTATGTATCGTTCCCATGAGTGCTCCTTTCTCCGGCAGTGCCGCCGGACAGCGAATCTGCGTCTTGACTCAGTACTGAGCGTGAAGGCGCAGTTTTTTGATAATACCGTGCAAATCGCGCTTTTGCGCATCAGTTAAAACTTCCAGAAATTCTGAATTGGCTTCGGTAATCACTCTGGTCGCCTCCTGGCTCATCAATCTCCCCTGTTTGGTCAGATGAATGCGAATGGAACGGCGGTCGTCCGGATTGCCTTTGCGCTCGATAAACCCTGCCACCTCCAAACGATCCAGAATCCCCGTGAGCGTTGCGCTGTCCAGTTCTGTTCTTTTACCGAGTTCACTGGACGTAATCCGGTCTTCATCATCGAGAAAGCCCAGAACCATAGCCTGTACGGAGGTGATATTCAATTGGGAGACTTTCTGACTCAGAAACCGGCTGGCAATCTGATTGGCTTTGGCAAACTGGAAGAAAATACAATCTGTTTCTCTCATCGTGCAGTGTTTATCCTTGCATACAATTTACTTGTATACGAGCATAATAGAAAGGAGTCTGCTTGTCAATATTTTTTTTAAAAAAGCACTATATACGAAAATTTTTAAGTTTTGATGTGGTACCGATGATCGTGGCAGGGATGTATCCTGGCACCCGACCTATCGGGAGAGCGAACCGCTTTTCGGCCATTTCACCAGTCACAAATGCCTTTTCGGGCGTAATTCAGGCAGGCCTCTCCGTCACGCCTTTCTTTCAAAAAGCGTTCTGATTGAATATATTCATCCCATACCCTGATAACCTGAAGGTCACGCGCGTGTATTCGGGATCGCCGTAGATAGTATCGGCGTGTGTTTGGAGCTGGAGATCGACAGCGGCGTATTCCCGGATTGGCGGACGTGAGCTTTTGGCGGTGGCCTGGATCGGACGAGCCAGATTCCCAAATGTTCGAGTATAGCCCGGATCACTTGGCGGGTCATCTATCGCACTGATGACCCGCATGGACCCCTGACATCCCCGCCTTCGCGGGGACAAGCTTCGGGAGGCATCAATGCTGACTGATATCGTAAAGCATAAATATTGAATGTTCCAGTATTTTTACTATTTCTTCAGTATATTCTTTTACAGCATTAACACTGCCCGGCAGAGCAAAAACAAGTGTTTTGTTGATCGTTCCGGCGATAGACCGGGATAATAAAGCATGACTTATTTACTTACTTATTTACCAGCGTCCCCAGGGCGCTTATTTCTACCTTCCTTTCAATATCCCTCAATATATTGAGGCTCCACCAAATATTGAGGTCAAACAAATCATTTTATCTTTTGGGGATGTACTCTCTTATTAGTCTAATCCCCTGTTATTAAAAGATGAATCCAACCTTCTGATTCTCCTTCAGCTATTGGCAGACTATTTGCTATTACTATCCTAACTGTTATGATCATTGTAATCATACGAATAAAGATATAATTTTTAGCAAGAAAGGAAATACCTTATGAACGTGTTAATCGTCTATTACTCGATGTACGGCCATATCCGCCGCATGGCGGAGGCTGTAAAGGAAGGGGCTGACGGTGTAAGCGGCGCTACTGTCAGGATTTGCCGTGTTCCGGAAACGCTCCCGGAAGAAGTTCTGAAAAAGATGGGCGCCCTGGAAACGCAAAAAGAGCAGGCCCATGTACCCATCTGTAACTTGGAGGATCTGGTCTCGGCGGATGCAATTATCTTTGGCACCCCTACCCGTTTCGGTAACATGTGCGGTCAGATGCGTCAGTTTCTCGATGCCACCGGCGGGCTCTGGTCCAAAGGCGCCCTTGTCGGCAAAGTGGGAAGCGTCTTCACCTCCAGCGCAACACAGCACGGCGGGCAGGAGTCGACTATCCTTTCTTTTCATATCACCCTTTTGCACCAGGGCATGATCATCGTCGGCCTCCCTTATAGCTTTGCGGGGCAGATGCGGATCGACGAGATGACGAGGAGTTCGCCCTACGGGGCATCTACGATCGCCGGGGGCGACGGTAAACGGATGCCGAGCAAAAACGAACTCGATGCAGCGCGCTTCCAGGGCAAGCACGTTGCCGAAATCGCAACCAAACTGGTGCGGTAAGAGCAAAGACCGGAAATATACCGGCAACACATCATCTTCGTTTAAGAAAGGGAAGTAATCACCATGAATCAACAAACATCTGATCAAGGATGGCAGCAGCTTCAGGCTCACATAGAGAGCTTTTTTGGGCCAGGCTCTCGCAAACGATGTGCAGAGAATCGAATATAAGCCACGATTTATCGCCCTACTGGAGATGTCATCCGAGCACCATCAAAATGATCTCCAGGAAACGGGCACCTGAAGGGAGAACCCTGTTATCGCTAGGGTATCGAATTCAACATCATGAAGTTGTCTACAGACGATTAATTCAATGTCCGGTTCCACAGGGATGGAGAGGGGATGAATTTACAGAAGGAGAATCGGTATGATTAATTACGGTTTCACCAAGGAGCTGAATATCACTTATGCAACAGTCATTGAGCTAGTGAGAGCGGCGCTGAAAAAAGAAGGATTTGGGATACTGACAGAAATTGATGTCCAGGGAAAAATGAAGGAAAAGCTGGGCATTGATATGAACAAATACATTATTCTGGGTGCCTGCAATCCGCCGAATGCATACAAAGCGATTCTTGCCGAGGAAAACATCGGACTCATGCTTCCCTGCAACGTTATTGTTTATGAAAAGGGTAGCAAAACGGTACTATCCTTTATACGGCCGATGGTTGCCATGCAGATGGTTGATAACGTAGAACTTCAAAAAATCGCAGAGGCAGTCGAGGAGCAGTTGAAAAAGGCCTTCGATGCCATAAAATGAGGATATCCAAAGATGAAAAAATATCTTAACTTATTTCTTATGATAATAAGCGGTTTGTTGGTGTCTTGCGCCCGTGAAGATTACGTTAGCCCGCAAGGTCCCGATGGATGGGGGCACATGATGCATTACGGATTTGGATATGGAGGGATGTTTATGTGGATAATATTTCTGATTGTCATTGGATTGTTGATCTATTTCTTTCTGCAGACACAGAAGACGAAGGGACAGACGCCGACACAGAATGAAAGTCACCTGGATATCCTGAAGATACGTTACGCAAAGGGAGAAATCACCAGGGAAGACTATGAGAGAATGAAAAAAGACCTTGAAGGGTAGACCCTGATGACTTTCAACGCTATTCATGCAGGCAGGATCATGGAAAGGCTTAAGAAATCGGAGAGAGAAACGATGTTGAATCATGAGCCAAACATTGCCGAACTTCCGCCAGGCCATATCAAATCGAAGATGTACGACCAGACCTATACCGCAATCATAACCCTATCAGCACAGCGCTCAAATGGGAGGTCGTTATGAGCAGATCAGAAAAATCGTCCAGTCGTCGTGATTTCTTGTGCAAAATGATTGCTCTGGTCCCGACCGTTTCGGTTGCTGCTTACCTGCCCTTTTCGGCGCTCCGGACGTCCACCGCACAAGCCCAAACCAATTCCCCCACGCAAACCTATTCACCCAAGTACTTTACCCTAGAAGAATGGGTTTTCCTTCAGGCTGCCTGCGAGCGCCTGATTCCTGCGGACGAGAACGGCCCCGGCGCTGTGGAACTGGGTGTACCGGAATTCATCGACCGCGAAATGGACGGCCCGTTCGGCCATGCCGCAAACTGGTATATGCAGGGACCATTCGCGACCGCACAGCCCGAACTTGGCTACCAGTCGCCGCTCACGCCGCGCGCGGTCTATCGCGCCGGTATCGCTGCAGTGGACGCGCACTGTAGGAAAATGTTTAGCAACAAGTCTTTTTCCGAACTTCCCATAACACAGCAGGACTCAGTGCTCACCGGCCTGGAAAAAGATGCACTCGATTTCGATAACGTTTCCGGCAAGTCCTTTTTCGGTTTTTTGTTGCAGAACACCAAGGAAGGCTATCTGGCCGACCCGATTCATGGCGGTAACAAGAACATGGGGAGCTGGAAGATGATCGGCTTTCCCGGCGCGCGCGCGGATTTTATCGATTGGGTGGATAAATACGGCGCACGCTATCCACTGAGCCCGGTTGGTATTGCGGGTGGAAAGGGCTGATGGCTATGGTCGATATCAAGAAACCCCAGGTGGACGCAGTGCTCATCGGCTTTGGCTGGACCAGCGCCATCATGGGTATGGAACTCACGGAAGCAGGCCTGAAAGTAGTCGCCCTTGAACGGGGTGAGAACCGTGATACCTCTCCGGACTTCGCCTATCCGCTCATCGCCGACGAGTTGACCTTCGGCATACGCCACAAGCTGTTTCAGAATCTGGCGCGCGAAACGTTGACGATTCGCCATTCTCCCAAAGGCAAGGCTGTGCCTTACAGGCAATTGGGATCATTTCTACCGGGCACTGGTGTCGGTGGTGCGGGTGTGCACTGGAATGGTCAGCACTGGCGAGTCCTGCCTGAGGAATTACGCCTCAAGAGCCACATGACGGAGCGTTATGGCAAGCGCTTCATCCCCGCCGACATGACCATCCAGGATTTCGGTGTCAGCTATGATGAACTCGAACCCTATTTCAACCAATTCGAGCGCGTCTGCGGCACCTCGGGCAAAGCCGGCAACCTCAACGGCACAATCGTCGAGGGTGGTAATCCCTTTGAAGGACAACGCTCTTCGGAATTTCCGTTGCCGCCGCTTGCCGACGTCTACGGTGCTTCCCTGTTTGCCAAAGCGGCAAAGGACTTAAGCTACCATCCCTTTTCAGAACCGGCAGCGAATGCCTCACGCCCTTACACCAACCCCTATGGCGCTCAGCTTGGTCCGTGCAACTTCTGCGGCTATTGCGAACGTTTTGGCTGCTATATGTATGCCAAGGCCTCGCCACAAACAACCATTCTGCCGATACTCACGAAGAAACCGAACTTTGAATTGCGCACGCAGTCGAACGTCGTACGCATCAATCACGATGCGCAGGGTAAGCGCGCAACCGGCGTCACTTACATCGACGCGCAGGGCCGCGAGGTCTTCCAGCCGGCAGATCTCGTCGTTCTTTGCGCTTATGAACTTAATAACACCAGGCTGCTGCTCCTGTCGGGAATCGGCAAACCATACAACCCTGCAACAGGCAAGGGCGTTGTCGGACGCAACTATGCTTATCAGATGACTGGCGGCGTCGCGGTGTTCTTCGATAAGGACAAGCCGATGAATCCCTTCATCGGCACAGGCGCGGGCGGCCAGGTTATCGACGACTTAAACGGCGATCATTTCGATCATGCGCCACTCGGATTCATCGGCGGCGGTTATATCGGTGTGATCCAGACCGGCGGCCGGCCCATTCAACAGATGTCGCTTCCCAAAGATACGCCGCAGTGGGGCGCAAAGTGGAAGCAGGCAATCAAAGACCATTATTTGTACACCGTCAACATCCAGACTCACGGCACGGTCATGGCCCACCGCGACAATTATCTCGACCTTGATCCGACCTATCGTGACGTATTCGGCCAGCCGCTTTTGCGCATGACCTTCGATTGGAAGGAAAACGACATCAAGATGACGCAATATGTAACCGGCAAGGCTCGTGAGATTGCCCGGGCGATGGGCGGCAAATCGATAGAAGCAAAAATGAAACAGTTCGGCGATCATTACGACACGCGAGTCTATCAGACCACGCACAATGTCGGCGGAACGATCATGGGCGATGATCCCAAAAGCAGCGTCGTCAACCGCTTTTTGCAAACCTGGGACGCACATAATGTGTTCGTCATGGGTGCGGGCGTCTTTCCGCAGAATATCGGTTACAACCCGACGGGTTTGGTTGGCGCACTGGCCTATTGGTCCGCCAGAGCCATTCGCACGTCCTATTTGAAAACGCCCGGACCGCTGGTGCAGGCGTGAACGTGGAGTGTTTAATATGGAGAAGAAAAGTTATGTCACATACGAAATATGAAGGTTGTATCGAAGCACGTAATGAATGTGCCAAACACAAAATGGAGCATTGTCAGCAATGCGCCAAAGCCTGCCGTAAATGCGCTGATGAATGCCTGAAAATGGCAAAGAAATAATAACAATCATCCATTGCCGGCCATGGTCGGCATTACAAGTAAAGGAGATCGATCATGAGCAAACGAAATACAACGAGTTATTTTGGAAAAGGCAAACAGGAGAAGGACGCAGTTCCAGAAGGAGACTCACAACGGGCTAAGGGTGGCGAGCTGCACCAGATTGCTGGTGGAGAGCACCCTGCGCTGACCACAAACCAGGGCGTTTCGCTTTCCGACAATCAAAACTCACTTCGGGCCAATCCGCGCGGTCCGACGCTTCTGGAGGATTTTGTTCTTCGTGAAAAAATCACACATTTCGATCACGAGCGAATCCCTGAGCGTATTGTTCACGCGCGAGCCACAGGTGTGCATGGATTCTTCGAGCTGACCGCCTCGTTAAAGAAATACACCACCGCCAGGATTCTCACTGAAGTCGGTGAGAAGACACCCCTGTTTACCCGTATATCAACCGTTGCAGGGGGCGCTGGTTCGGTGGACACCCCGCGTGACGTACGCGGATTTGCCATTAAGTTTTACACCAAGGAAGGCAACTGGGACATCGTCGGCAACAACGTCCCGGTTTTCTTCATCCAGGATGCCATCAAATTTCCCGACCTGATCCACGCCGTAAAAATGGAACCCGACCGCGGCTTTCCGCAATCGGCGACCGCACACGACACCTTCTGGGATTACATTTCGCTCACACCTGAATCCATGCATATGGTGATGTGGATCATGTCTGATCGCACCATACCGCGTTCATTACGGATGATCGAAGGTTTTGGGGTGCATAGTTTCCGGCTGATTAACGAGGCAGGCGTTTCAACCTTCGTTAAATTCCACTGGCGTCCCAAGCTCGGCCTGCAGTCCACCATTTGGGATGAAACCATCAAACTTTGCGGCGCCGATCAGGACTTCCACCGCCGCGATATGTTCGACGCCATCGCCGCCGGTAATTTCCCCGAGTGGGAATTCGCGGTTCAGCTTTTCACTGAGGAAGAAGCAGACAAATTCCCATTCGATCACCTGGACGCAACCAAGTTGATTCCGGAAGAGCTTGTACCCTTGAAAGTGATCGGCCGCATGGTGCTGGATCGCTGGCCGGATAATTTCTTCGCTGAAACGGAGCAGGTTGCATTCTGCCCTGCCAACATCGTTCCGGGCATCGATTTCTCGAATGATCCACTTTTGCAGGGCCGTTTATTCTCTTACGTCGACACGCAGCTTTCGCGTCTAGGATCGGTCAATTTTCACCAGATCCCGATCAACGCCCCCAAGTGTCCATTCGGAAACCAGCAACGCGACGGACACATGCAGATGTCGCAACCAGCGGGCCGTGTTGCGTATGAGCCCAACACCTTGTTGGAAAACTCACCACGCGAAACGCCGACGAAGGGATTTCATAGCGCTGCGGTAACTGAAACCGGCGAGAAAGGCCGCATCCGTGCCGAGAGCTTTGCCGATCATTACAGCCAGGCGCGGCAGTTCTATCTCAGTCAGACATCCTATGAGCAGGCGCACATCGCCTCGGCGTTAGTATTTGAGCTTTCCAAGGTCGAACATCTGCACATTCGTGAGGCGATAGTCGGTCACCTGCGGCATACTGATGAAGACCTCGCCCGCCGTGTCGCCGCGGGCCTTGCGTTCGACAAAATGCCCGATGCGCCACAGGCCGCAGCGCCCGTGCAGAAAATGAAGCCCTCTCCCGCATTGCAGATCATTGGCAAGATGAAAGACACACTCATGGGGCGTGCGATTGGTATCCTGATCGCAGATGGTTCGGATGGTGCTGTCATCAAGAAGATTAAAAAAGCTGCAACCGATGCAGGCGCCGGCGTGAAGATCGTTGCGCCCAAAGTAGGTGGAGCAAAGCTTGCCGACGGCTCGATGCTGGCCGTCGACGGACAACTGGCAGGAACGCCTTCCGTACTCTTCGACGCAATCGCCGTTATCCTCTCCGATGAAGGCGCAAAGGCACTGTC
>Ga0209748_1001950_pt1 | contig 10111 bp, 9 predicted proteins | sample BarGraIncu00421A_FD_185490 | JGI IMG/M metagenome (GOLD analysis project Ga0209748, IMG submission 185490) | Arctic peat soil microbial communities from Barrow, Alaska - Barrow Graham LP Incubations 004-21A (SPAdes) (version 2) | ecosystem: Environmental > Terrestrial > Soil > Wetlands > Peat... | reverse complement strand
GGTGAGGGTCACGCTCTGGAGGGGCCGTAGCGCGTGCACGAGTCGCTTGATCGTGACACCGGTCCGTTCCTGCAGGTAGCGGGCCACGGCCAGCGCCGCGAACACGATCGTCAGGTGTGCCTCGATCGAGTCCTTCTTGCCCCCGAAGCGGTCTTCACCTCCGCACGAACGGGCTCACAACGAGGACCCTACAAACCCTAATTAGTGCCCCGGAAACCCGCCCCAAATGACCGCTGACAAGGGCATCTACCGCCAACGACCTCAGAATCAGCCCCACGGTGTTGAAGTCAGGCCGAAGCCGCGAACACTGCCATCAAGCACATCAAGCGGACAGGACGCGGCTACCGCAACAACACCCACTACCAAGCCCGTATCCTGCTACGCAGCGCCCACCGAGCGCGGCAACACCGCTTGACCAGCCAAGGCACCACGGTCAACCGCGAATAGCCCCGTAGCGACCACCACCCGTCACCAGGAGGCCCTCCAAGTCATACAAGCCGGTAAGTGCGATGTCCGCGTCGCCCGCCTTCAGCCGTGTGGCGAGTCGCTGGACATATTCGGAGAATGACCGCTCCAGGTCGAAACGCGGGTTCAGCAAGTACTGGATCTCTAGACCGTCCATCGCCGCAAGGAGCCACTCCGCTTCGAAACGTATCTCGTCCACTGTCATCCCCGCGAAGTCGCCAGACGCTATGGCGTCCCGGAAGAGTTGTCGATTGTTCTCCAGCACGCGGCGGTACCGCTCGCACATGAACTCATGAGCTGGATGCTCGAGCGAGGACGCCTCGGTCGCCATCGTCGCATACAGCTCGAGCAGACCTTTATGGCGGACGTGATACGACATCAAATCCAGGTAGCCACGCAATAGAGCGATGCCCCGCGACTCGGGGCCGACGACCTCCGCGGTCGCATCATCCCAATTCTGGAGAACGGCGATGAGGAGCTGCTCCTTGTCGCCGAACAACTTCAGGATCCCCCCTGCGCTGACCCCGACTCGCTCGGCGACTTGGTGGAGCGTTCCACCCTTGAATCCGTGTTCTCCGAAAACCTCTGTTGCCACGGCGACAATCTCGCGTCGACGCTCGATTCCACGCTTATAGGGCCCCCGTGCATGTCGCTCCTTTACCATGACGTGAGCCTATCCTGACTCGTGCCACTTGCGTTAGCCTCGGGGTCTGCCAGGAACTTCGTGTACGTGACGTTACCTACCTGTCCGGCCGTGGGGTCGGGCGGAAGGGAAGATCACGTCATGAACGATCACAACAGCGATGGGGTTCTGGTTCCGTTGGCCGCCTCGGGAGAGCCTGACATGGCTCGCCTGACCGGCCAGCTGGTGGAGGCGGCCTCAGAGCGCGGTATCGAGCTCAACGGGGCCGATGAGTTGTTGACAGTCCTGACCCGTCAGGTGCTGCAGTCGGGTCTGGAGGCCGAGATGGCTGCCCGTCTGGGCTATGACAAGCACGACCCGGCGGGCTGGATGGTGGAGAACTCGCGCAACGGGACGATGCCGAAGACGGTCCGCCACCGAAATCGGCGATGTCACGATCGCGGTTCTCAGGGATCGGGAGGGCAGCTTCGAGCCGATGATCGTCAGGAAACACCAGCGCCGACTGGCCGGCCTCGACGAGGCGGTGATCTCGTTGTATGCCAAGAGGATGACGACCGGCGACATCGTCAACCACCTGTCCGATGTTTACGACACCAACGTGTCACGCGACCTGGTCTCCAAGGTCACCGACCAGGTCATGGCCGACATGAAGCTGTGGCAGGCCCGGCCGCTGGGCGGGGGGCGGGTTCTAGTGATCGTTGCGAATCCTTGAACGGAAGGGATTCGCACGCGGTGTCGCGCATGGAACAAGACATCAACAGAGGCCAGCTCGGTACTTCAAGTTGATCCGGGCCGGCCCTGCGGGGGCTGAGGCGGCCCGCGAGGTGGGTGTGTCGTTGAGCTGTGGCTCACTGTGGTTCATCGACGCTGGATGCGTGACCAATGATCGAGAAGCTGATCAGCGGTCGTTTCCTGTCCCAGGATGATCGGATCGAGATCGCCGACGGGCTGGCCGCCGGAGAACGGGTCAAGGAGATCGCTGCTCGGATCGGGAAGTCCTACCAGTCGTTGTATCGCGGGATCGCCCGGAACCGAAAGCCGGACGGGCGATACCAGCCGTGGTACGCGCACGGACAGGCGCATCTGAAGGGGAGCCGACCCAAGACCAAGCGGTTCGCCCCCGACATCCAGCTGCGCGACCAGGTCGCCGGGCGGCTCGCGACCAAATGGTCTTCAGCGCAGGTTTCCGGTGGTTGCGCCGCCGCTAGCCCGCCAGGAGCTCATGGAATGTATGCGCCGAGACCATCTATCAAGCGGTCTGAACTGGCCTGGTCATCCCGCCGGTGGACCAGGGCTCGCGCTGCGCACCGGGAGGACCTACCGGCATCGTCGGGGTCGTGGCCGTACTCGGGACGGAGCCTTGAAGCAGTCCACTGCGATGAAGTCGATCCACGATCGTCCCCCTGTGATCGAGGACCGCGTCCAGGTCGGGCATTGGGAATCTCAGTGGTGTTGTCAAGCCGCTTCGGTGAGGGCTGGTGGCTGTTGGGTGAAGAGTCGGTTGTCGCGGAGTAGGGCCCAGAGGACGTCGATTCGGCGGCGGGCGAGCGCGATGACGGCCTGGGTGTGGGTGCGGCCGTGTTCGCGTTTCTTGAGGTAGTAGTCGCGGTTCGGACCCGGGCGCATCATGGCGGTCTGGGCGGACAGGTAGAACACGTGCCGTAGCGGTCGGCTGTAGCGGCGGGGCTTGTGCAGGTTGCCCGAGCGGCGTCCCGAGTCGTTGGGGACGGGGACCAGACCGGCGGCGGCCGCGAGGTGGCCGGCGGTGGGGAAGGCTCGTAGGTCACCGGCGTCGGCTAGCAGGGACGCGCCCAGGAACGGTCCGAAGCCGGGCATCGAGGTGATGACGGCGGCCTGTGGGTGCAGCTCGAAGGTGGCTGCGATCCGGGCGTCGACAGCCTTGATGCGAATGTCGAGGGCGAGGATGCTGTCGGCGAGTTCGGAGACGATGCCGGCGGTGATGTCTTGGCCCGGCAGCACGACGTGTTGGGTGGCGGCGGCGTTGAGGGCGCGGTCGGCGAGTTGTGCGTAGCCGCGGACGTGGCGGGCCCGCAGCCACGCAGCCAGGCGTGCCCGACCGACTCTGCGGAGCCGGTCCGGGGTGGCGTAGCCGGATACCAGCACGAGCGCGCCCTTGCAGGACCCGTAGTCGAATTCCCGTTCCAGAGCTGGGAAGACGCTAGTCATCAGATCGCGGAGCCGGTTGATACCGCGGACCCGGTCGGCGACCATGTCCGCGCGGTGCGCGGTCAGCACGGCGAGGTTGCGTGCCAGATCAGTCGTCTGATCGATGACGCTCAGATCGCGTCGCAGCCACAGCGTCTCGGCGATCACGTGAGCGTCCTTGGCGTCGGTCTTGCCCTCACCGGTGAAAGCCGAGCTCATCACCGACACCACCCGCCCGGAGGCGTAGCGCACCTGTTGGCGCGCCTGGGCGAGCAGCGCAGCAGCAACGCCGACGGTGCACCGACGATGTCGAGGGCCCACTGCACGCTGTCAGCCAGCGGCACCACCGCGGCGATCAGCTGGTCGATCTCGACCTGGTCGTTCCCGCGCAAGAACCGCCCTTGCCAAAAAGTGCATGGGCGTATACCTTTGAATCGAGTCGCCCGGGTGAGTCCGACCGACCCCTGAGGCGATGGAGCCACAACACTCCTCTCGCGGGGTTAGCAGGACACCGCCGGGCCGTTGAACGGAGTAGTTGATGACTAAAACGACCATTGGTGTCGGGATTCTCGGGGCAGGGCCGGTAACCCAAGCCATCCATTTACCGACCCTCGCTCGTTTGCGCGATGTCTTTCACGTCGTGACGGTGATGGACGTCGAGGCCACGGTCGCGGAGTCCGTGGCAGGACGGGTGGGAGCTTCGTGGACGACCAGCGTCGAGGACCTCCTCGCCAATGACGAAGTGGACGTCGTTGTGATCTGCAGCCCTCACCAGTTCCACGCCGCCCAGGTCATCGCGGCCTGCAGGGCCGGCAAACGGGCCGTCCTCTGCGAGAAACCGTTCGCGATGACCCAGAAAGAAGCCGAGGAAATCGCAGCCGTGTCCGACGAGACGGGAGTCCCGATCGTCGTGGGCGCGATGCACACGTTCGACCCCGGATGGGCGACCGTGAAGGACAACTGGGGCGACCTCGTCGCCCTAGCACACACGATCCGGTACTCCATCGTCCTCCCGCCGAACCCGCGCTTTGAAGATTTCGCCACCGAGGTCATCACCCGCCCTATCGGGCCCCTACAAGATCGGCGCGATCCCGACGTCGCCGCGGGCATGGTCCGCGGCGGAATCATGGGCCTTGCCATCCACGACCTCCCCCTAGTGCGGGCATTCTGCCCGGACTTCACCAACCTCGAAGTCCTCTCGTGTCACGTACCGGCAACCGGCGGTTACCTCGTCGATCTGCGGATCGGCGACAAGGACGTCCTTGTTACCGGAGTCCACACGGACAGTTGGGAACCGGAATGGGTCTTCGAGGCCATCGGCGATGAGAAATCGCTCCGCATCGACTTCACCCCGTCCTACGTGCAGGCCGGTTCGGCGACAGCCGTCCTCACCGACGGGCACGAACAGCGGGTGTTCGGCCCCCACTCCGGCAACGGTTATGAGGGCGAGTGGCGTTACCTAGCGGGTCTGGTGACCGGTCACACGGCGCCGCCGGACATTCAGGAGCTGATCGACGACCTGACTTTCGCACTCGACATCGCCGACAAAGCTTCTCACTCTGTGCGGCAGAGCACCCTTGCCCTGAAAGAGGCTCACGCATGACCGAACAACTCACCGTCCGAGCGACACCGGAAGCAACCATCACGGGCGCCATCGCTGAGGTCATTGCGTCCCTGCCCGTCTCCCTGCGCGCCGGAGATTCCGCTGCCGGACTCGTCGCCGTGTCAGGTCCGGGATGGGCCAGCGAAGCCATCACCGTGGCGACCGGCGGAGCCCGAGGGATCCTTGCCATAGACCCGGTATTCACAGACTTCCCCATTCACGCTGAAGAACTTCTCGGCGCAAAAATCCCGATCGTGGTGGATACCACCTGGGCGTACAACCCTGCTGTTGACGCTGCCGCCTCCTATTTCGCCGCGCTGAACCCGGCTGACACCATGCTGGAAAGCAGAGTCGAGACCCGAGCCGGCAGCGACCTCGCTCGAGTACTCCTTGCGCAACTCGCCCTCATTCGCCGTGCTACCGGCAGCGCAGTCATCACGCTCAGCATCCACCGCTGGAAATCCAACGGTTACACCGCCATCGGGAGTGCCGAAAACGGCGCGGAGGTCGCCCTCGACGCGATTCTGACCGACGTCCGGCCGCCCTCCGCGGCCCTCCGGGCGCTCACCCGTCAGGCCGCTGTCCGCTTGACGGTACCCGACCCGACCACGGCGACGTGCGGCACAGTAACTATCTCGGACCAACACGGTGCCGTCTTGCTGCCCACCGCATACGAAACCGCCCACCGAGCCGCGTGGCGGGAGCTTCACCGACGGGTGAACGTCGGAGCGACGACGAATGATCTGTCCGCTCTCCTGGCCGACCTCGCCCTGGTGGTCAACGCCTCCTAACCGCACCGCACTACCCAGAACACCTACCCTTTCCATGCCCACCCGTTAACAAAGGAGTCTCACATGAACGCAACCCCCTCCTCCGGCGAAGGTTTCACCCGCCGCGGTTTCCTCGGTACCGCCGCAGCCGCCGCCGCACTCCCCCTTCTCGCCGCCTGCACGACCGGCGCCTCTCCGAGCACATCCTCCGGGTCCGGCGGCCCGGGCGACCCGGTGAAGTTCTGGGACATGCAATGGGGAACCACCTCCTACATCGCCGAGGGCAAGGCGCTCGTGGCGAAGTACGCCCCCAAGGCCGGACTCGCGTCACCGTCCTACCAGAGCATCGCGTGGACGAACTTCTACCAGACGTTCGCCTCCGCGATCGCGTCGAAAACCGGCCCAGCGGTCAGTTCCGGAAGCGGCTACCAGGCGTTCCAGTTCGCCGGCCAGGGCGCTATCGCGGCCGCCGACGACGTCGTCTCAGGCCTGAAAAAGGACGGCGAGTTCGAGGACTTCCTCCCCGGGACCTTTGACTTCCTGAACACGAAGAACGGTTACGTCGGTGTTCCCTGGCAGCTCGACATGCGGGTCCTCACCTACCGCAAGCCCTTGCTGGAAAAGGCCGGCGTCGGGGTGCCCACCGACTGGGACAGCCTGCTCACAGCCGGGAAAGCTCTGAAGAAGATCGGGGTGGTCGGATTCGGAACGGGGGCAGGCGCCGGGTCGCTGCTGGCCGGCCAGACGATCCTCGGCCTCATGATCAACAACGGTGGCGGCTGGTTCGACCCCGATGGGAAACCCGACTGCGTGACGGAACGCAACATCGAGACGCTGCAATTCCTGCAGGAACTTTCCCGCAATGGAATCATGGACCCTGCCGCGATCAGCTACACCGGCGCAAACCTGAACGACGACTGGCTATCCGGCAAAATCGGGATGGGCTTCAACAACGTGCCATCGGTCGGCACCGCCCTCGGCGGCACCGACATTCTCGTGGCAAGTCCCCTGAAAGGACCACACGGCGACATGGGCGCCCTCTACTACGTGAACAACCTGATGATGTACACGAACACCCCCTCGCAGGAATCGAGCAACGCGTTCCTGCGGTGGTACCTGGACAACATGAAGGACTACTGGCAAAAGGGCGTCATCTCCGCTATCCCCGTCCGAAAGAGCATCGCGCAACTGCCGGAGTTCCAGAAGGACGCGAACTCGGTGAAGGCCGTCGCGGAATGGCAGCCGATTTCGAAGACGTTCGCTTCCCTGGGAACCAAAGGCAACGCCGCCCTGAATGCGATCGAGGGCGGCACCGCGTTCACCACCTTCTCCCAGCAGGTGGTCCAAGGTCAAAGCGACCCCAAGACCATTCTGGAGACCCTCCAGAAAGGTCTCCAGGCCGCGGTAATCGGAACGTAGTTCGACCATGACCTCACGTCCTCCGACGTCCGAGGCGGACTCGGTCACCACGAGTGTGCCCGGGCGGGATCGATCTCCCGTCCGGGCACGCCCGGCCAGCGGAGGCGGTGCGACGCTCATCACGTTCGTCGGCCCATCGATCCTGCTGCTGCTCCTGCTGAACGCGTACCCGATCGTGTATGCGGTGATCCAGTCCCTGCACCACGGCACCCTCTTGACGACGGGGCCTTTCGTAGGACTGGCAAACTTCGCGAACGCGTTCAGCGACCCCCTGTTCTGGGGCTCGCTGAAGTTCACCCTGATTTTCACCATCGCCGGCGTCTTCGGCAGTTGGGTGATCGGCCTAGCACTTGCCCTGCTGATGCGCAGGAAGGTACCCGCCGTGGGCGTTTTCAAGGTCCTGCTACTGCTGCCCTGGGTGGTCCCAGTGGTCGTCTCGGCGACGTCGTGGAACTGGCTCGTCGCCACCTCATCCAGCCCGATCCCAGTGCTGGCACATGCGCTCGGTTTCGGTACCGTCCTGTTCCTGGCGAACCCGGCATTGGCCGCCGTCACGGTGTGCCTTTTCAAGGTCTGGATCAGCTTCCCGTTCATGATGCTGATGGCCAGCGCCGCCCTGTCCTCCGTCGATCCAACGATCTATGAAGCTGCACGGATGGACGGTGCTTCCGCTGTGCAGCAGTTCCTGTACATCACATCCCCGCTCACAGCACGCTCGACCTACATCAGTTGGGTATTGATGACAATCTTCTGCGTCAACGACTTCCCGACGGTGTACCTGCTCACCGGAGGTGGCCCACTGGACGCCACCACCACCCTCGTCGTGCTCGCGTACCGTGTGGTGTTCCAGAACTTCCAGACCGGATATGGCGTCGCGATCGCACTCTTGATAACGATCGTGCTGGTCGCGGTCGCCGTCGCTTTGTTCCGGCAGATACGCAAATCCGTTCAGTAATGGACGGAAATTAGGAGAATCATGCCCTCCCCAGCAGTATTGACCCGCGCAGGCAGTGCCACAGCGCAACCCTCCCGACGCTCACCGGCGCCCCCGCGGGAAAACCGCGGCCAGTGGTGGCGTTTTGGTGCCCTTTTGATCTTCACGGTCATCGTTCTCGTCCCCATCGGGGTCGTGTTCTTCCTGTCGCTACAGCCCCCGCTGCTCATCGATCCCGGCGTGACCGCCACCGGACGTGGATCGGGGTTGGCGTCCTTCGTCTACGTCCTGACCCAGACCGGCGTCGTGCACTGGCTCGTCAACAGCCTCCTCGTCAGCGTCGTCACCGTCCTCGTGTCGGTCGCCGTCGCCGCCCCGGCAGGCTACGTGGTCTCGCGAGGGCGGACCCGTGTCGTCGGCGCTTACGCGCTGATGCTGTTCGTGATCCAAAGCCTCCCCGTCATCGTTGTGGTCATTCCCCTGTTCATCCTCTTCGCCTCGCTGAACCTGGTCGACTCACTCCCCGGCGTCACGATCATTTACGTGGGCGGCTCCCTGGCTGTAGCGACTTGGATGATGGCGGCCTACTTCGACTCCATCCCCGTCAGCCTCGAGGAAGCCGCCTGGATCGACGGTTGCTCCGTGTTCACCGGGTTCATTCGGGTCGTCCTGCGGAACTCACTTCCCGGGCTGCTCTCCACAGCCATTTTCAGCTTCCTGGTCAGCTGGAACGACTACCTCGTCGCGGTCATCTTCCTCCGCTCCAGTAGCAACTTCACCCTCCCTGTCGGACTGCAGTCCTTCTTCCAGCAGAACGCCACCGACTGGGGACCCGTGATGGCGGTATCCGTGATCATGCTCCTCCCGCCCATTATTGTGTTCGCCTTCCTCAACCGGTACTTCAGTATCGGGGGTATCGGTGGCGCCCTCGCCGGCCAGTGATTCCAGCCCGCACGATCAACGAAGGAGTTCAATGCTTCAGGAACCCGATACCCACCGCCCGCTCCGCGTAGGTCTTGTCGGCTACGCGTTCATGGGAGCAATCCACTCCCAGGCCTGGCGTACTGCAGACCGCTTCTTCGATCTGCCGCGCCGCCCAGAACTGGTCGCCATCACTGGCCGCAACCAGCAAGCGGCCTCGCATGCCGGTGCAAGGATGGGCTGGCAGGAAGTGGAGCCCGACTGGCAGCATCTCATCGAGCGCGACGACATCGACCTGGTGGACATCTGCAGCCCCGGCGACACCCACGCCGAGATCGCCATCGCTGCGTTAGAGGCCGGCAAACACGTCCTGTGCGAGAAGCCGTTGGCGAACTCCGTCGCGGAAGCGGAGCAGATGGCGAAGGCGGCGGACGCCGCTGCCCAACGCGGTGTTTTCGCCATGTGCGGCTACTCCTACCGTCGCACCCCAGCGTTGGCGTTGGCGCGGCGCCTCGTCCAAGAGGGTCGCCTGGGAACCATCCGCCAGGTTAGGGCCCAATACCTCCAGGATTGGCTGTCCGAGGACACCGCCCCGCTCACCTGGCGGCTGGATAAAACAAAGTCCGGCTCCGGTGCTTTGGGAGACATCGGAGCTCACATCATCGACGCGGCACAGTGGATCACCGGACAGAAGATCACCGGGGTGTCCGCTCTCATGGAAACATTCGTCCGAGAACGCCCTCTCGGCGGGGAACTGGTCGGTCTGGGCGGTCGCGGCGACGCCAGCAGCACCGGGCCCGTCACGGTCGATGATGCCGCGATTTTCAGCGCCCGCTTCGAGCAAGGGCCGATCGGCGTCTTCGAAGCCACGCGGGCGGCGCTGGGCCGCCGGAACGCCATGCGTATCGAGGTCAACGGGTCAAGCGGCTCCCTGTCGTTCGATTTTGAGGACATGAATTTCCTGCAGTTTTACAGCGCGCAGGACAGCGACGGCACAGCCGGTTTCCACCGCATCATGGTCACCGAACCGGAACATCCATACATGAAACACTGGTGGCCCACGGGGCACGGTCTTGGCTACGAGCACCTGTTCACCCACGAGGTGGCTGATCTTGTCACCGCCATCGGAGCCGAGACCCAACCCTCGCCATCCTTCGGCGAAGCCCTGCAGGTGCAGCACGTACTCCACG
>Ga0209748_1001947_pt1 | contig 10119 bp, 9 predicted proteins | sample BarGraIncu00421A_FD_185490 | JGI IMG/M metagenome (GOLD analysis project Ga0209748, IMG submission 185490) | Arctic peat soil microbial communities from Barrow, Alaska - Barrow Graham LP Incubations 004-21A (SPAdes) (version 2) | ecosystem: Environmental > Terrestrial > Soil > Wetlands > Peat... | reverse complement strand
GAAAAGATTTGAAATATTAGATTGCGAGCAAGGGTTGGCCATTTGTACTCACTCTGGCCCAGGAGTTATCGGTTTGGGTGCATTGGTGCTAGACAAATAATATATTGGGTTGGTGATTAAAGATAGCGATACGTAAATAACTTCATAAAAATAAAATTATTCAGACGTGAGCACTTATCTGTTCTTGTAGCAATGTTTTAATATTGCCACGTTGCGCAACCGTTAAGTGTTTCATTTAGTCCTCCTAGACTATATGTTACATTCCAACGGTTGCGTTTGATGTTAGTAGTTTCGTTAAACCTGATATACTCTATATTATGCCAACAAAAAAAACTTCAATCAAGACTACAAGACACAAAGCAAAAAATAAACATATACTAAAATCATCAAAAATCATTGCCAACCAATACGACGGCGGAAACTATAACTATCTAAAATACTGGAATGGTCGTGACTATGAGAATGCAGCCGAAGAAATTGCTATTAATAGGCTTATCAAAGGCAAACGATTCAATCATGCTGTTGATGTCGGCGGCGGGTACGGACGATTGTGTCTGCTGCTTGAAAAGTACGCTGACAATGTAACTTTAGCGGAGCCATCAAAAAAACAGCTCGATATAGCAAAAGACTACCTCAAGGGACACAATCGCATCCAAAGCGAACTCATGCAAGCTGACGATCTGAAATTCAAAGACAGCTCCATTGACCTATTAACTATGATTCGGGTCATGCACCACTTGCCAGACCCATCAAAAGAGTTCAATGAGCTGCACCGCATACTGAGTAAAGATGGTTATCTTGTGCTTGAGCTCGCCAACTATTCTCATTTTCGTAATCGGATCAAACACTTAGTGAATGGACAAAGACTACCACTCAAACCGGTCGATGTAAGCTCCAAACAAAACCGAAATAAAGAAGTGATTGCATTCGTAAATCACAATCCAAAAACAATTATCAAGCAACTTGACAGGGCTGGTTTTAGAGTAGAAAAGATATTGTCTGTTTCAAATCTGCGCTCTCCTACCCTTAAAAAAATTATTCCCTACGCGGTGATGGTAAATTTTGAGCGAATTATGCAACCAATGCTAGCACGCATGTATTTCGGTCCAAGTATATTTTTCTTACTTAGAAAGAAGTAGGTGTAAACACGTGAAGTCCTAGAGGCCAGCTGACGTGCGCGCTGTAACGAGACGCTGTAGTAGCGCGGTGGCGTCTGCATCACTCATAAGGTGCGTCTGAAGCGACGTATCGTATACCGTGGGCGAAAGTCTAGTCTGCAACAGCTGACCTTTGTAGAGATAGTGCGTCAAGATTATGCCCCGTTCGGTACCTGGCCACTCAACCTGGTCGAAGTACAAATTGCCCAAGCCATAATAAATCGGCTTGCCTTTGTATATTTCATAGATTTGCGGCTGGTGCGCCTGCGTGCCGATGACCATATCCGCCCCCAGGTCGATGATGTGGCGGAAATCTTGCGTCTGGCTCCCGATAGGCAGGTCGCACTGCGTGATTTCCGTGTGTAACGCGGGGTAAGCATAACACTCGTCGTACTGCACATCTACGATCACAAAGTCGCCGTTGCTTTTGGCACTGTCTATATCATCTTTGATTTTTTCAAAGCTAAAGCTGTTGCTACCGGCAGTCGTCGCGGTCGCGATTGGCCCACCATTCGGCGAATCGGCGTAGTTGTAGCCCAGAAACGCTACTTTCGTCCCTTTTTTGTCCGCAACATACGGTTTGGCAGCTTCTGCAGTATTTAGCCCACCGCCGAACGTGTGCCACCCCAGTTGGTGATATTCATTTATCGTCGTCGCGTTGAGATCTGACCCCATGTCGTTGTTGTGATTGCCGGTGAGCTCAACTAAGTCGACACCGCTGCTTTTTAGCGTCTGGATCAGATCGGGCGGCGCACAGAATACCATGGTTTCCGCCTGGCAACCCGTCTGAAAAGAGACTTCATTCGACACGTGGGTTATATCTGCATCCGCTAGAAACTGAGCGATTTTTTGGCTGAAATAGTCAGGATCATGCAGCGCCGCCTCTTGCACAATGAATTTTCGCGTCAGGGCAGTCACGCCTGTCATATTTACTTTAAGCGTCGTAGAGATAGTTGGATAGTTATTAAGTTTAATACCCGCCAAGCTATTTGCCTCTCTGCCGCTAAACACAGCCTGCCTAAACACAGCTCCTTTGGTGTAGCTATCCAGATAATATGTACCATTAAAATTAAGCAATTTAACCTTGTAGGATAGCTCACTAAACGGAACAAAAGCTACTGCGGTATCTGCGACAGATTCTAAAGACGCGGAAAAAGACTGCAGCTTTGCTTGATTTATGCCAAGCGTCGATGCGATATCGGTGCGTATCTGGCTGTCGGTATTCGGCTCCACATAAACGGTAGTATCCGTTAGCTCTGATTTGGAAATTTGCTGGCGCGAGGCGTAGAAATTTGTGACCGGAACATATACTGACAGTATGTGAGATGGAGCGCTGGCATCTAACGTCGTCTTTACGCTAACGCTAACAGACCTGTTAAGTGTCTTGAACTGGCTAGTTATAGCAGCTTCTATAGCCTGTTTTTCTTCACTCGTAACACTACTATCAAATTGCACTTGGCTAATGGCTTTTTGTTCTGGCGTGGGCTTAAGGATTAAGTATGCCGAAACCACGCCGACTATCAATACAATAGCCGCAATGCCGATAATTGCTTGCTTTAATTGGCGTGGCCGCCGACCATAGGATCGATACACTTTCATCATTTGTAATCATTTTATGCCTATTGTGCTTCAAAGTTAAGTCTTCGACATATTTCTCGATAAGGAATTGACGATTACATATAATAAGCTATGTAGGCTGTGCACATTTTCGGTTTAAGGCCTAGGGGTTTCAGTTACCTAATTTGTGTCAATCTTTTCCCAGATAATCCAGAAGTGAACAAAAGAACCGTCCCCGAGTTCATCACGGTCGCTCGGGGAGGACTGGTCGGTTTCGTAACTATTTAACATAGGCATATAAGCAAAAACCGCCCTTTTGGACGGTTCTAGCCTTAAAACTACATTTCTGAAGTTTTGAAAAAATCCACTAAGTTAAGGAGTTAATTAGGGGGACCGGTCATGGAACCTGGTCACCCTTTTTCACTGCTCAGCTTGGCTCAACATACAGGTCACGGACCGTTTTTGAGATTAAAAAGATATTTTTTTGAATACTTCAGATTTATATATCAATACTTCATCCCCATTTAATGTTTTGCCTGACGACAATGGCCTCCCAATCTGAGCAGTTATTGCATCTATTGTGCAGACACTTGGATAGTTACCTATGGCATTACCATCTAGTATAATCGGCACTTTTCCAACAGGTATAGATTCGTTACTTTTAAAAATAGACTTATCGTAGAATAATGTCGACTTTCTTAATCGGTTATTCTCGCAAGAAAGCGGTAATAAAGTACCGTCGTGTTTTCCAAATAAGTACATGGCTGGTATCGCTGTATCCATACTAGAATAACCGTACTTATAATTATTAGTCATTAAATATTCATATCGATTTCTTAATGCGTATTCACCGACCAGGTCAGTGCGTTGAGACTTTACAGTTATATACAATAATGACGCACTATTAACACATACGACTACCAGAATAGTTGCTAATATACTTTTTCTTAACACACCTACACATAGCTCCAGCGATGAAAAACAAATAATCATCGCCGGCATTATCATTATCAAATATCTCGAAGTATCTGTCATAAATACCGGTTGGCCACTGGCTATATAAACACCTATTGGGGTTAGTATTGAAATTATAATGAAGAAAATAAACTTTTTGGATAACTTTTTTTCAATCACCAATTTACTGCAGGCAAGAGCCATCAATATAACGAGACCTATATTCAACACCTGACGCCAATTACCCATTTCATTAGTCCCCGCAATTAGCCGAAGAAAATTCTTAAACGTCTCAATAATAACTATTTTGGGTTGAGAAAAAATTGCAAGGCTCTGGCTTAATGAGCCAACACTAAAAAATTCAACATGGGTGATACTTTTTGCAATAATAGTTAACAGGATTGATGCTAGATACCCAATCAATATTGAAATAAAAATAGTCACCAAGTTTCTTATTTTGTTTTTATCTAAAAATATACAATTAACAAACGTATATAACAGCAGTGATATGGCTGTTATATATAATTGCATAGGGTCTGCGAAAAAAGTTACCCCAGAAAGGACTACTAAACAAATCGCAAGTTTTATGCTGTATCTTCGATTTAAAAGAAGACCAAGATATACGATACCCAGGCCAGCTACAACCTCTATGTTTCTTGAATTTGCAAATTGGATCCAAAACACAGAACCAACCACAGTAGATAACCACAGCATTGATAAATTAAATATTGTCGATATAGGTATTGAAAAATATTCAAGAATCTTCTTGGAAAAATAATATATACCGATAAATGTCACTATGTTCAAAATTATCGTAGATATTATCAAAAAAGCTTTCGGGTCAATATTAACAACATCTGCAGGTATATACATAAACAACATCTTGACGATATAATTCGTCGGAGCCATTATTGAGCCGCCAAACGAGCCATCTAGCCACTGCCTAGATAATAATTGTTGGCCGGTCTGATCGAAATTAACATTTTTTGTATAGAATCTAAATAAAGTCCAACATATTACGAATAAGCAACCTAGGATTATTGTAATCAGACTTAATGTTTTTTTGTTTTTAAGTTTATTAATTATGCCAAAAAATGTTAAAGCCATATCTATTTATGTTAGCATATAAAATCTACTAAAAATATTAAGGTCATGGGACCAGGTCGCCCTTTTAGCTACTTGTTTTGGCTCAGCATGTAGGTCTTGAACATCTATGGCCGTAGGGTCCCGGCGAACACCTGCCAAGCAAGCAATGACTTAGCAACAAGGCTCAAAATAATATAAACAAGTTCACCGTATATGTAATTTTTCCATGGACCAACTTTTTTGTATTGTAGAGCCATATTGATTGCAAAGCAGTTGAAAAATATGAAGATTGACACAAAAATCCAATAAACAAACGCGGGTGCGCTACTCCCGCTATCCGCACCAAGCCAAAGATAAAAAGCAATGACTATCCATGGGACAACACCAGCCAGACAGCCAATCCAGTAGCTAAGCCAGTTTGTCTTTTTGGTTGTTTGATTGTGAACTTCCATAACAAGGCCAAGTAGATTCATAATCGCAACCAGTGCAAATAACATTAGTAAACTCATAGCATCGTAAATACCAACGAGAAGTGCTACACCAACGATCATCACACTTGCCGAGAGCGAATACTCAAACCAGCGGGCAATGTTCATACCGTGTGAAAGCTGAGCGGTGTATTGTTTGTTATATATAGTAGCAATCGTGAAGTGAGCAATGGCAGATAAAAACAAGAAGATAGCTATAAGCAGTGGCAATGACGTGTTAAATAGCACCTTTGTTGTTGGTTCTAGGCTCTGGCTAACGGAATTGAATCTTAGAAAACTCCCACTGATCGGAAGCGTGAAATCCTTGCTTAATGCCAAGACGGCAATTCCCTGAGCAAGATGTAAGAACCCTGCAATAATATTAAATTTACGTAATCTTTGCGGAGTAATTGGTTTCACTATACATAAACTATAACACGAGCATCTTGTTGCGGATATTTTTATTAAAGAAAAATCCAGTAGCGTGAATGCTTACTGGATAATCTGTAAAATATATGCTCTTGGCTCAGCATACAGGTCACGGACAGCACAATGTTATAATATCCCTATGAAACTTCCAGAAAAAATCGAAACTGAAAGATTAATAATCTATCCAATGAGCCCAAGATTTACCAAAGAAATATTCGAAAACTTTACGCAAGAAATCACAAAGTTCATGTTTCCTTCTGTGCCACAAGACATGTCTGACACTGAAGCCTTTGTAGCTGATGCGATATCAAAAAATGAAACAGGCGAAGATTTTCAAATTTTCTATACAGATAAAAGTGGTGAATTTATAGGGTGTGGAGGTCTACACCATATAGACACAAATACACCAGAATTCGGTGTTTGGGTTAAAAAATCTGCTCACGGTCATAAGTATGGCCGTGAGGCGATGTTAGCTCTTAAAAAGTGGGCCGACACAAATATACAATATAAATATTTAAAATACCCAGTCGATAAAAATAATATTGCCAGTAGGAAAATACCAGAATCTATGAACGGTGTCATAGAAGATAGCTACCCGTACAAGACAGCATCCGGAGAAACCTTGGACAGTATTGAATTTAGAATATATCGTGATTCAAATAAGAAAATCCAGTAGCGTCAATGCTTGCTGGATAGTCTATAAAATATATGCACTTGGCTCCGTATCATTAATGAAGTCAGAATTCGACTTATACATAAATAAGATAAAAAACAGTTCTCAACCGTATCATCTGCGTTCATCTTTTGGTGAGTACCAACATAGCCGTAGGATGTATCGTCTGTTGCGTTTTGTGGAGTGGTTTGGTTTGGTAGTGTTTCGCCAAATGAGCCAGTCATGAATGTGGAGGCTTATAACACCATAAGTGTTTTAGCATAGTTTGATGGTATATAGAAAAATATCAGGATTTAAAACTCATAAAGGAACCCCCTTGAAATTATAAAATAGCCCTATAAAACCACATAAAGGCCGTGAAAGATGTTCTTTTAGATGATAAGATTTTTTACTTTAAAATATAACCTGAAAACCGGCGACTCACCCTCACACTAAAATCATCAATATATTTCTTCCATATAATAGACACGCATAAAGTCACAAGCAGAGTCGCAATACTAGTTATTAAAACCGAATAATGAAGACCTATTTTTGGATATAGTCTTACAAAAATCGAATCTCCTAACGAATGAAGCACGAGATAGTGCGTAAGATAAAAAGCAAATGATATACCACCCATAAAAACAAGAATTTTAGCATTTAGGAATTTTTGAACCTTAGGGCTAACCAATACAATAGCTAGTAAGATAAACGCTCCTAAAAATTGCCATATGCTATATATGTAAATGCTATCTAGACCTGGTATAAGCATGTGCTCAAATATCATGCCCTTTAAGCCAGCCAAAGGGTATGGAAAAGACGCTATGATTAGTACCGCAATAGACAATATAATAATATAAACTTTACTCACATTTTTTCTAACATATACTACAAAATTAGTATTATTAACCAAGTCAGCCAAAAGCATCCCAAGTACAAAACAAACATAATACGAACTTCCAAGAAAGATTATTATCCCTGCGTACAAAAACCAACGCTTATTAAAGTTATTGACGAGAGCTGCCATACCAAAAACAATAAACGATCCGACCAATTCAATCGGCATCGTCCACATCACAGGATCAAATGACGCGTTTTTATTTATAAGCACCCCAAATAATGCATTATAAAGAGCGCCAGCAAAATTTGGCACTATACTGAATATTTGCATTAATGTTGGCGAATCTGTTATGTAATAAGCATTGAGTGTATTTTTCATAAGACCATTCGATATCATAAAATAAGCAACCATAACAACACAAAAAATTGGAATAGCTAACCGAATATACCTTTTAGCAACCTGGTTAAGTAAATCTTTCATTTGTTTAGTTTTAATATATTTATTAGTCAACACAAAACCACTGAGAGTAAAAAATAAAACAACAGCAAAGCTACCAGTCGTGAGAAACCCAAAAGGCAAACCATAAAAGAGTTTGAACATTATACTGCTATTTATCGCCACCGATGGGCCAAAAGTTACTGCAGGATAATAAGAGGCCGCTATATGTGACAATAACACCGTAAATGCAGCAACCCCCCTAACGCTCTCAAGATAGTACAGTTTATCAGATCCTATATCGTTTTTGGACATCCCTTTATCAGCAAAGTCAGGTTTTATTGTTTTTCCAAAAAGTCTCACGAAGTCTCCATTTTTTTAAATCGTCACAATAACCATATCACATATATAGCCCAAATATCCGAAATAATTTATTAGCTATAAATTCTCATCGCACCCAATATCTCAAAAGAACCAAATAAAAAAGACCATCACGGCCTTCTTTATTTGGCTCGGCATACAGGTCACGAACGTACTATTATATGTCTGGTTATTTTTGGGCTTTTGTGTGACCGAAGGCATTATTAACACCGAAACTGATTAGTTATGTCTTATTAACTTCAAATATACCCAGGAGTATAATAGTACCAAGAGAACCCATGATGACGAAACCTGTTGTGTATACAAAAAATCTCAAGAAATACTTCCCTTCCATAAAAGGATTAGTTAAGGCCGTAGCAAAGCCATTTATACTGAGTACTCCAACAAGAAAGGCCAGAACAACTGGAACGGGGTCAATATCGTCAAAAGCCTATTAAAGCGTCGCATCGCGGAGTTGTTGGGGTGAGTCGTTATTTACTTTTGTTAATCCTAACCCTCCCTTTTATCCTAATGTCGATTCTAAGTGCCATAACAAGATATAAACTTGGGCGTTCAACTAAAAAACGCTTAGTCACCCAGCTTATACTTTGGGGTTTAGTGTTTATTGGTTTAGCGTCGGCAGAATCTATTTATAACTGGCTGTTCCAGCACAAATTAACCCAAACTGAGCCCCTTAGCCTTTTTGACGTTATCCAAATAACGGCAATTGTTATCGTCTTTTACGTCGCAAACCGTTCACGATCAAAAATAGAAGTTCTTGAAAAGCGCATTCAAGACCTGCATCAAGAACTGTCTATCCGACTTTCTCCAAAAAAATGATTAGTCTGATTTAAAGATTAGTTTATTAAAAATAATATAGTTCCATAATACAACCATTGACATAACGATTAACTTTGAAATTGCCGGTATAACTGCAAACCCATGTACTAACACTTGGATTATCGCGTTGGACAACAACAAATTAATACCGGCTAATACTAAGTACAGGCCGACTTGCCTTTTAACACTGTGTGAATAAGTTCTACCCGCGTCATTAAAAGCGAATAACCTATTGCCGGAGAAGCTTACGATTAACCCCAAACTAAAACTCAGTGATTGAGCAACCAAAAGCGAATATGGAGATACAAGGAAGTGGAACAAAATAATAAAACTGAGGTACTCAGAAGCAAACGCTAATACTCCCACGACACCGTAGATGATAATGCGTTTGATCGCTGTCCCGTTATTCAACATAGAAACCATTGCTGTTATAATCTTATTACAATACGAATCATTTTACGAGTGACATATGGGGATCGAATGAACCAACGCGCTACAAAAAAATCATCAAAATTAAAATATTTTTCTCAAGCTAATAATATTCAGCTGCCTAAGAAATACAAGACGATATTAAGTCGCGTAGCTTTACCGCTTCTGTCTCTTCTTTCGCGCGAACAGACCCTAATGCTCGGCCTTGTCCCAATCGATGACGAAAGAGTCATAATTGCCCTCAAACATACAAAAGGTCGCCTACTTGATATTGGTTGCGGTGCTAACAATTTCGTAAGAAGTTATGGCAACGGTATTGGAGTTGACGTAGCAAAGTGGGAGGGGTGCGATCAAGTTATCAAGGACGCTGCAATATTACCATTCGACGACAACAGTTTTGACACAGTAAGCTACCTCGCCTGCCTTAACCACATCCCAAATCGAAATGATGCCGTAAAAGAAGCGTCCCGGGTACTAAAGGAGGATGGACGCGTTATTGTTACCATGATTACCCCAAAACTTGGTGCGTTTATACACTGGCTGCGTTTTCGAAATGACCCAGATAATCAAAAGCGTCACATAAATAGCGAGGATGAGCTTATGGGGATGAGCCACGAGCAAACAAAAAAAATCTTACGTGAAGCTGGTTTTACGAATATTAAGCAGCAGGGCTTTGTGTTTGGATTAAATAATATTTACATTGCTGAGCGAAAAAAATAAAACTTGATTAAAATATGTACAAAATTATTATAGGTAAAATTTCAAATAATTTTACTAATGAACCACACCTAAAGACAGATGCACTTGAAAAACGAGTGCAAGATTTGCACTAAGAATTATTAATAAGACTCTCAGATAAATAGTTTTGTTTTATGATACAATAAATAGCAAATGAGTTTCCTATTTGCGCTG
>Ga0209748_1001946_pt1 | contig 10120 bp, 10 predicted proteins | sample BarGraIncu00421A_FD_185490 | JGI IMG/M metagenome (GOLD analysis project Ga0209748, IMG submission 185490) | Arctic peat soil microbial communities from Barrow, Alaska - Barrow Graham LP Incubations 004-21A (SPAdes) (version 2) | ecosystem: Environmental > Terrestrial > Soil > Wetlands > Peat... | reverse complement strand
GGGCTTCCCCGCCACCGAAGCACACCGAGATGTCGGGGCCACAGAAGACTATTGCGGCTTCAACTCGGTGGGGGGCCTCACCCTGGCCGACAGATATCGACCTCATGTGATCTCCGCACCTTTCCATGCAACGAACTTCTCGTGCTCGAGGCCGAAGAGACGGAGGACCTTCCCGATGATGTGGTCGATCTGGTCCTCGATCGTCTCCGCCCCGTTGTAGAACGTGAGTAGCGGCGGGACGATGCTGCATCCCAGGTCCGCCGCTGTCAGCATGTTGCGCAGGTGTACCTTGCCGAATGGCATCTCACGAGGCACGAGTACCACCTTGCGCTCCTCCTTCAGGCAGACATCGACGGCGCGGCCCAACAGGTTGGCCGCATAGCCCGTGGAGATGCCCGCGAGTGTCTTCATGGAACAGGGCATGACGATCATGCCGTCGGTCTTGAACGACCCGCTGGAGATGGATGCGGCAAGGTTCTTGTCGCTGTGGCACACATCAGCCATCGCGACAAGCTCCGCCATCGGAACATCGCTCTCGAGCTCCCACGTGATCTGGGCGCCCTCGGTCACGATGAGATGGACCTCGCAGTCCTCGTGCTGCTTGAGCGCGGAGACGAGGTGGTACCCCATCACCACGCCAGAGGCGCCCGTTATCCCGACGATGATCCGCATGATCGCATCTCCTAGGCTTGATGACTACGCTGATCGATGCGCCTCAGTCGAGCGGGGGGATCGGCGGGATGACGCCCAGGTTCGCGATCAACTCGTCCGTGAGTTTGAACTTTGGCAGGACCACCGGCGTCTCGGTCGAGCGCCAGGAGTACCAGCAGTTCTCGCACACGAACACCTCCCAGACGTCCCCGACCGGGGACTTGGCCATCGTGCGGGTCTTCTCGCTGTCACAGCGCGGGCATTTCATGTGGTGCCTCCTCGGAGTGTTCTCGTTCGAGCCGCCGGGCAGAGCCCCCTTGGACGGTCCGTCCGGGAACTACTTCTGGTCCATTGCCTGCTGCAGGCCCCTGATGATTGTCGTGTACTTCTGCGTGCCCACCGGGTCCTTGAGCAGCTCGACCGTGCGGGGATCGGGCTCCGGCGGAACGGGCGTGGTGGCGTCGATGATCATCTTCGTGGTCATTCCTGCCGGGTTGCTCGATGGGTCGAGCGGCATCCCGGCGGCGTTCTCGATGAGCGTCACGTCCTTGGACGGCTGGACCCTCGTGGTCAGTGCCCACATGACCTGCTCGAGGTTGAACGGGTCAACGAACCCATCGACGATGATCACGATCTTGGAGTAGGGCATGCCGTGCGGAGTGGAGAGCAGACGCATGGCGACTCCCTTGGCGTACCCGCCGTAGCGGCACTTGGTGGAGATGATCACGCCGATGCCGTGGCTGTACATGGCGTTGACGGCGACGACCTCTGGGAAGCTCTCCTTGATCTGCTTGTACAGCGGCACACTCGTGTTGAGCGCCATGAGGTAGTCGATCTCCGTCCACGGCATGCCCAGATACAGGCTCTCGAAGACAGGGTCTGTCCGGTGGGTGATGCGGGTAATCTGGACCTCGCACTGCAGACGAGCCCCGGAGTACGAGCCGGGGAACTCGCCGAAGGGCCCCTCGACGACGCGGACGCGGGGGATGATGTAGCCCTCGAGAACGACCTCGGCGCCGGCCGGCACGAAGAGATGCTCGGCGGTATCGGCCTTGACGATGTCGGTCGGGACGCCGTCCTGAAGGGCGCCGACGAACTCGTACTCGTTCTGGCTGTAGCCGATGGGGGTGGAGGCCATGAAGGTTACGAGCGGGGTGTTGCCCAAGGCGATCGCGATGGGCAGACGCTCGTTCTTGCGCTCGGCCTTCTCAAGCTGGACAGCGATGTCGTGCATGGCGAGCGCCTGGATGCCGACGCGGTCCTTGTCCTTCACCTGGATGCGGTAGGTGCCGACGTTCTGCTTGTTGAAATCGTCCGGGAACTCAGGATCGCCGGAGACGACGGACGCCTTCGAGAGGAAGAAACCGCCATCCTGCTCGTTGATGCGGTAGAGCGGCAGAACATCGAAGAGGTTGATGTTCTCCGTGATCGTGTTCTCCTTGCACGGCGCCTCTTCGCGCGAGACCACGTTGGGAGGAACCGGGAACTTGTCCCAACGGCGGTCGAGCTCCTCGAACTGCGCCTTCGTGGGGGTGTCCTTCGGCATGCCAAGCATCAGCGCATGGTTCTGCCAGGAGCCGTGCACGTTCGTGACGACGGACCCCTTGTAGCCCCTGATCTTCTCGAAGAGGACCGCGGGGCCGTTCGGCAAGCGTGAAGCGGCGCGACCAGCGGCACTGATGTCCGGCTCGGGCATGACCTCGTCGGTCACCCGAACCAGCTGGCCCTGCTCTTCGAGGGTCTTCAGGAACTCCCGCAGGTCCTTGTAGGCTTTCGCCATCTGAACTCCCTTCATGGCACCCCCCGGCAGGAGGGATTCGCGTGCCGGTCTCGTGGCACTGAGCGAAACAACTCCATGCCACACAGGAGACACTGACCTCCGCCGGCTGGCCGCACAATTCCATTCGAGACACGGCGCTTTCCATCTCGGCACAGTCCCTGCTGGAGGGTGGGTAGTATTCTGTTGTGGCAAGGCGCGTTGCCGAAAACAGACCGTCGAGCGGGTCTTGCCTTCCGAATCGGCATCGGTCAACGACCCGGATTCTCGTTCTCGCAGGAAGGGATCGGCCGTGAATTTCGCTCAACTCGAGTACTTCCTGGCGGTTGCGCGTTCAAGGAAGTTCTACCGCGCCGCGGAGGACTCGTACGTCTCGCAGTCATCCTTGTCCAAGCAGATCAAGGCACTCGAGGAGGAGCTCGGCGTCGATCTCTTTGTCAGAAGCTCCGCAGGGGTATCCCTGACGCCTGCTGGCGAACTGTTCCTCGGCTTCGCGAACAAGACTCACCGTGACTACGAGAACATCCTCCTGAACCTGGGGCGGTTCGGCGCCGGGACTCATCTGCGTGTGCGTGTCGGCGCTCTGCCCGTGGTGGGTTCGTACGACCTCGGTTTGGTCCTGGCGGACTTCCAGATCGACAACATGAGCACGCAGATCGATCTCGTCGAGCGTGAACAAACCAACCTGCTGCGCAGGCTGGAGATGGACCAGCTCGATGTGGCGATCATGCGGACCGACAACATGTCGCGTGATGCGTACGACTGGGTCACGCTCGTCCGGGACGAGATCGTGATCGTCTGCTCGAACCATCATCCGCTCGCGCGGGCGCGCCGGGTCTCACTCGCCGAGCTGAAGGACGAGCGATTCGTGACACTCGACCCGCAGTCGACCATCTACACGATCTTTGTCGAGGCGTGTCGCGAGGAAGGGTTCTTCCCCAACATCATCTTCATGCACGCGCGTCACCGGCCCCTGCTGAGCGCCGTGCGGAGGGGGATGGGGATAACCGCCCTGCCCCGAGGGCTTACACACACCAAAGACGAGGCGGCCCTCTCCCTCGTTCCGCTCGAGAGCCCGCTCTACACGGAGATCGGTCTGGTCTATCGCAAGGATCGGGATCTCACGCCGTGGGCCGAGAAGCTCGTCAAGTTCTTCGTGAGCGTGTACGAGACTCCCGCGGGACCCGAGCCTGAGGAGAACCCGCCGGAGAAGGCGTGAGCGGCAGCACACTGCGATGCAGAAACGGCCCCATGAAGGCTGGGGCCGTTTCCGTGCGTCCGGCGGACGCGGGGATACCTAGCCGCATCCCGGCAGACGCCAATGTCGCGACTCTGACGAGTCCACTCTGCCGTCCTAGAAGAGACCCACGGAGCTCGCCAGAAGCATGACCGCGGTCAACAGGACCAACCAGACGATCGATATGACGAAACCCGGCTTCATCATGTCGGTCATCTTCCAGTAGCCGTACTGATACGTGGACAGCGGGATGGGATCCACCGGTACGAGGAACACGCACGACGCGGTGAAGGCCAGCGGGACAACCAGAAGGGCCGGGTTCACGCCTGCCTTGGCAGCCAGCAGCCCGATGACCGGGATGGCGACGGCCAGGGTAGCGCTCCCGACCGGCAGAATGAGATGCGAGTAGATCCCGAAAGCAAGCGTCGCGCCGAGCAACACCACAGCGCCGGTACCTGCGAGGCGGCCCAACAGGACATCGGCGATCCAAGCCGAGCCGTGCTGGCTCGTCATGGCCATCGCCAAGGCGTTGGAGGCGCCCACGAGGAGAAGAACGTTCCATCCGATACGGTCCTTGATCTTGTCCCAGGTCAGGATCTCGATGCCCGGGAAGAACAGCAGCGTGGCGCCGATGATCGCGATCACGGCGATGTCGAGGCCTGTGAAGATGCTGGTGAACCAGAGGATCATCACTCCCGCGAAGATCGCGGAGAAGGCCTTCTCCTGAACGGACATCGGCCCGAGCTTCTCCCGTTCGGCCTTGGCGTCGTCCAGGCCTTTGACCTGGTCGATCTCAGAAGGAATCATCTTGGTCAGAACGAACCACGCGACGAGCGTCATGATCGCCGCAAAGGGCAGACCGACGACCGTCCACTGAATGAAGTTGACGTCGACGTGCGCCGTGCTCTTCAGCAGGTTGAGGGCCAGCACGTTGAGACCGCTGCCGGCCGGAGTACCGAGCCCACCAAGGGCCGCAGCGATCGGGATACCCATCATCATGGCCATTCCGAACTTGGAGCGTCCCGGCTCACATCCGTTCTTCTTCAGAATCGGATACGCGATGCTTGCGAAGACGATAGCGGTCGGGATATCGGCCAATACCGCCGACACGGCAGCGGTAGACACCATGAAGGCCAGCAGGACCTTGTGCGATGACTTGCCGAACATGCCACTGATCGACAGTCCCACACGGTATCCCAGCCCGGTGATGATGAACGCACCGGCGAAGCAGAAAGAGGCAAGAATGAAGAACACCGTCGTTATCCCGAAGCTGGCCATTGCGTCCTTCATGCTGACGATGCCCAACGTCGGCAGGAGCATGATCGCAAGAGCTGATGCCATCCCGATCGGCACTACCTCGAAGATCCACGCAATGATGACCGCTACCATCAACGCCAAGGCCTTCTGACCGGCGAATGGCAGTCCGGCCGGAGTCGGAAGGCTCACAAGCAAGATGTATGTGGCGATACAACCTAAGGCTATGAACAGGTTCCTGTAGTTCTTCTTCTCTGCTCTAGTGTCATGCATCAATACTCCTCTTTGCGGTTCCCATGCTACCGCTCTTCTCCCACCTTGACGGGTGCAAGACTGCCAAAACGTACCATTGCTATGCTCCACCAGCTTTCATAGTGACTGCAGTACAGACATGACAATGGAGTTGAACTTGTTCTCCGAGGAGTCACTTCGGGAGGTCATTATCAGCGGGACCTTGGCACCCGCGACCACACCCGCTGTCTCGAACTTCGCGAGGTAGCGTATCGACTTGTCCAAGATGTTCCCTGCGGCCAAGTCCGGCATGATCAGCACATCAGCATGACCCGCGACGGCACTCACTAGTCCCTTGTGCCGTACTGCCTCGATGGAGATCGCGGTGTCGAATCCCAGTGGACCGTCAACGATGCAGCCCTTGATCTGCCCCCGCACATTGGCGAGCGTCAGCATCGCCGCATCAACGGTGGACTGCATCTCTGGATTGACATGCTCGAATGGAGCGACAACGGCCACCTTCGGCTCGTCGATCCCAAGGGCGTGGCACAACTCGACCGAGTTGCGGATGATCTGCATCTTCTTGCTGTAGTCCGGAGCGACGTTGATGGCACAGTCGCTGACCACCACCATCCGTTCTTCTTCCTGGTAGTGGAAGATGGTCGCCTGGCTGATCAGGGCCTTCTCCGCGACCATCCCGAACTTCTTGTCCAGCACCGCCCTCAAGAAGGTGCCGGTCTGCAACAGACCCTTCATCGGCATGTCGACTTCGTTGTCGGCGGTCAACTGAGCGGCCATCCTCGCGGACTTGGCGTCATCTATCTCTTCGACGATCTCCCAAGTTGTCGCGTCCTCGCCCAGTTGGACCAGCAACTGCCGTATCCGGTCTCCGTCACCTATCAGAATCGAATCAAGGATCCCCGCGTGCCGGGCGGCCACGACGGACGTCAGCGCGTCCAGGTCATGCGCCGCCGCGACCGCTGCTCTCTTTGCGATGCCGTTGCTCTTCAGCCACGCCAGGATCTCACCGAAATCATTGAACGGCATCCGCTATCCTCCTATACCTGTATGGACTTCAGCGGCTCAGTACCACGCAGCACGTCAAGAGCACCAAGCGCCAATGCCTCCATCTCGTTCTCACCCGCATATATCGCTACAGGGGCGATGAATCCTATTCGTTCCTTCATTCGCGACGTGATCTTGTCTGAGTGCGCAATGCCGCCCGTTATGATGACTGCATCCACCTGCCCTTCAAGCACGGACGCCATGGCAGCGATCTCCTTACAGGTCTGATAGATCATCGCTTCCAAGCACAAGGCGAAGTAGCTGTCGGTGGCTGCTTTCTCCTCCACCGACCGAACGTCGCTCTCGTTGAGGTAGGCCGTCAGACCTCCGCGGCCATTGATCATCGTCTCGATCTCCTGCTGGCTGAGACGACCCGAGAAACACAGGCTGACCAAGGCGCCTACCGGCAGACCGCCTGTCCGGTTGCTGGAGAACGGGCCATCACCGTCGATCCCGTTGGTCGCGTCGATCATCTTGCCCTTGCGGTGCGCCGCGACGGTGATGCCGCCGCCCATGTGGGCGATGACCAGGTTCAACTCGTCGTAGTGCTTCGCGTTGTCACGGGCGTACCGTTTGCCGGTCGCCCTGTGGTTCAACGCGTGGAATCGGCTCTGCCGAGGCAGATCAGGATGCCCGGACAGTCGCGCTTCCTCGATGAACTCATCCGTGCTGGGTGGATCGACCACCACCGGAAGGATGTTCGTACCTGCCGTCATCTTGTGCGCGATCTTAGTGCCGACGTCGCATGCGTGCCTTCCATACAGACCGGAGGCCTGCTGGGCGAGCATGGTCTCGTCGATCCGATACACGCCGCCTTCCAGCGCCTGAGTGTGCCCGCCGCGGCTGGCGATGGCGTCGAGCCCACTTGCATCGATTTCGTTGTCGCTGAGGAAGCCTTCGATGGCCGTCCGCCGATAGTCGTCCTGCTTCATGACGTCCCCGAGGACGGAAAGCTCTTCGATCGGGTGGTCGAGTGTGGTTTGCACTCTGCATTCGTCGTTCTCGTAGTATGCAAGCTTGGTTGATGTCGACCCTAGGTTTATGGCCAGTATCTTGTACGTCTCCATATCGGCTAGAGCATCTTCTTCATCAAGCTCGCGTATTCATGGTCAACCGCGGACTGCAGGACGTCCAGCTGCTGGGCGTTGACACCGGCAAATCGCTTCTGCAATCTCAGGTACTCGGCAACCGGCTTCGGCTTGGATACCGGCACGGTCAACTTGTACTCTTCGCCATCAACGACTTCGTACAGTGGCCAATATCTGCTCTGCACCGCGAGCTTGGCCACTTCGATCGCCTGCGCGGGCTTGATGCCCCAGCCGGTCGGACAAGGCACGTGTACGTGCAGGTAGGCAGGTCCTGTTGCAGTGGCGGTTCTCGCCTTCTCGACCTTCCTGCGCAGGTCATCCACATACCCGACCGACGCGGAAGCGGCATACGGGATCTTGTGAGCTGCCACGATGCCCAGCATGTCTTTGCGGTAGACCGGCTTGCCGCCGGGGGTGGTAGTGGTCCAGGCACTGAGCGGAGTCGACCCGCTGCTCTGTATGCCGGTATTCATATACGCTTCGTTGTCATAGCAGATGTAGAGGATCTTGTCGCCACGCTCAAGAGCACCTGACAATGACTGCAATCCGATATCGACGGTTGCTCCATCTCCGGCTAGTCCAAGAACCTGGATATCTCCTCGTCCCTGCATTTCGAACCCGGCCTTTATGCCCGAGGCATAGGCTGCGGTGTTCTCAAGGTTGCCCTGGAATCCTGCCAGCTTCGTGACTGTTTCGCTGCCATATCCGGAGAACAATGCGGCACATCCCGGCGGGATAACGATCACCGTATTGGTCCCCAGCACGTCCAGGATGATTCGTGCGGCCAATTCCAGGCCGCAGCCGGAACACAGGCTCACGCCATTTGCGATCAAGCCCTTGGATTCGGATTTCATCGTCAGCATTACGACCTCACCTCACGGAGAGTAAGGGCATCTTCCTTCAGGTCCAGCCATTCCACGTGTTCGGTAGTCTCGTTGTCCAGCAGCCGCGTGAAGGCCTTCTTGAAGACGGCGGGCGAGATGTCCCGGCCTGCAAGGCCGGCGATGAACCCCTGCACCGGCTTGCCGCGAAGAGTCGCCCGCACCTCGGTGGCCACAGGCCCGACTTGAGCGCCGAAGCCAGCGCTGCGGTCGATCACGCCGACCGTGCCCACATTGGCCAATGCGCTCTTGATCTGTTCGGCGGGGAACGGCCGGAACGAAGTGATCTTCAGTATTCCGACCCTCTTGCCCTGTTCGCGCAGCAGGTCGACCGTGTACTTGCCCGTACCTGACATGGAGCCGAGGGTCACGATCACGGCTTCGGCGTCATCGCATCGATACGCTTCGGTCAGTGAATACTCGCGCCCGAACGTCTTCTGGAAATCCGCCATGACCTCTGCCAGCACTTCCGGCGCCTTGTCGAAGGCCACGGCCTGCTGGTACCGCATCTCGGTGAACTCGCTCGTCGGAGTCAGGTCGTTGATGAACATAGGGTCGTCGGGATCCAGGTGGAAGTTGTGGCTCACGTACGGCGGAAGGAAGGAATCGACGGTGTCCTGATCAGGCAGGAATATCGCGTCGCTCATGTGCGAGAGGAAGAAACCGTCCAGGCACACCATGGTCGGCAACTGGATTCGAGCGTCCTCCGAAGTCCGGTAGGCGATGAGAATGAGGTCGAGGACCTCCTGGGCGCTTTCCGCATAGAGCTGCATCCAGCCACCGTCTCGTTCGGCCATGGAATCCTGATGGTCGCACCACAGACTCCAAGGGCTCACCAACGACCGGTTCACTACTGGCATCACAATAGGTATGCGGCAGCCGGCAGCCACTCCCAGCACCTCATGCATGAGAGCCAGGCCGACGGAAGAGGTGGCGGTGCCGGCGCGGACTCCCGTGAGCTGGGCTCCAATCGCGCACGACATTGCGGAATGCTCGGATTCCACCCGGATGTACTTCGCGTCCAACGTGCCGTCGACAACGTAGTCCGCGAGCTTCTCGGAGATCGGGCTCTGCGGCGTGATGGGATAGGCCGAGACGACCCGTATCCTCGCCAGCTTCAGCCCCAGGGAAGCGGCGCCGTTGCCGTCGGTCAGGATTCTGCTACTCATAGGTCGCAAGCACCTGCTTCCGGGATCATGGCTATGCACTTCTTAGGACAGACGTTGGCGCAGATGCCGCAGCCCTTGCAGTAGTCCCAGTCGAAGTGAACGCCCCGGTTGTCTCCGTCCTTCTCCACGATGATCACATCGGTGGGACAGTGCTTGCGGCAGGTTCCACAAAAGCTGCAGTTCTCTATCGCAACATCGGGGCGCTCCGTCCGCCAGATACCGGTCTTCGTGGCTACGAACTCCGTAGCCACCGGTCCCACGTAGTACCTCTTAGTATTCTTGCAGTCCGTCGCAGGCTCTTTGTGCTGCAGTTGCATTTGCTTCACCAGTCTTTCCAAAGATCTTGCGCAGCGCATCCATTACTGCTTCAATCCCAACCAACCCTGCTCCAGCCATCGCGCCCAACATGGCAGAGTTAGGTATGTTCCTGCCTATGGACTCAACTGCAATCTGCGTAGCATCCACGTAATGGACTTCGTGCTCGGCAAACGGGTACGTCGGAAGCATGCAAGGGCTGTTGACAACAAACACGGTACTGGGATTGACTCCCACCATGACATCTACGCCCTTGTCAAGAACCGCCGAGTCGAAGATGACAACGTAGTCCGGTTCGTACACGAACGACTTCACTTTGATGGGGTCGTCGCTGACGACGAGGTCCGCGTATACCGGCGCGCCACGCCTCTCATGTCCGTACGCCGGGATCGACTGAGCGTACTTCCCCTCGCCGATTGCTGCGGCTTCGGCGAATACCTTCGCTGCCGTGA
>Ga0209748_1001945_pt1 | contig 10121 bp, 9 predicted proteins | sample BarGraIncu00421A_FD_185490 | JGI IMG/M metagenome (GOLD analysis project Ga0209748, IMG submission 185490) | Arctic peat soil microbial communities from Barrow, Alaska - Barrow Graham LP Incubations 004-21A (SPAdes) (version 2) | ecosystem: Environmental > Terrestrial > Soil > Wetlands > Peat... | reverse complement strand
GCCAAAAAATCTAACCTTGAGAAATCTCAGGATGATGAATTAGGAAAAAGGCTTTCTGTTGAAAAAAGCGTTAACGAAGCAAGAATAGCAAAACTTGCGAAGAAAAATGCAGCTCTTGCTGCAAAAGCAGCAGCAGGTGACAAAGCTTTGGTAGAAACCATTAACGAAGAAGCAGTTGCTGAAACGTTGACTGAAGAAGAAACAAACGAGGCATCTGCTCCGGAAGAGACTGCATCAGATCCGGTTGCAGAAGATAAGCCACAGGAATAGTTTAAAGGTCATAAGGATCAATGATCCGATGGCTTACAAAAGCAACATATTACTGGGACGAATCACAAAGCTAAGCGGCTATGAGGGAGCCGTTGCAGTTAAGCTAGAGAAAATCTTTACTGAAAATATTCCCCAAATGGAATCGGTCTTTCTCGAAATTGAGGGTAGACCGGTTCCTTTTTTTATATCCGAAATGGAATATACCGGAGCTGATATTCTGAAACTCTCATTTGAAGGGTATAATTCTATTGAAAATGTCAGTGAATTCGCTGGTTGCAGGGTATTTCTGACCGGCCCTGCAAATAGTAAGAATAAAAATCCTGAAAGTCAGAACCTTATTGGTTATCTTGTAATTGGCTCTGGAAATGAAAGAGTCGGTTCAATTTCCGAAATTATTCCAAATAACGGGCAATGGCTACTTAATGTTATCTCACCTGACAGGAAAAACATACTGATCCCTTTTCATGAACACTTCATTCTAAGAATTGACAGGAGAAAAAAGATAGTAGTGATGGATATTCCCGAAGGTTTATTGGAGATTAATTGAAATAATATTTTCTCCTTGTGCAGCTTTTTCAGGAATAGCACGTCTTTTCAAAGTATACCATTAAATCTTACTAAATCATAACACTATGAAAAGGAGTATTATTCTACCAGCATTTATTTTGGCAATAGCCTTATTGTCTGGTTTTGCCATCGGCCAGTCGGGTGACAAAGAGACCAGGGACGTAAAAGATTTTACAAAGGTTAGCTTTGGCGTATCAGGAAACCTGTATATTAACATCGGTCCTGAATTCAAAGTGGTTCTTGAAGGAGAAAAAAGATATCTTGATGAAATAATAACTGAAGTATCAGGCGGGAAACTAGTTATTAAAAATGAAAACTGGAGAATGAATAACTGGAGAATGAATGAAAAAGTCACAGTTTATATTACTATGCCTGAGTTAAATGGGCTGGGTGTTTCGGGATCCGGAAAGGCCGAGATAAAAGATGCTGTCAAAACCGGTGATCTTAATCTGAGTGTGAGCGGAAGCGGTAAGCTATATGCTTCAGAAATAATGGTATCGAACCTTGGTTGCAGTATTTCAGGTTCAGGGGATATTTCTCTTGGCAGCGGTGGAAGTAGTTCTAAAGCAGGTATCTCCATCAGCGGATCAGGAAATTATTTTGGTGAGTCTTTTAAGATCGGTTCGGCAGATATACACATTTCAGGTAGCGGTAATTGCGAATGCAATGTCACTGAGTCTCTCCGTGCAAGTATTTCCGGAAGCGGAAATGTAACTTATGGAGGTAACCCAAAGCTTGATGCACATGTTTCAGGTTCAGGAAAGGTAAGGTCGAGATAAGCTATTTTCTGATAATCTTTATTGTGCCGTCGTGATTGACTTTGATGACCGGAGATGCAATGCTTTTGCTCCGGTCATTCTGTCGGTAGTTCACAACATAGTCAACTTTGTCTATAAGACTCTTTTCAATTTCGCTGAAATTTGCAGGAAAGGTATTGCCGCTAAAATTAGCTGAAGTAGAGACAATTGGCTTTCTAAACCGGCTGATTAGTTCTCTGCAGAATTCATCATGGCAGATCCTGATTGCCACAGAATCATCATCGCCACAAACAACTGCAGCAAGATTTTTCCCTTTTGGATAGATAATTGTTAGTGGGGTATCGGAAACTTCAGCCAGTTCGTATACTATTTCGGGGATTTCTGTTACATAATGCTCTATCATAGGTAATCCGTCAGCAAGAATAATCAGGCTTTTATTTTCACCTCTTGACTTTATCTTAAAGATCTTTTTAATTGCTGTATCATTGGAAGGATCACAACCCAATCCCCAGATGGTATCTGTCGGATAGAGTATAATGCCACCTGCTCTGAGTGTAATCAGAGACTCTTTAATATCTTCATTGAAGGTCATTGAACAGAAGTTACTGTATAGGACTGTTTTTATTCAACAGCCTCAGTTTCTTGTATTTATTGCAGGTTGATTTTGCATACATGGAACAGATCAGATATCCAGAGCGACCATCAAGAAAACCTCCTTTGATTATAAATGATCTGAAAAATCCCCACAAAAAATGTATATATGGAGTTAATAAGCCGGCTTTTCTACCATCTTTATGAAACTCCTCTGCACCGATAAGTGAGTATTTTTGCATTTTGTCAATATGATCCTGAAGCGAAGAAAAAGGCCAATGCAGCAAATCGCCTTTCAGCTTTCCAACTGTTGCACCATTTGACATCAGAAATTTTTCATGCAGATTGAGTTCTCCCCATTGACCATGGTCAGCATAGAATAGCCTCAGTTGCCTGTCGGGGTACCACTCTGAATGACTTATCCATTTTCCGCAATAGTTACTTCTTCGGTTGAAAAGGTAACCATCATACTTCCAATTATCTTTCATAGCCAGAATCGACTCTCTTAGTTTATCACTCAGTGCCTCATCTGCATCAAGCGAGATAATATATTTATAATTGGCAAGTTTTAGGGCAAAATTCTTTTGATCGCGGAAACCTTCAAAAGGATGTTTCACGAAATTGACATTATGTTTTTTGCAGATCTGCTCGGTAGCATCTGTGGAGAACGAATCCACTACTATAATCTCATCTGCAATCCCCTCAAGCGATGAGAGACATTTATCGATAAACAACTCTTCGTTATATGTTATAATTACAGCAGATATTTTAGGCATACATAAGTGTCAGTTAGGATTCTGCTCAAATTTAACACAAAATCAGTTATTAGCAATTCTTAGTTATGTAAATTTTTTTACCAGGTCCATTAACTTTAGTTTATAAACGGATATTATACTGTTCTATTGCTCAAATATCATGCCGGGCTGTCAAATGCCTGAATATCATATTGAGTAAGGGTTTCTTAAAACCGCCGGAATTGAACAAATTGATATTATACAATCTGAAAAAGGATTAGAAATTCAACTTGCTGACCACTTACCATTTGAGGCTTCCAAGTCTTTCCATAGCTTTCAGCACACTTTCATGAGTAGCGAATGAGGAAAACCTGAAATAACCTTCACCTGAAGGTCCGAAGCCTGATCCTGGGGTACCAACAACGTTGACCTCATATAGCAGTTTATCAAACAATTCCCACGATTTAATCTGCCGGCCTGAATTTACCCACACATATGGGGCATTGATCCCGCCATAAACCTGGAAACCTAATTTGGCTAGACTTTCACGGAGGATCTTAGCATTGTTCATATAATAATCAATAGTGGTTCTCACCTCTTTTTTCCCTTCAGGTGTAAAGGTAGCTGCAGCAGCTTTCTGCACTGGATAGGATACTCCATTGAATTTGGTGGAATGTCTCCTGAACCAGAGGGGATGAAGCGGTTTTTCCGTACCATCAGAGCTTGAAGCAACAAGACTCTTTGGGATAACTGTATATGCGCAGCGTGTTCCTGTAAATCCAGCAGTTTTGGAAAAACTGCGAAATTCGATGGCTACTTCTCTGGCGCCTTCAATTTCATAAATGGAATGAGGAATTCCGGGGTCAGAAATATAAGCCTCATATGCTGAATCGTAAAGAATGACAGCTTTATTCTTAATTGCATAATCGACCCATTTTTCCAATTCAGTCTTATTCGCTGTTGTTCCTGTGGGATTATTAGGATAACAGAGGAAGATTATATCTACCTTTTTTTCAGGAATTTCCGGAATAAATCCATTTTCAGCTACACAGGGCATGTAAATTAGTCCCTTGTAGTATCCGTTTGCCTGATATTCACCGGTCCTTCCTGCCATTACACTGGTATCGACATAAACGGGATAAACGGGGTCCTGCACGGCAATGACATTATTCATACCAAAGATCTCCAGAATGTTGCCCGTATCACATTTGGAACCATCTGAAACAAAAATCTCATCGGCTTGTATATCAGCTCCCCGATCATGATAGTCGTTTTTTGCAATAGCTTCGCGCAGAAAATCATATCCTTGTTCGGGTCCGTATCCTTTAAATGATCCGGATTTCGACATTTCTTCAACACCTTCGTGAAAAGCACGGACAACTGATGGTGTAAGTGGCTGTGTTACATCACCAATTCCCATTTTAATTATGTCGGCCTGAGGATGTTCTTTCTGATATTCACGAACACGCCTTCCAATTTCAGGGAAAAGGTAACCAGCCTGAAGTTTAAAATAATTATCGTTAATCTGCGCCATTTTATATATTTTAGCCGTAAATATATTAAAGTTACTTTTCATCCTAAAACAATGAATTATATTTATTCCAAAGTAAGCAGCGAAAACAAATTTTTTGGCAACAACGACCCTGTTCAACTATCGGAGAACTATGGTACTCCGCTCTATGTATATAACGAAAATATTCTGCGCAAACGATGCCGTGATCTTAAAGGACTCATATCCTATTCAAATTTCACGGTCAACTATTCACCTAAAGCAAACAGTAACCTTGAGCTTATTAAGATAGTAAAGAGCGAAGGATTGAGGGTCGACGCTATGTCGCCCGGCGAAATTTATATAAATATGTTGGCCGGCTATAAACCTGAAGAAATTTTGTACATCAGCAATAATGTCAGTGAGGATGAATTTCGCTACGCTATTGACGCAGGGGTAAAGATTTCAGTGGATTCTGTATCGCAGCTTGAGATGTTTGGTAAGATCAACCCGGGAGGTAAAGTGGCATTCAGGGTGAATCCGGGCATCGGCGCCGGACATCATGAAAAGGTTATTACTGCAGGGCAAAAAACAAAGTTCGGGATAGAAATGAACAGTATTCCTGAGATAAAAAGAATTGTCAGGGAGTACAACCTTAAACTGATAGGTATCAACCAGCACATCGGTTCTCTCTTTATGGACGGGGAAGCCTATCTGGAGAGTACGGGCAATATACTTTCCATAGCCAGGCAATTTGACGACCTTGAGTTTGTCGACCTTGGGGGAGGATTTGGAATCCCCTACAAAAAGCAATCAGGCCAATCGAGATTAGATCTTAAAGAACTGGGCGAAAGGCTTTCGAAGGTTATTCATACCTGGGCAAAAGAGTACGGAAAAGAAATCGAATTTAAGATTGAACCCGGCCGGTATATAGTGGCCGAATCGAGCATCATCCTTGGAAGAGTAAATGCAACAAAAACAAATTACAAAATTAAATATATCGGCACCGACATTGGTTTTAATGTGCTAATACGTCCTGTCATGTATGGCTCCCACCATGATATAGAAATATACCGCAAAAATGATGTACCTTCAATTAAAGAAGAGACCGTGAATATCGTCGGCAATATCTGCGAAACAGGTGACATAATTGCAAAAGAGAGAAAGCTTCCGGAAATATTTCAGGATGACATACTGGGAGTACTCGACAGCGGAGCTTATGGATATTCAATGAGCTCGAATTATAACTGCCGTCTGCGGCCGGCTGAGGTTCTGATACAGACCGATGGAACCCCCAGGCTCATACGCAAAAGAGACACCCTAGAAGACCTCATAAGAAATTTTATTCTTTAGTAGCTATATCTGTTAATAATGGTAAGAAACAGTTTTGTCAAAATGCATGGACTGGGCAATGAGTATATTGTTCTTGAGAGTGCAAACATAGATTTTCAGCTAACAAAGCAGGCTATAATGCGTTTGTGCAACATCCATTTCGGGATCGGCTCTGATGGTATCGTTATGATGGTTCCGTCAGAAAAAGCTGATTTTGGATTCAGGGTTTATAATCCCGATGGGTCAGAGGCAGAGAAAAGCGGAAACGGTCTTCGTATTTTATGCAAGTACCTTTATGATTATGGTCATGCAAAGAGCCCGAAGTTTTCAGTTGAAACTCTTACCGATATTGTTTATGCCGAAATCGTAGAAGAAGAAAAAGGAAAAGCAACTCTGATCAGGGTTGACATGGGTAAGGCAATATTTACGTCGCACGATATACCGGTTAACTCTGATCAACCTGAGTTCATTGCCCAGAAAGTTATGGCAGGTGATAAGGAATTTGAGGTGAATTGTGTTTCAGTTGGCAATCCGCATTGTGTTGTTATCAAAAACGAGCTTAATGAGAAAGAGATCCGAACTTACGGTCCCTTGCTGGAAAATCACGCCTTGTTTCCCAACCGCATCAATGTCCAGTTTGCCAGGGTCCTTTCCGATCATGATGCAGAGATTCTTATTTGGGAAAGAGGAGCTGGTTTTACTCTGGCATCAGGCAGCTCATCATGTGCAGCATCAAGCATTCTCGTAAAACGAGGTCTGATAAAAGGCGATCTAACCATGCATATGCAGGGGGGAACGCTGAAAATAGATATTGACAAGGCATGGAACATCCGCATGACGGGTGAGGTACGCGAAATAGCCAGGGGAGTGCTGGGGAAGGAGTTGCTGGAAGATCTGAACAAGCCTTTTACGGGTTAAGACTCAGAAGCTTGTTCCGAATATCACCCTCGTGTTATCGTTTACCGGCAGAAGCCGGTACAGTTTATGTAAAAACCAAGAGAATCTGAACCTTTATGTCAAGGTAATATATTGTATTTCAGTAATATATATTTTTAACATTTTTTATATTCTGCAATTGAATTGTTTTGAATATTCTTTTGGTAGTAACCAAATCTGTTCTATATTTGTACCTTCCGTAATTTTGTTTTTACCCTCATATTGAGAACCTGATTTGAAACGATTTGATTTGTATTAATAATTAACCTATGAGTAAATTTATTTATTTAACAGCAACCCCTGAAGCGTTAATTGCTTCAATGCTTCCACCCACAGAATTTGGCGCATACCTGTCAACAGGCACCAAAAAAAGGAATAAAGGTCAGGCTATATTCTTTGAGGTTGATCTGGGACAGATTGAGAAATTGATAGATATGGATAGTCTTAACAAGAGATGTGTTGCCAAAGCTGATGGCAAACCAAAAAGCTCTGTTTATCTTTCAGTTTACAAAACACTCGAAATGATTCCTTTATCGGCGCTTAAGAGTCTGTATCTTACAACCGACAACGGGTATACTCTTGAATTAAAGAAAGAAACCTTTAATACCTCGAGGGAAGTATTGGGTAAGCTTCATCTTTTTCAGGAACTATGTCCGGTTACTCCATTGGTTGCCAGTGAACTGACGCCTTCTGCATTCATGAAGAAGCTTACAGATGGATCAATTACTATTGTACTTCCAAAACTGTTTTTTGTTGATCTTAAATTAGGAGAATTAGCAACCAATCCTCTTAACGGATCTGTCGAAAATCTGCCTTATTCAAACGTCGGACACCTGAGAGACTGTCTTGAAATATTAAAAGGCGAATATGAAAAACATATGAAAACAGTTCAGCGGGTTTACTCAGGTTCCTTACTCTACAGAACAATAGAAACCGGTTTTTATGTTGGCTCGAAAGATGAGATATATTATTATCATTATCCTAGTCTTTCAGAATTGGAAAACATTAATTATGAATTTTTTAGATCTATATAGTATTAATCTTTTTAAATGAATATTTATTATGGTTAGTTTACCGGGGGCATCCCCATTTGAAGTAGCGGCAATCTGGACTGTTCTGGTTATTGCATTTTTCGGACTTGCATATGCGCTATTTCTTCGCCGGCAAGTAATGGCCTGTGATAAAGGAACAGAAAAAATGCAGGATGTTTGGGATGGTATAAGACTTGGAGCAAATGCTTATCTGAAAAGGCAGCTTAAGACTATTGTTCCTCTTATTTTCGTCTTTACAGTTATTTTATTCCTTTCTGTTTACGTAGTTCCTCCGACAGCGGAATCAAAACTGCGTTTTGTTGGTTATTCCGATGAATCACTTAAGCTGGTCATTGGTTTTGGACGTGCTGTGGCATTCATTATGGGTGCTGTTTTTTCGTTGCTTGTTGGCCAGTTCGGTATGAGAATGGCTGTTCAGGCAAATGTTCGCGTAGCATCTGCCTCAAGAAGAAGTTTCGGTGAAGCATTAAAAATTGCTTACCGTGCCGGTACAGTTACCGGAATGCTTACTGACGGTTTAGGGCTACTTGGTGGCACAATGATTTTTATTATTTTCGGTGTTGCTTCACCTGATACACTACTCGGATTTGGTTTTGGAGGTACATTACTGGCTCTTTTCATGAGAGTTGGTGGAGGTATTTATACAAAGGCTGCTGATGTTGGAGCTGACCTGGTTGGTAAAGTTGAAGCAGGTCTTCCTGAAGATGATGAGCGCAATGCAGCAGTTATCGCTGATCTCGTTGGAGATAATGTAGGCGACTGCGCTGGTATGGCAGCAGATATTTTCGAATCATACGAGGTGACAATTGTTTCAACATTAATTTTGGGAGTAGTTCTATTTACCCAGACTCATGAGCTATCATGGATTATTTTCCCGTTACTTGTAAGAGGAATCGGAGTTCTCTCTTCCATTGTAGGTACTTATCTCGTGAAAGGCAGTAAGAATGACAAAACCAATAACGCACTTAAATCGATCAACAAGGGATTCTATTCCTCAGCAGCTATAAGTATTGTAGCTTTTGGAATTCTTTCATATTTTTATCTGCATGACTGGCGTTCATTTCTGTCAGTGGTAGTAGGGATTCTTCTTGCAATCGTACTCGATGAAATAACCAAACATTTTACCGACGGCAGTTATCACCCGGTAAAAGATATTGCCAAGAATTCAAAGACAGGTTCAGCTACCCTTATTTTAAAAGGATTGAGCTATGGATTTGAAGTTGCTGTCTGGCAGACACTTGTCATCGCAGTTACAATTTTTGCTTCAGTGATGATTTATAACGGCCTCCCAATTGTTTATGTTCTTTACGGAGTTGCAATGACCGGTATTGGCATGCTTACACTTACGGGAAACAATGTTGCAATGGATGCTTTCGGCCCTATTGCAGATAATGCAAACGGTATTGGTGAACTTTCTCATCTCGACAAAGATGCCCGCAAAATCATGGATTCACTCGATGCGACCGGTAACACAACCAAGGCTATTACAAAAGGTGTAGCAATCGGATCTGCAGTAATTGCCGCTGTGGCTTTGTTCGGGTCTTTTATTACAGATGTGAGCAAGGTTCAGATTCAGCTTGGATTTGAAAAATCTGCACAGCTTATTGAGACCGGGATACGTATTTCGGTACCAATGGTCTTTATTGGTTTCCTTATCGGAGGAACTATTCCCTGGTTATTCTCTTCGCTGACAATCAGCGCTGTCACACGTGCTGCAGCTCAGATCGTGGAAGAAGTTCGCCGCCAGTTCAGGATCCCCGGTATCATTGAACGTACCGTAAAACCTGATTATCAGAGAGCAGTAGACATTTGTACCGTTTCTGCACAGAGAGAGCTTGTTCCTCTGGCCCTTATAGCTGTGATCTCACCAATACTCATCGGTGCTCTTCTGGGGGTTGAGGCATTAGGAGGTTTTCTTGCAGGTGTCATTCTATCGGGACAGTTGCTCGCAGTCTTTATGGCTGGTGCCGGTGGTGCCTGGGATAATGCAAAAAAGACTATCGAGGATGGTCTATACGGAGGTAAAGGATCTGAGGCTCATCATGCAGCAGTTGTTGGTGATACCGTTGGCGATCCGTTAAAAGACACAGCCGGACCCGCATTAAACCCGATGATTAAGGTTATTAATCTCGTTTCACTTCTTGCAGCTCCTGTGATCATTGCTTATCAGAAACCCGGACAGGCATCAGTTGGCATGTTTATAACCGGTGTAATCTGCCTTGCAATTATTGTTGGTGCAATTACCTTCTCCAAAAGAGGCGGATTTAAAAAAGAAGTATTTGAACAATAATATTTGAGTTTTAGACTGAAGGATTTAACCTTTAGAATTTTATCATTTTTATCATGTAGAGACAGGTCTCAGACCTGTCTCTATTGTTTTATGCCTTATGAA
>Ga0209748_1001943_pt1 | contig 10127 bp, 9 predicted proteins | sample BarGraIncu00421A_FD_185490 | JGI IMG/M metagenome (GOLD analysis project Ga0209748, IMG submission 185490) | Arctic peat soil microbial communities from Barrow, Alaska - Barrow Graham LP Incubations 004-21A (SPAdes) (version 2) | ecosystem: Environmental > Terrestrial > Soil > Wetlands > Peat... | reverse complement strand
GGTTTACCAATTTCAAAATCTCTTAATCCGAAATCAGAAGTACTAAAAGAGTTAATTTTAAATATATCATGTCCATTGCCGGGTATTAATGGATAAAATGAGATTGAAAATTGAAAAGTATTGATAATTAAATTTTCATTTTTAATTAATACGCCAATCCCTATTTGTGAATAAATTTTACTATTGCTAAATCCTTTTGGGCCATCGCCCAACAGACCAAGAGAGCAAATCAGATAAGGCCCAAAATGAAATCCGATTATATTCCAGGGTGAATACATTTGTGTCTGAAAAGAAAATAAAATGCGTTTATTACCTGACAATGAAGAGCTGTTAAATCCATGTAGTCCATAACTATCTTTCAACGTCAAACTATCATTATAATAGCGGTTTAATCCAATGGTCACTTCCGGTTTAACAAATTGTCTGAATTTCCATTTCCCGATTTCAAATAAACCGGTAAAATAATTTATGCCTGCTGTTAAAACTCCTTGTTGCACTCTACCGGCACTAATGAATGTTCCAAATTCAAAGTTTGTACTCAGATATCCCCATTCATTATAATTACCGTAGGAAAACCGTATTCCTAAATATGGTCTTACTACCTTATTTTTAATCTGATAACCACCCGTCAAACTATAGACTTTCCCAACCGGCACATCCTCGATAACACCATATTTATAGATAAACTTGTCCTGCACGTATCTCCTGGATGAAATTCCTAATCCCAAAAGAAAAAAATCCTCATTGGAATAAACATGTAAAGGGTCATATATTTCTGATGGTCTTTTATAATACCTGATACGCAGATATCGTGCTGCAAAAATCAAATTAGTTGTGCGTTCATCAACAGTGTTGCCTTTAAAAATCCGAAAGGCTTTTGCTACCCAATAATCCTGAGTGTCAAATTTTAAATTTAGTGGAACATATGCACTATCTATAACTTTTAAAGAATCCTGTTTAAATTGAGTTGCAAGAAATGCTCCTGCAGCCCACTTTGCCAGAGGAGAAAAGAAAGGACGTTCAATCGTCAAACTTCTAGTATAGTTCTGATAACCATCTATTTCATAATGTAAATTTGTACTGATATATGTATTTCGGAGATTGGATATCGTATAATTTGTACTAAAAGTATTGATACTATTACTAAAATTTCTGGCAAAAACATTTTGATACTCATGGCCTAAACCCAAAAAGTTTTTATCTGTTAAATTAATAGAGTTGCGTGATGATGAAAATATTGCCCTGGGAACAATGCTCCATTTGTCTAATTCCCGAATATATATATCAACAGAGTCTGACTTTTCTGATGAAGATAATACTGTAAATGTAACATCGGTTACATATCCCCTGCTTCTTACCAATCGTTCAGATTCTTTAACCAGCAAAGAATCGAATACCTGGTTCCGGTGAATAAGTAAGAGATTTCGAATAGTTATACTTTGAGATTTTATATGTAATTTATTACCGGTGTTGGCTAAAAAATTGTTTTTTGTTGCAATGGTATCATAAATCGAGTAACCAAAAGGATCATGTGTCTCAATGTTAATCTGCCTGATAATTTTACCTTCATATGCGCTAAATGGCTTCTGAATCAACTTCTTATAAATCCTAATTTGGGCTTTAGTTTGAGCATTATTTTTAGCGACAGGTTTAAAAAACAACCCAAACATAAACTTTGTAAGCTTCTTTTTCTCTGAATAGGTTTCAAGGTTTTTATACAGTTTGGTTGAATCTTTTTTGACAGGAATAGTTTGAGCAAATGCAAATTCACTTATAAAAACCGATACAAAAAGAAGAACAAATATATTTTTGAATCTCATTTGCATTTGCCATTTACTACTGCCTCAAATTACACCAGGAATTAAACTTTAGCTTTTTTAGTTGGGATGATAAACAATGGTATTGAAGTATCGTGTAAAACTTTCGTAACAACACTTCCCATTACGATGTTTTCCAACCATTTCTTACTGTGAGATCCCATGACGATGATATCCACATGCAGGTCTTTTGCAGCTTGCAATATAGCTTCAGCAAATTCTCCTTCTCTTACAACTGTTTGAATAGTGTCATCTCCCAGATGTTGTTTGAATTTATTCAAAAATTGTTGAGTTGCATCTTTCAGACCTTCAATACTATCCAATTGCATGGGCATCATTTCTGTATGACCGGCAAATCCCATTATCGGAGAATAGTCCATATTTGAGTAATAAACCGGATCTATCATCACGTGTAACAATATTACTTCAGCTCCCATTGTTTTAGCCAATAAATAACCAATTTCAGCTACTCTTTTAGCAGTTGGATCATAATCCAAAGCAATCATAATTTTTTTCATCCCATTTGTTTTCATCTGTATGTTTTTAAAATGTATTCAATTGATCTGATAGAATAAATCCCATCCCTAAAAAAATATTTACAATTATTTATTTTTGATTATTCTTATTCCTGATTTTTCTTTTCTTCGACGGGTTTGGTTTGACCTGGTTGTTGAGCTTTTTTGTTAGAAGTCTTTACATCTTTCTGTTGCTCTCTTTTATTATTTCCAGATGGCCTTACATTTTGCGCAGGAGCTGGTTTTGCATTATTGTTTTGAGGTTTTACATTACTTTGTGGCTGTTGTCTCCTGCCATTAGTAGTTGGATTCACATTTTGAGGAACTACAGGTTTAGGCTCAACATTATTCTGTGGATTCACCGTTCTCTGTGGTTGTTGTCTCCTTTCCGGAAGGGATGGATTTACATTTTGTGGAACTACAGGCTTTGGATCAACATTATTCTGTGGAATTACTGTTCTTTGCGGTTGTTGCCTGTTATCAGGAATAGTTGGATTTGCATTTTGTGGAACTGTAGGCTTAGGGTTATTTTCCTGTGGACTTACAATTCGTTGAGGCTGTTGACCTCTGACAGGAGTTGATGTATTTACATTTTGAGGTTCCGCAGGCCTTCTATTATTATCCTGTTGATTAATATTTTGTTGTGGTTGTTGCCTTCTATCAGGTGTTGATTGATTTGTATTTTGAGGAACCGATTGTTGTTGATTATTATACCAGGGTCTAACACCATTTATTTGGCGTTCCTGTCTGTTATTATCTGTTGGATTTACATTCCGGGGTTGATTTATCTGTTTTCTTTCAGATGGCCGTTGTACATCTTTTATGTCTATAATTCTGGTTGGTGCAGGTTTAAATCCCGTTTCATTGTTGTTGTTTATCTGAGGTCTGAAAATACGCAACTGCCCATTTATCATTATTTGCCCTGGTCTGTCGTTTTCCTGAATTGAAACAGATTTAAAAGTTCTGCCGGTAGCTCTTTGAGCATCCTCGCGGGATGGCCCTGAGACATAAGTTGTATGTCGGTTATTATCAACATAAGTCTGATTGATCACTCTTGAATTCAAAATGATCCTGTTGCGATCAGTTTGATTTGTATAATAAAGACTAATATCTGGTCTGTCAATATCCCTGTCTCGGACAAATGTCCAATGATCATTTTGTCTGTTATATGGTCTGCCAAAACTTAAACTTATACTTAAACCTGATTCCATAGGAGACCAACCATAATATCCATCTGCACTTCTCCAGGTCACCCATGCTGGACCCCATTCATTATCAGGCACCCAAAACCATCCATAAAAATTATCAAAATTCCAACGTCCATAATGAAACGGTGCCCATCCCCAGTCGTAATCCGACATCCAGGTCCAGCCATAGTCCGTCATTACCCAGTGACCTGCTGTTGAATAAGGTTCAAAATCATTTCCAACATCCGGAATCCAGACATATCCATAATTTTGATATTCTACCCATTGACCATAAGGGCTTAATTCATCATAAAAGACCTGAAAATTGACATTTTCCTGTTGTGCTTTTACCTGTTTTGGAAATACCACAGCTATCACAATCAGAGTTAAGAATAAGGCTAAAATTTTAATATAAGATTTCATGATAACAATATTTTAAAATTAAAAAACCATATAAGTCAGGCTGGCAACAAATAATTCCCAAAAACCATCATTTGAATTTTCTGGAGTAACAAAGTTAAAGTCAGTCACAAACACAAGTGTTACATAACTTTTAAAAATAGTTACATCATTCACACTTTTTAATATTGGTTCAGAAATTATTTGAAACCGCATTATTACCAAATTGCTATACCAGATCGGAACACTATTTAAATTCTTTCCAAGTAAAAATAAGAGGCAAAGCTTTTATCATTATAGAAAATGCATTTATGATAAATACCTGAAAATAAACCCCATAATAAATACAAATTGTCGAATCCAATGCAACCCATACTCCGAATGCGGCTATAATGGCATTCCGTGCCCAAAGTTCTTTTTTCCGGAAAGGGTATTGTGCAATAAACGCCAGTAAAATGTAACAACATGCAATTGTTCCACCTAACGGCCCCCATATAAAAGCTTTAAATGGTTCTATATCCATTGGTATGGTATTGCTCATCCAGAAAATGTGTGCAAGTACTTTATTATAAGGCATAAAAAAAGAATTATTGCCATACAAAGCAAAAACAATCCCGAATAAGGCAAATAACAAACTGCTGTAAAACAACCATCGTTGCCAAAACATAAACGATTTCATCAGGAAGCATTTTTAAATTAGTAGTTATTAGTGAACCATCAGGAGCTTAAGATATAGCGGACCGAATTCCAAAACATTCCCCGGTAACTGCATAAATCTTTTAAGTACCCTTTTAACGAATATTTCTACCAGCTGATCCGAAATATTTTTGCTCATTTTTTATAGCTTGGATAATCTGTATAACCTTTTTCATCCGCAGAATAAAACAAATCCATTTTGAGATCCATTGATAAAGGCCAATTGTTTTTAAATCGTTCAACAAGATCGGGATTGTTAATAAACGGACGCCCGAATGCCACGAGATCACCCAATCCACTTTGAATATCAGCCTCTGATCTTTGCTTGTCATAGCCACCAGAGAGGATTAGGATGTTTTTAAAATTGTTTCGTATGAGTTTCTTAATTTCCATTGGTACCTCGGGAGCCCCCATTGCAGAATGATCAACAAGATGAATATATGCTATCCCAAGCTTGTTAAGTTCCTCTGACAGGTATTTATAAGTAACATTGATTCCAGGGTAATGCGGCATATCGCTGGCAACTCCATATGGCGATAAACGAATACCGGTTCTTTCCTTTCCGATGGACTCTGCAACGGCAGTTACCATTTCCAGAACAAACCTGCATCGGTTCTCAATATTTCCGCCATAGTTATCTTTACGGATATTGCTTATAGGCGACAGGAATTGCTCAAGCAGATAACCGTTTGCCGAATGCAACTCCACGCCGTCAAATCCTGCATCTATGGCATTTTTAGCTGCTGCAACATATTCTGCTTTTGTATGGATCAGGTCTTCATCAGTCATTTCTTTGGGTACCGGAAAATCTTGCAACTGTTTCGAATCGGTCCACATCTGTCCTGCCGCTTTTACTGCTGAAGGGGCAAGTATTTGGGCTCCATCAGGCATGTTGAGAGGATGGCTGATCCTTCCGGTATGCATAAGCTGAACGATTATTTTCCCTCCCGCTTTATGCACGGCTGAAGTAATTATTTTCCAGCCTTCAACCTGCTGTTTACTAAAAATCCCCGGAATTCGGGCATAACCCAACCCATTGGGCGATGGCGAAGTTCCTTCTGTGATAATTAACCCGGCACCTGAGCGTTGCCTGTAATATTCAGCCATCAATTCATTGGGTACATTCCCAATTGCCCTGCACCTCGTCATAGGCGCCATAATAACACGATTTTTAACCTCTACTGATCCAACCTTTTCAGGAGTAAATAATTTATTTGTTTCCATTTTTTTATTTTTTAAAAAATGTATTATCAATAACACGGGAGTGTATAGTTTTCCCTTGTTTTATAAGTTAACTCCCAATCCTTTTGCTACTGCCATTCCTAATTGACTATCGGCACGAAAGAAATGACTCAACTGTCGGTTAATAATTTCATCTTTTTTCTCTCCGCAAATGCCATTCATGGAATTTACAATGTTGCTTACCAGGTTTTTTCTGTCTTGCTCACTCATTGCATTGCGATACAATATGCCCGGCTGTGTATAGTGGTCATCATCATTTTCGTTGCGGTCATACCAATCAGCAATGTTTGAGTCCAACTGCATTGCCGGTTCTTTGAAACTTTCGTCAGCAACAATATCATCAAAACTATTAGGACGGTAATTCGGATTTGCTTCTCCATTATCACCTACCTGCATAAGCCCGTCACGCTGATAATTTTCAACAGCGTAATGACATTTGTTTACAGGAATTTGTTCATAATTCACACCTAAGCGATAACGTTGGGCATCAGGATAAGAAAGCAAACGACCTTGTAGCACTTTATCAAGTGAATAACCAATTCCGTCAATAACATGAGACGGAGCAAATGCAGACTGCTCTACGTCACGAAAATAATTTTCCGGAATTTCATTCAGTTCCATTATTCCCACATCTATCAATGGATAATCTTTGTGGAACCAAACTTTTGTGAGGTCAAACGGATTCCATTTAAATGTTTTTGCCTGGTCATCAGTCATTACTTGAATTTTCAAAGCCCATTTGGGAAAATCTTTTTTCGCAATGGCTTCCACTAAATCCCGTTGTGCATGATCAAGGTCAATACCCTTCATTTCATTTGCTTCTTTTTCATTAAAATTTTTGATTCCCTGTATTGTTTTGAAATGAAATTTTACCCAAACCCGTTCATTGTTTTTATTAATGAGAGAAAAAGTGTGGCTTCCAAAACCATCCATATTCCGATATGAGAATGGAGTTCCACGGTCGCTCATCAGTATTATTACCTGATGCAAACTTTCTGGATTCAAACTATAAAAATCCCACATCATAGTAGGGCTTTTACAATTTGTTTTTGGGTCTCGCTTTTGTGTGTGAATGAAGTGAGAAAACTTTTTCGGGTCTTTAATAAAGAATACAGGCGTATTGTTGCCTACCAAATCCCAGTTGCCATCTTCGGTGTAAAATTTAATTGCAAAACCACGAGGGTCTCTTTCACTGTCGGCACCTCCTTTTTCACCCCCAACGATTGAGAAACGGGTAAACATTTTTGTTTGCTTGCCGATTTTAGAAAAAATTTTCGCTTTGGTGTACTGGGTGATGTCATGCGTAACAGTGAAGGTGCCGAATGCTCCCGTTCCTTTTGCATGAACTACTCTTTCGGGAATACGTTCCCGATTGAAGTGTGCCATGTCTTCATGCAGAAAATAGTCCTGCAACAGGATTGGCCCACGATTGCCAATAGTCATAGAGTTTTCAAACTCGGAATAAGGTCTGCCGCTTGCAGTAGTTAGCTTTTTCATGTTATATTTTTTCTATTTCATATTTTTTAAAATCCATTTTTATACGATTACCCTCAACTACATTTGATGGAATGCATTCATGCAAATGAAATAGCCATGATTTGTTATCAAATGATTTTGAATCAGCTTACCGGACTTTCAGTTTGATTAACAAGATAATTTTCCATGCCCATTTGCATAATCTGTGCACGTTGTATTTCTGCCCAATCTACGTGGCCTTCTTCCATTTTAAGTATCCTGGTCAGCAGGTCAACAGTGCCTTGATCATCAACCTCACGGGCGAGTTTTATAGCGTCATTATAATCACGTACAACTTCAAGTTCATTGTTATAATCGTTATCAATCATTTCAAAAACAGTTTTACCAATCTTTATCTTTTTAAGTTTAGATACGGTTGGTGCACCATCGAAAAAAATGATTCGCTCTATTAGCCACTGAGCATGGTACATTTCATCCATTGCCTGTTTCCTGATAGCCATATGAAGTTTACTATAACCCCAGTTTGCGCACATTTCAGAATGTACCATATACTGGTTTGTGACAGTAAGTTCATCTGCCAGAAGCGAATTCAAGACTGTTTGTAATTCTTTATTCCCTTTCATGACTGTTCTTTTTATATTTATATGCATTATATTTTGAGTGAGCTAAGTTAAGCACCTATAATCGGCTAGGCGTTATATAATTATTGAAAAAAATTATATAATTCCCACATTTCCGTGTGGTTTACGCTTTTTAGACTTTAGATGATTGAACAAGGTATGAGATAATCAAATAGCTCATTTCAAATGTGCGAATAAATGCTATCTTCTGCCATATTTCTGTTTAAGTACTGGTTGGCAGGATTGAGAAATATTAAATATAATAATTCGATTATCAACGTAAAGTGTGTGAATGTTGTAATTCTTTTCTGGAATTGTGTAACAGTATTTTTCTCAAATAGGTTCAATTTTGTTAAAGCATTTATTACTAATTTGAAACAATTTACATTCCGTTTGAAGAGAAAAGGGTGCGATTCTTTGTAATACTCATCTTATTGTCAGAAGAGTTCCTCAAAGAAAATTTAACACTTTAGGAAATAAGTGGAAATAGTATTTCGCATTCTTTTCCTTATCATAAAACGTTAAAAATATGTGGTGGCAATATCTATTGGTTTTTGTAGGGGCTTTTTTATTTGATGTTGTATTTTTCCCTTTTCTTCCTGCTTTTACCATCATGGTCTTTTTGCAGATTATGTTCGGCTTGAACATTTGGTTGGTTATTGTAATAGGAGTTGCAGGTTCCATTTTGGGAAGGTATATACTCACATTATATATTCCTCTTATGGCTTCAAAAATCTTTAAAAGGTCAAAGAATGAAGACGTTCAGTTTCTAGGCAAAAAAATGAAAGAGAAAGGATGGAGAAGTCAGATGGTAATAATCGCATATTCCTTATTACCCCTTCCCACGACGCCACTATTCCTTGCCGGAGGTATGGCAAAAATCAAACCTTTATATATTATTCCGGCGTTTTTCATAGGTAAATTCACAAGTGATGCCATTTCTGTACATTTAGGCAAATACGCTGCAGAACATACCCATAGCTTGATGCAAGATGCATTATCCTGGAAATCTATAATAAGTTTTGCCGTGGGTTTACTTCTCCTCTGTGCTCTTTTATTTATTGACTGGCGTGCGCTAATCCAAAAGAAAAAATTTCAGTTAAAATTTAAGATATGGAGGTAAATGAACATTAAAGATGAAAATGTTGTATTGTTTAAATGCCATTTTCTCTTGTTAATGGTCTAAAGAATGAGGCGAAGCATAATCATCCAATAGTAAACATTGGGATAATCTGAAATGATTTTCACATAGGAATGAATCCGGTTGTTCTTAGTCCTGGATTTCTTTAGTGCTATTATTTTTTACAGCATATCCCATGTACATAATTTGAGTACTGCTGCTCTCAACCATACTAAATTTATTGCCAAATTCTTCATAAGTCAATTCTCCAATAGCTCTTTTATGGAGATAATGAAGCATTTTCAAGTATGAGATATTTGGTTGTAATCCTCGGTGTTCTTTCCAATCCAATTGGTTTTCTTGTAATAAAAACCTTATCTCATCAGGTTTGATAAACATTTCCCAAACATGAAGATTAGGAGGCATAATAGCCCATCGTTTCCACTCCTGTAATATTTTGATAGCACATATTTTGCTCATAAATGTGCGGTTAAAAGTGTCATATATAAATATTCCTCCGTTTTTCAAAACACGTGAAATCTCAGAAATCACTTTTGGTAAATCCCGAACATGCTCCAAAACATCGCAACAAAAGACCACATCGAAAGAATTATTCTGAAATCGTAGATTCTCTCCGGTTCCCTTTTCATATTTCATATTCAGATTGTTATCTTTTGCATGTTTTATAGCAATATTCAACGATTGTTCTGAAGGATCAATTCCGATAAATATAAAGCCCAATTTTGCTATCTCTTCACTTAATATTCCTCCTCCACAGCCAACTTCCAATGCAGATTTTTCTTCTGGATTTATTTTAAGATGTTCAAATATTTTGTTAGCGTAATCTACACGGAAGGGATTATATAATGTTCTTATCAGATTAAGTGAGAAGTCAGGTTGCCACCATCTCTCTCCTTCCATATTATAAATGTCGTTATCTATTCGATTGTATATTTCTTCAGGTACTTTCTGCATTTCGCTATTTTTTCGAATGTAATTTATTTTGCAGGATTAATGAAAACCCATTTGTTTTTCGATCTTTCTTATCAAATAAA
>Ga0209748_1001938_pt1 | contig 10142 bp, 4 predicted proteins | sample BarGraIncu00421A_FD_185490 | JGI IMG/M metagenome (GOLD analysis project Ga0209748, IMG submission 185490) | Arctic peat soil microbial communities from Barrow, Alaska - Barrow Graham LP Incubations 004-21A (SPAdes) (version 2) | ecosystem: Environmental > Terrestrial > Soil > Wetlands > Peat... | reverse complement strand
AAGGCCCCGATCCATTAAAAATAATCCTCAGCAGTTCAGGATCTGTCAATAAAGGATCAGCAGTAAATGATAGAGATGACAAAGTAGTTGTATTTACTCATAATTCTAAAGCAGATATTCCGAATGCGGTAAAGGTAGAACTTAAGGAATATAAGTCTTCTTCACTTCAAATATCCGAATACCTGTATTATTCAGACATTCAATCATTATTAATAGAAGGAGGAGCAGAAGTACTTAATCATTTTATTTCAACCGGGTTGTGGGATGAAGCAAGGATCTTTACCGGAGAGAATTTTTTTAAACAAGGAGTAAAAGCACCTATGATAAGTGGGACCCTGTCTTCAAAGACAATATTCAGCGGGAGTTCCCTTGAAATATATTTAAAGAATGGAAGTTAGGTTTTATATAGATTGATAATTAGAATAAATATTTCTAATTTTGATAGAGAGTATGAGTAATTTAATTTAGTTTAAACGATATGAAGAAGCGAATATTTTTTTTGGCAACCATGATGACGCTGGTGGCAATATGTTCTTTTGGGCAAAGTGCCAGGAAGTATTACAAAGCAGGGACAGAGTTTATTGAAAACCTGAAATATGATGACGCCATCGCTCAGTTTACAAGCGCCATTGGTCTCGAACCTTCAAATCCCGATTATTATTATGCCAGGGGGCAGGCTTATGAAAAGCAATCAAAATATACTGAAGCTAAAGCTGATTATGAAAAATCAATGATTTTTGCACCAAAAGACGTTGATGCACTGATCAGTCTTGGTACGGTTTGCAATAAAATGGGCAACTTTGAAGAGTCTCTCAGACTTCTTAACCATGCATCGGCCCTTGATAAACGAAACTCCAGGGTATATCCTGAAAAGGTTATCGCTCTTACTAATCTTAAAAGATATGACCAGGCACTTAAAGTATCAGATACAGCAATTATAATTAAGGATACCCCGATGGATTATTATTGGCGGGGGATCATTTACCGTAGACTAAATAACGACATACTTGCAAAAAAGGAGTTGGAGAAATCAATATCAAAAGACAAAAAACTTGCTGAACCAAGGATTGCCCTTGCTGAGCTGCTTATTTCCTCTAATCCAAAAGAGGCCATGGAACAGTGTAATGAAGTGATTAAAAATAACGACAGGAATACAGATGCTTATTTGGCGAGAAGTAAGGTATATAAGAAAAACCTTGATTATCCGAGTGCAATCAATGATATTTCAAAAACAATCCTGATCGATCCGGCTAATCCGGCATTTTATTTTGAAAGAGGAAAATGCTACCAGGAATTTAACCAGCATGTAAATGCAATAAATGATTTTTCAAAATGTATTTCGCTTGAAGCTGCAAATAAAAAGGAAGATCCTGATAAATATTATGCCCGAGCCAAGTCGTATGAGGAAATTATGGATTATGATAAAGCCAGGGCCGATTATAATCGTATTACATTTCTCTCTAAGTATGATGCAAAGGCACGGGAAATGCTGGAACTTTCTCAGAAGAGGCTATATGAAATAAACAGGGAAACAGTACCTCCCGAGATAGCAGTTTTAAGTCCTGTCCCTGCAAAAGATACTGTAGAAATCAAAGGAGACAAAACTACACTTCTTATTTCCGGTACTATTAAAGATAAGAGTAAGATCAAATCTTTTATGATTAATAATGAGAATGTTAATATGGCAGAAAAAAACGGGGAATATGATTTTCTTGCGAATATCAATGTTAATGGTATTGATAAAATTACTTTTACTGCAAGGGATGATTATGATAATGAAAAGGTCCTGAATTATGCTATTAAACGTACTGAAATTAACCCTCCTAAAATAATAATTGTTGCACCATATACATCCGAAGAAGGACAGGTATTCCTTGATTCTCCCACACCGAATATTGCAATTCAGGGGAAAATATCAGATGAAAGCCAGATAAAATCAATTACCGTTGGTAGTTTTACGGCAAGTTACAATCCCAATGAATTAAATCCTGCATTTACAGCAACTCTGGATATTTCTAATTTAAGTAAGTTTACTGTAGTTGCTGAAGATATTTATGGTAACAAACAGGAAACTGAATTTATACTTAACAGAGAAGGTGCAGGAATTGCTGCAAACAATCCAATGGGCAGAACCTGGGTAGTATTTATCGAAAATTCGGGTTATGAAACTTTTGCCAGCCTTGACGGACCCATAAAAGATGTAAGCACCATTCAAAGAGCTCTTGCCAATTATCAGATAAATAACATCATTCACAAAAAAGACATGACGAAAGCGGAGATGGAGAGATTCTTTAATATTGAGCTCCGCGACCAGGTAAAGAAAAATCAGGTTAAGTCATTGTTAGTATGGTATGCCGGCCATGGTAAATTCATTAACGATGTAGGTTACTGGATCCCGGTTGATGCAAAAAGGGACGATGAGTTTACCTATTTTAACATCAACTCTTTAAAAGCAGGTTTGCAAGGCTATAGCGATGTTGTTGTTCATACTCTTGTTGTATCAGATGCATGTGAATCCGGACCAGGATTTTATACTGCCATGCGTTCTGCAACCGATGTGCCTACTTGTGATAATACACAGGTAGCCGGCTCCAAATCGGCACAGGTATTCTCCTCAGCAGGGTATGAACTGGCGGTTGATAATTCAAAATTCACGGCAACATTTGCTAATTCTCTGATGAACAATAAGAATGCATGTATTCCTATTGAGAGTATTGTTAAATTGGTGACTGCTGCTGTTGCAACCGATAACGGTCAGAAACCTAAGTTTGGTAATATACAGGGGCTGGAGGATATGCACGGGACATTTTTCTTTATCACAAAATAGGATCTTATATGTCACCCTTAAACCTCATTAATCGCCGGGCAAAATTTTTTGTCTGGCTTGTGCTTTTTTTATCTTTCACAATTTTACCGGTTAAAGCACAGAAATATTTTTTTGATAATTATGGCATAAAGCAGGGGCTCAGTGAGCAGAAAGTTTACACCCTTCTCCAGGATTCAAAAGATTATATCTGGCTTGGAACAGCAAACGGGCTTTCACGTTTTGACGGAAAGAAGTTTGAAAACTTCACATCACGTGACAATCTTGCAAATGGTGGTGTTAAATGCATAATTGAGGATTCACTGGGATATATCTGGTTTGGGCATCTGAACGGGGGAATATCACGTTATAACGGTCAGAAATTTGAAAAAGTGGCCTTCGACTCATTAAAAATCACCGGGGATGTTACAAGCATTTCACAGATTAAAGATAAAATATGGTTTACTTCTACAAATGACGGAGCCATTCAGTCTGAATTTCCGCTAAAAGATATTAAACATATTATAGCAAAACAGTTCAGGGGGAAGGAAGGGCTGAGTGATCAGGTTTATGGATCGACTGTGATTAGAGAAGGATCATTTATATGTACTACTGATGTAGGCCTAAAACGATATAACGAAGAGGAGAACAAGTTTGAGGGCTATCGTATGCCTCATATGACTACATACTTTAGTACCTTCTGTTTACTTGAAGACAAACATGGGAATTTATGGTTTGGCACCTATAATGGGGGAATATACAAGTATGTAATGTCTGAAAGCAGGATGGTTTATTATGATTTAATCAGGATGGGTGTTTCAAGTAATGCGGTGAGCTGTATCACTGAAGATAGCCGGGGACGAATATGGATTGGGACCTGGGGAGGTGGAATAGCCGTTTTTGACGGAGAAGATTTTCGTAAGTTTAATACAGAAAATGGGCTCAAAGCTTCGAAGATATCTAAAATTATTGAAGATGTTGAGGGCAATATTCTTATTTCTGATCAGAATAACGGGCTTACTATTTTTAAAGGTGATGCATTTGAAACAATCAATGAAAAAGCCATACTACCAGATCCGAACGTTAATGCAATATATCAGGATAAAACCGGAACAATATGGTTTGGGACAAATGCAGGTATTTCTCGTTATAATCCCGGATCAGCTAAAAAATCTGTAATTTTTAATCAGGTCAGTAATTCAATTTCCGAAGACATCAGGTTTTTCAGAGAGGACAGGGATGGAAATATATGGATCGGAGCAAACGAAGGCGGAGTGATCCTTTATAACATGAAGAGGTCTAAATTTGAAGCACAACCATATATTAACTCAATACTTTATAGAGGCGGACAGGTTACTGCGCTGGAAATTGACAGGCAAAACAATCTATGGATCGGAACTGTTGATGGAGTTGCCGTAGGTACTATTAATGAGCAAAATTTCCAGAGGTATACCCTATTGGATAGTTTAACAGTATTCAGAATTACCTCCCTTTATTGTGATCCGAATGGGGACATGTGGATTGGAACAGAACCCCGGGGTGAAAAGCCGGGACTGATCAGATACGATGCAGTTAAAAAAGATTTTAAGCCTGTTTCTGCTCTTCCGGGAATAATTCCAAAAACAATGGTTATGGATAGGAATGGTGTCTTATGGATTGGCACAGGCCAGGGATTAATAGCATTTAAGAATGGTTCAATAATTTCCACTGTAACCCAGGATGATGGACTCCTTTCGAATAATATAAACCTCCTTACTGTAGGTGAAGACAGTAGTATTTATATAGGTACAAATAACGGGCTAAACAGGTATTTCCCTGAAAGTAAGAGGATCTTTTCTTACACTGAAAGAAACGGATTTACAGGAATTGAGGCTAAACCTAATGCTGTATATAAAAGCCCCAATGGTGAGTTCTGGTTTGGAACTGCGAATGGTGCAACAAAACTCAGTCCGGCAAAATCAGCAACCCGCGATCTTGAGCCGCTGACACATCTTATGAGCATTCGGGTAAATTATGAAACAAGGGAAATGACTCCGGAGCTGAAGTTAAATTATAACGAGAAATCTGTTTTATTCAACTATTACAGCATTTGCCTTACGAATCCGGATGTTGTAAGATATAAAGTGAAACTTGAAGGAGCGGACGAAGACTGGCGGCCAGTTACTGACCAGACCAGGGCAATTTATTCAGCCTTGCCTCCTGGAAAATATACATTCAATGTGATAGCCAGTAATAGTCAGGGTATCTGGAACAGTAAACCTGTTACTTTTCATTTCATGATAAGACCACCGTTCTATCAGACCTGGTGGTTTATTCTCATCTCTATTGTATTGATTGTTGTTATTATTGTTATATATATTCATACCAGGGAACAAAACCTGATAACAGAGAAAATAATTCTTGAGGAAAAGGTTAAAGAAAGAACAGCGGAGGTTGTTCAGAAAAGCATGGAAATCGAAGAGAAAAACAGAGACATAACTGCAAGTATAAGATATGCAGAACGCATACAGAGGGCTATGCTTCCTAAGGAAGACACATTCAAGGAAACTTTTGTTCTTTTCATGCCTAAAGATATAGTGAGCGGGGACTTTTACTGGATGTATGATAATGGTGACTGGCAATTCATTGCTGTAGTTGACTGTACCGGACATGGCGTTCCGGGGGCTTTTATGTCAATTATTGGACATAACTCTTTAAATAAAGTTGTTAGGGAATATGGATTAACGAGACCTTCTGCAATTGTCGATCAGCTCAATATTGAGGTTATGAAAGCGCTTATGCAACGTCATGAAAAAGCAATTAATGATGGAATGGATCTAGCCCTTATAGCTTACAACAAGAAGAACTTTACACTTGAATTCGCCGGAGCATATAATCCATTGTATGTTGTCAGAAAAGGAGAAGTATTTGTTTATAAAGGTGACAGATTCCCGATTGGAATGACAACCATGGATGAGAGGAAGAACTTTACCAATCAACCTGTCGAGATTCAGCCGGGCGATATGATATATATGTGTTCCGATGGCTATGCCGATCAGTTTGGATCTGCTTCTGTTAAGAAATATAAGTCGGGGAATGTTAAAAAACTCCTGTCAGAGATATGGCATCTTCCTGTGAATGAGCAAAAAGACAGACTTGAAAAAGAGATATTGGATTGGAAAGGTGAACTTGGCCAGGTGGATGATATATTGTTTATTGGCACAAAAATTCCTGAAAACTAGATTCTGGCAATACTACGCGGATCCTGATGCCAACCCTCATTCTTTCCCAGTAGAACCAGGACTTCTTCGGCAGTTTCGGCAATTTCCCACATCCCTTTATGTTCATATCTCAGGAAATTGCCTGATACCATGTGTTCTAGAAAATCAATAAACGATTTATAAAAATTCAGGGTATTCAGGATAATGATCGGCCCGTTGTACAGACCAAGCTGCTTCAGAGTCATTGCCTCTGTTAATTCTTCAAGCGTTCCAACCCCTCCGGGTAATGCAACAACAGCATCTGCCAATGCAAACATCCGTTTTTTCCTTTCTCCCATATCAGAGGTAATGATCATTTCACTTACTGCCGAATGATCCCATCCTTCATCTTTCATGAATGACGGAATAACTCCGGTTATCCTGCCTCCGTTTTCAAGAACTGCATCAGCGAGTTTGCCCATCAGGCCAATACCCCCACCTCCATATACAACATCTATGTTAGCTTTTGCAAGGAGTAATCCAAGATTTGAAGCGACAGTTGCATATTCGCTGTTAATACGACTGCTGGATGAAGCAAACACACAAATTGTCATAAGAGATTATTAAAAAGGTCGTTGCAGATAAACAGAACGGCCAGATTAATTAATAATAATTTTTAAATAAGAGCATTTAGTTTTACAACAAAGTTATTCTTTGGAACTGCTCCAACCTGTTTGTCGGCTATTTTTCCATCCTTGAAGAAAAGTACAGTAGGGATGTTCCTGATACTATACTTTGCAGCAACGGCAGGGCTGCTATCTACGTCGCATTTTACTACAAGCGCTTTCCCTTCATATTCATGCGAAATCTCTTCAATAATCGGACCAACCATTCTGCAAGGTCCGCACCATTCAGCCCAGAAATCTACAAGAACAGGTTTGTCTGATTTAATCACCAGTTCATCGAAATTCCCGTCGTTTACCTCTATTGCCATAATAGTTTATATTTTAAAAATTATCATAAATATCCGCTGCAAAGATAGCTAATTAACTTTGAAATCTATTCCCGGATGATCTTCAAGATATGTGATTAATTCGTTATTCAGCCTCACCCGGAAAGTTCTTGAAAACATGGGGAGTGAAATTTTATCATCTGAATCAAGGAAAAGGAATTTAAGTTCGGTTTCGCCCTTGTTCTCATTTATCAATTCTTTCAACTCCTTAATCATTTCATTACTGATATTCTCAGGGTCGATTTTTAGTGTCACCGATTTGATAAGTTCATCCTTTACACTTGATAACAGATTGATTGTTTTAATCCTGAATTCAAGTTCTTCTTCTTTATATTTTCGTTTCTGTACTCTTCCTTTTATCAGAAGATAATAGCCGACAATAAAAAATTTACTGTTTTCAATGTAGTCTTTGTCAAATAACATGAACCGGAATGAATCGGAATAATCCTGCAATGTGAAGGAGCCGTAGGGTTTGCCATTTTTCCCGATGCCCGTTTTAATATCTGTCACCATACCTGCTACAATAACATCACGCTCGAGGTATTCACGAAGGTTTTGCAGATCTGCAAGGGTTGCTGTAGCAAAAGTACTAATCTCCAGTTTGAAATCGTCGAGAGGATGAGATGAAAGATAGATTCCTATTACCTCCTTTTCTCTGTTGAGTTTTTCCAGTTTAGGCCAATCGGGACAAGGAGCAGGTTCCGGTTTTATCATATCAAAGCCACCGATTACTCCGAAAAGAGACTGCTGATTTGAAGTCTTAACGGTTTTTGCATTGTTTCCATACCTGATAAGACTTTCAATAAAGCTTGATCCTTTTGTATCCAGTGAAAAATATTGTGCTCTGATTATTTTCGGAAAACAATCAAATGCACCTGCGACCGCCATAGCTTCAAGGTTTTTCTTGTTAAGTGAGTTGAGGTTTACTCTTTCAACAAGATCATAGGCATCCTTATAAAGGCCATTCTTCTCCCTCTCCTCAATCAGTTGCAATACTGCACTTTCACCGACTCCTTTGATCGCTCCCAGTCCAAATCTTATATTTCCATCCTTATTTACCGTGAATTTCACATTACTCTCATTAACATCCGGCCCGAGTACATCCATCCCCATCCTCCGGGTCTCATCCATAAAGATTGTTATCTTTTTAATATCGCTAATGTTACGACTGAGAACTGCTGCCATATATTCTGCAGGATAATTAGCTTTCAGATAGCCTGTCTGAAATGCAACAAGTGCATAACATGTTGAGTGCGATTTATTAAAAGCATATTGCGCAAAAGCTTCCCAGTCGGACCATATTTTATTAACAATCTCCTCATTATAACCCTTCTTTATACACCCCTCCAGAAACTTCAGTTTCATTTCGTCCATAATGGAACGCTTCTTTTTCCCCATGGCTTTTCTCAGGGAATCGGCTTCGCCTTTGGAAAAACCTGCAAGCTCCTGTGACAGCAACATTACCTGTTCCTGATAAACAGTAATTCCATATGTATCTTCAAGATATTTTTCCATTACCGGGATAGGATAGTCAATCTTTTCAGTACCATGTTTCCTGCGGATAAACTTTGGAATATATTCCATTGGTCCGGGCCGGTAGAGAGCATTCATGGCAATCAGATCTTCAAGACGGTTAGGCTCCAGATCTCTCAGGTATCTTTTCATCCCGGTTGACTCAAACTGGAAGATTCCTGTTGTCTCACCGTTGCTGAAGAGTTCAAAAGTTTTTTTGTCGTCAAGAGGTAATGTTTCAATGTTAATATCTACCCCCTTTGATTTTTTTATATTGTCGATGGCATCTTTAATAATTGAAAGTGTTTTTAAACCAAGGAAATCCATTTTAAGAAGACCAACCGACTCAACATGGCTTCCATCGTACTGTGTTGCATATAGATCAGTATCTTTTGCTGTGCATAGCGGGATGTAATTGTCGAGAGAGTCTTTCCCTATAATTATACCACAGGCGTGGACTCCGGTTTGCCTGACTGAACCTTCAAGGACCTCGGCATATTTCAAGGTCTGTGCGATTAATTTATTAGAAGATTCTCTTTCGCGTGCCAGCTCAGGTACTTCCGCATAAGCGGCTTTAAGGGTGATTCCGGGTCTTTCAGGAACAAGTTTGGCAAGCCGGTCTGCATCTTGTAATGGCAGTTTTTGAACTCTTGCAACATCACGTATTGCCATTTTTGCGGCCATTGACCCAAAGGTGATTATATGAGCAACTTTGTCATGGCCGTATTTATTAACTACATATTTCAGTACTGCCTCTCTTCCGTCTTCATCAAAATCAATATCAATATCGGGCATAGAAATACGGTCGAGGTTCAGAAATCGCTCAAAAAGCAATCCATATTTAATTGGATCTATATCCGTGATCCTCAGGCAATAAGCAACAGCAGACCCTGCCGCCGATCCTCTTCCCGGACCAACAGAAACCCCCATTTCTCTTGCAGCACGGAGGAAATCCTGAACTATTAGAAAGTATCCGGGAAATCCCATTTTGGCAACCATTTCCAACTCAAAATCAAGACGATCCGTCTGTTCTTTTGTCAACGTTCCCCATCTCTCTCCGGCCCCTTTATATGTCAGGAACCTGAGATACTGGTCCTTGTCGGTATAACCTTCCGGGAGGTCAAATTCCGGCATGATGGGATCATGGTCGAGCTTATATTTTTCAATTTTAGCAACCAATCCGGCCACATTATCAATAGCTTCAGGAACGTCGCTAAAGATGACCCGCATTGCCTCTTCACTCTTTACAAATTCCTGTTTCGAATATCTTAACCTGTTCGGATCATCAATATCCTTTGCGGTATTAATGCATATCAGCCTGTCATGAGCTTCAGCATCCTCTGCATTAATGAAGTGGACATCATTTGTTGCAATCAGACGGACATTATACTTAACAGACAGTTTTTTAAAAGCTTCGATAACTTTCTGTTGAAGAGGAAAAGCAGATCTGTCTGCATCGGGATCATAAGTCTCGTGTCTCTGAATCTCGAGATAAAAATCCTCGCCAAAGATGTCAAGGTAGCTTTTAAGCGATGCCTCTGCACCTGTCATAGTGCCGTTGAGTATTTCATCCTGAACCTCTCCGGCCAGACAGGCTGAAGAAGCTATAAGCCCCTCCTTGTATTTTACCAACAGT
>Ga0209748_1001935_pt1 | contig 10147 bp, 9 predicted proteins | sample BarGraIncu00421A_FD_185490 | JGI IMG/M metagenome (GOLD analysis project Ga0209748, IMG submission 185490) | Arctic peat soil microbial communities from Barrow, Alaska - Barrow Graham LP Incubations 004-21A (SPAdes) (version 2) | ecosystem: Environmental > Terrestrial > Soil > Wetlands > Peat... | reverse complement strand
GTGGTGATGATGTCGAAGTCGCCGAAGTAGCCGAGGTGCCCGACGCGGAAGATGCGCCCGACGTAGTCGTCCTGGCCACCGGCGATGGTGACGCCGTACTTGTTCTTCATGATCGAGACGATCTTCTTGCCGTCGACGCCCTCGGGGACCCACACCGGCGTGACCGCGCTGCCGCGGCCTTCCGGCGGCGCGAACAGCTTCAGGCCCAGCGCCTCGCACCCCTTGCGGGTGGCCTCCGCCAGGCGCGAGTGGCGGTCGATGATGCCCTCGATCGTCTCCTCGCGCATGAGCTTGATGGCCTCGACGAGGCCTACCACGAGCGAGACCGCCGGAGTGAACGGCGTCGTCTGCTTCTCGAGGTTCTTCTTGTAGCGCATCCAGTCGAAGTAGAACTTCGGCAGCGTGCTGCGCTCGTAGGCCTTCCACGCCTTCGGCGATACCGTGACCGCCGCCAGACCCGGCGGCAGCATGAGGCCCTTCTGGGAACCGGTCATGACCACGTCGAGGTGCCACTCGTCGGTCAGGCAGGGCACCGCGCCGATGCCGGTGATGGAGTCGACGATGAACACGCAGTCGTCGAAGTCCTTCACGATCGCGCCGATCGCTTCGACGTCGTTGAGCACCCCGGTCGAGGTCTCGGACTGCACGACCACCACGCCGCGCGCAGCGGGGTTCTCCTCGAGGGCCTTGGCGATGTCGGAGGGCCGTACGACCTCGGTCCACTCATAGGTGAGGTCGACCACCGTGAGGCCGTAGACCTTGGCCAGCGACACCATTCGGTCACCGAACTTGCCGTTGCGGGCCACGATCACCGTGTCGCCCGCGCAGAAGAGGTTCGCGAAGGACGACTCCATCGCGCCGGTCCCGCTGCACGCGAGGATCAGCACGTCGTTGGTGGTCTGGAACACGTACTTCAGGCCGTCCACGCACTCCATCAGCATCGCCGAGAAGTCGGGCGTACGGTGATGGATCATCGGGCGGGCCTGCGCGAGCAGGACCTCCGAGGGCACCGGGGTCGGGCCCGGCGTCATCAGGTACTTCTTCTGCATCTCAACACTCCTTCTGGCTCGTCCGCTATCCGGCGACTGCGACGCGCGTCGTGCAGGGCCGTGCTCTACTCCTTGCGCAGCCAGCTGAACATGCCGCGCAGCTCGCCGCCGACCTCTTCGATGTAGGACTCGGCGTGCAGGCGCCGCATGGCCTTGAAGTGGGGCTGGCCCGCCTTGTTCTCGAGGATCCAGTCGCGCGCGAAGGCGCCGGACTGGATGTTCCACAGCCGCTCGGCCATGGCCTCCTTCACCTCGTCGGTGATGATCTTCGGGCCGGTGTAGTAGTCGCCGTACTCGGCGGTGTTCGAGATCGAGTCGCGCATCTTGGCCATGCCGCCCTCGTACATCAGGTCGACGATGAGCTTGAGCTCGTGGAAACACTCGAAGTAGGCGATCTCGGGCTGGTATCCGGCCTCGACAAGCGTGTCGAACGCCGCCTCGACGAGGTGGGTCACGCCGCCGCACAGCACCACCTGCTCGCCGAACAGGTCCGTCTCGGTCTCCTCCTGGAAGGTGGTCTCGATCACGCCGGCGCGCGCGCCGCCGATGCCCGCGGCCCACGCGAGCGCCAGGTCCATGGCCTTGCCCGTCGCGTCCTGGTAGACGGCGACGACGTTCGGCACGCCGGAGCCCTCGGTGTACACGCGACGCACCATGTGGCCGGGGCCCTTCGGGGCGATCATGATGACGTCGACGTCGGCCGGCGGGATGACCTGGTCGAAGTGGATGTTGAAGCCGTGGGCCCACGCGAGGCACTTGCCCGCGGTCATCGACTCGTGGATCTCGGAGTAGTAGATGTGCGCCGCGGTCTCGTCCGGCACGAGCATCATGACGATGTCGGCCTCCTGCGCCGCCTCGCGCGGCGTCATGACGCGCAGCCCCGCTTCCTTGACCTTGTCCCAGCTCTTGGAGCCGGCGCGCAAGCCGACGCGGACGTCGCAGCCGGAATCGTGCAGGTTCAGCGCGTGAGCGTGGCCCTGGCTGCCGAAGCCGATGATCGCGATCTTGCGGCTCTTCAGCAGTTCGAGATCGCAGTCCTTCTCGTAGAAGATGTGTGCCATAACTGGTGTTCGCTTCCCTTCGTCACTTCACGGTTGGTGGATCGGCGCGTGCGTGGTGGTCCGTCGAGAGTCAGGAGCTCTCCCTGAGCCCGCGCGAGAGCGCGATCTTGCCCGTACGCGCGAGCTCCTTGATGCCGTAGACGCGGAGGAGGTCCTCCATCGCGGAGAGTTTGTCGCCGGCACCGGTCGCCTCGATGGTCAGCGTGGACTTGCCCACGTCGACGATCTTCGCGCGGAACACGTTGGCGATCTCGATGATCTCGTGCCGCCGGTCGGCCGGCGCGTTGACCTTGTAGAGGACCAGCTCGCGGTCGACCATCTCCTTGGGGTCGAGGTCCTGGATCTTGATCACGTTGATGAGTTTGTGGAGCTGCTTGGCGACCTGCTCCAGCGACACGTCGTTCCCGCCCACCACGATGGTGATGCGCGACAGCGACGGGTCCTCGGTGACGCCCACCGCGAGCGAGTCGATGTTGAATCCACGGCGAGCGAACAGCGAGGTCACGCGGGTGAGCACGCCCGGCTTGTTCTCGACGAGCACTGAGAGTGTGTGCTTGTGCTGCATGGCTACTCCCACACCTCCTCGAGCAGTTCCCCGTCGAGCATCTCCGAGACCGGCCCGCCGGCTATGCCGCCGAGCATCTCGTCGATCGAGCCGCCGGGGGCGACCATCGGGTAGACCAGTTCGTCGGGCGCGACGCGGAAGTCGATCATCGCGGGACCGTCGTGGTCGAAGGCCGCGTGCAGTGCGGCGTCGACCTCGGCCGGGTCGGTGACACGCAAGCCGAGCCACCCGTACGCGTCCGCGAGTTTCACGTAGTCGGGACAGTCCTGCGCGAGCGTGGAGCTGGCGTAGCGCTTGTCGTAGAACAGCTCCTGCCACTGCCGCACCATGCCCAGACACCCGTTGTTGAGCACCACGACTTTCACAGGCAACTTCTCGATCGCCGCCGTGGCCATCTCCTGGCTGTTCATCTGGATCGAGCCGTCACCGGCGATGTCGACCACGAGGTGGTCGGGGCGCCCGATCTGGGCGCCGATCGCTGCGGGGAGCCCGAAGCCCATCGTACCGAGGCCGCCAGAACTCACCCAGGTGCGCGGCTCGCGGATGTGCGTGTACTGGCACGACCACATCTGGTTCTGGCCGACCTCGGTGCAGATGACCGTCGGACGGTCCTTCGACAGCTCGCGCACGCGCTCGACCACGTACTGCGGCATGACCACGCCCTCCTGCGGGTGATAGTGGAACGGGAAGCGCGCGCGCCAGTCGTCGATCACGCGCATCCACGCGTCGGTGCGCGGCTCGGCGTTCGCCTTGCGCAGCTCGGACACCATCTCGGCCAGTACGCTCTTCGCGTCCCCCACGATCGGCACGTCGACGGGTTTGTTCTTGCCGATCTCGGCCGGGTCGATGTCGACGTGGATGACCTTGGCCTTGGAGGCGAACGCGGACAGCTTGCCCGTGACCCGGTCGTCGAAGCGCACCCCTACGGCAATGAGCAGGTCGGTCTCGGTGATCGCGTAGTTCACGAACTTACCGCCGTGCATCCCGGGCATCCCGAGCGAGAGGTGGTGGTCCTCGGGAAAGACGCCCTTGCCCATCAGCGTCGCAACGACCGGCAGCTGCATGAGCTCGGCGAGCTCCTTGAGTTCCTTCCACGCACCCGAGCTCAGGACGCCACCTCCGGCGTAGAGCAGCGGCTTGCGCGCCTTGGCGATGAGCGCCACGGCCTGCTTGATCTGCTTGGCGTGACCCCGGTACGTCGGCTTGTACCCGGGCAGGTTGACGCTGTCGGGCCACTTGTACTCGATCTCGTGCTTGCTCACGTCGGCCGGGACGTCGATGAGCACGGGTCCGGGACGGCCGGTGCTGGCGATGTGGAACGCCTCGGCGATGATCTCGACCAGGTCGCTCACGTCCTTGACCAGGTAGTTGTGCTTCGTGATCGGCAGCGTGATGCCGGTGATGTCGGACTCCTGGAACGCGTCCGTACCGATGACGGGCGTGGCCACCTGCGCGGTGAACACCACCATCGGGATCGAGTCCATGTAGGCGTTCGCGATACCGGTGACCGTGTTCGTTGCCCCGGGACCGCTCGTGACGATCACCGCTGCCGGCTTGCCCGTGACACGCGCGTAGCCGTCGGCCATGTGCACCGCGGCTTGCTCGTGCCGGGGCAGCACGCAGCGCAGCTTCTTCGAGTCGAACAGAGCATCGAAGATCGGGAGCGCCACGCCGCCGGGGTATCCGAAGACCACCTCGACGCCGACGTCCTCGAGCGCTCGCACGAGCGCGCTTCCGCCGTTCATCCTCATACCGTCACCTCCTTGGTGTGCTCGTACGCGCGAGTGCGCGCGAGTGCATGCGCGATCGTGTGGTTCACGAGAGGATCGCCCCCTTGTCGGCGCTCGACACCTGCGCCGCGTAGCGGGCCAGGTAGCCGGTCGTGACGTTCGGGGCAGGTGCCGTCCATGCCGCGCGCCGCGCGGCGAGCTCGGCTTCGTCGACCTGGAGCGTCAGGGTCCCGGTGTCGATGTCCAGGGCGATGGAGTCGCCCTCGTTCACGAGCCCGATGGTGCCGCCGACGGCCGCCTCGGGCGAGACGTGTCCGATGGCCGGGCCCTTGGTGGCACCCGAGAACCGCCCGTCGGTGATGAGCGCCACGCTCGTGGAGAGACCCATCCCGGAGATGGCGCTCGTGGGGGTCAGCATCTCGCGCATCCCGGGTCCGCCACGCGGGCCCTCGTAGCGGATGACGACCACGTCGCCGGCGAGGATGCGGCCCCCGAGGATGGCGGAGACCGCGTCCTCCTCGCACTCGAAGACGCGCGCAGGTCCGGTGTGCTGGCGCATCCCGGCGGACACCGCCGACTGTTTCACGACCGCACCGTCGGGGGCGAGGTTGCCGCGCATGACGCGCAGGCCGCCGACGGCCGCATACGGCGAGGAGACGGGATGGATGACCATGGCGTCACACACGACCGCCTTCGCGAGCGTGGCCGCGAGCGGTCGGGCCGTTACCGTGAGGACGTCTCCGTCCACCAGGCCGACCTCGGCCAGCTGCGCCATGATCGCGGGGATGCCGCCGGCAGCGTGCAGGTCCTGCATGTGGAACTCGCTCGCCGGCGAGATGCGGACCAGGTTCGGCGTGCGCGCGCTCACCGCCGCCCAATCGTCGAGCGTGATGTCCGCACCCGCCTCGTGGGCGATGGCGGTGAGGTGGAGCACCGTGTTGGAGGAGCCCCCGAACGCCATGTCGAGCGCCATCGCGTTGCGGATCGCGGCCGGGGTCATGACCTGTTTGGCGGTCATCCCGCGCTCCAGCAGCTCCATGATCTTCATGCCCGCGTGCTTGGCCAGGCGCAGACGCTCCGAGTAGACGGCCGGGATCGTGCCGTTGCCGGGCAGCCCCATGCCGATCGCCTCGGTCAGGCAGTTCATCGAGTTGGCGGTGAACAACCCCGCACACGACCCGCAGGTCGGACAGGCGTCGTTCTCCAGCTCGCAGAGCTGCTCGTCGGTCATCAGTCCCGCGGCGTGCTTGCCGACGGCCGTGAACACGGTGTCGAGGTCGACGTCCTTGCCGCCGTGTCTCCCGGCGAGCATCGGTCCCCCCGACACGACGATGGCGGGGATGTCGAGGCGCGCCGCGGCCATGAGCATCCCCGGCACGACCTTGTCGCAGTTGGGGATCAGCACCATGGCGTCGAAGGCGTGCGCCTGGACGACCAACTCGACGGAGTCGGCGATCACCTCGCGGCTCGCCAGCGAATAGCGCATGCCTGCGTGGTTCATCGCGATGCCGTCGCAGATGCCGATGGTCGAGAACTCGAGAGGCGTGCCGCCCGCCATGCGGATGCCCGCCTTGACGGCGTCGGCGACGTTCCGCAGGCCCAGGTGGCCCGGGATGACCTCGTTCGCGGAGTTGACGACCGCGATCAGAGGCCGCGAGATCTCCTCGTCGGTGAGGCCATCGGCCTTGAGCAGGCTGCGGTGAGGGGCCTGTGAAGGCCCGGTCTTCATGCGGTCGCTGCGCAGTTCCATCCCACAACCCTTCGCTGGTAGGCGTCAGGGTGTGACAGATGCGCCACCACCGCACGAGGGTGAGTCGAGAACTGAGCGGAGCGGTGAGCTCCAAGGGGGTTCGGCCGGCGGATGAGGAGTCAGGCCACGGAACGCAAATACCGCGGAAAAGGACAGACTCCGTCCCCGGCCAGGGACGAGAGTGCATGCCTCCCGCGGTACCACCCCGATTGACGCTCCCGTATGTCCACTCCCCCGCCGCGAGCGCGACGAACGGAGCGGGCCCGAAGGAGCGCCCACTCGTGCGGCTGGTAACGGTGCCACACCGATCCGGCGTACTTGTCGCTGTCCCGGGCGAAGGTCGTCCGCCTAGTCGGGTCAGTCCCGTTCTTCCGGATGGCTCAGGGGCCAGATTCGAAGCGTCCCGCGCCGGGTTCCCACTGTCCCCGGCTCTCTGGTGCTGGGATTTGCCTCTACTACTCCCCGTCAAAGCCTGATGCCATGTTCGATTGGTTCGAGAGTATAGACGAGGCCCTCGTCACGGCACAACCGCATACGACATGTTCCGATTGCGGGCGCGGTCGAATGCACTTCGAGCGACCCGGGCAGCGCCGGAAGACGACATCCCGAGCGGAACCCCGTGCGGCCGCGCTTCTCCCTCGATCGGAACGGCGGCGACCGCGTGGAGGCGATGACCATCTCGCGCGAACCGAGGTTCTTCGAGGAGGGCGCCGAACTCGTCGAGGCCTAGAGGGCCGCGATCAACGCGTCCGCGTAGGCCTGAGTCCCCACCGAGCCCGCAGTGCTGCCGGTGACGGAGCGCTTGATGTCGTAGGTGACCTTCTCGCCCTCGCCTATGACCGTGCGGACGGCCGCCAGGATGCGATCTGCGGCCTCGGCCTCACCGAGGTGTCGCAGCATCAGCGTGGCCGATAGGATCTCGGCCGTGGGATTCGCCACGTCCTTGCCCGCGTACTTCGGCGCGGAACCGTGGGTGGGCTCGAACACGGCGTAGTCCGCGCCGATGTTGGCACCCGGCGCGATCCCGAGCCCCCCGATCAGCCCCGCTGCGAGGTCCGAGATGATGTCCCCGTAGAGGTTCGGCAGGACGAGCACGTCCCACCACTCCGGGTGCAACACGAGTTGCATGCAGGTGGCGTCGACGATGTAGTCCTCGAACTCGATCCCGCTGTCCGCGTACTCGGCCGCGACCTCACGGGCGACCTTCAGGAACAGGCCGTCCGAGTACTTCAGGATGTTGGCCTTGTGCACGGCGGTGACCTTCTTGCGGCCGTTGGCGATGGCGTAGTCGAACGCGTAGCGCACGATGCGTTGCGTGGCGGAGATGGAGATGGGCTTCAGCGAGATGCCGGAGTCGGTCTTGATCGTGCCGGCGCCCCTGGCAGCGGCGAACGCGATCAGGTCGGCGGCTGCGGCGCTCCCCTGCTCGAACTCGATGCCCGCATAGAGGTCCTCGGTGTTCTCGCGGACGATCACGAGATCGATGTCGTCGTAGCGCGCCCCGCTGCCTTTGATCGAGAAGGCGGGACGCACGCACGCGTAGAGGTCGAGCTCCCTGCGAATCGCGACGTTGACCGAGCGGAAACCCCCGCCGACAGGCGTCGTGATCGGTCCCTTGATCGCGACCCTGTTCCGGCGGATGGACTCGAGCACGTGCTCGGGCAGCGGCGTGCCGTACTTCTCGACCACGCCCGCTCCCGCTTCGGCGACCTCCCACGCGATGTCGACACCCGCGGCTTCGACGACGCGGCGCATCGCGCTCGTGAGCTCGGGGCCGATACCGTCGCCGGGGATGAGGGTCACCGTGTGCTTCGCCATGGGGCAGGACTCCTTGTCTCGGATGTCATCTCGGGCGTACGGCAGGTAGCCGGCCGGATACGCATTGTAGAACACGCGCGGCCGTGCTCGTCAGATCGTCCAAGCGGGGCCGTCGGTGGCCTCGAGCCGGGCGCGCCACATCTCCTCGAGCAGGCGCACCTCCTCGAGCCCGTCGACCGCGGGATCATCGGAGAGTTCCAGCGTGTCGAGCACCTCGAACATGAGGGCATCCTCTCCGTGTTCGTTCCAAGCACGCTGCAGCTCGAGACAGCGCTCGGTCCCCATCTCGAGGGTGAAGCGCGTGCGGTTGAGGATTCCCGGCACGTTGAGCGCCGAGCCGAGGAAGTAGCCGCCGGTCACGGTGTCGCGGACGCGGTAGACGCCCATCGCCGGCGGGTTCTCCTTGTACGCGCGCCTCAGCGCCTTGCGGTCCGTCACAACGCCGCCCCTTCCAGCCAGGCGGGGTCTTCCCCGCGTTCAAGGCACTCCCGGTACCCGGAGAGCAGTTCGGCGAGCTCTCGATAACTGCCCACCTCGTTGGCGCGCCGACGGACCGTCGTCGCTCCGGGCATCCCGGTGATGTACCAGCCGACATGCTTGCGCATGCGGGTGAATGCGTGCTCCCCTCCGAACGCCACAAGAGCGGCGGCGTGTTCGCGCGCCATGTCGATCCGCTCGAAGGCCGTCGGCGGGCCGATGGTCTCGCCGCGGTCCAGCAGCGCGCGCGCCTCGCGGAAGATCCAGGGGTTGCCCTGCGCCCCGCGCGCCACCATGACCGCGTCCACGCCGCAGCGCTCCAGCATGGCCTTCGCGTCGGTCGCGCTGAACACGTCGCCGCTCCCGATGACCGGCACGGACACGGCCGACTTCACGGCCGCGATGACGTTCCAATCGGCCTTCCCGCGGTAGAACTGGTCGCGGGTGCGGCCGTGCACGGTGATCGCCGCCGCGCCTGCCTGCTCCATCGCCATCGCGAACTCGACGGCGTTGGCTTCATCATCGTTCCAGCCCTTGCGGAACTTCGCCGTCACCGGCACCCGGCACGCCTCCGCGACGCGGCGCACGATCTCGGCCGCCAGGTCGGGAGTGCGCATCAGCGCGCTCCCCTCTCCCTTCGAGACCACCTTCGTCACGGGACAGCCCATGTTGATGTCGATGCACGCGACATCGGCCCCGTGGCGCTCCACGATCCCGCGCGCCTGCTCGGCCATGATCTCCGGGTCCGCCCCGAAGATCTGCACGGCGCAGGGCGTCTCCTCGGCCGCGAAGGTCAGCAACGCCTTTGAGACCTCGGCGTCGGGATTGTAGTGAAGCCCCTTGGCGCTGACCATCTCGGTGAACGTCAGCCCCGCGCCCATGCGCTTGCAGATAGCGCGGAACGGCGCCTCCGTGATGCCGGCCATGGGGCCGAGCACCACGTTGCCGGCGGCGAGCAGCTCTCGGAGGCCGATCGGATCGGTTCGCATGCTCCGATGATAGCGAAGCGGGTCTCGTGGGCCGACGGGAAGGCGGGACCGCGGTCTCGGCTCCGCGGCAGGCCGGACTCAGATCTCGTAGTCGACCAGGATCCGCTCCGAGCATAGAGAGGTGACGTACCGCGCCACGGCGACGTGGTCGGGGTGCACCTGATAGGCGCGGAGCGCGTCGACGTCGGTGAACTCCGAGTAGAGGGCGACGTCGGCGGACGCCGCGGTTCGTCCGAAGTCGAGGCCGACCTCCAGGGTGAGCAGCCCGGGAACCAGGCCGCGGAGCGCCTCGAGGCGCGCCTTCATCTCCTGGGCGTTCTCATGGGCCGTGCGGCCGTCCGCCGATTCCTTCAGCTTCCATACGACTATGTGCTTGATCATCTCGACCTCATCCGTTTCGGTCGTGCGGCCTTCCGCATGGTATGCGTCACACTCGGACCCCTCCGCGCCCCTCCGGGCGAAGCGATCGACTCGTCGAGTCCAGCGCCACCGGAGGCAGCCCGACGCAGGGCCGCCGAAAGACAAACCGGGCGACCCCCGAAGGGATCGCCCGGTTCACAAGCATTGAAGCACGTGCGCCTTAGAGGGCACGCACCTGGGTCGCCTGCTGCTTGCCGTTCTGGCCAGTGGCTTCCGTGAAGGAAACGGCCTGACCCTCGTCGAGGGACTTGAAGCCCTCGGTCTGGATCTCGGAGAAGTGGACGAACA
>Ga0209748_1001931_pt1 | contig 10167 bp, 10 predicted proteins | sample BarGraIncu00421A_FD_185490 | JGI IMG/M metagenome (GOLD analysis project Ga0209748, IMG submission 185490) | Arctic peat soil microbial communities from Barrow, Alaska - Barrow Graham LP Incubations 004-21A (SPAdes) (version 2) | ecosystem: Environmental > Terrestrial > Soil > Wetlands > Peat... | reverse complement strand
CCAATTACCTTTTCAATTCTTAGTGGCCAAGAAAAAACCGGTGTTAGCCTGATGCTAATCGAGCCAACACTTGATACTGGTAAATTATTGACAAGAAAAAGTTTGAAAATAAGTAGTAATGAAACCGCTCCGTCACTAACAGACCGTTTGGTCTCACTCAGTAATATATTATTAAAACAATACGTGTCTGAATACGTGGACGGCCTAATTAAACCAAAAAAACAACCACATCCTGATCGCGCAACCTACTCCCGAAAATTAACTAAAAATGATGGGATTATTGACTGGAAAAAACCAGCAACGCAGATTGAACGTGAAATTAGAGCTTTTCAAGGTTGGCCAAGAAGCCGATCAACTATTGACGGCAAAGAAATTATCATCACAAAAGCTCACGTTTCAAGCTCTAAAACCAATCAACTGGATATACTTTGTGGCGACAATAAGTATCTGTCAATCGATGAGCTAATCGCGCCTAGTGGGCGCACGATGAGCGCTAAAGCCTATATAAACGGCTATTTTTAAGCAGGTTGGTCGCCTAATATAATGTCTCTATTGGAAATAACTTCTTGCTTCAACTCTTCCAAGACTTGCGAAACTACCTGACGATAATCTGGTCGATTTACCTCGAGCCATTTAGTTGCCGCGTATTCAGCCCGAAGCCCAGGGTCTTCCATGGCTAGTCCTGTCGCTGTCTGTAGTTGCGTAAAACTTTTATCATTTCGATAATCTGGCATATATTTTTCTAGCCAAGACGATACAATATCGTCTTTACGATCAATAATCGACTCAAACTCTTCCAATTGAGCATCGTTCATTCCATCAGATAATTTTGTTCCGACTCGCAACTCAAGTTCGTCATAAATATGTTGTAAAAAAGGCTTTTTTTGTTCTTCTGGTAATTCGTGTAGCCCTATTTCTTCTAAAAATTTATCGTCTAACTGAAACATAGCCTACTCCTATTTCGATGCTATTTTCAGTATAGCATAACCTATTTCAGAACTCTTTTAACAAGTTCACGAGTGAATAGCTCTAGCTTGTCGCCTTCTTCAATTTGAATCTTTTTAGGAGTTTTTAGGCTGACACCACACATTTCACCCTCGAATACCTCTTTAGCTTCCTGTTGTTGACGTTGTACACCTATAACTTCGACTTCCATTAATTTTTCGCCGCCCCGAATCAACCTTGCCAGCACTCCGGCTGTTACTTTGCCACTGGTTACTTCCCCGCCAGCAATTACTTCATCTTTAAGAGAACGGAATATGCCCTTAATAGTCATCTTTCCGATTTCAGTTTCAACAACTTCTGGCTCCAGAAGTTTTTCCATCGAATCGCGGGCATCATCAAGCAATTTATAAATGATGTCAAAAATCCTAACTTGGACATGGTCACGGGAGGCAAGCTGTTTAACGGCAGGCGATATACCGACGTTAAAACCGTAAACTATCGTTTCTCTGTCGGCTGCTAGTCTAATATCGTTTTCAGATATATTACCTACACCGCTACCGATAACATTAAGGGTAATTTCGCCCAGAGTATCGATAACCTTGAGGCTATTAATTACCGATGTAAGCGAACCTTGGACGTCAGCCTTCACAATCACATTCAAATCCTGAGATTCACGTTGCCTATTCATCATCTTTAGCAAATCTGCGCCGGTAATATTTGTACTGGCAGCGTTCTTTTCGGATTCAATTCTAGCGACTGAAACTTGGTGACGAGCCTCTTTTTCGCTCTTAACGATTGCAAACGTATCGCCAAACTGAGGTAATTCCTTGAAACCTGTGACAGTGACAGGAGTGGATGGACCAGCCTCCTTCAGTGTTTTGCCTGCAAAATCAAGTAGTGTCCGAACTTTTCCGTAGGTAATACCAGCAACCAAGAAGTGACTAGGTTTTAGCACACCCTGTTTAACCAATAACCCGACGACCGGTCCACGACCGACTTCCATATGAGACTCAATCACCAATCCTTCGGCTGGAGTATCGATATCGGCTCGTAAATCTTCTAAATCAGCAACTAATAGCACCATATCTAGTAGTTTGTCGATATTTTGACCCGTTTTTGCACTAACCTCAACCATAACTATGTCACCGCCCCATTCCTCGGGGTTTAGACCTTGTTCGGTAGCAAGTTGAGCTTTAACCCTGGCTGGATCAGCCGCTTCTTTGTCAATTTTGTTAATAGCCACAACAATTTTGGCATTAGCCGTCTTGGCAAAACGAATTGCTTCAATTGTCTGAGGTTTGACGCCATCATCTGCTGCAACAACTATGATCACTACGTCCGTCAACTCAGCTCCATGCTGACGTAAGGCTGCAAAGGCCTCGTGGCCAGGTGTATCTAGTAAAGTAATCGTACGGCCCTCGTGAACGGTCTGATAGGCACTAATGTACTGAGTTATACCGCCCGCTTCACCTTTAGCGACATTTGTTTTCAAAACCGCGTCCAAAAGGCTGGTTTTACCGTGATCAACATGGCCCATAACTGCAACAATCGGTGGCCTCGGCACAGCCGATGCCGACAACTCATGGGCGTGTCGAACGCTTTTAGTTGCAGCAACTTTCTTTTCAAGTGAAACATCCAAGATCCCTAGCTCCTCAACGATAATCGAGGCGGTCTCAAAGTCAATCAACTGATTAATGGTTGCAACAATACCGTTCTTAAACAGCTCGCCAATCAGATTAGAAACTGGTAAATTAAGCTTTTCAGCAAGTTCACCTACAGTAATAGAGTCAGCAATAGTTATGACTTTTTCTACCATTTCTGTAAGCTCCCTTCTGCCCCGAAAGGCTTTAATTTACGGCTATTTTTTAGCTGTCTTGCCAGTCAAACTAAGTGAAATCTTTCGACTATCTTTTTCAACATCCAAAACTACGAATTCTTTTCGTTCATTTAGTTTGAAGACTTTTTCAGGATCAACGTCATCACCACCACCCAGTTCGCTGACGTGGACCAATGCCTCTACAGCTGGGCTTATCTGTACGAATGCTCCAAATGGAGTAATTCGAGTGATTGTGCCTTCGACTTTGTCGCCTGGTTTGAATTGGTCAACTTCGGTCATCCATGGGTCTTCAGATAGTTGCTTGATACTTAGGCTCAAGCGGTCTTTATCGATTGCAATAATCTTGGCTTCGATAGTTTCACCAACTTTTACGTAGTCTGCTGGGTTGTTTACACGTTCCCAGCTGATTTCGCTGATGTGGACCAAACCTTCGATACCTTCAACATTGACGAATACGCCAAAGTCTACAACACCGGTAACTACACCCTTGACGACATCGCCAATGGTCAATTTTTCAAACCTAGCAGCCAAACCATCTTTGATAGCTTCTTTTTCGCTAAAGATTAGCTTATTAGCCTTGCGGTCACAGTCCAAAATACGAACAGTCAATGGTTTTCCAATCAAGATATTTAATCGTTGTAGAATTTCATCCTTGTCGCTACCACCTACGCGTGGATAATGCTCGGCCGATAATTGTGAAACTGGTAAGAAACCCCTAACACCGTCATATTCAACCAGCAAACCACCACGGTTGGCATCATATGGTGATACTTCGATAGTTTCACCTGATTCCATCTTGGCAATAACTTCATCCCAACCGCGGTCTTTAGCGGCTTTACGAAGTGAAAGCAAAGAATATCCGTTATCAAGCTCAGTATCAACGATACTAGCTGTTATTTCATCACCAATATTTAGGTTTCGGTAAAAACCGACTTCGCGACGTGGAACCAAGCCGATTCCCTGTGCACCTAAATCTACTAATACTTCATGTTTACGAATTGAAAGAACCGTTCCTACGATCGATTCACCTTGTGTTAATTGCTTGACACTGTCGCCTTCGGCAGCGAGCAATTCATCCATTGTTGGCGCTTTTGTTGCCATAAGTCTAATTTAGACTCCTATCTTAAATTTAATATTTTCCGAGGCATATGAAAAACATCTACCTCGTGAATGCTCTTATTGTACCTCAGATAGAAGTGTAAGTCAAAGAGAGCGAGCCAATTTACGACGAGATAAAATATAGGCCGTTGATGATACCGCTAACATATAAACCCCCACAAGTTGTAATATATCGATGCCAGGTCCAGTTGTTGGTAAACCTTGGCTGGTTGCGGTTGAAGTAGTGGTATTCTCCGCTTGTGAGTCGCTAGTATCTGACGACTGGCTAGATTCAGATGATTTAGTTGAACCATTCGACGTCGAACTATTGGTTGACGCCGGTTTTTTGGTCTCGGAAGTAGCTATTTCTTGATTATTTCTAGCCTGTTGACTCCTTATTTTCACAAGATAAATAGCACCAACCAAAGTAACTGCCAAAATTAAACCAACCACTACAAAAGTTGTGACTGAACCACCCTGATTTGTTCGTCGTATTACTGCCATCACTACCTCTGTTTAAACTATAGTTAATTATGCATCAATTTTTCGAAAAAATCAACTCGGCCGACATATAGCCATCCCAGAACAAAATGCCCAAATTTTGGGTTCAATTCAAGCAAGCTAGAAAAGCTGTTATCCGATTGAAGTATATCCGTAGATATACTGAATGAGGAAACAGTTTTTCTAGTTGTTTGAGTGAGGCTAAAAATGGTTATTTTGTTTTGGGAGGGCTATAGGATAAACTAAACTACATGATAATAGCAGTTGATACCGGCGGAACAAAAACATTAGTTGCTAACTTTGGGAAAAACGGGGTTTTAGGTAAACAGATAAAATTCCCTACTCCTAAGGATCCAAGTAAATACGTGGAAGTACTTCGCGCCACACTACGCGAAAACTTTGCCGACAAGGAAGTTTCGGCAATTGTCGTTGCCACGCCTGGAATTGTCAATAAAGGCGTAGTTGTTTGGGGCGGCGGTAACTTATCGACTTGGAAAAATTTCAATCTAAAACTAGCCCTTTCTGGTGTGCTTGGAAAGGTACCAATTTTCATTGAAAACGATGCTAACCTGGCGGGACTTGGCGAAACCAGATTCCTAAAAACAGTCCCAGCAGAGTCTCTGTATGTGACTATTAGCACGGGTATAGGTACTGGCATTATTACGGACGGACGTATCAATGAAGGTCTCAAAAACAGCGAAGCCGGCCACGCATTAATCGAGTATGACGGCGTCGTTCGTGAATGGGAAAAGTTTGCATCTGGTAAAGCGATTCATGAAGCCTACGGAAAATTCGCCCACGACATTACAGATAAACACATCTGGAACCAGATTGCCGATCGTATTAGCCGAGGTTTCTTGGCAGTCATTCCTATTTTGCAGCCAAACATCATCATCATAGGTGGTAGTATTGGCACTTATTTTGAAAAATACGGCAAACAATTGCAGGGTATATTGAACGAAAAACTACCAAAACATATCCCTTGCCCAACCTTTGTCCAAGCAAAATACCCAGAATTAGCCGTTATTTATGGATGTTATTACTATGCCGTTGACGCTTTCGCTGATAAAAAAGCTTAAATTCGACTATCCCCAGTTTACTTTTTGTGAATCTGACACTTTTTTGTGGTCACATGATGATAACACAATCTATTTCGAAAAAGCTGGCAATAACTATGGTTTTCTACTACACGAACTGGCCCACGCTCTATTAAATCACATAGATTATTACCGAGATGTCGAACTACTGGCGATGGAGCGTCAGGCTTGGGATAAAGCCCGTGACCTTGCTACCAATTACGACCTATTAATTGATGACGACTTTATCCAATCTAACCTCGACACCTACCGCGATTGGCTTCACTCCCGCAGCACCTGCCCAAATTGCAAGGCCAATGGTATGCAAATAGAGGCTAAAACCTATAAATGCCTAGCCTGTAACCACAAATGGCGCGTAAACGAAGCCAGAACCTGCTCATTGCGCCGTTACGACATCAAACCATAACAAAATAACGCACAGCTGTGCGTTATTTTGTATCTGTTATCAAACCTTAGGCTGAAATAACAGCTTTTTTACGACGGCTGATTCGGCCACCCTTGGCGCCAGCAATACGTGCTAGTTCAGGGTTAGCGGCGAATCCACCAGTGTTACCATTGCGGCCACCTTTGGCACCGATCTTTGCGTAAAACAAAGGATCTTTAGCCAAATTTTTAGCAGCTGCTTTGCGTCCACCTAGTTTTGTTCCTGCCATAATATTCTTCTCCTCTTTAAATTTAAAAGGTCCCACGCATTCACGCATGAAAACCCTCGCTTTTACCTCACACATGATATGTGTATGTAAATATAGTATCATAGCATATGCATATTGTCAATATATACATAAACACTTTTTTATTATATTCATACGGTTGCATTTATGCTTTCTGTGCGATATTATGGTTCTGCACCTGTTTGAATCCAAATTTTGATTCAAACAAAACGACCACATCTGCGAGATTGGTCGTTTTTATTTGGTTAAATCAACAGATTAGAACAAGTCTTTTGTATACTCTACCCTTCGCTCAACAAAGGTTTCATCAGATGAGACGATATCGATTTCAATATCAAAACTAGTGAAAATCTTTGGTTTTGCCAGGGCTTCTTCCCTGGTCATCCACTCATTTCGACCACCTTCGAACTGTACAACCAAATCACCCTTTATATCAATACAGTGGACAACAAAGAACAGTTTATCTTCCAACTGCTCACCTGTTTCTTTCTGGTACACCATCTCGTGATAAAGGCCGGCTATTCTGTGATTTGCCATTAAACCTGTTTCTTCCATCAGCTCACGCTCGGCAGTTTGGATGATAGTTTCACCCCAGCGTATCTTTCCACTGGCAAAACCATAAAAGCCATAATATGGCTGTTTTAGTCGTTCCTGAAACAGATATTCCTTTTTACCACCATTTTCACGCTCAACTGCCAGAATTACGGCCGATTTTGGCTGGCGCTCAATAGTATTGTTATCTGTGTCTAATTTATTGGCATATTCTTTGCCCCTAGGAGTCAGCGAATAGGTACCTCTTGAAATTTTTTCGACTAATTTTAGTTCTATTAGCTTCTGTAAGTGAAAATTAAAGTGGTCACTGGTCATCCCAGTTAATTTTTGCAACTTTGCAAAGCCCACACTCGGGTGGAAAAGTAGCTCGCGCAGTATAGCGGTCTGCGCATCGTGAATATTTACCTCTAAACTCATGGTTACTCCTTGGATTATACCTTAAAACTCGTATCTGTCCTAAGAGTACACCCTAAATAACTATCAAAAAAGTAAAGTCGACTTTAGTTTACGATTAATTACACACGACTGACTAAATGTTAACCATATTCCAGAGAATAGATTGATGAGCATTGAAATAGCGGCCAGATGCCGATGGCAGCTCTATGAGTATGGCAGGTATCGATTGCTCACCGGCCCAATCTTCATACTCTCCCGTTATTGAATAGCCCATCGTTTCTTCAGCGTGGCCTATCATACTACTATAACCGACGCTCGAACCATAAAGATTACCGATACTTACCGAGTCCCCAACTTGATTAGCCCCTATCAGGCTACCTTGAGCGTGAAATGACACTTCTAGACGTGGCCGCAGACTACTCGTAAGGTTGGCCAAAGCTACAGTTTCCGGTTCGGACAAAGGGTTCGCTCCGCCGCCACCGACCACAATCCCAGTAGAGGTGTCAATGTCCGAGTTCCAATTTATTGACGGAAAATTTCGATCGATGTTCACATTATTTGCATTATAACGAGAAGACGAGGCTAGCCCATCGGGATTCACGTCTGAAACGATGACAACCTGTTTATCAGCCGGAATATTATAAGCATAACTATCCAGGTGGCTCACCCAGTCTCTCATTATGTAACTACCACTTCGTTCACTTCCGTGTATGCCACCTGTAAACAACACCGTCGTTGAGCCACTGCCATAGTAGTAGGCAATGATTGGCCGCCCTAGCACTGAATAGCCAATTACCGATGTTGCTCGGCGGCAATTTATTCTTGAAGTGTATGACCATCCACTTTTTGAAACTATGTCATATTTACTGATTAGACCCTCATTAATCTTTATCGAAAACTCACCACAAATTGGAAGATTACTTAACTGAAATATAATCTGATTATCGGTTCGACTTATACTAGCGCCACCACCTATGAAACTAGCGAATTTGGATAAATCCTGATCCTTTGAGATTGCTTGGTCAAAAGTGACAACAACTCTGGCATTCGCGTCAACAGCGCTAGTACCAATGTTGATATTACTGACACTTGGGCCGCCAGAGGCTGTAAAACTCAGTTTATATGGTCCAGGGAGCGTACTACCATCTTTGGCTTCAAGCTTATCAATGGTAAATTCGTAAGCTGAATCTCTGGCCAGGTCTTCCTTTATTTTTATAGTTGCCCGCTTGCCGTCAATATTCACATCGGTTGCCATAGGTGTATGTTTATCCGATTCAATCTTATAAAGCGCTACGTTGCCTTTAACTACGTCTTTATCAAAATCAAAAGTGAAAGTCTTGGGCTTGTCATAAATAATCTGACCCTCAGAAAGTGAAGAGCTAGCCACATTCGTAGCATTGAGCGTTTTTATATCTTCATTAACCAAAGTCGCAACTTTTTTACCATCAAATGTCCGAACTAATTCGATTTTGTAATTCTTATCCTGCACCAGACTAAGTGATGCTATATCGCAATAAATTTCAGAAGCTTTCACAGGACAAGACGCAGTCTTATTTTCGATTTTTAGCTGGTAATTAAATATAGAATCTGCGCTGCTAAGAGTGAAGGCTAGAGGTTTTTGGGTAGGCACTGGCTTGCCTACAGTTCCTAGCCTTGCTAAAGGCGGCTTTGATACCACTAATTTGAAGGTTTTATTGAAAAATATACTTCCCAGAAATGAGACACTTAGCCTAGATTCCCCAACTTTAGGCGATTTTTTAGCAGTAAAGCATGTTTTTAGGGATAAAAGTTCAAAATTACCTATTTTTAGAATGTTTTCATTTTTTACACTATATTTATCTGTATCTCCCTTAAATCTATTTAAACCAGGGAAGAATGTTACGTGACTTGTACAGGTATTTTTTTCGCTATATGAAAATTCGACGGTTCTCTCTGGGATATAACTGATTAGGTAGATAATCAACAATAAAAATACCACAACCGATGGTATGGTTATCCATAATGGTTGTTGCTTGATTTTTATATAAAGACTTTTCAATGTTTGTTTAAAACGCATCCTCCCCTATTTTACCACGTACCACTGTATACTGCCGACCAAAGAAAAAGACCATCTATTCGGATGGCCTTTAAGGAATCATACAAATAATAAAACTATGCCGCGATTTCGTCGGGAGCTGTATCGCTTTCCATTTCCCTTCTAGCAATGTCCTGCAATTGATCTCCACGCTCTTTCATAAAACCGTCTTTGACCTTTCTAGTAAGATAGTCTGATTGGTATTTTGGCGTGTTTAACTTTTGAACCTTTTCTCCAACATCTGCAATACGCATCCCATCAACAAAACTGCCTAAGCCAGACTCTCGTTGCACAACTTCAAGTTTTTCTTGTTCTTCTGTTAGTTTTTCAATCTCAGGTGAATTAGCGATTACCTGTCCATCAAACTGGTTTTGCATATCAAACAGACGTTGATTTTCATCAAGCACACTGTCATCCATCTCCTTCCGAGCAATATCCTCGAGTTGGGCACTGTGTGGTTTCAAAAATTCATCTCTTATAATTCTAGTTGTGTTATGTGATTGAAACGAAGGTACCCTAAGCCTATCTGCATTTATTGATGCATTGTCATATCGAGCTTGTGAAAAAGGTGATGGTTTGTCGGACAACCCCCATTCATCACGAATTTCGTCCTTTATCTTTTCGTTCTTTTCTATCTTTGTAGTATTCAATATCACCCTTCTATCCAGTCGTTTTTGAATATTGAACAGTCTCTCGTTTTCATTAGCTAATTCAGCATCCGTCATTTCCGGTTTTTGATTAACAATGCTTTTTTCTTTTTCCATGATTTATCCTTTGTTTGTTTTTATAGATTTATATCATAATATTATCATACAATAGTCGTTTTGTCAACTAATGATTGTCGGGGAAAACCAGCCAAGAAAAAAGGAGTCCTATTAGGACTCCTTTTTTATAATTCGGCACCGTGCTAGTTTCCCGCTTGTGGCAGTATAATCGCCGCTGCTGGGCTTGACTTCTGTGTTCGGAATGAGAACAGGTATTTCCCCAGCGCCATGG
>Ga0209748_1001930_pt1 | contig 10167 bp, 8 predicted proteins | sample BarGraIncu00421A_FD_185490 | JGI IMG/M metagenome (GOLD analysis project Ga0209748, IMG submission 185490) | Arctic peat soil microbial communities from Barrow, Alaska - Barrow Graham LP Incubations 004-21A (SPAdes) (version 2) | ecosystem: Environmental > Terrestrial > Soil > Wetlands > Peat... | reverse complement strand
ACGCGATCTCCAAGGCTGTTAGTCATTATCTTGAGTGCGAATACACAAAAGTTGAGGATATGTTTGCTAAGAAACTTGAGAAAGTAATAAGAAGAAAACAGAAGGAAGAAGAAGGGGAGTAAAATATCTTATGTAAATGTGAGTGTTCAAAAGCTCTCAAGATAAGATATGAGGCACGAACGCACAGAGCTCCTATGGATCAATAGACAATATAAACGGGATAATAGCATTAAAGGGTATCACCACGATTGGCTGTGGGACAAAATTGTTAAATAACCCCCCAATATGGTGTTTTTGGGGGAACGCACCCAAAAGGTAAAATAAGCATTTTACTCCAATGGCTCATCAATTGATTTTTCCTTCTGCCATACGATTTCCTGTTCCAAAGCAATTTGTTGCCAAACGATATAGAACCACAGAAGCGAACTTCACCATGGGTTAAAACAATGAGGCGTCGCAATAACAAGAAATTAAAGATTTCTTATTTTACCTTTTGGGTGCGTTTCCCAAGAATACCCAATATGACCAAACTCAGTCCTTTAATACAATCACATAGACTCTTTTTCCAATGTGTTTTTTCTGAGCGTCAATTTTCGCACCATTTCCATAAGGTGTTACTCGCTTCTCATATATTTCTTCAACGTCATCCTTTATCGTAATTTTCTCGTGCAAAAAGTTGAAGACAGAGTGCTGCTCGTTTTTGGGGCGATCTCGGATTTGATCTCAATGTTGGAGATCCAGAGCAAACACGAGAAGAATTTTTTAAAAATAATATAAAGGACATAAAGTATTAATACAACCCAATTATACGAGTTATGAGCAAAAGTTTAGAAAATTGCCTATAGATATTGTTTTCAGATAGCGACATCGTAAAATGTGAGTATAAGTATTCTTATAAGACATAATGATGAAACCAATATAATTCCTATGCTTTGCGATTTGCCATATAATAAACACAACAGAAAAATACAGCTTTTTTTATATCGCCTTTGCTTCTCGTTTCGCTTAAATCAACAGTGTAAAGATAATTTTATCATCTTAGTTTGTAAGACAACTTTATTTTTTCGACATCCTGCCAGCTAATATTTATCTACGATGGTCTATATGGATACAACGATGCAGAAATGTCATAGCATAATTGTAACTGGAAAAGTACAGGACATTGGTTTTAGGTCTATAGTAGAACATATTGGAAGGTCATTTGGTATTCCTGGCTTGGTTTTTAATGCAAAAGATGGTAGTGTTAAGATCCTTTGTTCTGGTGAGGATAGTGTAATAGATAATTTCACGCAGACAATAAAGGTTCGAGGCACAGAGAACGGCGCGGAAATTGCAAGTATCAAAGAGAAAACATTATCCATTAATATTGATTTGCCAGATGAATTCTTAAAGGCATCCTCCGATGATGAAAATAATAGCGGAAGAAAACTTGATAAAGGTATTTTTTTATTGAATAACATAGACGTCACATTGACCAATATGAGTGTGGATAACAAGACCGGATTCAATAACGTAACCACGGGATTAACACGTCTTGAAGCAATCCTTGAAAAAATAGCCAATAAATAATTGAAGTGTTGTTTTATTTCCAGAACTGCCACCAATTCTTTTTTGTGATTTCTTGCGGGGATGGAGCAAGAGCAAGTATCCTATCATTAACACGCCTTATTTTACTTTTTCGGTGCGTCGAGCAAAAATAACCGATTTATTAAGGCGCTAATTCCTTAGCGTGTGTGTACGTAGAAATCGTGGCGGTACCCTCAGTTGGTAATATTTAATATGCAAGGGAGATTTTATGGAAAACATGGGCAAGGTCAGCATAGTTAGGACAAATGAAGGAATAAAAAGCAGCCTGGCCTTCCGGTAGTAATGGAGAAAAAAACAACGCTAAGCAAACTTCACTTATGGAGTTCTGAGTGGCCGTAGTCCTTTTCTCTGAAGCTCTTGTTGGACATTAAAGGTATATTGTCCATAAGGATTGATGTGCTCATGTCTGGCTGGCCCAAGGTGTTTCAGGTCATCATCACTGATGTGATACCCGTCCTTTCGTAACTGCTTAATGATCTCTTGCATATAGACGGTATTCCATAGAATTATCGCGTTGACAACCAAATTCAGACAACTTGCCTCGTTAATCTGCCCTTCTTCAAGGTGGCTTCGTATCTTTCCCTCATTGGCAAAGTGCAGAAATTGCCGCAGATCATGAACCTGCTCGCCCTTATTCAGTTGCAAATTGATATTACGGCGAAATACCGGGTCTTGGATATAGCGCAGAATAAAAATGGTCTTCTCCAATTTTCCATATTCTTGCAACACGCGGGTAAGTATATTCTGTTGAGGACGAGCTTGCAGTTTTGAGATAAAGAGAGAAGCGGTAACAAAGCCCAGTTGCAGAGAACCTGCAACACGCAAAATCTCATCATAGTTATCCAAGATGAGTTTCTCATTGATTATTCCCTTAATAAGTGGTGCAACGTGAGGATACTTTTCTGTTTTGTTTATGCGGTAAAGATGCTGGTCTGATAAATCCCTAAGCCTTGGCCAAAACCCACGCCCAAGCAGACTAAATAAAGCAAAATTTACTTCTGTGAAACCCGCCGTATCAACAGTGTGGTTAACCAGAGGCAATTCACTTTCGTTTCCTAAGATTTCATCCAGTACATAGGTAGCGTCACGTTCTGTTGTATGCATTGGCTTTGTACCAAATTGTGAATACTGGTTTGATGTCCAAGTATAGAATGTTAAGCCTCGCCGATATCCAAAGTAGCGAGGCAAGGCTGTTCCCATGCGATTTTTACCAGTTGTCAAAAACCGTTGACCATCAGATGAAGACAGTGTTCCATCACCCCAATGTTTGCTCAACCACTGGTGAAACTGAGCATTAACAATGGTAGTGAATGCTTTTTTAAGTGTTTCTTCTCTGATATACCAGGTGGTACACCAGGATAACTTTTCATAGTAGAGCTTGGCGATGTGTGCCATTTGATGGAGACCAAAATTGTAAGCTTGGGCAAGGATGGATGCATAAAGGTTTATCAAGAGTTCATGGGTCCTTGGTTGGTTTCCGCCAGCATGTTCAAAATGCGAGGAAAAATTTGTCCAGCTGTCTACTTCTATCAAAAGATCGGTTAATTCTACCTGTGGCAATCTTGCTGTTACTAATGCTTGCAGTTGTTTCGCACTCTCCTGTAGTTCTTCCCCCTTCAGCCGTGGCATAACCAAATCACCATTTTCTATCCGAACCTCTCCTTTGCACGCAAAAAATGTATCAGCACTTTTCAGAAAATCTGTTAGTTCACGCTTTTTTTCTTTAAGCTTTTCCACTCCTTTTTCTTGAACATTCATTTGGTTGCAGACTTCGGTGCGTAATTGTTCCCAGCGGTCTTTTGGAATAAGGTAGCTTTCTGGGTTTGCATACCGACGGCTGTTTTCAATCCAAATGTTCCCGGCGCGTAAATTGCTTCGCAATCCCCACAGAGCACCCAATTCATAGTAACGCCTGCTGATCTCACCATCGCGATCAATAACATAATTTGTCCAGTCATCCGTGAGAAAATCAAGCGGCACATCAGGCGGTAACTTTCGGCGTTTGCTTGCATTTATCTGACGGAGGGTGTCTATGGCTGCAAGGAGAACATCATCTTTTGTATTCGACTTAAATACAAAGCTACTTACAAACTGAGGCACAAATTGCCGCAGGTATGAATAGCGAGTAGATAAAAAATCAAAATATTTGTCATTAGAGGGGCGGATTATTTTAGCGCACTCTTCAATCACTGCCTGTAGCTTTTCCTGGGGAAGATAAGCAAAAATCGTCTCCCGTAGTTCCTGATCTTTGATTTTGGGGTCAAGTACAAACATTCCAACTTCTTTAAGCAACCTGACTTTTTCATTTGAGGATTGATACACTTCTTTCTTGAATGTTTCCAGATCGTGCCTTGCCCCTGTATAACAATCCCAGAGGCAACGGTCATAAATTTCAATAGTCTCATCTGTTATCCCGATCAGTGACTGGTTTAAGAAAGAAAGCAGAACTGGATACCGCCGTTGTTCAGGCATTCGCTGCAATGCCTGGTTGGTTGATCGTTTTGCAATTTGTGCTAAACTTCAGGCGATTTGGAGTCAGGACCGACATATCCCACTGGTCAACTTTCTGCTCGCGCAGGAATTCCAGCTTCTGTAAGCAGACAATCATTGCAGAAGCCGAATTGGAGGTTGCACCCTTACTCAGCCATCCCAGATGTGTGCGGTTAGTCGTTGCATCGCTTACTAACAAACCGTCAAGAAATGTTTTCTGCTCAAATGTTAACAGCGGAGATAATCGTTTATAAGTCTCTTCTTGAGCTTGAGATCTTGCAGTTGCTACCATTTTTTCCAAACGGGTGATGCCAGGTCGAACAATCTTCTCCTGGTAAAATTTCTCACATGAAAGTTGCAGCAGTAGTGAGGGCTTATCGTGTTCCAGTGCCCGCTCAAGCAGCCAACGGGAATGTTTCTCTAGTTCCAGCGTGCTTGAAATATGAAATCCTAAATAGTCTTGAATTTCTTGGAGATGATCTGATTGTGTCTGTATTCTCTCTCCGTACAGCTTCAAGCATGATGGTTCAACACGAAGCTGTTTACTTACGTAGGAAACCACGTTATCGGGAACAGTAGAAATATCATTTGGAGAAAAACCCAGGTACCGAAGCGTGCAAAGCTGTAAACTGAACCCAAGGCGGTTGTGATCTTCGCGCTGCTTTTGCACAAGAGCCATATCAGTAATAGAAAGAGTGAAGAATGCAGTGAGGTCGCTTAGGGAAATTTCTGCCGGGAAGCACCGCAATTCCTCCCGCTCGTTGTCGGTAAGAAAGGAAACTGGCATGATATTTTGAATTGACAGTGATACCCATATAAGTGAGATTTGCTTAGCGTTGTTTTTTTCTCCATTACTACCGGAAGGTCTTATCCGAATAATGCCATATCCGCATCTGAGAGTTTGATAACCTGTACTAACTATTCCTGATAAAAGTGCAAATTTTGTTTATGAATATTTCCTTTCTTTTTACTAGAAATAAAGAGTTGATGACAGAAATCTTGGCAAACAACGATGTATAATCACTTAGCGTGTATGTACGCAGAAATCGGGGCGGTACCCTTATTTGCTGTTGGAGTGTATTATTGTAAAACAACAAGGAGTTTATAGAATGGTAATGGTGAAAACTGGTGATACGGCTAAAGATTTTACTCTTAGAGATCAGGATGGCAATGAATTTCATTTATCCGCCCTGAAAGGAAAAAGAGTATTGTTATCTTTTCATCCGCTTGCCTGGACAAAGGTCTGCGCCGAGCAGATGAAGTCGCTTGAAAAAAATCTGGAAAGATTCGAGAAATTAAATACGGTAGCAGTGGGTATGAGCGTGGATACGGTCCCGTCAAAAAAAGCATGGTCAAAAGAACTTGGAATAAAAAATACCAGGCTTATTTCGGACTTCTGGCCTCATGGTAAAATTGCAGACCTCTATGGGATATTCAGGGAAAAAGAGGGTACCTCCGAACGGGCGAATATTATTGTTGATGAAAACGCAAGGGTGGTATTTGCCAGGGTTTATCCGATTTCGCAGCTGCCGGATATTGAGGAGATCATAAAAGCTCTTGAAGAGTTGAAGCCAAAATAATGAGACTTTATAATTTTTTCTGGATAAAAATGGTTCATCGCAAGTAAAATCAACCACAGAGTTCGCAGAGAGCACAGAGCTTTGACGCGCTGGGACATTCCAATCCTCCGATAGATTCCCCCTGGTGAACTCTCTCTTGGAGAGAGTGTTCCACCTAACAACGGATAAAAGGCTACAGCGCTATGCACCTTCGCTCAAATTGCCTTATTGCATCTGAGAGTTTGGTAACCTATACTAACAATTACTGAGAAAAGTGCAAATTTTGTTTATGAAGATTTCCTTTCTTTTTACTGGAAATAAAAACTTGATGATGGAAATTTTGGCAAACAACGATGCCTAATCACTTAGCGTGTATGTACGCATAAATCGAGGCGGTACCCTTACTAATCCAAAAAAAAAACTTCCTTATGAGTTTGAAGCGGAAATCATCAAGACAGAACATCAGTAGGGAAGATCGCTAAGTAAGCGCCGAAAAATAACTTAGTAAAGTTTATTATGTAAACCACCATATATAGTGGCATGGATACAACCAAGCAGTATACATGGTGGCTAAAGGCCTTATCAGGAGCTGATGAAGTTCAAGCAAGACGTTTTGCAGGAGCTATAGCACTTGAAATGGGTTGGGGCGGAATCTCAAAAGTAGAAGAGTTAACCGGAATGTCCCATTCGACCATCAGTAAAGGGATAGAAGAACTCAAAACCCCAGAGAAACTTGAACAACCAGAAAGACTTCGAGCATTTGGTGGGGGAAGAAAAAAGATAGAAATAAAAGATCCTGGAATCATTGTAGATCTTGAAACGATCATGGATGAAAACACTTCAGGAGATCCAATGAGTCTTCTAAAATGGTCAAATAAATCAACATATAAAATCGCTGAAGAATTAGTAAAGCTAAACCATAAAATCGATCCAGATACAGTAGGTCGTCTTTTAAAAGAAAATGATTACTCACTTCAGGCGAATAAGAAAAACATCGAAGGTTCTTCAGTACCTGAAAGAGACGCCCAATTTAGATATATAAACGAACAGGCTAAAGAATTTATAAATCAAGAGTATCCGGTAATATCGGTTGATGCAAAAAAGAAAGAAAACGTGGGAGAATTTAAAAACCCGGGTCAAATTTGGACAAAAAAAGGCAAAGCTAGAGAAGTAAATGCGTATGATTTCGCCTCACTTGGGATTGGAAGAGCGACACCATATGGGATTTATGATCACCAGAGAAAAGAAGGAATGGTAAATGTGGGAATGAGCTATGACACCTCCGAATTTGCCGTTGAAAGCATCAGGCAATGGTGGCTTCTTTTTGGAAAAAACAACTATTCGAATGCAAAAGAGTTAATGATATGTTCAGATGGTGGGGGAAGTAATGGAAGTCGCAATAAGGGCTGGAAAATTCATTTACAGGAATTAGTTAATCAGATTAAGATACCCATAACGGTCTGCCATTATCCCCCTGGAACAAGCAAGTGGAATAAGATCGAACATTGCATGTTTTCATTTATTTCAAAGAATTGGAAGGGAACACCACTTGTTAGTTTTGAGGCAATTATTAAACTTATAGGTGCCACGAAAACAAAAAAAGGTCTTACTGTTGCAGCACGTTTAGATCAGAATGAATATCTTAAAGGAATAAAATTTACAGATGAAGCTATAGCAAAATTGCACTTGAAATCTCATGATTTACATCCAAAATGGAATTATACAATTAGTCCAAAAAGTGACTAATTTAGATAAGTTGTTTTTAGGTAATCCCTAAGCTTAGCTGCAATTTATTGCTTGGCGATTACAAGCTCGATAAATATATGGCCAGATAATTATTTAATTATCATCTTATAAGTACTTTACGGACGAATCGGGGTGATACCCTTATTGAGCATATCATCCCGATTGAATGGAGTAATATTATTTTGTATGGTGAAGTTTCCTTACAGTATATTTACGGACGAATCGTGGTGATACCCTGAAAACGGATAGACTATATCCAAAGCTTAGAGATAATAGGCCAAACAAGTGTAATAGTCTTAGAAATTGATTCTACATTTTTCACTGATTCCCAAATACTGGTTCCCAATGACTTGAGGACAGCTTTTATCTTGTTCGGAGAAGATGCTTGATTAGTAAATTCTCCTAGAACTTGAAGTAATTCTTGTTTGTTCTCGTTAGGCATCTCTGTGCTTGGGGCCTCAGCTATTGCCTTTTCGAGCTTTTGGATTGCCACAGCTAATTCCTCACCCTCAGTTTCTCGTATTTTGATGATGCCTTTGGCAATTGAGCCACGTGTAGCAATTATTGATTGACTGATGTTTTCAAACCTGTCGCCGATTTCCATTATGATATTCCTCCCAATAGGTTGTTCCAAAATGAAATCACCTTCAATCCTTTCGATAACAGTTCTAATATTTTGTTGATTTCTTTCTTCAGTGGTGACATCTTTCTCTACAATATCAAGTATCTTCATGATCACAGCATATTTATTAGTTTCCGACATCACTCGCTGCTCCTTCTATTCACATTACTAGTTATTTTCAGGGCCCGCTCAAGCATAATTTGTGCATCCTCAAGCTTGCCCATAATCTTCAGCAACTCACCAAGGTTATTCTGAGTTCCCGCTACATATAAACGGTATTGTGCATTTTCAGGATCTGTATTCAGGAGCGATTCATAAACTCTTAGGGCCCTCTCAAGCATAATTTGTGCATCCCCAAGCTTGCCCATAATCTTCAGCAACGCACCGAGGTTATACTGAGTTCCCGCTACATAAAACCGATATTGTGCATTTTCAGGATCTGTATTCAGGAGCGATTCATAAACTCTTAGGGCTTGCTCATACATTAATTTTGCATCCTCAAGCTTGCCCATAATCTTCAGCAACGCACCGAGGTTATTCTGAGTTCCCGCTACATATAACCGGTATTGTGCATTTTCAGGGTCTGTCCTCAGCAATGATCCATAAACTCTTAGAGCCTGATCGAGCATAATTTGTGCATCCTCAAGCCTGCCCATGTCGCCTAGAAGATTACCGAGGTTATTCTGGGTTCCCCCTACATATAACTGGTGTTGTGCATTTTCAGGATCTGTATTCAGGAGCGATTCAGATACTTTCAGGGCTTGTTCATACATTAATTTAGCATCCTCAAACCTGCCCATATCACGCAGCAACGCACCGAGGTTATTCTGGGTTATCGACATTGACAACCGGTATTGTGCATTTTCAGGATCTATACTCAGCAATGATCCATAAACTCTTAGAGCTTGCTCGAGCATATTTTCTGCACCCTCAAGCCTACCCAAATCACGCAGCAACGCTCCTAGATTACTCTGGGTTCCAGCCACAGATAACAGATATTGTGCATTTTCAGGATTTTTTTTCACGAGCGATTGTGAAACTGTCAAGGCCCTTTCAAACATGTATTTTGCTTCGTCAAACCTGCCCATATCACGCAGCAACGCTCCTAGGTTACTCTGGATTCCAGCCACAGATAACAGATATTGTGCATTTTCAGGATTTTTTTCCACGAGCGAGTGTGAAACTTTCAAGGCCCTTTCATACATGTCTCTTGCACCATCGAGCCTGCCCATATCACTGAGCAATGCAGCGAGGTTATTCTGGATTCCTGCTATCGATGTCTCATAGGAAGGTTCTATAGCAGCAAGTTTTTCTGAGAATTTAAGTGCTTTTTCTAAGTACATTTTGGCTTTTTCAAAATTACCGAGATTTCTAAGGATTAATCCAATTTTCTCGTAAATTCTTGGAAGCTCATCATATCTTGCATTTTCGAACGTTGATTGTTCTACTTGACTGAGTAATTCGAGGGCATCTCTATAATTGCCCTTTATAAGCAACATATCGGCTTTTTCCAACATTTCCGAAGTATTTAGCGCCATTTTCACCATTTATTATCCAATATTACTTATTTTACTAAAATAACTATCGATTATATTAATTGTAATTTCCACAAACCTCATTCGAAGAATTGTAGGAAAGCTTATTAGGCGAAAAACGCTATCAAGCCATGTAACATTCAAGTACAGGATTATGGTTAATTTTCAGTTAAGCTCGTAAAAGGCGGCATCATCGAATGGAATTTATTGATAGTTTTAATCGGGGTGGTACCCTTATATCGAAACTTACAGGAGATAAGATCGCCACAATACAGGAGCATTATAGAACTCCTTCAGTTGACGAAATGAGACAATTAACACAGAGGAGTGCCTTTATTTAAAAAAGCTTCCGCAGAATTCTGCTAAACCTATTGACCTCTGCTTATTTATATATTGAGTCTTTATTTTAATTTGTAAAGCACGAACGCTATGCAGTTAAGGTGTTTGTACCCTTGAAATCGGCTATAGAAAGCGATAAACGCAGAAAAGGCGCTATTCAAGTGCTGTCTGGTGACAGCAACGTTGTAACTGGGCCATATATACATTTATCATTTTTCAAGATCTCCATTTATTCCACTTTGAATAGTGGAAATTACTCTCTGTGCAACATTTTTATCGACTGCCGGCA
>Ga0209748_1001926_pt1 | contig 10175 bp, 11 predicted proteins | sample BarGraIncu00421A_FD_185490 | JGI IMG/M metagenome (GOLD analysis project Ga0209748, IMG submission 185490) | Arctic peat soil microbial communities from Barrow, Alaska - Barrow Graham LP Incubations 004-21A (SPAdes) (version 2) | ecosystem: Environmental > Terrestrial > Soil > Wetlands > Peat... | reverse complement strand
CCGCAGGTTCCCACCTCGCTCCTCACCTACGGATGGGGTCTCGTCGTGGGCGCGGTCGTTGCGCCGCTGTCGTTCGTGGTAGCGGTCGCGTATGGCCTGTGGGCGCAGGACACCGATCCCGCTTCATGGCCTCCGCTCAAGGCCCCCTCGGTCGCAGCGCCCAGCGTTCCACGACCTGACGCGACGCCGGGTGTCCAGACCTCGCCCTCTGATTCGATGTTTGACGACATCTAGTCGGCGCGCCGGAGCCGTGCGGCAGCCGGTTCTAACAAGCGCTTCCAGCTGGCGGCGGGTATGCTGGGCAATGAAGAAGGCGCTGCGGTCCGCCGCTGAAGCGCCCAACGTTCGGTGAGACTGGGGTGGCGTGGACACTTACACGGCCGACAGCGCGCCAAGCGACGTTCTCGCTATAGAACGAGCTGTCATGCCACGGCTTCTCGCAGGAGACTCCGCGTTTCTCCGGACGCTCCAAGCTCAGTATCAGGTTGCCCGGATAGAGTCCGTCGAGTTGAGTGGCGTTGGGTTCTTCATCACTTACTCGGTCCCCGACGTCGCGCCCCAGACAGACCCGCTCGGCTTCTCTGGGGGCATGGCTCAGCTGGACATTGCGGAGCTTGAGTATGGTGCCGGGTGCGTCCTGTTCGTGCGGGACGGCTACCTCTTCATGTTTGAGGTCTACATCGTCGATCCGGCATGGCCCACGCCCGCAACGCTCGTCGGCGTCGAGGTCGTTCAACCGCCAGAACCCGGCCGTGCGTGAGGCCAGCGCACCGAACAAGCGCTTCCAGCAAATGGCGTAAGCTCTGAGCAATAAGGAAGTGGCGCGCTCCATCGCTGAAGCGCCCAACGTTAGGCCAGACTCACTGCACCACGTCTGTTCGCTGGGGGGGGCACGCTTGCTCGCGTACGCGGAAATCGCACTGGGTGTTGTTCTGTTCTTGGGCGGTCTCGCACGTCCGATTACCGCGGCGATGAGTCGTGTCTTCGGGGCTGATGTCTCGGCGCGAGGGAGCTGGCTTCACGGGCTTGTCAGCACCACCGCTGTCTGTGGCGGGTTCTTCCTGATCGGGGCCGGCGTACTGGTGTTCGCGGCCCCACGCGGCCCGTGGGTGTACATGGCGCCAATCGCGCTGCTGCTCGCCCTCATGAACCGGCCCCGCTTCGGTGGACCCACGCCTGCGGGGCAGTTCTGGCGGGTCTCGGCCGTCGTCGTTGCAGCCAGCCTGATACTCCTAGCGATTGCGACGCTCGTTCGGTTCGGAATGGGACTGCCAACCGTGCCGTAGGCGTTGGCCTAACAAGCGCTTCCAGCTGGCGGCAGCTATGCTGGGCAATGAGGAAGGCGCTGCGGTCCGCCGCTGAAGCGCCCAACGTTCGACAGATGGACGATGAAGTGAAGCTGACCCAAGTGGCATTGTTCGTTGGAGGTTGGGTTCTCGGCGTCTTGACGCCGCTCGCTACGGAGTTCCTCAAGCGACAGCTGTTCGGTCGGGCGAAGCTGGTCTTGACCGCGGTACTCATGGATGCCGACGCCCAGTATGGGCGGACGGACGATGTCTTCTTCCACGTCCACGCGGTGAACGTGTCCGACCTGCCAATCATCCTGACTGTCGTCTCATTCACCGTTTGGCACGGCAAGGAGGCCGTAGGTACGCTTGAGCAGGGCATGTCCGGGCTTTTGCGGGAGCACGACTTCCCGCTTCGCCTCTCGCGGCATGAGGACTACACCCAGAGCGTGTCTGTGGGGGAATGGCTGCAGATGTTCATTGACAGCCGGCTCGACTTCTACCAAGACGACTCGGATCTCGACTTCTCGAGACTTGCGTTCGAGGTCCACATGTCTGACACGACCAATCGCGAGTGGCACAGCAAGCGAATCAAGCTTGGGATTCTCGCCGGTCTGGCACAAACGCGCTTGGCCCTGTTACGCGCGTAGGTCCGAACGCGACGCACTGTCGAACCAAGGCATCGAGCGGACAGCGTCAGGTAGAATCCACCAGCGAGGCATGGGCCGCCGCTCAGGCCTAACACGTTCGACGGACAACGCAGATCAAGGACGAATGTCGGGGGGCTTCGTGGCAGACATCAGGTACTCGGATCCGCAGACCTGTCGATACTGTGGGAATGTCGGGCCAATGCGAATCGCTGGCACGGTAAGCGACATGGACATCGACGTTGACGAGACCGGGTTCGGTCAGGAGCACGGCACCATCTACGACGTGCTCATTTGCTCGAAGTGCGAGCGCCCGACATTCCGTGCCGGCATCTGGTACGAGGGGATGGATGAGGATGAGTGGACGCCGCGCGTCCTCTTCCCGTCCAAGCAGAAGGACCTGTCTTCACTTCCGGCGTCCGTCGCGTCGGAATACGAGGCGGCTCGTGCGGTCGCTTCAATCGCACCGAACGCCTATGTCGTGATGCTGGGACGTGTTCTTGACGCGGTCTGCGCGGACCGGGGAGCAGTTGGGGACACGTTGTACCATCGTCTGAAGGATCTCGCGGCCAAAGGTGAGATTCCTAGCACGCTCGCGGACATGGCCCAGAACCTTCGCCAGTTCAGGAATGTCGGAGCTCACGCCGAGTTGGGGTCGGTCACGAGCTCGGAGATTCCGTTTCTCGCATCTCTCTCAAGGGCGGTTCTCGAGTACCTGTACGAAGCTCCGTTGATGCTTCAACGAGCGCAGGAGCGTCTCGATGCGCTGAAACCAAAGTAGGCCTGCGAGTACTCGGAGTCGCCGTCGAACAAGCGCTTCCAGCGGACGGCGGAAGCTGTACGCTGACATCGCGCTGGCGGTCCGCCGCTGAAGCGCCCAACGTTAGCCACGGCTGGGGGAGTCATTGGACGTTGCAGAATGGCAGCAGCGGATTGAGGATGTCTTCGGCGAGGGCGATATCGTCGGTCCCCACCTGAAGGAAGTCCTCGACCGCGAGACCGAGTTCGGCCTGCACATCGCCAGCACTTATCACGGGCATCTCGCCCTCATGGCCGCATTCCAGAGCCATTTCGTTGACACGCTCCGCACGGCGGAACGGTTGGTTGCCAAGCGCGGTTGGCCCTCGGAAGCGCCCTACTACGGAGCAATGGTGCTGATGTACCTGACCGCGTTCCGCAGCTTCCGTGCTTGCGAAAGCCTGCTTCTCTGCGGCTACCCACTCGATGGCTTCGCGCTGCTTCGCGACATCAAGGATCGGGCTCTCTACCTGTGGGGGATCGCCAGCGACAAGACCACGTGGAGCGAGCTCAACTCCATGGATCGCAAGATTCGACAGGCTGCAGAACACCGTGTGCATAACCTCTTGCTTGGCGCGGACAGTGGGTTCAGCCCAGAAGAACTCGAAGCGATCCGCCAGTGGGAAGGCCTCTTCAACCAGGAGGTTCACGGCTCGAAGCTTACGATGATCACAGAGATGAAGTGCCTGGTCGAAGGCGGTCAGATGTCGGTTGGTCCTCTGCCCAACGAACGCCAGATCGCCATGTACCTGAACCGCGCGACCGAAGCTGGCTGGCTGATTGCCAAACTGCTGCCCTACTTGCAGCCGTCAGCTGGCGCGTTTGGGGCTGACTGGGCGGCGCGGCAACAGGTGCTAGACGAGTCGTTCCGGTTCATGGAACAGGGCCTTGAGGGCGTGGGCAAGACCATCGCCACGGCATTCATCGGCTTTGTTGACCGCAACTACTCCTTCGATGAGTCGCTTCACTACGTGGAGGCTGGCCAAGCTGGCTCGGGCGGCTAGCAAGCGCGTCAAGACGGACGCGTCTTGCGGGGCGCACAATAGTGGTGGATCGGCGCGCCGCTTACGCGCAACACGTTAGCCCGAAATGACGTCAGGAAGCCCAATGAAGTCAATTGCGCCATTGAAGGCAAGCCGATGAATCGACATCTGGGCGCCGCGAAGTCGGCCAGGCGGGACGAGTTCTACACCCAGTATGTCGACATCCAGAAAGAGGTCGAGGCCTACCTAGAGTCCGATCCCGATACGTTCCGCAACAAGGTCGTCTACTGCAACTGCGACGACCCGTTCGAGAGCAACTTCTTCAAGTACTTCGCCGCCAACTTCAACAGGCTCGGCCTCAAGAAGCTCGTCACCACGAGCTACGACGGCTCCCCAGTCGCCGGCCAGGGTACTCTGTTTCCTGAATACAACGAGGGGAATGGCGAGCGCCAAAAGCCCAAGGCGCTCGCCATCATCCTCGACTGTGTGAAGGACGAGGACGGAGACGGCGCTGCGAACGTGACCGACGTCGAGCTCTTCCTCAAGCGGAACAAGGCCGCCCGGAAGGCGTTGAAAGGCAGCGACAAGTACCCCGGGGGCGACTTCCGCAGCCCCGAGTGCATCGCGCTGCTGAAAGAGGCCGACATCGTCGTCACCAACCCGCCCTTCTCCCTCTTCCGCAAGTACGTCGCCCTGCTCGTGGAACATCGGACCAAGTTCCTGATCATCGGGAACACCAATGCGATCACGTACAAGGAGATATTTCCGCTCATCAGGGACAACAGACTGTGGCTCGGCTGCACGAATTTCAATGTCGGCATGTTGTTCGAGGTGCCGGACGACTGGAAGCATTTTCACCACATTGACGCGGAGACGGGCAGGAAATTGGCGCGCGTTTCAGCATCGTGCTGGTACACGAACTTGGACCACGGTCGCCGCCACTATCCTCTGAATCTCATGACCATGGCGGACAACCTGCGGTTCAGCAAGAACCTGAGAGGAAAGGCGGCCTACGACCGCTACGACAACTTCGACGCCATTGAGGTTGGCACATACAAGGAGATTCCCAGCGACTTCGACGGGATGATGGGCGTGCCCGTCACCTTCCTCGACAAGTACAACCCCGAGCAGTTCGAAATCCTCGACTACGAATACAGCAACGAGTTGCGTGCAAAGGTCTACCCCAGGCAAATGCAGGTGGACAAGAACGGCAAGAGGAGCAGCGTGACGAAGCTAAACGACGTCTGCGCTCTTAGAGTTGACCACCCACCATCGGGTGACACGTACTATGTCGTAAACGGGGAGTACTTCGTCGCACCGTACAAGCGGCTCTTCATCCGCCACCGGCGCCAGAAGAGAGAACAAGAATGAAGACCACGTTGAGAACCGACATCACCATCAATAGGGTCTGCGATGGGTTCGTGTACAACCAACTGGAAGGCAAGGGGCTGTTCGGGCTGAGTGGAAAGCTCACCGTCCAGCCGGAGTACCAACGGAACTACATCTATGCGGATGGTGGCGGCAAGAAGGAGCAGGCGGTCATCGAATCGCTGCTCAAGGGGTATCCGCTTGGGTTGATCTACTTCAACAAGGTCGCGAAGGACAAGTTCGAGGTACTGGACGGCCAGCAACGGATCACCAGTATCGGACGGTTCTTTACGAACAAGTTCGCGATTGTCGACAACGGCAATCCGAAGAACTTCGACAGCCTGCCCGCCGACCAACAGGCCAAGATTCGGGAGTCGAAGTTGCTGATTTATGAATGCGAGGGTACCGAAAGCGAAATCAAGCAGTGGTTTGAGACGATCAACATTGCAGGTGTGCCGCTCAACGACCAGGAGTTGCTGAACGCCATCTACTCTGGCCCATTCGTGACCCTGGCGAAGGCTGAGTTCAGCAACAGCCAAAACGCGAACACTCAGAAGTGGAGCGCGTTCATCAAGGGCTCCGCGAACCGACAGGGTTTCTTGGAGCGGGCGCTGGACTGGGTGAGCAAGGGCGATATCGGCGGCTACATGAGCGCTCATCGCAACGATGGCGGCATCGATGAGCTGAGGACCTATTTCAACACCGTGATCGACTGGGTGTCGAGCGTGTTCACGGATGTTGAGAAGGAGATGCAGGGGCTGGAGTGGGGGCGGCTATACGAGCAATACCATTCCACGTCCTATGATCCGGCCAAGACGTCCGCAGAGGTCAAGCGGCTCTATGCAGATCCGTATGTCACGAACCGTCGCGGTGTCTTCGAGTACATTCTCGGCGGCTCTCAAGAAACGAAGCTGCTCGACGTGCGGGTGTTCGACGAGGCAACCAAGAGGCCCGTCTACGCCACACAGACCGAGGCTGCCGAAGCCAGCGGCAAGTCCAATTGCCCGCTCTGTGACGTAGGCCATAATGCCAACAAAGGCAAGATATGGCGTTTCACTGAGATGGACGCGGACCACGTTTCCGCATGGAGCAAGGGTGGCGGAAGCTCGGCCAAGAACTGCCAGATGCTTTGCATTACTCACAATCGGGCCAAAGGAAATCGATAACGTGTGCGTGCCAGACCCTGATTTGTGCTACGAGGCCGAACGCTGGAACCGGCTACGCGCCCAGGAAGGCGGGGTCGGGCTAACAATGGCTTCCAGTAGACAGCCGCTTCGCGCCTGCAGCTGAAGCCAAGCACGCTAGGCAGTCTTGGGGGCACACATTGACGCTGGCTGAAGTTGGCTCGCACGTTCTTGTCTTCGCTCTTGGGGTCGGAAGCGGGGTAGTGGCTTCCTACTTGTCGGCGGGCCTGAACGATGCGCGGCAGGAACGAAAGGCCAGAAGGGCAGCCCGTTGTGCATTCGATGCCGTTCGAGAGCAGATGGTCGCATTCATCGACGAGCTTCGTTCTGATCTCGTCGATCACCCGAAGCAACGGGACCTCTTCGTCGTCCCGAACAGGAACGTCATGCTTAACACAGGCGGCGAGACCACCCTGGTCTACTACAGGTCTGAGCACCCTGAGCTAATGGCCAGCATTCGGATACTGGAGAATCATGGGTACGTGCGTGATGTCACCGACAGAAACGTGCCTAGGTACCGCTTGAGCGAGGAATTCGTAGCTCACATTCTCGAATGCGATTAGCTGTCTAACAAGCGCGTCAACCTGACGCGCCGAAGCTGGCGCACAATGCATGGGCATAGGCGCGCAGGCTGCGCGCCCAACGTTAGGCGTGCGACATGACTCTTCGACCAGATGAATGCGTTCAGCGCGGACTCGTCTCGACCACGAGTCGGCTTTTGGGCGAATACGAGACCGACGGCTGGCTGTTCACGCATGCGTGGGGCGATCATTCCGACCAAGCATGGTCGCGATGGAGTGAGGGTCCAGCTTCTCGCAGCGGCTACGTGGTCGCATTCCAGACGCCCGCGCCGGATCCAGAAAGCAACATGCGACCTGAGTACAATGGCGCGATTGAAATCATCTGTTCGTTCATGGCTGTCCTCTACGGCAAGCGCTTCGATTCGCACGGGCTGATCGAAAGCAGCGGCTTGTTCTACACGCCGGAGCTCTCGGCGTTCGGTCAACTCTGTGATCAGAATTCTCCGCACAACTCGCATCGCGTTCGTGTCGACTACCCGGTTCCACTCAACCTCGTGGAGATTCCTCGAATCGCTCCGCTCTTGCTCTTCGAGGAACCGGACACCGCAGCTGCGACGTTTGAAGCAGCCGCCAAGTTCTACCTGAGGGCCCTGCAGAGCATCGAGCAGGATCGTGAGGTCGCGTACCTTCACTTGGTGACCGCCGGCGAAGTTCTTTCGAATGCATGCGACTATCCGTCAGAGCAGTTGCTGGACGAACAGACGCGGACGGCACTTGATCGCGTAGTGGCTGGCATCGATGGTGGCGAGGCCATTGCGGCTCTTCTCAGTGGCAGACTGCGACAGATCAAGCGGCGATTCGTAAGAGCGATTGTCGATTTCGTTGATCCGCCATTCTTTGATCGTCGCGAGGCGAAGTACGAATATGCCGCGCTGAAGGCTGACTCGTTCGAGAAGACAATCGCCGCTGCGTATGATGTCCGCAGCATGTACCTGCACACCGGCGTGCCTTTCGGCGGCTGGATGCGTCCCAGGGCGGACTACGGCGAGGTTCAGCTGGGCGAGCCGGTCGTGGAAGGCCGTGACTTCGCCAAGGCACTCGCGAATGCACCCACCTTCACTGGTCTCGAACGAGTCGTGAGGTATTGCCTGCTTCGTTTTGCCGAATCGCAGGGGTTGTATCTGCCACCAGAAGCGGGCACCGGCGACGCCTAACAAGCGCATCGAGCGGTCGCCGAAAGCTACACTGATCCCAATGCGTCGGAGCGCCGCTCATGCGCAACATGTTGGCTTGTGCTCAGTCTGGTCTCGCGCTAGCTGCAGATGGCCGCAAGCACAGCGCCGATCTTCTTGGCCTCGTCGGGCGTGAGGTCGAACGGATACCGCACATGGGCGGTTCGGCCATCGGCCAACGGGATATCCAGGGTCAGCAGCCTCCCCGAAGGGATGCGATCGTCTGCCTCCTCGATCGCGTCGCCCGAGTCAGAATCATTCGGCTCCGCCTCGGCTCCGGCACTCGCAACCTTCTTAAGCCTGGACTCAATGATGTTGCGCTTGGCATCAAGGACGCCCGACAGCTCGAGCGACTCCGACAAGGCCTTCGCCGCGGACTTCGCCTTCCGGGGATTGAACTGATACGTTGAGCGGAGGTTGTTGGCGAGAACGGTCTCGTCCGGCAACTTCCCCTTCACGTCGACAAGTAGCCTCTGAAACACCGCGGGGCGCTTCACGAACTCGTACATCGAGGCCTTGAACTCCGGAGAGCCCGCTACCATCGCGTGCGCATCCTTCATCTCCTGACTGATGATGAACCGGCCAGCCTTGGTCTTCTCGATGAGTCCGTACTGCTTCAGATCGGAAACCAGACCCTTGGCCGGACCGCTAGTTGCAGACATACCGGCGATGCCCGCAATCTCCGGAGCGCCGAACTCGTTGTGGCTGTACGAGTCATAGATCTTTGACGCGATGTCCCAACACGCGCCGAGTGAGCGTGATGGGGCGGCCGGGCTCTTGGTTGACGTTCCTGCAGGACTCATAGAATCTGCCTCCCGTTCGATATCCGGTCATGGATGGACTTGATTGCCAGGATCGCTGTGCCGAACGCCGTGCGCGCTCCAATCGATGTGATTGTCCACGGCGTTACCGTCTGTTTGTCTTTCTTGTGGGCCTTCGCATTGCGCAGCGTGGATGCCGAGTCGATGAGCTTCAAATGGTGGGGATGGATGAGGTTGTGCTGGCGCAGCAGTGCGCCAAGCTGTCCGGCACCATTCAACTTCGCGGCTTCCTGCGCCAAGCCGTTCGCGCCGCACACTTCCCTTAGGTAGTCCTCCAGCGCCTGTCCTGAAGCCTCCACGCTCGCTGGCGAATCGCTGTCGCATTCGGTCACGGCGCGAGCGAGCAGACCCCGGTCCACCTCATCGAGTTCATCGAAGGCGTCGCGGCCCAGGACCGTTGACACGTACAGTCGCGCCTCTGCGCTCGACGAGACGCTGGCAACCGGCATGGCAGCAAGCGCTTCGACCGCGCCCAGAAGATCGGAATCCAGGGTGACCGGCTCCGAGTCGGTCAGGATGCCGAACTCGATTCCCCATTGCTTCAGCAGACTGAGGTTTGCCTCTCCGCGTGCGTCAATGCCGACCGCGACCGCAGCATGGCGTACGGACTCCTTGAAGGTTTCCCCCAAGATCAGGCCTTCGCATATGCTCTCGAACGGGCGGTAGGCCAACAGCGCGTCGCGAATCGCGGCATCCGCCGCAGCGTCGTTGCTCGAGCGGTTCAAGTTCGGGCGCACACACGCCCAGCCGGACGGATCGCCAGACACGAGGCCAAGCTCCGAGAGTACAAGCAAAGCCTTCGCTACGGTCGTCTCGCCAGCACCGCAAGAGCGAGCTATCGCCTCGGTGCTCGCGTCCTTGTGAATGGCGCAACTGCGCAGCACGCTCCTCAGCGTGGCAGGTGGAACTCGCTTCAATCTCGACATGTTCGTGTCCATACTTCGTATTCTAGCACATTAGAACGAAAAGTGTACTGCCAATCTCGCGGATGTACGCGCGGCGCCAAGCTAACAAGTGTTTCAAGCCGACGCGCTCACCGTCGGAGCGACATGCTAGGTTGTTGGCGCGCGGCCTAAACACAACACGTTCAGCTTCATCCACGCTGGGCCGCCCCCTCCGCCCCGTGTTTCCCCCGCGTTTCCCCGCCCACTTCCCACGCCTCTCGCACCCTGCTAGAATCCCTCCACCAGCGCAACGGTGCGCCGCACGACCCGAGCACGACGAGCAACGACGCTCGCGACCTCCCGAAAGGGCAGGTGGCGGGCGTTTTTCACTATCCGGGCCATCTGCCAGAAAGCAGGCTCACGACATGAAGGACTTCGCGGTCTTCTGGGG
>Ga0209748_1001923_pt1 | contig 10188 bp, 6 predicted proteins | sample BarGraIncu00421A_FD_185490 | JGI IMG/M metagenome (GOLD analysis project Ga0209748, IMG submission 185490) | Arctic peat soil microbial communities from Barrow, Alaska - Barrow Graham LP Incubations 004-21A (SPAdes) (version 2) | ecosystem: Environmental > Terrestrial > Soil > Wetlands > Peat... | reverse complement strand
TTCTTTTTTGAAAACAAAGAAGCAAGTTACTTTATTTTAAAGAATATAAATAAATCTTACGTAAATGCGAAGGATATTTACCTGTCGAGACTTAATACGCTTGGTACAGTATAGTTGCAAATCTAAAACTTTTATTCAGTCTTATGAACATTTTACTGCTTACACATTCATATCCTAACAGATCCGATGCCTTAAAAAGTATTTTTATACGGGAGCAGGCTCAATTATTAAGTTCGTTTTTTGATGTTACGGTTGTATTATTTAGAGTTGATTATTCTCATTTTAAGTTTTTTTCAGAATATTCATTTTCGAAGGTAGCAACTGGAAAGCTAACTGAATATGAAGTTACAATTCATAAATCGTTGCCAGGAATTACCCAGATAATATATATTTTAAATACCTACAGATTCATTGTAAAAGAAATTCTGAGCAAAAACAGACCTGATCTAATTCATAGTCACTTATCTTACCCGGCAGGGTTCCTGGGTACAATAATCCAAAAGAGAAAAGGTATACCAAATATCCTAACTGAGCATACTAAAATTCGAGCTTATGCCAGAAGTTGGTTTCACAAACAATGTTTGAATTATACGTACAGAAACACTTGTAGCATTGTTTCCGTCAGTAATACTTTAAAAACCGAAATCAATCAGGTTTTTAATCGCCATATATCCGTTATATATAATTATGTTGATGTTGATAAATTTAAAATTTCCGGAACCAAAGATGTGGATAAAATAAATATAGGATTTATCGGGAGGCTTGGAAATTACAACAAAGGATTAGATCTCTTATTAGCGGCTGTTTCACAGTTGGGAAGAAAAGATTTCCTGCTACATATTGGAGGAAGTGGATCTTTGATTCCCCATTTCAAAGAAAATGCAAAAGAACTGGGTATCGAGACAAACTGTAAATTTTATGGAGAAATTCCCCGGGATAAAATTCCAGAATTCTATTCGTGTCTTGATATGTTTGTTCTCGCAAGTCGCTACGAGACCTTTGGAATAGTTCTTATCGAAGCTATGGCAAGCGGAATACCCGTTATTGCCACCAAATGTGGGGGACCGCAGGAAATAGTAATACCATCAACCGGAATCCTGGTAGAAAATGAGAATATCGGAGAACTGACAGCTGCTATAAGATATATATCAGAAAACATGAGTTTATACAAAGCAGAAGTTATACGACGTTATGTAAAAGATAATTTCGGGAAACAGGTTTTCGTTAAACAGATATCAAAATTGTATAATGAAATTATAACAATAAATTCTAATGAGTAAAAAGGAGACATATTCAAAAGATGTCAGGCATCTGTATACGGAAGAATATTTTATGGAAAGTGCAACCGGTCATGATGAGTTTAAAATCTTTGATGGGAATTTTGAACACCTGATCGATAAATTCCAGATGGTAATATACTTGCTTGATTTACATCCTTCAGACAGACTTCTTGATATTGGCTGCGGCAGAGGAGAACTTGTAATATACCATGCATTAACCGGGGGGAGTGCCACAGGAGTTGACTTTTCAGATGATGCTATAAATCTGGCCAGGGGAAAAGCAATCGAACTGAAAGCCGATTGTACATTTTTTATCAGTTCTTTTGAAAAGATAGATGAAGGCATCAAATTTGACCGTATTGTTTCGATCGACTTCGTAGAACATATTTCAATAGAAGAAGGTAAGGCTTTCTTCAGAAAATGCTTCAACCTGCTAAAACCCGGAGGAAGATTAATTATTTATACATATCCAAATACAATACGAAGACGATATGGATATAAACTGATAAGGGCATTCAGCATCGCAAAACGTAAACCATTGCCAAAGAGAGAACCCGATACTTTATCTGATCATTATAAACAGTATCATCTCAATGAGCAAAATTATTTCACTCTGAAGAACAGCTCTAAGATTGCAGGATTTGGTAAAGTGAAAGTCCAATATTTTGATCTGAGCATCAAGGATTCATTTTTTAAGAAACTTCTGAAACATACTCCATTCAGACATTTTTTTCTTAAAGGGCTGACTCTTGTTGCGGATAAGTAAATTTCGAATGTCTGTAAGGTATAATTGTAAATATTATCTTAGCACCTATTAAATTGGTCATCAATATCCGACATTAAAAATTCAAGATCTTAATTTATTTTATGCTTAAGTCGATCAAAATATCATTTAAAGACACTATCATTTACGGACTTGGCAATGTAGCTGTTAAGATTGTTGGGTTGGTGCTTATTCCTGTATTCACAAACCAAAAGTACTTCACCATTGACGAGTTTGGTATCATGGGGATACTCGACATATCCTCAGTGGTGTTGACGGCTGCTCTTGCATCTGCCCTTCCTCAAAGTCTGACACGCTGGTTCTGGGATAAGGAACACAAGGGGAATCAAAAAGGAATTTTCTTCATGTCTATCTCAGTTCAGACGCTGGTTTCAATAGCTTTTTGCATTGTTCTCATCCCTCTTTCGGGCATGTTTTCAATTATGATATTTAAAAAGCCCGACTTTTCGACTGTAATAAAATATTTAATCATTGCCTCCAGTATCCAGGCAATAAATAATATCGTCAACACACTGATGAGACTTCAGTCAAAATCTGTCCTGTACTCCACGACTAATATATTCAAACTGATATCAGTACTAACTTTGACATTATACTTTATACTCTCGAGGAATATGGGCCTTGAAGGCATATACCTTGCTCAGGTAATCGGTAATTCGCTGGTTATTTTATTTCTGATTCGTTATACTATCAGAAACTCCAGGCTGTTTTTTGACTTTACGATATTCAGATCGATGAGCGCTTATGGATTCCCATTACTGCTGGCAAACATATCGGCAGCCCTATTAACTGTAATTGACAGGTTTTCTCTTAAAACCCTTACTCTGCTTAAATATGTGGCATTGTATACTTTTGCCTGGAAAATAACCAGCGTTTTAAAGCTGGTCATCGTCGATTCGATCAAACTGGCTATCGGACCAATGCTGATAAAGCGGATGGATGCACCTGGCAATAAAAGATTTTATTCAAAGGCCCTTCTTTATTCCTCCTTCGTCGTTATGTATGTGATAATTGGTATTTCCTTGTTCTCTTTTGAAATCACCAAAGTAATATCAAGCTCAAAACAGTTTTGGGATGCGGTTATTGTCATCCCATTACTATCCCTTTCCTATTTCTTTGTCAATATGAAGGAGATCACTGTTTATGGACTGCATATCGCGAAAAAAACATCAATAATTGGTTCTATTGTGGTATTCTCAACAATCCTGAGCCTTGCTCTTAATTTTTTATTGATCCCCGTATGGAGTATTACTGGTGCTGCTGTTGCAACACTTCTTACCCAGTTTATTTACTGGTATGCATGCTATTATTATTCCCAGAAAGTATTCTATGTACCTTATGAGATCAGGAAAATATCTGTGATGTTAGTTATCGGAGCTTCTTTATCTTTCTCCAGTTTACTGATAAACCGGATGGGTCTTCTGCCAAGGATGCTCATAAAAACAGGATGCATGGTCAGTTTTCCATTTATACTTTATTTGTTAAAATTCTACGAACCGGTTGAATTACAGGCGATCAGGGGTTTTATTGTCAAATGGTCGAAAATTAGAGACCTAAAAAACAATCTGAATTCTTTTAAAGGAATTACAGATGAGTAATAGAAAATTAAATCCTTTGACCACAGAGGGTACACCCCCCATCCCCCCAATGGGGGGGTTAAAAATGTGACTGAATACTTTGCGTTTAGAATAAAACAATTAATTACAATAATTACATAATTTTGTTTCCTTCAGGTCAGTAACCTTAAACACTTTGAAATGCAAATAAAAGATAAGATCAAACCCGCCCTGCCACATCTGATTGCAGTTTTAATATTTATAGTGGTTTCTTTCGTATATTTTTATCCTGTATTGGAAGGCAAAGTGCTGAAAGCCAACGACTCCACAGTCGCTAAAATCAGCTCTAAGGAAATTCAGGATTTTCGTGACAAGAACGGCCGTGAGCCATTGTGGACCAATTCCATATTCAGCGGAATGCCTGCATATCTTATTTCCACCAAATATCCCGGAAACCTGATTAAACATGCTGATACCCTTCTCAGGATATTTAAAATGCCGGTTTCAGTATTATTCCTTTCCATGTTCGGTTTCTATATTCTGCTTTTGTTTTTTGGAGTCAACTCATGGCTGGCTATTGCAGGGGCAATAGCTTATGGCTTCTCTTCATTTTTCTTTCAGGTCCTTGTGGCCGGACATAATACTCAGGCAATTGCGTTAGCTTATATGGCGCCGATGATTGGGGGAATTTATTATGCTTACAGGCATGATGCCTTAAAGGGAGCGTTACTTACAGCTTTTTTCCTTAGTCTTGAGATTCAGGCCAATCATCCTCAGATAACATATTATGCTCTGATCTGCCTGCTGATATTCGGGATTGTTGAATTTATTTATTCCTGGAAAAACAGTACGGTGATTAAATTTCTAAAAACGTCAGCACTACTGATTATACCGTTTATCATTGCTATAGGTGTAAACTTTGCGAGCCTTTATACGACCTATGAATACGGTAAATATTCGATAAGGGGGAAATCTGATCTTGTAAGTGAAAATTCGAATATTACATCAGGGTTGAATAAAGATTATATTACAACCTGGAGTTACGGTGTTGATGAAACATTTAATCTTCTTATCCCTAACTACAAAGGTGGTTCAAGCAAACCATTTGACCGTAACTCGGAAACATACAGAGCTCTGGCAAAAAATAACAATCAGTCGTCAGCCGAACAGTTTCAGAAGTACTGGGGAACTCAACCGGGAACTGACGGGCCTCATTATGTGGGCGCCATTGTCTTCTTCCTCTTTATCCTGGGACTGATTCTCATTAAGGGACCAGAAAAATGGTGGCTACTGGCTGCTACAGTATTATCAATAATGCTTTCGTGGGGAAAGAATTTCATGCCTTTCTCAAATCTGTTCATTGACTATTTTCCGGGATATAATAAGTTCAGGGCTGTCACGATGATTCTTGTCATTTCTGAGTTCTGTATTCCACTGCTGGGATTTCTTGCTCTCAGGGATATTTTCAATGGAACTACCACAAAAAAAGAAATAATCAGGGGATTAAAAATTGCCGCCGGGATAACTGGGGGGTTTATCTTGCTGGTAATTATTCTTCCGGGTATTGCAGGTTCATTCACTGCCCAAAATGAAGCCGACCTTCCTTTATGGCTTAAAGATGCACTTATATCTGACAGAAAGGGTCTGCTTAGAGGCGACGCGTTCAGATCATTGGTGTTCATCCTTCTTTCTGCCGGGGTTATTTTTGCCTTTATTTCTGAGAAGTTAAAAAAGGAGTATGCTATTCTCATTATTGCCTTATTGATTGTAATTGACCTCTGGACGGTAGACAAGAGATATCTGGATGCTGACCGTTTTGAAAGACCCTCAGCCATTCAGAAGTCTTTTACACCTACAATTGCAGATGCATTTATTCTGAAAGATCCCTCTCAGCACAGGGTTCTTAACCTGCCAAATCCATTTAATGACAATTCACCTACTTCATATTTTCATAAATCAATAGGGGGTTACCATGGAGCCAAAATGGAGAGGTACCAGGAACTTATTGATTCGTGTATATATCCGGAAATTGGCACTTTTGGCATGGCTGCCAAAAAAGCTCAGTCTTTTGAGGAACTACAGATGGCATTTAATAATACGCCATCTCCAGCTCTCAATATGCTCAATACCAAATACATTATTTTCAATCCCGCATACCCACCTTTAACTAATCCAAACGCACTTGGTAATGCATGGTTTGTTGAGAAACCGGTTTTGGCAGAAAATGCCAATAAAGAGATTTCATTAATTAACTCCTTTAATCCTGCAAAAGAGGCAATAATCGGCAACTCATTTAAGAGTCAGATTACAATACCTTCTTTTTCGGTTCAGGAAAATGAAAAGATTGAGCTTGTCTCTTACCAACCCGATGAGTTACACTATAAATACTCTGCAAAGGAGGAGAAGCTTGCAGTTTTCTCCGAAATTTATTACCCTGCAGGCTGGAGATGTTATATCGATGGTAAAGAGAGTCAGTATTTCCGTGCAGACTGGGTACTGAGAGGTATGGTTGTTCCGGCAGGAGACCATGAAATAAAATTTACTTTCCGACCGGCTTCTTATTATACCGGAAATAAAGTTTCCCTTGCAAGCTCAATATTGCTTATTCTGATTTTTGCAGGATATTTCTTTACTAAATTTAACCGGAAATCTAAGTCAGAATAGTATGGTGCATCATAATGTGTGCCCGCTTTGTTCTTCTGAAAAGATAGCTTTGCATTTTAGCTGCAATGATCATTTCATAAGTAAAAAAGATTTTTCAATATTTAAATGTTCAGCATGTGGGTTCCTATTCACACAGGATTATCCTGAAGAGACTGATATAGCACAATATTACGAATCCGATAATTACATTTCTCATAGTGACATATCAGAAGGATTTTCAAATAAGCTTTACCGTGTTGCAAGAGGAATAATGCTTCGCAAGAAAAAAAATCTGATTGGAAAAATCACTCGTCTTAAAAAGGGAACAATACTTGATATCGGCAGCGGGACCGGATACTTTGCCGCTACAATGAAAAGAGCCGGATGGATGGCAAGCGGAATTGAAATAAATGAAAAAGCGCGTAATTTCTCCGCATCAAATTTCGGGCTGGAAGTCGATCCCCCGGACAGGATAACGTCATTTGAATCGAACAGCTTTGATTGTGTCACACTATGGCATGTACTCGAACATTTCCACGATCCATTTAAGAATATTTCGGAGGTCTATCGCTTACTGAAACCTGGTGCGGTTTGTGTAGTAGCATTACCTAATTGCAATTCGTATGATGCAAACCACTATAAGCGATTCTGGGCTGCCTGGGATGTCCCAAGGCATTTATGGCATTTTCAGCCTTCTACCTTCAGAATTTTCTCAGAAAAATCGGGATTCATTTTAGAAAATCTCAAAATCCTGCCTCTTGATGTTTTCTACATTTCACTGCTCAGTGAAAGATACAAATGCTCATCTATGGCATTTTTTAAAGCAATATCAAAAGCATTTATCTTCTCATTCAGGTCGCTTTTTAACAAAGAAAGAAGCAGTTCAGTTATTTACCTCCTCAGGAAACTTTAGGCACTTCATACTTTAGTCACTTTTCTTTTGATTAATAACGATCAAGCCAGCGGTATCTTCTTGCACTATCTCCAAACTTGAGGGCCACAGTAATCTCATGTGTCCCATATGTTACTCTCTGAATTTCCTGCATAGTGAAATCAAATGCATATCCAAAAAATATATTTTGATATTTCACACCAATATTAGCAATCAAAGCTCCGCTTGTGCGATAAGCTAAGCCGGCCCAGAAACCCTGATTATATATACCTGTTATCCCAATATCAGCCTGGGGTTTAAGCTGTTCGGAAATTTTCAGAAGAAAAGCCGGCTGGATTATCATATTACTTCCATAGCTAAAATCATATGACCCGAAAAGATAATATTGTCTGCTCATTGAGAAATTTTTATAAGCAGGACCTCCTATTTTCGCGGAGGCTTCAGATAGTTGATCTGCAGAAAAACCAAAACTGTATTTTGCATTAAGCAGATAGGCTCCAAAGGAGACATCCGGGACAAAGATGCCGCGACGCAGATTATTGTTAAGCCATGGTTCATTCGGATCTTCAAAATTTATCTGATTTTGGTCAATTTTATAATAATACCCCGTAAATGCAAGTCCCAAAGATAGCTGTGTGCTTTTTTGCAGCCACATATGATATGCATATGAAACCTGAAAGCCGGTTCTCTGGATCAATCCATTCCTATCGCTGAATATGTATCCTCCAAAACCTACCCTACCATCTGATTTTGGTCTGAAAACCTGCTTCTTTATCCTGGTTTGTTTAAGTATATAACTTTTTTTAAGAATCCTGGTCTGCCAGCTTACTGAGAAAGTTCTTGGTGCCCCTGAGTAGCCAACCCATTGCTCTCTGGCTGTCAGACTGATGCTAGTATATCCATCGCTGCCTGCCACTGCAGGATTAATAAGGTACTTATTATAAAGGTACTGACTGAATAATGGAAGTTGCTGGCCGAAGGTTATATTCGCACCCAGTAATAAAAATGATATGAAAGCCAGTTTCTTCACAAAAATATTTAAGTATTCAAATTTATCTTACTATTGTCACATTACCAATAAGAGGTTTAGATCCATTATGCAAATCAATTATATAGTGATATGAGTCAATTGGAAGCTCAGAACCGTTGCTCTTTCCATCCCATGGTTTTGGGTATCCTCTTTCTGATCTCCAGATAGGTTCACCCCATCTGTTAAAGATTTTTACTTCCATCGACGGATAGAGTTCTTTCAGGCCAATATTCCAGACATCATTGATCAGGTCTCCGTTTGGAGAAATAGCATTTGGAATTATAAGACAGGTCTCATTTACAGGATTAACCCTAACCGAGTCTCTGATTGAACAACCGTTCATATCTGTAACTGTAACTTTATAAAATCCCTCCGGAATATTTGAGAGATCCCTGTTTGTTGAATTATCCGACCACTTATATGAATAATCTGTCCCATGTACTCCTCCGGTGACCACTGTTTTAATCACACCATCAGGTTTATCAGGGCAGAAAGGTGGAGATATATTGAAAACAAGTTTCATTGAATCTGGTTCTGTAAGTGCTACTGTTGCACTGGCATGGCAATTGTTTGCATCGGTTATTATCACACTGTAATTGCCAGCGGCGAGATGGGTCCTGGTGTTCCCAAAGATACCGTCGGCCCATAAATATTCTACAGTTTTTACCTGATTTACCGGTTCAACATTAATATAACCGGAACTGTCACCTGCACAATTTAAATTGTAGCCTCCTGCAGTGCTTGATGGTAAGCCGAAAGTCATTCCAAGTTTGCCAGGCTCGGTAAGATCAAATGTTTCCGTTGCTTTGCATTCATTAATATCGACAATGAGTAACGTATATTGACCGGCTCTAACGTTTGAAATGTTTTTGGTTGATGATGTAAATCCACCAGGACCTGTCCATGCGTAAACGAATGGAGCCTGTCCTGAAGTAAGGTCAGCATTAATGAAACCATCTGCTAATCCATTGCAGCTTATATTATACCCATTGTAGTCAGAAAGACTTTTTGTATAGTTCAGGGCAGGTGGAAGATCAATTTTTGCAGAGTCGGTTTTTATGCACCCGTTAAAATCCGTAACAATGACCTTATAATTTCCCTGAGTCAGGCCCGACAGATCTTTAGTTGTTAAACCATTCGACCACAGATATGAATAAGGTGCAACACCACCTGTAACTGTCAGGATAATTGATCCATTATTAAAGCCCTGAGATTGACAGGTAATATTTGTTGAGTTGAGTTGTGAGATTAAAACAGGTGGCTGAGACAGAGTTATATCTTTCGCAGTAACACAATGATTTGAATCAGATACCACCAGATGATAAGTGCCCGCAGTAAGCAAAGTCTGGTTACTTTGACCTTTTATTAGCCCTGATCCGTTTGTTGTGCTCCAGTTATAATTATAATTCCCAACGCTTCCCCCTGATACAGTAGTATTAATCCATCCGGTATTGGCACCGTTACAATTAATATTATAGGCTCCGTCATTTGAGACCGAAGTTAAAGGAGGATTTAAAACCAGGACAGATGGCTCTGTGAGATGGAATAAAGGAGTTGGCGTCAGAATACAGCCATTCAGATCTTTGACTGAACATGTATAAATCCCTGCCTTTATCCCTGCAAGATCTTTAGAGGATGAAGTAAAACCGGAGGGCCCTGTCCATGAATAGATGTAATTTCCTGAACCTCCTGTAATGTTCATAGCAATAGATCCATCATTACCTCCGTTGCATGAAATATTGAAATTGCCATCAGGTGATTTAGACACCTGGGAACCTGATAATTGCATGCCAGAAGGCTCGGTGATAACAACCGTTACAATTGTAATACAGCCCAGAACATCTTTGATTTCAAGGAAATAGGTCCCCACAATCAGATTATCAATCCGGTTAGTGGTGAAAGGGCCGGGGATATTCCCGTCAGATGTATACCACCTGTATGTGAAGGGTCCACGACCTCCTGAAATATTCTGAACCCATGCAGATCCATCATTATAACCTTTG
>Ga0209748_1001921_pt1 | contig 10193 bp, 9 predicted proteins | sample BarGraIncu00421A_FD_185490 | JGI IMG/M metagenome (GOLD analysis project Ga0209748, IMG submission 185490) | Arctic peat soil microbial communities from Barrow, Alaska - Barrow Graham LP Incubations 004-21A (SPAdes) (version 2) | ecosystem: Environmental > Terrestrial > Soil > Wetlands > Peat... | reverse complement strand
GCCGCCGCGTTCGGCGACCTCGGTCAGCAGCGCGACCATGTCGCGCGGATACGTGTCGTGTGCGCTCACGAGTCCCCCCGCTCAAGCCGGAACATGCGCACATCGTACACGAGGGCCCGGGAGAGTGCAGCGAGCGGGCATCGCCCTAGACCACGACGCGCGCGACCTCTTCCACCGACGTGTCGCCGAGGCGGGCCTTCTCGAGGCCGTCCTTGCGCAGCGTCAGCATGCCCTGGGACACAGCCATGCGCTTGATGCCGTCGGAGGTGGCGCCGGTCACGCACAGGTGCGAGATCTCCTCGGTCATGAGGAGCACCTCGTGCAAGCCGAGGCGACCACGGTAGCCGGTGCCGCCGCACTTGCGGCACCCGACCGCCTTCCACACCGTCTTCGGCAGGTCGTCGGGGTCGTACCCGGCGTCCAGAAGCAGTTGCCTCGGGGCCTCGTACTCCGCCTTGCAGTCGTTGCACAGACGCCGTGCGAGGCGCTGGGCGAGCACACACGCCACCGATGACGAGACGAGGAACGGCTCCACGCCCATCTCCACCAGGCGGGTCACCGCGCTCGAGGAGTCGTTCGTGTGCAGCGTCGAGAGCACGAGGTGGCCGGTGAGCGCCGATTCGATGGCGATGCTGGCGGTCTCGCGGTCGCGGATCTCGCCGACGAGGATGACGTCCGGCGAGCATCGCAGGAACGAACGCAGCGCTCCCGCGAAGGTCAGGCCCGCGCGCGGGTTCGCCTGGATCTGGTTGATGCCGGGCAGGCGGTACTCGACCGGGTCCTCGACGGTGATGATGTGGCGATGGATCTCGTTGAGCACGTTGACCGCGGCGTATAGAGTGGTCGACTTACCGGAGCCGGTCGGGCCGGTGACGAGCACCGCGCCGTACGGCTTCTTGAAGCTGTCCTCGAACCGCTGCAACGACTGCGGCAGGAAGCCGAGGTCCTTCAGGGTCAGCAGGATCGAGTCCTTGCGAAGTATTCGGAGGACGACGCGCTCGCCGTACACCGTCGGCAGGGTAGAGACGCGCAGGTCGAGCGAGTGGTGACCCACCGTGATCGACGTGTGGCCGTCCTGCGGCTTGCGGTTCTCGGCGATGTCCATGTCGGCCATGATCTTGAACCGCGATATGACCGCCGCCTGAGCGGACTTCGGGCTGCGCATCATCTCGTGGAGGACGCCGTCGATGCGGTACCGGACCCGTAGGTCGTGCTCCTGCGGCTCGACGTGGATGTCCGATGCGCGGTCGCTGACCGCCTTCGTGATGATGAAGTTGACGAGTTTCACGATCGGGGTGTCGGCCGTGACCTCCGCCAGTTTGGAGAGGTCGGTCTCCGCTCCCCCGCCCAGGTCGTCGCTGACCAGCTCCTGGTCCGCCATGCGCGCTTGCGAGCCGTACGACTCCTCGATCGCGCTCATGATGTCGTCGCGGGTGGCGATCGCAGGCACGCAGTCGTAGCCGGTGATGATGCGCAGGTCGTCGAGCGCGAGTACGTTCTGCGGGTCCGCCATCGCCACGATGAGCCGCCCGCGCTCGTCGAAACCGATCGGCATCAGGGCGTAGCGGTTCGCGAGGTCGCGCGGCACCACGGCCACCGACGTCGGGTCCGGCCGCTTCGCCGACAGGTCGACGAACGGGATGCCGATCTGCTCGGCAAGGATGGCGAGGATCGCCGCCTGCGAGGCGTACCCGAGGTCGAGGAGCACCTTGCCGAGCTGGCCGCCGGTCGCCTTCTGCACCTCGAGGGCGTCGTTGAGCTGGACGTCGTCGATTACGCCGGCCTCTGTGAGCATCTCTCCGAGTCGCTTGACAGCCACGCTACTCCGCTTCCTGTCCCGCGCCCGCGCCGGCAACTTCGGCTGGCGGCGTCATGTCCAGTATCCGATCGATCAGCGCGAGCACGACCCGCTTCGAGGACTCGCGCTCGGTGACGTTGCAGGCGATGATCGGGACGTCCTGAGGGGCATGGACCGCGTCCCGCACCGCTGCGATCCGGGTCTCGTCGCCCTGGGCGAGCTTGTTGGCGGCGATCACGAAGGGTACGTTCGAGTTCGCCTCCAGAAAGTCGACGATCTCCGCCGCGCCTTCGAGCGAGCGCGGCCTCGACGCGTCCACGCTCACGATCAGGCCCAGCGGGCCCTCGGCGAGCGGGCCCTCCGCGAGCGACTCAGGCTCGTCGCCGGGAGTCCCGAACAGGTAGAGGACCAGATCGCGGTTGATCGTGACCCGGCCGAAGTCGAGAGCGACGGTGGCCTCGCCGCGACCCTGAGGGCTCGTGTGACCCAGCTTCCGCTCGGTGGAGAGCACGGAGATCTCGGACAACGACCGGATCAGCGTCGTGGTCCCCGCGCGCGCGGGCCCGGTCACTATGATCTTCGCGGACCTCACGGGCGCACCGTCCAGACGCATGTGTCGTTCTTCATCATCTAGAGCTCCTTGATCCCTGCGTGGATCAGCAGGAGTTCTTCGCGGGTGAGCGACGTGTCGCGGTCGATGGTGCGCTGGCCCTGCGGGGTCTCCGCACGCCGAACCGGCGTTGGCGGCGCGTAGCGTGGGCGGCGACTCGCCGCACCTGTCAGCGCAGCGACTTCGCTGCCGATACCGGCCCACACGCCGCGACGGATCGGCGTCGGATCCGTGGAAGCCCTCTCCTCTAGTGTGGCCTCATCGGGCGTAGTCTCGTCGGCCCCGAGCGTCGGCGCAGACTCCGGCGCGGCTGGGCGCCTGGGCACCGGGGCGTGCACCAGGTCGGGCTCCTGCTCCACAGCGGACGCAGGGACCGCTTCCGGCTCGGCCGCGAGATCGTCCTCGGCATCCTCGTCCACGGCAAACTCGGGCGCGACCGCGAGGATGACGTCGGACTCGAGGAAGAGGAGCGACGCGGCGTCGGGCTCGTCCGCAGGCGCGGGCGCGCTCGGCGCGGACCCGAGCTCGCTCGGCTCGACGATCTGCAGCAGGCCGGCGCCGAAGAGTCCGTAGAGCGTACGTGCGGCTTCGAACTCCGTGACGCCCGCGGCTCCGGCCACCTCGCGCACTGTGCGAGTCCCGTCCGCGAGGGTCACGACGCGCCACTCCGACGGCTTCAGCGCGATGTCGACCACGTCCTCGCCGGAGACCGAGCCGACGCGGAACACGACGCTTCCCGACGACGCGGACGTGCGCAGGTCTGTCCACTCCGCCAGCCGACGGGCGCCCTCCATGACGATGTTCTCGATGGAGACAGCGAGCCCGATGTCCTGCTCCTTCGGAGGTGCGCTGAGGATCTCGAACTCGAAGGCGCCTTCGTCCCATAGGAAGAGGTCGAATACGGTGTCCTGTATCTGCTCCTGCACGAACGCCCTCAGCACCGGAGCGGTGATGATCCCCTCGTCGATCAGGATCTCGCCGATCCGCCGCCCGCCCTCGGGCTCCTCTTGGCGGATCTGGACTGCGTGAGCCAGCGCGGTCGCGGACACGCGCCCGGCCGACACGAGGCGCTCACCGAGAAGCCCCTTGCGTCGATCGGAGACGGCGAAGAAGACCTGCCCATCCCGGAACCAGACGCTGCCCTCCGCGCCGTCCTTCTCGAGGCGCAGCACACCGGTCTTCCCGCTCAGCGAGACGAGCCGGAAGACGTCCGGTATGGAGAAGTCGTGCAAGTTGCCGGAAAGGGACATCTGCTCTCTTCCTACACGATCACGCGGAGGATCTCTTCGACCGAGGTCTGGCCGAGAGCGCACTTAAGGAACCCGTCCTGCCGAAGCGGGACCATGCCGTCCTTGATCGCCTGGCGCTCGAGGTCGTCGGCGCCGGCGTGCTCCACGGTCATCCGCTCGAGGACCTCGGTCATGACGAGCACCTCGTGGATCCCCATGCGGCCCTTGTAGCCTATGTTGTTGCACTTCTTGCAGCCGACCGCCTTGTACAGCGTCGGCACCTTCCCCTTCTCGTACGGGAAGTTGATGCGGTCGAGCGCCGCCTCGTCCGGCGTATAGGGCTCCTTGCAGTCGCACAAGCGCCGCGCGAGCCTTTGCGCGACGACGCAGTTGACCGCCGACGCGGTGAGGAACGGCTCCACGCCCATCTCGGTCAGTCGGGTCATCGCCGACGGTGCGGAGTTGGTGTGCAAGGTGGAGAGCACGAGGTGGCCCGTCAGAGCGGCCTCGATCGCGATCGTCGCGGTCTCGACGTCGCGGATCTCGCCGATCATGACGGTGTCGGGGTCCTGCCGCAGGATGGAGCGCAACGCGCTCGCGAACGAAAGGCCCGCGCGCTCGTGGACCTGCACCTGCGACAGGCCCTCCAGCCGGTACTCGACCGGGTCCTCTACTGTGATGAGGTTCGTGCCCGGGTCGTTCGTCTCGTTGATCGCCGCGTATAGGGTCGTGGACTTGCCGGAGCCGGTCGGGCCGGTCACGAGGATGCAGCCGTACGGCTTGCTCAGCGCGTTCTTGAGCGAGTTGAGCGAGTTCTCCAGGAAACCGAGGTCCTGCAACGACATCATGATCGAGTCGTGGCGGAGCAGCCGCATGACCGACATCTCGCCGCGGACCGTCGGCAACACCGCGACGCGGAAGTCGACCGCCTTGCCGTCGAGCACGACGCCGAACCGCCCGTCCTGCGGGATCCTTCGTTCGGCGATGTCCATGCCCGATGAGATCTTCACGCGCGAGATGAGTCTGGTCTGCAGCTTCTTCGGGGTACGCATGACCTCTTGGCACACGCCGTCGATCCGGAACCGGACGCGCAGGTCGTTGTCCTGCGGCTCGAGGTAGATGTCGCCTGCGCCCTTGGTGATCGCCTCGGTGATGATCAGGTTGAGCAGCTTCGAGACGACCGATTCCTCGCCCGGCTCGGCGTCGAGTTCCTCTCCATGCTTGTCGGCGACGAGTGAAGCTTCGAGGTCGGTGACCATTTCGTCGACGTTCTCCTGCATGGCGCCATGCTTGTCGATCGCCTGGCGCAGGTCGACCTCGATCGCGACGACCGGCTTGATCTCGTAGCCGGTGACGATCCGCAGGTCGTCGATGGCGAAGATGTTGGCCGGATCGGCCATCGCCACTACGAGCTTGCCGTTGTCGAAGCCGATCGGCAGCACGTTGTAGCGGCGGGCTAGGTCGGTGGAGAGCAGCGTCGAGGCGTTCGCATCGATGTCGATGCCTGCGATGTCGACGAACTCGAGCCCGGTCTGCTCGGCGATCGCCATGGCGATGGCGTTGTCGGTTGCGAACCCGGCCTCGGTGATCGCCTGCGTGAGCGACTTGTCGGCGCCGGACTTGGCGACGGCCATCTCGAGTTGGCGCTCGGTGACGACCCCCGCCTGTACGAGGATCTTGCCCAGACGAGTGGAGCGGACAGCCATGTCTAGGACTCACCCGCCGGGGACGGACCCGGGCCGTGAGAACCGATGGCCGCCACGCACGCGGCGCGCATTACGTCGCGCGGCGCGGAGATCGTCGAGTCCGCCTTCCATATCTCGATGCCGATGGCACCCTGCGCGACGAGCATGCCGATGCCGGCGATCGGCACCGCGCCGGCCTTCGCCGCGGCCATGAGCAGCGGGGTCGTCAGAGGACGGTAGACCATGTCCGAGACGATCTGACCGGAATGCAGCCATTCGGCGCGGACCGGCAGCTCGTCGCCGGAGTTGCGCCCAAGCGGCGTTGCGTTGACGACGACGTCGGCCGCCTCGATGTATCGCGCGTTCTCCGGACCCATCGCGAGGGCGACCAGCTCGGTGTCCCGTGCGTGCGCCTCGATCCGGGAGACGAGATCTTCCGCGTGTGCGGGGTCGCGTGAGATCACGGTCACGTGCGACGCGCGCTCCAGAACGAGTGCGGCGAGCACCGCTGCCGCAGCCCCGCCCGAGCCCACGAGGGCGATACGCTTCCCTTCCGGGGTGAAGCCGCCCTCATCGCGCAACGACTCGAGCAGTCCCCGGCCGTCCGTGTTGTAGCCCATCAGATGACCGTCGCGAACGTGCACGGTGTTGACCGCGCCAGCCAGTCGAGCCTGCGCGGCGACCTCGTCGCACAGCTCGAGCATCATGCGCTTGTGCGGCATCGTCACGTTGAAGCCGACGAAGGGCAGCGCGCGGATGGCGGCGACGACGCGCGCGAGGTCCATCTGGTTCTGGACCGGGAGTGGCAGGTAGACCCAGTCGAGCCCGAGGTGCTCGTAGGCGGCGTTGTGCATCGCCGGGGACAGCGAGTGGTCGATCGGCCAGCCGATGACGCCGGCGAGCTGGGTCGTGCCGCTGATCGCTTGCTTCATGGACTTCAGCTCCGTGCCGCTCGAGGGCCGACGGCCATTCAGGAAACCGGTACTCGTCTCTTGAGCACGATCGCTTCGAGGCGCCGCAGCAGCAGTGTGTGCGCGAGATCGGTGGCCGAGAGCGGTTGCACCAGGACCGTACGCATACCCAGCAACTTACCGCCAAGTATATCCGTGAACAGCTGGTCGCCGATGACCGCACTCTCGCGCGCACGCCCGCCCACGCGGCAGAGCGCGCGCAGGAAGGCGAACGGGACGGGCTTGACCGCGTGGTCCACCAGGTCGATCCCGAGCTCCGCGGCGACGACACGCACGCGCTCATGCCAGTTGTTGGACACCGCGCAGATGCGGAAGCCCCGCTCCTTGAGGGAGTCGACCCAGGCCTTCGACGCGTCCGGAACCATGTTCGTGTCGCGCGGCAGCAACGTGTTGTCCAGGTCCAGCAGCAGGACGCGCACGCCTGAGAGCCAGAGCGCCTCGAGGTCGATGGCATGCACCGATGAGTAGTAGAAGTCCGGCGCGAGGGCGCTAGCCATTCTCGTCAGACGTGTTCATCGTCGCGTTCGGGTCAGCGGCGATTGCGTCCATGACCGCCTGGACCTCATGGACGCGCACCCAGTCCCCGTCCTTTGTGAAGATCGCCCTGAGGACCGCGTACTGGTCCAATTGCTCCTCGTCGGTGCGCCACACGACGTCCGGCTGCAGCGCCGCGAGGGCGTAGGGCAAGGCCGCCTGCAGATCCTTGCCGCGCGTGTACAGCAACTCCGCATACGACGAGAGCGCTATGCCGGACTTCGGGTTGTTCTGGGCGCCCTCCTTTGCCAGGTCGAGACCAGCTTGCAGCCGCGTCGCCGCCTCCGCGGGAGTGACTCCTGCCTGCAAGCCACTGTCTATGAGTATCTCGGGGGCTACGTAGTAGGCCTCCACGAACTGAGGGTCGAGGGTCACGATCGCCTTGATGCTGGGCAGCATGAAGCCCATCTTCCCGAGGCCTGCGCGACCGTAGTACTCGTGCATCTGCGGCTCGAGGCGGTTCCACAGCAGCGCAGCCGCGAACTGCCGCAACCCGGTGAGGTACGCGAACCCCGCCCTTCCCATCGCTTGCCCGGTGAGCGCGCCGTTGGGGACGTCGGGCGCGGTGACGTCCGCGAGTGCCTGGCTGCCCAGCACGACCGCGAAGGCCAGCATGACCGCGAGGACCGCCGACACCGTGTGGCGGCGCTCGGTCACAGGTCGCGCCTCGCGAAACCGAGGGAGCCGAGCACGAGAAGCGCGACGACCCAGCCGGCGAAGACGCCGGCCATTATGAGCGCGTAGAGCGCGCCGTATCCGCCGCCGTGCGCGACCGGGTTGATGACGTTGAACGAGTCGAGCGATGGGTACAGCCAATCCGGGAAGCCCGGCACCTGCTGGAGGAACGGCTGGCGGGAGTGCCCCACGAACGCGAACGTAAGAGTGGCCACCGCCACGACCACCGCTCCCGACACCGCCGAGACCGCGACCGCGAACGCCGTCAGCACGCCGATCTCCATCCAGATCGCGAGCGCGCCCTGCCACAGCTGCCACATCGCGTCGTGATACCGCACGAGCCCGACGAGCTGGTCGATGACGGTGAACGCTGCGATGACCGCGCCCATGACCGCCGTGATGCCGGTCCAGGTGCCGACGACGTACTCCCACCGGCTCACCGGCTTCGCGACCACGTTGTAGACGGTGCGGCGTTCAACCTCTGAAGGGATGCGGTTGCTCGCAAGCGCCAGCGCCAGCACCATCCCCGCGGCGAACGTCAGCGCGAGAGCCACCTCGCGGTACACACCGATGTCCACGCCCACCCCATAGGACGGCAGCGACGGCGCCGAGAACGCCAGGACCACGGCGAAGAAGCCGACCGCGTACACGACCTTGCGTTTGATCGCATCCAGGAAGACCGCGCCAGCGATGGCGGAGAGTCTGCGCATCATGCTCACGCCACCTCCCCCGAATCGTTCGACAGCATCCGCGTGAAGTAGTCCTCGAGCGACTCGCGCTTCGGCGCCACCGCGACGATCGTGCCGCCTGCGTCGTCCACCGCGTCCACGACCCGGCGCACCGAGACGTCAGGGACCGAGAACAGGAGCAGTCCGCCTTCCACGACCGTCGCTTCGCCCGCCAGGGCTGTCAGCGCCGGTGGAACGTCACCGGACAGGCCGGAGACGGTGACCGAGGTCGCGCCCGCGACTCCCAGCAGCTCGTGGATGGGGCCCTCGGCCGCCACGCGCCCGCGGCTCATGATCGACACGCGATCGCAGACCGCCTCCACCTCCGAGAGCTGGTGGCTCGAGAGCAGCACGGTCGCCCCGTCGTCGCGCAGCATCAGCATCAGGTTGCGGACGTCGCGCTGGCCCAGCGGGTCGAGCCCGCTCGCCGGCTCGTCAAGCACGACCACCTTCGGGCGGCCGACGATCGCCTGAGCGATGCCGAGCCTCTGCAGCATCCCGCGCGAGAACGCCGAGAGCAGTGTCCGCTGCTGGCCCGCCAGCCCGACGAGCTCGAGCAGCTGGGCGGTGCGCGGCTTGATCTCGCGTTCGGGGAGGCCGGCGAGGCGGGCGTATAGCCGCATCGCCTGCGCGGCGCTCAGCTGCGGCGGGAAGTACGGCTGCTCCGGCAGGAAGCCGAGCTCGGCGCGTCCCGCGCGGCTGCGCGAGTCGAGGCCGAGCACGCGGAACGTGCCCGCGTCCGGCCGCACGAGCCCGAGCAGCATCTTGAGCGTCGTCGTCTTGCCGGCGCCGTTGGGCCCGAGCAGTCCGTGGATCGCGCCGACCGGAACGGTGATCGACACGTCCTCGACCGCCACGCGCTTCGTCTGCGGGAATACGGTGTAGACCTTCCGGGCGCCGCTGACGGCTATCGCGTCGGAGGTGGCGACGTCGACCGCGGCTGGTGCCTGGGTGTCGGTCACTTCAGTCCCTTCTTGTACTGGGCCTTGAGGCTTAGGAAGTCGGCGTAGTTCGTGGCGAACGACTGCCTGCCGTCCTTGTAGGTGAGGATGTAGTACAGGTACTTCGTCTTGGCGGGAGCGAGCGCCGCCTTGATCGCGACGATGCCGGGGTTGCAGATCGGTCCCGGCGGGAGTCCGCCGTTCATGTACGTGTTGTACGGACTGTCGGTCTGCAGGTCCTGCAGCGTCAGCGTCGCCTTGCCGTCCAGAGCGTACTGGACCGTCGAGTCGAGTTGCAGTCGCATGTTGATCGCGAGACGGTTGTAGATGACCGACGCGACCTTGGGCCTGTCGGTGGCGACCGACGCCTCGCGTTCGATGATCGACGCGATCGTGAGCGCGTCGTGCAGCGTGAGTCCCTTCGACCTCGCGTACGAGTAGTCCAGGGACGCGGTCTCCTCGCCGTACTGTGTGAGCATGACGTTGATCACGCCGGTGGCTGTCGTGCCTTCCTTGACCGTGTAGGTCTTCGGGAACAGGTAGCCCTCGAGCGATGGCGTCTTGTTGTCCGTGAGGAACGGATAGTGGAACTGCTTCGCGCCGGTGGTCGCCAGCGAGATGAACTCCGCGGCCGGTATCCCCGCCTTGTCTTCGACGCGGGCCGCGATCTTCTCGATCCCCCACCCTTCCGGGATGGTGAAGGTTACCGTCGGCTCCTCCGCCGGGCCTTGCTGGAGCCGACGGATGACCGTCTCATAGTCGGAGCCGGTGGTCAGCACGTAGGTGCCTGCCTTGATGTCGTTCGTGGCACTGAGCAGCTGCGCCTGGATCCGGAACATCGTCGCGTTCGTGACGACCCCCGCATGCGAGAGCTGCGACGCCACCTCGTCGCCCGAGGCGCCGTTCGCGATCACGATCGTGACAGACTGGCCGGCCGGTATGCCGGTGACGTCCGGGGCGTACAGCGTCGACCACGCGAAGTAACCGATGAGCCCGATGACGACGACGAGGACACCGAGCGC
>Ga0209748_1001920_pt1 | contig 10193 bp, 7 predicted proteins | sample BarGraIncu00421A_FD_185490 | JGI IMG/M metagenome (GOLD analysis project Ga0209748, IMG submission 185490) | Arctic peat soil microbial communities from Barrow, Alaska - Barrow Graham LP Incubations 004-21A (SPAdes) (version 2) | ecosystem: Environmental > Terrestrial > Soil > Wetlands > Peat... | reverse complement strand
GGGTTCGTCCCATGAATAAAACACTGGCGTCATGATCGCATTGGCAGAGCCAAAACATAAAATCAAAATCAAAAACACAACTTCAATTCGAAAATTCCCTTTTTTGTAAATTGCGTAAATAATGATACTCATTAATAAAAAGAACAGCAATACCATCATTAATCTAAATGGATTAAATTGAAAATAATTCATATTTTGAAAGTTATCAATGAAAATTTCCTGATCTTTTGCATTTAGAAATGAAATTTGAATATTATCAACATTTTCTCCAATAGTTATGCTTTTTTTATTGGTTGAATTTATATTGTCATTAAGCACCTTCCCATTATAAGCAATTTTAATATTAATGTTTTTCTCAAAGGAATCCGTTTTGAATTCTAATTTATTTACAAAACCATTAATATTGTTTAATTGAATCCCCGCATCATTTTCAAGAATTTTGTAATTTCCATTTCCTATTAACTCAAGATTATTTGAAGTAATATCAGTAATCTTTTGTTCTTTGTTCCCTTGAACAAAATAATTATTGTTAAAAAGAAACACTTCCAAAATTAATGCAATTATTAAGATGATCCAGCTTGTTGCAACTATTATCATTATTTTTCGGTTTTTCATGTCACCACCTATACATCATCAAAAGATAATTAACTTTATAAAATATTATCAACTCTTAATTGCTCTGAACTTATATTATTTAGAACATGCAATTTTATCACCAATTTGACTTATCCATTTTTTTTCATAAGTTATTCTTTGCTTTCCAAATCGCGAACCCTTTTTTCTAATAACGCAACAGCTTGTATAAGCTGCCTGTTTCTTTCATTCAAATGCGAAACAATAGCAGTTAATGATAGTAATATGAGCAATACAAACATACCTTCCAGGACAAATACAATATTTACTGTATCAATAATACCTACAAGTGAAGAAATCTTAATAATAATTCCCGGGAAAATTGATACAATTAACATTACAACTGCTGAAAATAGCCAGATTAATGAATACCTCAAATTCAATTCTTTCTTTCTTAAAAAATGAATTATTATGCCCAAGTAAATCACAATACAAATAATTAAAAAAATTCTTAAACTAATATTCATAGCTTCTTCTCTCTTGTGCTTTTAAAGGAACCAATTCGATAAATCAGAATTGCCAATGAAACCTTTGCCATATAATAAATTGTCTTAAAAGCTTTTATCGATGATTCTCCACCTTGACGTTCATGCATAATTACTGGAACCTCACAAACCCGATATCCGTTCAAAACTGCGGCAATGATCGCTTCCGGTTCTGGATAGTCCTGAGCATATTCAGTGGAAAAGTGCTGGGTTAGTTTTTTTGAGGCAGCTCTAAACCCACTTGTGGTATCATTAATTTTCACGTCACAACAAATATTTATTAACCATTTTAAAAAATTAATGCCCACACGCCTCATCACTGAAGACTGAAATCCATCATTTGTAATAAACCTTGAACCAATAACCAAATCAACATCCTTTTCAATAATTGGTTTTACAAGTTCATTTATCGATATCGGATCGTGTTGCCCATCCCCATCCATCTGAATAGTAATATCATAACCATTTTCGACTGCATACCGATACCCGGCCTGAACTCCGCCACCAATACCAAGGTTAACCGGAAGATCAATGTAATTGAATCCATTCTCTTTGCATATTTTTACAGTATTATCCGTTGAGCAATCGTTAATAATAACGTAATCTACTTCCGGCTGAACAGTATTAAGGTTCCTTACAACTTCAACAATTGATTCCTCTTCATTGTATGCAGGAATAACCACTAGTATTTTCATTTAATTCTCCAGTCACTTTAATCGTAAACTCAAAAAAAATATAATTCAAGACTTAAGATATTTCGATTTTTGCAATGTGTAAATTATGATAGTATGGTTTTTATCATATTTCTAATTCACCTACACAGTTCTAACATTCATCAAAATTACTCCACCTAAAATACAACCAATCCCCAACCACTGAAACAATCCAATACTTTCTCCCAAAATGAAAATGGAAGCTGTAATGATTAAAATATTGGATAGTCCCAAGGCAATTGGTTGAATATAACTTAAATCATATTTTTGCACAATCACTATCCACATGATAAAACTGGCCACATACAAGCATAAACCTAACATCGTAGTATATGATAACGAAAGATTAAAATAATTACTATTTAAAGCAAATGCATTATTATTAGCACCCACCTTTACCAGGGTTAATCCCCCTACCGTACAAAATAAATAAGCAAAAAATAATATAATCATCAAAAACCCTTTCTTATCTAAAATCTAATACCCACTTTTAAATATTGCTCCGAAAGTCATAAAAAATATTTTCACATCAAACCATGGCGTCCATTTTTCAATGTATTCAATATCACAGGCAATCCGCTCTTTAATGGACGTATCACCCCGCCAGCCCTTAACCTGAGCCCATCCTGTAATACCAGGCCGCACATGATGTTTAATCATATACTTTGGAATCTCATCTTTAAACTGACTCACATAATGGGGCCGTTCCGGCCGTGGCCCCACAATACTCATATCTCCCTTTAATACATTAAAAAACTGGGGCAACTCATCAATACTTGTTTTTCTTATAAATGCTCCGAATTTTGTTTTTCGTGGGTCATCCTCGGTGGTCCATCCGATTTCCCCATCTTTAGGGGTATCCATTCGCATGGACCTGAACTTGTAAATCCAGAATTCCTTACGTTCCATTCCCACACGGATTTGTTTGTAAATAACAGGCCCGGGGGATGTCACTTTAACAAGAAATACTGTAATGATTATAATGGGTGATACTAAGATCAAAATAAAGATGGAAAGAAAAATATCCGAAAATCGTTTCAACCATTTGTAAAACGGGATATCTAAAGGAATATAACGGGTATTAATAAGAGGAATCCCATCCAGTTCATCAAAGTACGGCTTTGTTCCCTGGATCAAATGGAAATAGTCTGGAATAATCTGGGTTTTTATCCCCTGATACTCACAAATATCAATGACTTCGTCAATCCGTTTATAACTGGTATTGGATAATGCAATAATCACTTCATCCACTTGATATTCTTCGAGTATTTCATTCATTTCCCGAGTGGTTCCCAAAATAGGAATCCCATCATTTTCGCTTTTTTGAAAGTAGTCATCCACATATCCGGTAATTTTATATCCGAGTTGCCTATCTCCTGCAATTTTAGAGGCAAATGTTTGACCAATGCTGCCTGCCCCAACAATAATAATATATTTAATGTTAAAGCCGCGCTCCCGTGCCATACGCAAAATTTTTCTTGCTGAACCACGCTCAATAATCATGAGTATAGTTGAAGTTAGAAAGAAAACTCCTAACATGATTCGGGAAAAATTTATGCTTTTCTGAGTAAAAAGAATAGACATTATTATGGAAATTCCGACAATATTGGAAAAAATAATTTCCTGAAATTCTTTAAAAAAGGGCTGCTTTCGATAGGGACGGTAAAGCCCAAAAATGGCAAAAATGATAATGTAAAGCGGAATAATAATCATCAGCAAGCCAAGGTAGGCCTCAAGATCCATGGTGCGAATACCATCATCAAAGAAAGGCGATACAAACCGGATATACCAGGCAAAAAAGAGAGCTATTGTAACAACTGAAACATCACACAGCACCAGCATGAAATTAAAAAACCGTTGGTTGTTCTTTATCATTTACTTTTCTCCTCTCATTGAAGCACCGCTTATTTTCTGCGATTATTTTTTGCCAATGCACTTTTTTTCATGATCATTGTTCCTGTGATCACACACCAACGGGTTAATTTGCTGTATTTATTCTGATAATGTTTGTTGTAAAAAATGCTCATGGAATCATAAAAAGCCGCAACAACTTTAGGGTTTTGCTTTTCAATGCCGCTGGCTTTTTTGTGATGAAAAATCCGAACTTCGGGATAATACATGACCTGATAACCTGCCTTTTTGATACGATAGCACCAGTCCACATCTTCACCGTACATGAAATAGTCCTCATCCAGCATCCCTACCTCATCAATTACTTTCCTTGGGACCATCATAAATGCTCCCATAATACAGTCAATGGAACAGGTTTTATTCTCATCCACATAGGTGAGGTTATACGCACCGAAACGAACGCTTTCCGGAGAGGCCTCATCCAAATGCAAACTGTGATAAATGCCATTCATTGGTGTTGGAAAGCTCCGTTTACAGGCAGCATCAAGTTTACCTGAGGGAAGCAGTATTTTACACCCCAAAGCCCCAATATACGGATGATCTTTTATAAAATCATGGGCTCCCTTTAAGGTATTGAGTTCCACAATGGTATCGGAATTGAGTAAAAGAATGAATTCTCCCTTTGCCATTTTTATTCCCAAATTATTGGCCTTAGAAAAACCCTGATTCTCTTTGTTTATAATGGTCTTCACTTGAGGGAACTGACTTTGAATGGCTTCAATACTGCCATCGCATGATGCATTGTCCACAACAATAATTTCATAATCCAACCCTTTGGTATTACTTTTTATAATAGAATCAATACAATCCGAAGTGAGTTCCAGTGTTTTATAATTAACAATGATAATTGATAACTCCATATACAAGCCTTTCTTATGGTTTATTTTCATGTAAAAGACACTGTATTATACCACGTACCTCATGAATTTGGAAGGCAAGAAAATAAAATCAAAGGTTACCTGATCAATTTGTTGGCGATAAAGCGAAACAAATTAACGATAAGATAGCCTTCAATTTTAAAATAATGCCCGATGTTTTTTGATTGTACGGTTACCTTTTTAATTCTATTGAGAGTCTCTAGCCCTTCTTTAATGCCTGCTGCGTAGTCATTTCCATAACCGCGTTTTAAAAAGAGAAGATACTTCACTAAAAACCCCAGGGCTAGAAACGGACTATTTATAATTAATTGGACTAACGGCATATTTTTATAAGCCACATAAATATTATTTCTGGCAGAAATACTCACCTTAAACGGACTGTATTTTTCGCCAGCTGCTGTGGTGGCACTGCCGATATGATAACAAAACGCCTTTGGTTCATAATGATTTTCATAGCCGAAAATAAGCCCACGATAAGAAAGATCCACATCTTCCATGTAGGCAAAAAAAGCTTCATCGAATAATCCTATTTCATCCAGAATAGACCGCCTGTAAATACCGGCACCGGCACAGGTGCTGAAAATAGATGTGGATCTATTATAGGCATCGCGGTTTTTTCCATCCCCGCGCTTGTAAGCCCAACCCAGGATATTATAAAAATCTCCGGTATCGTCAAGCTTGTTTCTTTCGTAATAGCGAATCATTCTTGAGCTCACTGAAAAAACCCGGGGGTTTTCAGTGATGTGTTCATAAAGATTCTTCACAAAATCCTGATTAACCACCACATCATTGTTCAGCAGCAAACAATACCTGCCGCAACTGGCCCGAATCCCCTGATTCACGGATCTGGCAAAACCTGAGTTAGTTGAATTTTCTATAAGCCTTACATTCTGAAAATTTTTAATGATGTTAACACTGTTGTCATTTGAGCAATCATCAACCACTATAATTTCTGAATTCCCCAAGTTGTCAAAGCTTTGATTTTTTAAACTATCAAGGCAATTGGCAATATATTTTTCTCCATTATAATTTGGAATAATGATTGAAACGTCACTCTTCATAAATACTTCCTTTTGTAGGATAATAACTTCGTTTCATTATAACACAGAGTTTTGATTTCTCTAAATAAAAAAGAAATGGAGGGATTAAACCTCCATCTCTTTTCAAAACTAACTCTATCTCACATTGCTATATGGATTATGGAAGTCGATCCATATTTCGGGATTAACACATTCCCAATCAGCATTGGCAATGGCGCCAAAATGCAAATGTTCTCCATAGGCATAATCACTATAATTTCCATTGGCATCATAGCCGGATCCTCCAACTGATCCAACCAATTGACCTTTTGTCACTGTTTGTCCAACGCTGACATTGATTTGCTGGAGATGACCATAAAAGAAAGAAACACTTTCTCCATAACGATCAGTGGTACGAATACGAACATATCGTCCATATCCCATAAAATAACCGGCCTTTTCAATGACGCCATTTCCTACTGCATAACACTTAGCGTATCTAGGTGCCGGAACATCAATTCCTTCATGAATACTTCCCCATCTTGGACCAAACCAATCGGTTGGATCATTTGGGTTCGATTGGTAATCGAAATTAAGGGGATAATCAAAGTCCCCATATACCGTTGAAGTATTCTGTAAAATACTTTTAACTGAATTTTGAGCCATCATTTGCTTGCCATTTTTATCTGTGAAATAGGCATGGGTGATAAAATCATCCACTATAATATTATAATTTCTCAGATTAATGGTAGCTTCCCAAGTGTGATTACCAATGTAGGTCCCTTGTTCCCATCGAATATCGTCCTGTCCATTTGAATTGCTCCAGGTTGGAAACACCATACTGGCCACACCATTTTCACTGCTGACATTTTTTATCCTTACTTTAAAGATATTATTTAAGACTGCCTTGTCATATTCAATGGTTGGTATTGTTTTTTCCATGGTATAGGAACTGCCTGTAAATGCAATGTTTTCCCCTTTATTACCAACCAGATAGGCATGGATTGTATAAGGCCCGGTTTCAAAACCATGGTTTTCATTATCCACCGTTGCACTGTACTCTCCGTTACTTCCCAGTTTTCCTTTGAACCATTCGATTTCATCCTGGCCGTTTCGGCTGGTCCATACTGGAAAAGACACGCCTGTAATCCCCGGTTTTCCATTGCAATTCAGTGTACTGATCGTAAATTGGGAACTATCATTACCTTTTTTTACTCCGATTTTTAATGATTGAGCTTTAAAAGGATTCACGATGATTTTTTCGGTTGCTCCAATAAATTTGCCCTTTCCATTTTTATCATTGACATAGACATGGCTTATGAATTTATCATAACTGCGATTATAATCATTCAAGCTAACAGTGCCTTCCCAAGTATCATTTCCAATATAAGTGCCTTTTACCCAGCGAATATCATCCTGGCCATTGGTTTGACTCCAAGTTGGGAAGTATACATTGGAAACACCTTTAGGGTTACTTGCACCTTTAATCCGGATCTTATAGCTATTGTTTACAACTTTTTGATCGATCTCAATGGTTGGACTTGGTGTTTTTTGCGCGTATGTATTTCCTTGAAATGCTTCAATATTTCCCTGCAATCCATAGATATAGGAGTGAATTGTGTAATCTCCGGTTTCAAAACCGTGGTCTTTAATATCAACGGTTACACTGTATTCTCCATTACTCCCTAATATTCCCTGATACCAGCGAATATCATCTTGACCGTTGGTTTGACTCCAGGTTGGAAACAAGACCTGGCCGATTCCTGTTTTTCCTGCATATCCAACGGTATTGATAGTGAATCGGGTTGGATTCAACGGATCTTTTATTATTTTTACAGTAACTTTATTAAATGGATTTTCGATGGTTTTCTCAACTTGTTTGAAAAATGTCATTTTTCCTGTTTTATTAATCACATAGGCATGACTAATAAAAGTGTCATAAGTTTGCTTATATTCCTTGAGATTAATGGTCGCTTCCCAAGTATCATTTCCGATATAGCTCCCTGATTCCCAGCGAATATCATCTTGCCCATTGGTTTGACTCCAGGTTGGAAAAACCACCCCAGAAACGCCTTGGGAGCTGCTCACCCCGCTTACGCGCACTTTATAACTGTTATTACTTATTTCGGTTAAGCTAATGGCAGGTTTGGGTACCGGCTGATTATATGTGTTCGCATATATCTTTACCACATCGCCTCGCAATCCATAAATATATGCATGAATATTGTAAGTTCCAGTTTCAAACCCATGGTCTTTAATATCAACGGTTACACTGTATTCTCCATTACTCCCTAATATTCCCTGATACCAGCGAATATCATCTTGACCGTTGGTTTGACTCCAGGTTGGAAACAAGACCTGCCCGATTCCTGTTTTCCCTGCATATCCGACGGTACTTACAGTAAATTGGGTTAGGTTTCCTTGAACCTGGCTAATCTTTACTGTAATATCATTTGCTGTTGTCGCTGTTTCTAAACTGCTGGAAATGCCTGTCTCTGGCACTTTTTCCGCAGTTTTACTATCATCTATTGCTGACTTTTCCTGGGTGTTATTGATCAATTCTTGTTCTTTCGGTTCAATTACACTTTCTTTTGGAGCAACTTTATTATCTGTTTTTGAAAGATCTTCTTTCGGTTCTGAAATTTTTTCCTGTTCTTTTTCTTCCGAGTCTGTTTCTTCCGAGTCTGTTTCTTCATCTACCTTGGACAAATCTTCTTCCGGTTCTGAAATTTTTTCCGGTTCAACCGAACTAAGCTTATTAATGACTATTTCTTCACTGACGGGGGTTTTTATCTTTATTTCAATGCGTCGTTCTTTTATGACCTCATAGCCCTCTTGAGTTTTCATCTGAACAAGCTGATAAATTCCTTCATCTGCTTTTTTTATTTCTGCTCGGCCTTTTTCATCACTGATACAAGTTTCCAATATTTCTTTCTTCACATTTTGAATTTCAAAAACAGCATTTTTAATGGGTTCGCCCTTTTCATTTCTAACTATGATTACTTGTTTTGGCGTTTCAATACTTTCCTGAGCATAAATTTGCCCCGGAAAGTATCCTGAAAGCAACACAAGTACTAAACACAAGACTATCCACCAAAGCCAACTTTTTCCTCTTATTACCTGTATCATTCCCTATATCTCCTAAAGTTTTATTGTAAACGTATTCATCTTGGAGTTTACTCACTTCATTTTCTCCCCTTTGCATATATCAATAGACTCATTGTAATCACAAGTCTCCATCGCTACATTATCACTAAAGTGACCCCTCTGTCAAGAGAATAAAAAAGCAGGACTGATTTTATCAGTCCTGCTTTTTATTCAAAATTGCTTCATAACATTTAGTATTTTTGTGGCATATTGCTTGTCCGTCGCCCAAGTTCCAGCAAGTCCTTCAACTGAAATTGCTTTCAATCGTATCCAGTCTCCCCATCGCGGATCAACTTTTACTTGATTTAAAGGAAGATCACTTGCATAGCATTTCAAATGTTGAACATGCGCTCTAATCCCCGTTTGAATTCCAATACGGTTGTCACCATATACAGATGCAAAATCATATCCCGGTACGCCACCAGTAGCGCCTAAGCCGGCAAAATTAAATTGCCCAACTTTAACATCTCCGCTAAATTGGAGTTGTCCTGTTTCAAGCATTGCTTGAGCAAAGGCCACTTCTGCTCGTACACCCTCAGCCGCCGATTCCTGAATATACATATTAACAAATGTTTCCAGATTGACTCCGCGATCAATATAAAGCTGGGGGAACTTTTCACCAGTACTTTCATAATACTCTATTAACTGATCAGCGGTTACAGTTGATGTTCCCATAATAGGAACCCCTTTACTTATTATTTCCGCAGAGGTACTAGCTAAAAATACACACTTGCCACTTGTGTCCACACCGTAACAATGAATTTGATATACCCCGCCATCATAGTTATGATCCTTAATATCAATGGTCACACTGTAGCTTTCATCACTTTGACGGCTGGCTGTGTACCATTTTATATCGTCCTGGCCTTTATTCTCGCTCCAAATTGGGACTTGTATCTGTTTGATCCCATTAGGGGCGGTAATGCCTGTGATTGTTGCGGTGATCTTATTTCCGGATACACTCCCTACCACGCTTGTTGCGGTCATCGGAGCTACTTTCACGTTCACTGTGGTATTACCAAGAAACACCATCTTGTCATTATTATCGACCCCATAAGCATGGATAATGTATGCTCCACCATCATAATTATGGTCCTTAACATCAATGGTCACACTGTAATTTCCATTACTTTGCTTGGTTGCCGTGTACCATCTTATATCGTCCTGGCCGTTATTATCGCTCCAAATTGGGACTTGTATCTGTTTGATCCCATTAGGGGCGGTAATGCCTGTGATTGTTGCGGTGATCTTATTTCCGGATACGCTCCCTACCACGCTTTTTGCGGTCATCGGAGCTACTTTCACGTTCACTGTGGTATTACCAAGAAACACCATCTTGTCATTATTATCGACCCCATAAGCATGGATAATGTATGCTCCACCATCATAATTATGGTCCTTAACATC
>Ga0209748_1001919_pt1 | contig 10193 bp, 7 predicted proteins | sample BarGraIncu00421A_FD_185490 | JGI IMG/M metagenome (GOLD analysis project Ga0209748, IMG submission 185490) | Arctic peat soil microbial communities from Barrow, Alaska - Barrow Graham LP Incubations 004-21A (SPAdes) (version 2) | ecosystem: Environmental > Terrestrial > Soil > Wetlands > Peat... | reverse complement strand
TCAACAAAACCCTCAAACGGTATATCGTCTCCACCAAAGGCGGTTCAATCAAGGAACTGATCATGAAGAGCCCGGATTATGCCCGACAACGTGAAAACATGTCGGAGTTTAAAGCCTGTGCATATTGGTCATCGTTGCTCAGGCAACTGCTGGAAAGCATCGATCACCTGGCAACCGGTTACTATTTCTCAGGATTCATGAAGCTGGCCAAGGCGATCCAGAAGCACGACATCGAGCATGAGAAAGGATTCAGGAGTGTGGATGGTCTGGTAAAGCATTCAGAAACCGTGTACACTGAGTGGACGCAACAGAGTACAGAACCGGAGGACATCGTTCTGACGGCTTCTTTTGCTGAGCCTGCATTGTCGTTGCCGGGGACGACAGTAATTGTGGCTTTGGGACTTGAGATCTCGCCCGGTTTCGGTGAACTAGCCTCCACCTCCATTGCCGGAATGGGAACCATGAAGATCGTGGATTGCTTTGTATAAGGAATAAATGGTGTCATGCTCCATTTATTCTTAAGGGAGGTTTGTAAAATTTGTTATTTTTGATGAAAATACACTTCATGAAACTACTCACTACTGTTTTACTTATTCTGTCTATAAGTTATGCATGTAAAAAGATAAGCAGTTCTGATACACCTCCTGTAGATCAGCCCGTTCTTACGGGAATATTAACTACTTTGCAGAAGAGTCATCCGAGATTGATGCTTACAGATACTAGGCTTCAGGAACTCAAAACCCTGAGCCTTACGGACACCAGGTTGAGCAAATGTGTAAATGATGTTTTGACTCAGGCCAATGCCGATGTACTCAAAACGCCTATCCTGCATGTGTTGATCGGTCCCCGCCTGTTGGATAAGAGCAGGGAATGTCTGAGCCGTGTTTATAACCTTGCATTTTCTTACAGATGGACCGGAAATCATAAATACTTTACAGCAGCTGTCTCGAATCTGACAACAGTTTGTGCTTTTGCTGACTGGAACCCCTCTCATTTTCTGGATGTGGCTGAAATGACCCATGCTGTTGCCATTGGTTATGACTGGCTCTATAACGACATGGACCAGCCTACCCGCGACCTGATCAGATCGAAACTGACACTTCTTGGCCTCAATGAAGGCATTAAAGCATATGCGACAAATACATGGTGGGTAAAAGATGCCTTCAACTGGAATGAAGTATGCAATGGAGGCTTGATGATTGGAGCCCTTGCGATTGCCGAAAGCGATCCTCCAATGGCTTTATCCATCGTAACAAAAGCCATTGCAAACTTCCCTTATGCGCTCGCAACATATGCTCCTGATGGTATCTGGGGTGAAGGGCCGGGATATTGGGCTTATGCAACAGACTATACTGCTTATGGTGTTTCAGCATTGCAGACAGCTCTTGGAAGCGTTTTTGGACTGACCCAACTGCCCGGCATGAACATTACAGGCTATGTCCCCATCTATTCAACAGGACCTACCGGGTATATGCTCAACTATGCTGATGAAGGTGAAAAAGCCAAACCCGGAACCGTATCTTCTGAAATGTGGTTGGCGGGAATCTATAACAACAATAACTTTTCTGATTTTGAAGGCGATCAGTTAACGACGAATAAGTCGAAAGCTGTTGATATCATCTGGTATAGACCTTACACCAACACTGCAGCACAGAGGGATCTGGATAAGTATTTCAATGGCAAGGTTGCACTCTTCTTCTCCCGGAGTTCTTGGACCGATGTGAATGCATTATGGGTTGGAATCAAAGGGGGATATAACAAGGTGAACCATGGTCATCTTGATCTGGGGAATTTCGAGTTGGATGCAATGGGTGTTCGTTGGGCCAGGGATCTGGGCTCTGACAATTATGACCTCCCTGGTTATTTTACCAGTTCTTTACAAACCGATCTCCGTTGGACCTATTATCGCCTCAATTCGTTGAGTCATAACATACCGGTATTGAGTGGAAAGAGTCAATCGATCGATGGCACTTCAAGTTTTATCAAACACAGTGAATCCGTTGCCGAGCCACTATCTGTCATCGATTTCACGTCAGCCTATAAAGATTATGCGAGTTCGGCACAGAGGGGTATGAAGGTGATTGACACCCGGAAAGCTATCCTGATCCAGGATGAATTTATACTCTCCAAGGCCAGTGATATCTCATGGGGCATGACAACTGATGCTTCTATAGAAGTGATCAGTGCGCAAAAGGCAGTCCTTACACTGAATAATCAGAAGCTGACAGCACGGATTCTTTCACCTGCAAATGCTGTCTTTAGTATTGGTAGTGCCGTACAGGTGGCACCTCAAAAACTCAATACCGGTGTGAAACGGTTATTTGCAAAAGTCCCATCTACTACCGGCGCCGTTACGCTCATTGTAACGCTATCACCTCAGTGGGGAGGTGTTGAAAGCATCTTCTCCCCTGCTATTAAAGCACTTAAAGACTGGTAAAAAATAAATAGTGGCTGGAAATAAATGGTGGCTATCACCATTTATATTTAAAGTTAGAGACCTGAAATGATATAATAGTAATGTGTGAATTATATAACAAATATTTTTTATTATGTAACCCTTTACCCGAAAAGAATTTGTTTCTTTGGCAAATTATAATTTTGAAAGAAGAATACTCATAAGATCAGTCCTCAAAAAAGGTATTATGAAACATGTCAATAATTTAGTCTGAAAATGTATAATACAAATTTCGAATCGGAAACATCAAATCTAAGACAGAGGGCTCTGACATATTTAAAAACCAGACCATTAAAAACAGGATCTGACTTTTCTACCGATGAAATGCTGATACTCATTCACGAGCTCGAGGTACTCCAGATTGAGCTGGAATTACAGAATGAAGAGCTCATAGTTGCCAGATCCACATCACAAAAATCTTCAGATAAATATATTGAATTGTTTGATTATGCACCAACGGGCTATTTTACGCTTTCCAAAGAAGGTGATATTCTCGAGTTAAACCATTGTCTGGCAGATTTGCTTGGTAAAAAACATTTCAGTTTATTAAACAGTAAGTTTGGTTTTTTTGTCTCTGCTGACACAAAACCAAACTTCAATCTTTTTCTTCAAAATGCTTTTGCCAATAAAGCAAAAGAATATTGCAAGGTGACGCTTTCAATAAAAGACAACGTTTCAAAATCTGTTTACTTAACCGGCATTGTTATTGGAAATAGCAAGCAATGCTTTGTAAATGTTATGGATATTACAGAAAACAGTAAATCAGCACAATAGTAAATCATTGCTGACAAATCAGTTGCTTTATGCAGTGGTGTAAATATAATTGAAAATAAACAGCATATATAGAAGGATGTTCTTATGGATGTGAAACGTTCGGGGTGAGTTTAAACAAAGGTGGCTTTTGGATGTTCTATTATCCTAAAAAACAAGATGTGGGAAGATTAAAGCTACTGATACTATTGATTATATGTGCTTTCGCGACGAAGGCTGCTGTTTTTACAACTGAACTTAGACTAACATATTTTTCCGAAAGGAATATTTCATTGAACGATATTCTGAGGTTACCTTCTGATACACTTTTAAACAATGAAAATTTAATAGCTTCGTTAAAAGGGAAAATCATTAACAAAGAAACAGGTGAGACAATCCCGGGAGCTGCAATCTATATTTCTGACCTGAAGAAGGTAACAGTTTCAGATATTAACGGGAATTATTCATTTGAGAACCTTCCAAAAGCAAGGTTACTGGTCAAGGTCAGTTATCTTGGATTCAAAACTATCCTTGAGAATATTGATTTTGCTACGGTTTCAAACTATGATTTTTTATTGGAACCATCGATTACCGAGATCAATGAAGTAGTGATCACAGGATCATCAAGATCTGCTGAGATCACCAGGAGTCCTATCCCGGTTTTTGTGATGGAGAGAAAGAACATCGACCAGATCCTGACAACCAATATCATTGATGCTATTGCCAAGCAGCCGGGGATCAATGCGGTTACAACAGGTCCGAATGTTTCAAAGCCATTCATTCATGGTATGGGATTTAACCGGGTGTTGACATTGGTGGATGGTATCAGACAGGAGGGGCAGCAATGGGGTGATGAACATGGAATAGAGGTGGATGAAAACGCAATCAGCAAGATTGAGATCGTGAAAGGTCCTGCCAGCATGATCTATGGTTCTGATGCCATTGCGGGTGTAGTCAATCTGATTCCTTACCAGACGGCTCCGGCAGGTAAGATATTGAGTAAATTGAATACTGAATATCAAAGCAATAACGGCTTATTTGCTGTATCCGGATCTGTAGACGGCAACCATAATTCTGTTGTCTGGGGAGCACGGTTGTCAGCCAAAGAAGCCACCAACTACAGGAATAAAATAGATGGCAGGGTTTATGGAACGGCTTTTAAAGAGACGGATGCCAGTGGTTATGTTGGGATAAACAAAGCCTGGGGTTATTCACATCTTAATTTTTCACTGTATAACGACCTTCAGGAGATCCCTGATGGAAGCAGGGATTCGGTTATCCGGAAGTTTACGAAGCAAATAACAGAGGCTGATCTGTTCAGACCTATCGTTTCGGACGGGGAAATGAATTCATACAAAATCATTGATATCCACCAACATGTACAACACTACAAGATTTATTCTTCGAATAATTTTATTTTAAGTGAAAGCAAGCTGGGATTGACGCTTGGATATCAACAGAATATCAGGCAGGAATTCAGTCATCCCCAGGCACCCACTACTCCGGGGCTTGATCTGGTTCTCAATACCTTAACCTATGATGTGAAGTATTATTTCCCGGATAAAAAAGGTTGGGAGTCGACGATAGGTGTAAACGGGATGTCACAAAACAACACGAACATGGGTACGGAGTTCATCATCCCTGACTACAATCAGTTTGATATAGGGCCATTTGTGTTTGTTAAGAAGAATATGGGGAAACTGGATATCAGTTCAGGGGTGAGATATGATACCCGATTCTTTAATAATAATGAAATGTTCGTGGCAACGAATCCTGTAACCGGGTTTGATATGCAGGTGACTTCTTCTTCTACTCTTCCAAAATCACAATCTTTCAGTCAATTTAAACACACCTTTACAGGGCTATCTGGAAGTCTTGGGGCTACTTACCGCTTTTCGGATAAGCTGATCGTAAAAGCCAACATAGCTCGCGGTTTCAGGGCTCCGAATATCTCAGAGCTCTCGTCAAATGGAGTACATCCCGGAACGAATCTTTATCAGATTGGCAACAATGCCTTCAAACCTGAATTCAGTCTACAGGAAGATCTGGGTATTTTCTATGATTATCATCACATGAAGGCGAGCCTGGAACTTTTTAATACTACCATCGACAACTATATATTCAACCAACGGGTAATGAATCATCTGGGACAGGATTCGGTGATCATCAAAGGAAATCAGACTTTTAAATTCGTACAGTCGCGTGCACATCTTTATGGTGGTGAGGCCAGCATCGATATCCACCCGCATCCTTTGGACTGGTTGCATTTTGAAAATTCTATCTCGTTCATCTATGCTGTCAATGAGGGTGTTCCGGGAGTAAATATTTCTTCTGATTCAAAGTATCTTCCTTTTATTCCTCCATTGCATACTCACTCTGAACTGCGGGCAGACATCAAGAAGAAGTTCAAGTACTTTTCATCGCTCTATGCCAACGTAGAAATGGATTGGAATGCACGACAAAACAGGGTTTACAGTGCCGATAATACAGAAACAGAGACTCCGGGATATACGCTTTTCAATGCGGGAATGGGGCTGGATCTGACTAATAGCAAGGGGAAAGTGGTGTGTAATATTCATATTGCAGGCAATAACATTTTAGACGTTGCTTACCAGTCACATCTTAGCAGGTTGAAATATTTTGAACAATACCCGGTCAATTGGAGTGGACACAGTGGTATTTATAACATGGGCAGGAATATCAGTTTTAAGTTGATTTTTCCATTGGGAAGTAAGTAAACTAAACCAACTCCTCTCCCATTACAGAATAATAGAGATTCTGAAGTTGGTGAACCTGTAGTTTGCATTTGGTTGGATAACCCTGCCACTTTATCATGGTGCGGTCGAAATAGATTTCGATCTTCGCTTTCTTGTGCACCCAAAAGATATAACCATTGACGTGACGGATCTTCTCAAATCCAAGGGTCTCGATCCATTCATACGAAAGCACAATGGGCTTGATTTCAGCAAGCTTGATCTTGATATTAAAAAAGGTCTTTAATGTAATTTCAGTCTCTGAAATACTGTCGATCTCTACTTTTTCGTTTTTCCAGCTTACAAAATTTCCTATTCTTAATTCGTTGGCTTTCATTATCAATTTTTTAATGGGTGGTTTATGGAGGGTTCTAATTTGAATTTGCAAAATTAACAAATTCCCGCATCAATTAGGGAAGATGATGTAATTCATTCGGATACATGTTGGATTTATGTGAGCAGGGTTAAGATTTCTTCGATTGAAAACCTGGCACCACAAATGACTTCATCTGCAGCTCCATAATAGATGGTGAGCTGATCGCCATCGATGATGTGACCATTGGTGAATACGACGTTGCCAAAGAATCCATTCTTCTCGTATTCCATGTCAGGTTCCATGATCGGATCATCGGTCCGGGCCAATACCTTTGCAGGGTTCTCCAAATCAAGCAAAAATGCTCCCAGGCAATAACGGTTCTGTTCGTCGGCACCATGATAGATTTCGAGCCAGCCCCTGTCTGTTTTGATGGGTGTTCCGCCTGCCCCTACCCTTATACTGTCCCATTTTCCTTTCCGGGTTCTGACAATACATTGATGATTTCCCCAGTGGATCAGATCGGGTGAATCGGCCAGCCAGATGTAATGGCCTCCCACTGCGGGGCTACTGGGTCTGTGCAGTGCATAATAATTACCTCCGATGCGGGTATTAAAAAGTGTACAGTCTTTATTGTGAGGAGGGAAGATCAGATATCCACGATCAAATTGGATCCAGTCCTCTGTTATCATCATCCCTACTCCCACTCCATTATCGGATACAGCCGTGTAAGTCAGATAGTATTTATGGTCAATCTCTGTCACACGGCAATCTTCTATCCCAAATGTTTCATATGGTCCTTTTCCAACGATGGGATGATATCCTTCAGGCTCATAAAAATGGATACCATCATCACTACACATCAGTCTGAAGTGAGACAATGTCGTCAGATAATCTGCATTTTCGAAACGCACCATCCTGGGATCAGATAAACTGAGATCGATGTTTTTCCGATCGATTTCGATGATACTCAGTTCGCCTGCCTTATCTAAAATGGGAAAAGAAACATGCCCTTCCTGTTGGACAGGACGCTCTGCAACGCGTATTATTAGCCAGACTTTATCCTGATACCTGAACACTCCAGGGTTTAACAGACATTCTATCTTAAGCCCCTTACCCACTGATTGTAGATCGGCAGGTCGAATAATAGGGTTTTCTGTAAACCTGTTGGCTATGTCTGTCATTTTGTTTTCATCAACTAAAGAGTGGCATTACAATCATTAAAGTGGATAATCCAACCAGAATAGCAATTGTAATCCAGGTGATAATATTATAGATGGGTTTATTCACATAGATACCCATGATCTTTTTGTTGTTGATCAGAAGCATCATACAGACCAATACAACGGGCAATAACATCCCATTGAGCACCTGAGACCACAGTGTGATCTTGATCAATGGTGCGTTAGGAATTAATATAATAATGCAGGAGACGACAAGTATGGCGGTGTAAAGGAAATAAAACTCAGGGGCCTCATCCCATTTCTTATCAATCCCGGCTTCGAATCCAAAAGCTTCGCATACATAGAAGGCTGTAGCCAGTGGAAGTATAGTAGCCGAAAATACAGAAGCAATGAAAAGTCCAAAAGCAAATGCCTGTGAAGCCAGAAATCCGGCCAGGGGTTTAAGAGCAAGTGCAGCATCTTTTGCTTCATTGATTGTAACCCCATTCTCATGTAGGGTTGAGGCACAGGCAACAATGATAAAGAAAGCAACGACAACAGTAGCAATACAACCAATGACGATATCGATCATGGTGAATTTAAAGTCCTTCATCTTGAGTCCTTTTTCGATGACTGAGCTTTGCATATAAAATTGCATCCAGGGTGCGATGGTGGTACCGATGATACCAATCACCATTGCAAGATATGCTGAATTGTATTCCATGTGGGGATAAACAATAGAAGTGCCAATTTCACTCCAATGGGGTTTACCCATCAAGGCAGAGACAACATACATTAAAAGAGAAACACTGAATATCAGGAATATTCGTTCAGCAATCTTATAGGTTCCCTTTACTACCAGAATCCAGACCAGGATCCCTGTTATCGGAACTGAAATATATTTACTCACACTAAAGACTTCCATGGATCCGGCTACACCTGCAAACTCTGTAGTGGTGTTGCCAATACCGGCCAAAAGCAATCCAACAAATATTACAAAAGTGACTTTGACTCCTGCATTCTCACGGATAAGATCTGAGAGTCCCTTTCCGGTAACTATACCCATTCGGGCATTCATTTCCTGGATGATAATTAACACAATAAAGGCAGGGATAAGGGTCCAGATGAGTTTATAACCATAAAGTGCACCAGCTACCGAATAGGTTGTGATTCCTCCAGCGTCATTGTCTACACTGCCTGTGATAATTCCCGGCCCAAGTATGGCAAAGAATATGGCGATATTTCTGAATATATTTTTACGTGATGATTTTATTGCCAGCATAAGCGTCCTCCTGATCGTTATTCATTATACATGGGCGGCCACAAGGGCGGCCCCTACATTTTCTGCATTAATTGGGCGACCACAAGGGTCGCCCCTACACTATTTCGTTCGTCTTCGACCCATAAGGTCTTCTATGATATCATCGATTACAACCATACCCAAAAGCTCATTGTCTTTTCCAACCACAGGGACTGACAACAGATTGTATTTGGAAACAAGCTCTGCCAGGATGTCGAGACGATCTTCGTCGTGAACAAGAATATGTTTCTTATTCATGATAGCAGAAAGCTTAACTGAGGGTTCAGATATTACTATATCACGCAATGAAAGGGAGGCATTAAGTTTTCCGGTTTCATTAACGATAAAGATGTTATACAATACCTCAACTTCAGGCTTTTCTGCTCTGATAACTTCTAATACCTTTTCGACAGTATCTGTTTCGGAAAACGCTAAGAAGTCAGTATTCATAATACTTCCAACTTCACGATCTTCATACTCGAGCAGTTCGCGTACATCATCAGATGTTTCGGTTTCCATTTCACGAAGAAGCAATTCAGCCCTGTCGTCTTCAAGCATGTCCAAAATATCGGCTGCTTCGTTGGCCGGCATTTTCTCGAGTACATCGGCTGCCCTTTCAATAGGCATGTTCTCGATGATATCAACCTGAAGTTTGGGTTCCATCTCTTCCAATACATCTGCAGCACGTTCTTCGTCCAGATTATCGAATACATGAGCACGACTATGTTTACCCAGTTCTTCGATGATATCGGCAAGATCGGAAGGGTGAAGGGTATTGAGTTTCTTAAATGTAGTGCCAAGCTTGATGTTGAAATTGGAATAATCTACTGCTTCAACATCGTCCCAGAGTATAAATTTTGAAGGGATTGCAACTTTGAAAAGTGAGAAGAAGAATTTTAATGGTCTGCTGATACCGATGCGTCTCAAAAGGCCTTCGGTTCCTACATCTACTGCAACTGCAAAAGTACCATCTGTAACTGATACCAGCCTGACATCGTTGACGCGAACAAGTTTACGTCCATTCAGGTCAACTATCTGCTTATCGAGAATATTGGCCTTTAAGAGTAGAAAATCAAAAGATTCCTCATCAGAGACAATCCTTGAATCCTTACAGGTAATAGAATAGCGACTTTTTATTTTGTTAACAGTGAACTGATTAAAATCAAGACATGTTATTTCCCCATTCTTTATTAACCGGGCAGACATAACTTTTGGTCGGTAGGGCTCTCCTACAAACTGACCATCGGCTCCGGTCTCTATGAGTAAATCGTTGAGTTTGCCCAGATATTTTCCATCCGTGGCATAGACTTTCAAGCCCAGCACGCGGCTTAAATAAAATGTGGTGATTGCAGTCATAATGCATCCTCCTTTTTGACTATAGGAGGAAGCTGAAGGGCCTTTTCCTATAGTTGGTTAATTATTCGAGATAAATCAGGTCCTTCGTCCATTTGAGTGGTAA
>Ga0209748_1001917_pt1 | contig 10204 bp, 9 predicted proteins | sample BarGraIncu00421A_FD_185490 | JGI IMG/M metagenome (GOLD analysis project Ga0209748, IMG submission 185490) | Arctic peat soil microbial communities from Barrow, Alaska - Barrow Graham LP Incubations 004-21A (SPAdes) (version 2) | ecosystem: Environmental > Terrestrial > Soil > Wetlands > Peat... | reverse complement strand
TGATCATTATTTAAAGCAATAGAGTCATTACGATTTTCTTAATCAAAAATATAAAAATTAGTCACACAATATCATTTGTTAAAGTTATATTAATATTGGAAATCATGATTTGACATAAGCTATTTTTACCTGTCCAATATTACAACATATTTATCTCCACAAACCTAATAAAGTAAATCAAAAAAAAATGATCCAAAAAATTACCCTTTTAGTACTTGGTTGTTTATTGTTATTGTCTGTCAATATACTCGGACAGCGGCAAATGGAAAAATTAGATCGCGGATTAGTTGCCGTTAAAGACAGCAGCGGTGTATTTGTAAGTTGGAGAGTCCTTGGAACAGAATGGACATCTACCGGCTATAATCTGTACCGCGATGGAAAGAAGATCACAACTGTTCCAAATACAGGAGCTTCAAACTATATTGATGCCTCCGGAACCTTAAGTTCAGAATATTATGTCAAAGCCGTAGTAAATGGCAAAGAACTTAAAGCCTCTGAAACAGTAAAACCCTGGGCTGATTTCTACAAAACCATTCCACTTCAGATCCCTGCTGGTCTGACAATGCCCGATAGCACAAAATGCACTTATCGGGCCAACGATTGCAGTGTTGGTGATGTGAATGGAGATGGTAAATATGAGATAATCCTGAAATGGGATCCTACAAATTCAAAAGACAACTCACAAGCCGGATATACCGGCAATGTATATCTCGATGCATATACCATTTCAGGAACCCGTCTCTGGAGAATTGACCTTGGCAAGAATATCCGTGCCGGCGCCCATTATACTCAATTCCTGGTTTATGATTTCGATGGAGATGGTAAAGCTGAAGTGGTATGCAAAACGGCACCGGGCACAAAAGATGGACTTGGTAACTATCTGACAGGAGTTGCCAAAGGAATAGATAATAATGCCGACTATCGTATTTCTACCGGTAAATCAAAAGGTTATATTTTATCTGGCCCTGAATATCTTACAATCTTCAGAGGCACTGATGGCAAAGAACTACAGACCGTAAATTACGATCCCCCACGCGGCAATGTTGCAGATTGGGGCGACAACTATGGAAACCGTCTTGATCGTTATCTGGCTTGCGTTGCCTATCTGGATGGAAAGACACCCAGTCTGGTAATGTGTCGTGGTTATTACACCAGGGCTTATCTGGCAGCTTACAATTGGAATGGAAAATCACTAACCAAACAATGGGCTTTTGACAGCAATGACAAAGGAAACGAAGGTTATATGGGACAGGGCTGTCACAGTCTGACTGTTGGTGATGTGGATGGCGATGGAAAAGACGAGATTGTTTATGGAGCCTGCACCATAGATCACAATGGAAAAGGACTCTATACTACCGGTCTGGGACATGGAGATGCCCTGCATCTAAGCGATTTCGATCCAACCCGACCTGGTCTTGAAGTATGGCAGGTTCACGAAAACACTAGAAAAAATGGAGGCATAGCAGGTACTTTCCGCGATGCCAAAACAGGAGAAGTCATCTTCAAATATATGGCTACCGGTGATGTAGGAAGAGGAAACGTTGCAGCAATGATCCCCGGCATGGTAGGTGCACAGTGCTGGTCCTCAGGCCCCATGTATTCCTGCAAAGGAGAGATCCTTAACACACCTAAACCAACATCAGATAATTTTTCTATCTGGTGGGATGGTGACGACAATCGCGAACTGCTTGATGGCAACAGAATTGATAAATTAGGCAAAGGCAGATTTGTTTCTATGGGTAATTATGAGAATGCAATTGCTTGTAATGGTTCAAAAAACACTCCTAACGTGCAGGCTGATATCCTGGGTGACTGGCGCGAAGAGGTTGTTCTTCATTCAAGTGACAATTCTAAACTGATTATATTTACAACCACGGCTCCAACAACACGACGTCTTTACACGCTGATGCATGATCCCGAATACAGACTCTCTATAGCATGGCAGAATGTTGCTTATAACCAACCTCCTGATGTAAGTTTCTATTTAGGACCCGGTATGAGTACACCCCCAACTCCAAAAATTATCCCTTGGAAATAACAATAAAAAGCCCCAAATAAGGGGCTTTTTTATTTAATACCTCATACTCCAAAAATAAGGTTGTTCAGCTTTTCGCTTTTCAGCCATATATTTTAGCAATATCGCGTAATACTCAGCCTCCTTGATTTTCTTACCCTTGATTTTCTTGGGCAAATCAAGTTCAGTTGTGAGTTTCCTGAGTGCAATCTGATCGGCTGTGATCACCAAAGCGCCATCGTTGATATTGACTTCAAGAATCAGACCCGGTAATCCAAAGAAACGCTCGGGACCACCACTGTTCAAAATGTCCAAGGCAAACCAACCTACAACTTTTTGCTTTTTGATCGTATCGTTCCATGATGCATTCATACAGATGTGACCTTCAATCTCTTTCATCTCATTGAGGATCTTCCATTTGGGCATATGAATGGAATCTTCGATGATATAAGTCTTGCCGGCCATATCAATAATATCACGCATCGTTTTCTTGTCATAATTACGCGTAATGGTGTATTCATCTTTTAGCCATGAATATCCGGCATCTTCTTTTCCAACGCTTTCTTCCGAATCTTCATATTTCGTCTGCATCGGCGTAATGAAGAGTCTTGAATAAGTTTTATAAACACCTCTGTCTCCGATCATGTAAGTCATCTTGTCAACAGCCTGTTTACTTAGGTAATCTATAGCGGCCATCTTTTTTGCCCAGTCATTAGTCATCAGATAGCGCACAGAGCCTTCAATCTTTTGTGCCGAAGCATGCGAAGTTATCAAAAGAAATGCTGCCAGAGTCACTAATTTAAGACCTGAAATGATATGATTATATTTTTGCATTTTAAATAGTTGTTTGATAATAAATGAATAATAAGTGATATTACTTCATGATCATTATGCCATTCTGTTTCTGGAGTTTTGTTTCAAACCCTTTGATATTGTAACTCAAAGTCAGCATAAAATAACGGGCAAGCGTATTGGCTGTTGAACGAAGAATATAATTCTGAGCGCCTGTTTGTGAAATAGCCTGGTTGCGGTTAAAGATATCAAATGCAGCAACCCTCATCTCAACCCTGTTATTTTTTCCTATCAGCTGACGGACAGAAGCATTCATCATTGGAATAGTCTGGTTGAAACCTAATTTCTCATTCTTGTAAACCGAGTAATCAAAGTTGGTTTCGAAAAATGATTTAGTCAGGAATTGCCATTTGGCTGAATAACTGGCGGTGTAATTTCTGATATTCTGGTTTTGTTCCTTTCTGAATGAGTAGGTGATGTCATTGAAGTTAATGCGTCCAGTGACTCCCAATACCAGTTTTGGAGAGGCCGAGAGGTTAAAATTTGTTCCGATCTGGTAACCCATATTATTGGTTGTATTCTTAATTTCATTGATAAAGGTAGGAGAGCTGCTCGAATTGACACTGGCAAATATGTTCATCGTCAATTTGGTCTTGATGATCGGAAAACCGGATCCCCCGTAGAGCGAAAAGCTATTGCCCCCGCTGACATTTTCTGGTCTTGAAATTGTCTGCATACCAATATTATTTACCAATGTAATGGTCTGATTATAGGTAATCTGGCTGACATAGTTCTGATAAGTCGCCATCGCGTAGATGCTTGACATATTGGCAATATTAAAACGCATCGCGGTCAGATTAAAACTATGACTTCTTTGTGGTTGCAGCTCTGTATTGCCTTCAATTTTGTATGCCAGGTTATTAACATCAGAAATAGGCATTAACTGACTGACAGAAGGTTCGGTTACATTGAAGATATACCCCAAACTCAGATAAGAAGTTTTGGTCATTTGCCAATTCACGTTCAAATTAGGGACCCAGTTAAAATAGGTCTTGTTGATCGGATCCTGCAGATCAGGTAAATTCTTTTGAATCGAATAATTACCCTTGAGCTGCAACTGTTGTCCGGCAATACCTGCCGAAATATTCAAACCCTTGAGCGAAAGGCGGAAAGTGGTTCCAAGACGGTTATACATCACATTATTGGTATAATAAGCAGATGAACTATCGACCCGCACATTCTGAAGCAAAGCATTCTGGGTCAATCTATCCTGAATATTCGAGGTAGCGCTGAAATTATAAAACGTCTCCCAAAACATTTTTTTAGATAAGGGCTCGGTCAACAACAAGCTCGATTTGAACTGAGTGGTAGTGACATTGTTATCGCTACTCAACAACCTCGTCTGTTCATTAACCGTGTTGGCCTGGAAAAACCTGTTCAAAGAATAAGGATTGTCCAATCCATTTGTCTTACTTGAGTTAAAACCACCACTCCATGCAAAACTGGCGCCTTTCTTCTTAAACAAATGACGAAAGATTGCTGCACTAGTGATATTCCATGAATCAAGATTATTGTTGCTCACTGTTTTTAGCGTACGGGTAAGAACATCACTGGCATCAGTATAGACTGAATTGAGCGTATTTTTATCATTTGACTTGCTGTAGGTAATATTTGCTTTTGCAATCAATACATCGCTTGAGTCGATTTGTTGTTCTAACCGAAGTCCTGCACTGTGATTACCTCTAAAGTTTTTACCCAGTGTTGAATCGGCATTTTTAAAACTGGAGTTCTGAAGGAAAGTCTCTTTGGCTGAAGATTGAATCAGTGTGCGGGTCGTTTCATTATACAAGTAACTTGAGTTGAATTTCGTTTTCTTGTTATCGAAATTATAGTTCGCCCCTGCCCCATAATTCTCGGTAAGCCCCCTGCCATCAAAACCATTTCGTCCATTATCAACAACAATCATCATTCCTGAACCCCCGTTTCCAAATCCGAAGTCTCCATTGTCATAGTTACTGAAAGTATTTTGCCCTTTGAACTCACCCAAATCCTCCCAGTTTACACCGGTTTGGTTGATATTGTTGCCGTAACCAATGAAAGAAAGCTGTTCTTTTTTATTAAAACGGTTATAACTTCCACGTGCAGCCCAACGTTCCTGGTCACCTGCAGCAGCAGTCAGTTTGCCAAAAGCCCCTTTTTTATATTCTTCTTTCAGACTCAGGTTCATGGCTTTATCCTTTTTCACACCATCGTCAATACCGGTAAGTTTTGACTGTTCCGACTTTTCGTCAAAGACCTGAACTTTTGAGATGGTCTCAGCTCCAAGGTTTTTTGTAACGCTTTTTGGATCGTCGCCAAAAAATGTTTTACCCTCTACATAAACACGCCTAACATTTTTCCCCTGCGATTTTATATTCCCGTCTACGTCAACTTCCATACCCGGAAGTCTTCTGAGCAAATCTTCAACAGTCGATCCGGGTGGAACCTTGAAAGAGGATGCATCATATTCAATCGTGTCGCCTCTGAACTTCAAAGGAGCTCTGGCAGCCTTAATGACCACCTCCATCAGCTGTTTTGAAATCAGTTTAAGCCTGACAGTGCCAAGATCATTGACATCACTTGCTGAAACACCAAGGTTTTTCTGATACGGAAGATAACTCATGTGCGAAATCTTCAGCAGATAACCACTGTTTTTGAGACTTCGGAATTCGAAAGCCCCTTTTTCGTCAGCCTGCGTAAAGTTGACAAGCGTAGAATCTTTGGAGTTGAGCAACATGACCATTGCAGAGGGAATGCTCACCCCTGAAGAATCACAAATAGCTCCTTTGATAGTAGCACGGGCAGGCGCCTGGGCAAAAAGAAAGTTTGAACACATTAAAAGTAGTCCAAGAAGACAGAGCGTTTTTCTCATTTTTAAACAGATTGGTTGTGGTAATTTAGATTTTTGTTGATTTCAAAATGGTACAAATTTTAGGCCATAATTTGGTATGATTGCAAATTAGTCAGTACTTTCCTTTCAGAAGATTTACATTTTATTTTCATTGCATACAATTATCTCGCAATATTACGACATTCTCGTAGACAATGTCAAGCCCACATTACGAAATATTCGTAATAATTGTTAAATCCTAAAAAAATGGTGAAAGTCATCATTTTATGCTTTTTGCCTTTAGGACATTAATATCAATAGAAAAACAATTTCCCCTCGCCTTTTGCCCGTAGAGGGCATTAACATTAAAATTGATGAGTCAAAAATAAGATAATTAAATTCCTGATCCTTTTAGATATAAGATGAAATGACCAAAAAGCAATCCAAATTGTATAGAAACGATGTTGAGTTGTTTAAAGCTTTTCAAAGAAAAAGAACAGTCACCACTTTTTAAAAGTTTAAATAAAATTGGGAAGGAATAAATAATTACTTTGTATTGCAAAATACTTTTCTTATTCCCTATACTCGATAATGTCACCCGGTTGACAATTAAGTATGCGACAGATAGCATCAAGAGTCTCGAAACGAACTGCTTTGGCCTTTCCCGTTTTCAGAATTGACAAGTTGGACATTGTAATTGGCAAGCATTACATCAAGGTTTATAATAATTGGCATAGCTTACACAGTTAAATCGTTTTCATTTTGTAACTCCACACCCCGCTGAAATATTACGGCAATAATCCAGATAACAAGGCCTAAAAGAATACCATTGCTAATCCCAATATTTATTGGTGGAAATTGAAAATGGGGATGAAGATCAGATCGGTGTATGAATTGGTTAAATATCAGATTATTTACAAATTTTAATATATCCAATGAAATAACTAATAAAGCTATAATCTTCAGATATTTAATGAATCTGAAATTAAAAGGCTTATCCAGTTTTATCTCATGAAAAAATTTCAGAGAGAACCATGTAAATGTAATACCAAAGCATAATGAAATTAATTTGAAAAAAACATCATAATAAGCTAACGGGGTATGGGGCTTTAACTCAACATTAAATTCTTTCATTACCGGTATATAACGAATAGTACTATCTCCTGAATAAGAATAATTGACATTAGTGATTCCACTTTCATAAATGGAAATATTATCAAAATGCAAGTATTGATGCTCAAAACCTGATTTGCTTTTATCATTCAAGTTAATAATCGACATCACCAGAAAAACTGTTCCGGCCAATGATATAAATATAAAACCAGCTGAGAAAAAGTAAAATAAAAAAGATATAATAAATTTAGGTTTCATGTTTCTTATTGTTAAATGATTTGAAAAGCAAAACTACAACAATAATTATCATAATGCAATAATTATTTATTGTTTTACAATAATTATTATCTAATAAACAATAATAAAATAATATGAGTATCCGTTTGGATACCTATGATTCATTTTTATAACTAACGCAGGCTATAAGCAGCCTATCAAAGAGTTTATCTCCAAAATACCGTCTGTTATATTTACAACAAAACACGTTCAAGTAGTTTTGTAGGTACTCTGGTTATATACCATAACGTCTATTTCATCGCGCACTTCCTTGTATTTTTAGCTTACAACTATCCTCATCGGAAAACTGCTCTATAAAATTGAGTAAATTCATTGCCAATGTAGATTTATCTACAACAAATGTAACCATATAAGATTAGGTATGCAATCGGATTCTCATAAAATAAAAGCTGCCCTATTGAGGCAGCCTTTATTCGTATAAGATGATTTGAATAATTTATTTTGGCTTTGTAACCGTATTCATTTGCAGCGTTACTGCTGTTTGAGCTAACAATCTACCATTGATAGAAGCGCCTGTCTGCAAATTAATCCCTGTTTTGCCCAACACGTTTCCTTCGAAATGACTGGTTGTTCCAAATGTTACATCACCTGCAACCTGCCAAAAGATATTCTTAGCCTGTACACCACCGCTAAGAATTACCTTAACATTTGAACTCATTGTAAGTGTTCCGGCAACCTGGAAAATAAAGACATCATTTGCACCACCTTTGATAGTGATATTGGTTGGAATTACAACATCAGTTGTCCATTTATACAGACCAGGTGTCAGCGTTAAGCCTCCAATAGTTCCAGCACCTAAATTTATGAAATCAGGATTAGAACGACCTGCAGCATCAGTATAGGCTGTTTCCATATTTAGTACTGCTGTTGACAGCATAGAGGGATTTGTGAGTATACATGCTGGACCAGCAGCATCAACTGAAAAGATTGATCCGACAACTTCATCACATGCAACAACTATAGCGGCTCCAGTGATTGGACTTGTTCCAATATTTCCGGTAATAGCAGATTTATAAACATCAGTAATTCCTGATTTTGACAGGATAACAAAAGTACCAGCAACACCAAGATCTACAGCTGCCTGACTACCAGTTTTAGGTGGTTTGACCGGTTTTCCGGTTGCATCTTTTGCCATTGAAATAACTCCGGCTTTACTGTCTAATTGACTTGATGTTTTTGATAAAGCATTTCTAGTTGTAGCATCTTCTTTTGTACAACTTCCCAGTAATGTTACGATTACTAAAGCAGTAATTGGTAAGAAATTTGTTAGTTTCATTATTTGTTTTTTAATTAGAATTGTTTGTGAATATTCACAGTGCAAAGGTGATACTTTCATTTTCCGATTGTGTTACATAACAATAGTTAATTGTTACATGATTCACACATTAAAAAGATAAAATGAGTATCTGATGTTAAACCTAAAACTCGTTTTTGTTACTTACACAGGCAATCAGTAGTCTATCAAATATTTTTCTCCAAAGTATCCTCCATTATACTTATAACAAAATTCATTGACGTAGCCTTGTAAATACTTATATCTCACATCATGATGAATATCAAGCAGTAAACGTTTAACACTACTGATGACTAGATGTACCTATGGAAGCATTTCGTCAACACATTCTTTTGGGAAAACACCCGTTACTCGTTAAATTTATTAGGTATAACATCGGATACTCATTAAATTAAATTATAAATTAATACTACTTTTCTGCGTCAATAATATTTTTTTATTGTTAAGAAATCATATAAAACTATATCTACTTATAGCATAATTTCTGCTGTACTAAAATATTCAAAAATGAATAACCAGACAGAAATTACAATCTAAATCTAACTCTCTTTTAAATCCGAAATATAAGCCCCGTAACCTTCCCGGATGGAGAAAATACCACACCGATATGATGCATAGACGATTCCTCCATAAAATCAATGTAAAACTTCATTGAAACCAATTCAATACCACTTCAATACCAATCTATAGAGTTGGTTTTAGGTTGGTATTGAATTGGTTTTGTATTGGTTTTATATTTGTTCTGAAGAGACTACTTCCGGGTGAATTATCGGTTGCTTATCGTCTTCATCAGGGAGTTGTAAATTGATTGCATATTCAGTATAAAATAAGGGTACTATATCTAACATCTGGTTTATAGCTTAGATTGTTGAATTTATTGCTTTCTACCTGTTTTGTATTGCCACAATATTTATATTTTTTGTGGTCATTTATAATTTTATACGAATACATTTTCCTGTTTTGTGTACATTAAATATTAGATTTATTAATATAACATTTATTTTTGATTTATGTCGCATTTCAATTTTATTGATGTACTTTTATGAAAATTATTTTATTCATTTTAAAAATCAGGTTTAATGGCTACAACGGACAGTCCCCTGAACATCAGAGGCGGAATTAAAGGATTGAGGTTTTATAAAAGAGAAGGTTCTACCAAGACCTTTGTTGGAGGTAAAGGTGGAGCAAACAGGGAAATCATCAGGACAAGCAGGGTATTTAAACGGCTCAGACTGGCTCAGAACGAACTAAAAGGGAGGGCAGCGTTTGCTAAAGACATCAGGTATATACTCGGCCGTTGGGCAGACAGCATCGTCAATCGTCATTTGCAGGCAAATATTGCGGGTGTACTTCAGCAGGTTATGAACATTGATGAAGTATCGGCAAAAGGCAAGAGGGCAATCTGGCTTTCAAAATATAAAGAAGTTCTCAACCAGGTCATGTGGTATTACTACAAACCACTGAATGAAATCATGATGTGTCCTTATAGTGTCACAACAAGCGAAGATAAAAAGACTCTAACGGTAACATTGAAAGGACTTAATCCTAAAAGGCACATCAAAGCGCCGGCTGTAGCATCCCATTTTAAACTGTGTGTCACGATTGGACGCATTGCTGATACTGAGGTGACGAAGGGTTCCAAATTCTACAAAAAACCCTATGGAGAGGATGTACGCTTTTATGAGGATCTGGAATCGGAATGGATTCCAATAAATGGGCCACTGATGGAAGATCTTTCACTAACGGTATCATTGCCTGAAAATCTTGTTATTAAAGAAAACCATACAATTATAAGGGTATTTGGAATTTATTTTGGAAAAATGAC
>Ga0209748_1001915_pt1 | contig 10211 bp, 14 predicted proteins | sample BarGraIncu00421A_FD_185490 | JGI IMG/M metagenome (GOLD analysis project Ga0209748, IMG submission 185490) | Arctic peat soil microbial communities from Barrow, Alaska - Barrow Graham LP Incubations 004-21A (SPAdes) (version 2) | ecosystem: Environmental > Terrestrial > Soil > Wetlands > Peat... | reverse complement strand
GAGGGCGGCATACTCAGCTGGTCGAAGGCGGTCGCGGGCGTGATCGAGGGGCTCGGAGGGACCATCGTCCTGGGAGCGGACGTCGAGCACGTGCGAGTAGAGGGCGGAAGGGTCAGGGGCGTCGACGCGGTCCTGCCCGGCGCCGAGCATGCCCGCCTGGAAGCGGACAGAGTGGTCAGCACCGTTCCGATCCAGGAGACCTTCGACCTGGTGGACGCAACGGAATTCCCCGACGATTTTGTATCGCGAGCACGCTCGCTCTACGGCTACGGCAGCCTCGCGCCTTATTTCGGGCTGTCGGGGCTTCCAATCCCTCAGGAGCAGGCGGAGCGGCTTGTCAAGACGCCGACGGTAGTGCCTGCCGGCGACGACTTCGACTACGACATATACATGTGCTGGAACGCGCAGTCAGTCACCGACCCGACCTGCGCTCCGGAGGGCAAGTGCCTGCTCACAGCCTACCTGCCGCTCACGGAGGAGGAGTCGATGGACCGCGCCAGGGTGCAGAAGGTCGTCGATGCGATCGTGCCGTTTCTCGATAAGGCTTATCCCGGCTTCAGAGAGTGCATCGACTGGGCGCTATATCCCACGTGCTGGAAGCTCGAGGGGGTGGCAAAGTCCATATCGCAGGCCGGGACGCTCAAGCCCGAAAACACCGCACCAGGCTTGAAAGGGCTCTATTTCGCGGGTGACACCGCCCGTGGTTTCGGGGTAGCGATGGACTGCGCGTGCTCCGCCGGGATCAACTGCGCGGGCGCTATCCTTGGGCGTGCCATCGGTATAGAATGACGGTTATCTTAAAACCGGATCGGGCCTGGGAGGTACTCGATTGGCGGATGTGAAGTTCGAGGGTGTATACGTTCCCAACATTACTCCGTTCAAGGACGGTGAGATCGACGAAGCGAGCCTCCGCAGGCTGATCGATCACCTGGTGGAGGGCGGGGCGACCGGCCTGGTCCCCTGCGGCACCACCGGCGAGAGCGCGACCCTCACCCACGAGGAGCACGTGGACGTCATCAGGATGACCGTCGAACAGGCGGCAGGGCGAGTCCCCGTCATCGCCGGCATCGGCACCAACGACACCAACGAGACCATCAGGCTCATGGGGCATGCGGAGAAGATCGACCTGCAGGGCTACCTCGTGGTCTGCCCGTACTACAACCGTCCCAGCCAGGCCGGCATCGTGCAGCATTTCCGGGCCGTCTCCGAGGTCACCGACCGCCCCATAATCGTCTACAACATACCCGTGCGCACCGGGCGCAACATCGACGTCGGCACCGTGGTGGAGCTTTCGCGTATCCCGAACATAGTCGGCATCAAAGACGCCTCGGGGGATATCAACCAGGCGATGGGAATCATCGAGCGGACCAAGGACTTCAGCCTGCTGTCCGGCGAGGACCACCTCCTTTTCGCGCTCTGTTGCCTGGGGGGCCAGGGAGGCATCATGGCGAGCGCCCACGTCCTCCCCGGCGAGTTTCTGGCTCTCGTGAACGCGGCCATGAACGACGACCTGGTAGAAGCGCGCCGGATACACTACCACCTGATGCCGCTGGTGCGGATGATGTTCAAGGAGCCGAACCCGGCTCCGGCGAAGGCTGCAATGAAGATGATGGGCGTCATCGAGTCGGACGAGCTCAGGCTCCCTCTCCTGTCTGTCCCCGCCGCGTGCCGGGAAGACATCGCCGGCGTCTTGCACGGATTGAAGCTGCTCTGAGAACAGAGCCCGGAAAGGGCCGCCCGGATCACGGGGCGGCAACGACTCAAGAGGTGTTTGAAAACTCGGATGGACGACGACAGCCGTAATCTCCATTACCTGGACCTGGAAGAAAAGGAGGCGCGGCGTCGTCTTCAGGAGCGCAGGTCTTTCCGGCTCGAAGAGAAGCGCCGGCGCGGCAGGAGAAACCGCAACATCGCCATTGCGGTGACTCTGACCCTCATAGTCGTTGCGGTCGTGGTGAGCCCCTGGGGCCCGATGAAGGGCATCATCTACGGCAAGGGCAAGTCCTCCAAGAGCGCTGTGGCCGGCACCACTGCCAAGGCAGCCACGCACCGTAAAGCACAGTTCACCGAGCCGGTCGTGCCACCACACGTGGAGAAGAAGTCCGACACGGCACCTCCGACCATAGGGATAGTGGTGGACGACGTGGGTAACGTCACCGACAAGCTCCCCTTGTGGCAGGCCATCGATGCTCCGCTGAGTTTCGCGGTCATGCTTTACCCACCCATCTCCGAGCAGCTCGCCGAAGCCCTGTATTCGAGCGGCTACGTGATCATGATGCACGTGCCGACCGACAACGCTCCGCCCAACTCTTTCTCTGGAACCGGACAGCTGGCCACTGGCATGGACAAGGCGACCGTGTTCGCGACCCTCGATAAAGACGTGAGCAAGGTGCCGCGTGCCACCGGCATGAACAACCACCAGGGGGGCCGCGGGTGCGACCAGCTCGACCTGATGACCTACGAGGTCGAGTGGGCCAAGTCCAAGGGCTTCTTCGTGGTGGACAGCAAGAGCTCCGTCAGCTCGAAGGTGACCACCGCCTGCCAGGCGCTTGGCCTGCCCAGGCGAGCGAACGAGGTGTTCATCGACCATCAGAACGAGCCGGACTACATCCGCAACGCCATGCGCGAGCTCGCGGGGCTGGCCCGCAAGAACGGCACGGCCATCGGCATCTGCCACTGGCATCGCCCCAACACCGCTGCGGTCGTGGGCGAGATGGTCAAGACGCTCAAGGCCGAGGGCATCCACTTCGCATTCGCCCGAGACATCACCGACTGACTTAACTTTTCGGACCTGACCCCAAGAAGTTAAGCGGCAGGTCTGCCGGCGAGAATCTTGAAGTTATGACTGTAATACTTGGGCGCTCACGTACCGGGAGTTGGACATGAAAGAGGCCGTCTATTACGAGAAGCTGGGTGACGGGAAAGTTCACTGCCACCTGTGCCCTCAGGAGTGCAAGATCAACGACGGCAAGCGCGGGTTCTGCATGGTGCGCTCGAACCACGAGGGCGTGCTCTACTCGGACATCTACGAGAGGGTACTCGCGGCGAACCTGGATCCGATCGAGAAGAAGCCCCTCTACCACTTCCACCCGGGAAAGACCATCTTCTCCATCGGAACCAGGGGCTGCAACCAGCGGTGCGACTTCTGTCAGAACTGGGAGATGATAGAGAGTGACTCGCCGGGGACCTATATCAGCTCCGACGAGGTCGCCGCGATGGCTGACCGCGGCGGCTCGATAGGCGTCGCCTACACCTACAACGAGCCCCTGATGTGGTTCGAGTTCGTCCTCGAGTGCGCGAAGAAAGTGCGCGACCGCGGGCTCAAGAACGTGCTGGTCACGAACGGCTCGATCAACCCGGATCCGTTCGAGGAGCTGCTCCCGTACATCGACGCGATGAACATCGATGTCAAGTCGATGGACCCTGAGTTCTACCGCAAGATATGCAAGTCGAAGCTCGAGCCCGTGCTTGCCACCGTCCGCCGCGCGAAGCGAGACTGCCACGTCGAGATAACCAACCTCCTCATCCCGACCCTGAACGATTCGGAGGAGGGCCTCAGCAAGCTCATCGACTTCGTCGCGGAGCTTGGACGCGACACGCCGCTGCACTTCTCGGCGTACTACCCCTGCTACAAGATGACCATCGAGCCGACGCCGCTTCCGACCCTGCAGAAAGCCTACGAGATGGCGAAGCAGAAGCTCGATTACGTGTACCTCGGGAACGTGCGCACCAAGGACACGGGAGACAGTTGCTGCCCCGCATGCGGCGAGAAAGTGGTCGAGCGGGATGGCTATATCACGCGTGCCTCCGGCCTCGAAGGGAACCGCTGCGTTCAGTGTGGTAACGTTCTGCCCTTTGTAGTCTAGTTTCTTTCGATTGCCCCGCCCCTTGACCTGAAGGAGGCCTTGATGCCGGTATCTTTACGCAAGACCGCGGAGGAACAGCCACAGGCACCGCTGAAGAAAGCCCCCCAGCGAGACATCACTGACATCGTCGTCCGGATGTTGATCGGGATCGTCATCAACTATGTGACCCGCACGCTCCGCAAGAGGTCCGAGCTTGCCAAGTCCCGCAAGCAGGCGGCGCGTAAGATGGAGAAGCTCGCGAAGAAGGGCAAGGAGATACCGTCCGACGTCAAGGAAGATGCGCTCGCGGGCATGAGCCGGCGCAAGAAGAAGAAGGCGATGGAAGCCGCGAAGAAGGCCGCCGCGAAGAAGAAGGGCAAGAAAGGCAAGAAGGCCAAGAAGAAGGGCCACAAGCTGGTCTGGCTCCTGGCGCTCGTCGCGATCGGCGTGCTCGTCGCCAAAGCGGCCGGTAAGAAGTAAACTGAGACTGCGGCCCTGACCAGACTCGACAGACGAAGGGAAAGAAGCAGGACTTGGAGATAGAAGTAGAGGAGAAAGAGGGCTACCACGTAGTCACCCCCGTCGGAGAACTGGACGTCTACACCGTCCCCCTGTTCAGGAAGGTCGTCCTCAAGCTCGAAGGCGACCGCCGGCACGACCTGATCCTGGACATGACCCGCGTGACTTTCATCGACTCGAGCGGCATCGGAAGCCTCATCGAGATATACCAGAAGGTCCAGACCGTGGAAGGCGAGCTCGCTTACGTTATCGATAACCCCCGCATTCTCAAGATCCTGCGGCTGGTCGAGCTGGACAAGATCTTTCGAGTTTTCCCCAACCTCGGCAGGGCGCTGCAGGACGTAGGTGTGACAGGCGGATACGTTGACGAAGACTTCTTCTCAGACCTCAGCTGACGCGGCGAGGAGGCTCGTAGTAGACCTGCCCTGCGGCAAGAAATCGCTGTTGAGGGCCCGCCAGAAGGTCATGAAGTTCGCTGAGGCCCACGGCTTCAACAGCGAAGCGGAGGACGTGGCGCTCGCGACCCAGGAAGCCCTCAAGAACATAATCCAGCACGCCTGCCCCGCCGACAACAACATGCACTTCGAGGCGCTGGTCACGGCTGACAATCTCGTCATCGACGTCACCGACCAGGGCGCGGGGTTCGATACCGGCACGATGGAAGATGGGCCGGCTCCCGCCATGGCACTGCACGGGCGCGGCATCCAGCTCATCCGAGGCCTGATGGACAACGTCTGGATCACCAGCGACCAGGAAGGCACCGTGGTCCACATGGAGAAGAAGCGCAAGCACCCGGCAAAATGACGATCTACGTCGGGACCGCCGGCTTCAGCTACAGCGACTGGAAAGGCAACTTCTACCCGCCCGCCCTGCGCCAGTCATCCATGCTCGAGGAGTACGCGCGGCACTTCCCGGTGGTCGAGATCAACTCGACCTACTACGCCATCCCGGAGCCCGAGCGGATCAATTCGATGGCAAAGAGGACCCCGCCGCGCTTCCAGTTCAACGTGAAGGCCAACCGCGAGATGACCCACGAGATAGGCAACGGCAAGAAAGTGTTCGAGGATTTCCGCCGCGCGATACGGCCCCTGGAGGACCACGGGAAGCTGGGGTGCGTCCTGGCCCAGTTCCCCTGGGCGTTCAAGAACGGCGAGCAGAACAGGCGGTACCTCTCCAAGCTCGCGGAGCGCATGGGAGGCCTGGACACCGTGGTTGAGTTTCGGAACGCGTCATGGGAGACGGACGAGACGCTCGACCTGCTTTCCTCTCTCGGCCTCGGTTACTGCTGCGTGGACGAGCCGAGGCTCCAGGGGCTGCCCTCACCCAGGGTCGCGCTGACCAGCCGCATCGCCTATGTCCGCATGCACGGGCGCAACGCCGACAACTGGTGGGCCCAGGGCCGGGAGTCCTGGGAGCGTTACGACTATCTCTACAGCGAGGAAGAGCTCGCGGAGTGGTTGCCGAAGATCGAGGACCTCTCCGACAACAGCGACAGGGTCTATGTCATCTTCAATAACCACTACAAGGGGCAGGCCCCGACCAACGCCCGCACCTTCGAGCAGATGTTGCATGCTCTGCTCGGGAGCGAGCTCTATTTTGTGGAGGAGCCTGAGGTCGAAGGCCCACCCGACAAACTGTTCTAGCGCCACGCGGCATGACGCCTTTCCTTGCCTGCCACTTACCCTACTGCTATCATCATCTCGCTGCGGAGGGGGAGTGCCCGAGTGGTTAAAGGGGGCGGACTGTAAATCCGTTGGCGCAGCCTACGCTGGTTCAAATCCAGCCTCCCCCACCAACGGCAGTCTAATGCGGATAACCGCAATTCCAGTACAGCTCAGGCTTCCGCTCTATCAGCTCTAGGCCGCGCTCCATTTCCGTTATACGTACGGATAGGACCCGAATAATGGGCTTTTCCCCAGACTGGTAGGCATTGAAAAGATCACCCGCTCCTGTCATCCTAGACACATGGATTCAGGACTATGCGGTTGGGGGCGCGAAGGATGTTTTCTATTGCTATCATCATCGTCAACTGGATTATCTTCGGTCTAGTGTCGTATGGAATCATCGGGTGGGCTCGAGAGTATGATCAAAAGGAAGACCAAGATCCATTACCATTTGACAAGCTTTTCCGATTGCTCGCTTATCCTTTTGTGACGCTGATTATTGCTGGTTTGGTTTTCTTAACCGTTGTCATTCTCGTGTAGAGAATTCTGATTCCACATCGAGGCTCTCAGAGCGTTTCATAGACTATTGCGCAGCTGCTTCCGGAGTCCGCTCCGTGGGAAAGGCGATAACGTTTCCGTCAGCTCCAGCAATCGCCGCATTGACGGCCAGCGCAGCAGCTCCGAGATCATCTCGCATCAGGTGAGCATAGACATTGAGCGTAAGTGTCGCGCTACCGTGTCCGAGGCAACGCTGCACAGCCATAATCGAAGCGCCGCGAGACAAGAGCAGCGAAGCGAAGCCGTGCCTCAAGCTGTGGACCGTGCAATGACGGAGGCCTTCCTTCTTGAGCGCCGTCTCGAAGCGCCGCCGGATTTCCAGCGGCCTCTTGCCATTGAGGAACAGGAACGCGTCCTGAGCAGGAGAGCCTTGCCGCTTGTAGAAGTCGCGCAGGATACCCTCCAGGTGGGGGAGGAGTGGCACGGCGCGGCGCGAGGCCTTGCTCTTAGGATCATCCAGGCCGTTGTATTTGTTCCAGCTTCGCTCAACGCTGATAAGGTGATTCTCGAAGTCTATATCTTTCCATTGCAGTCCTCTTGCTTCGCCGGTTCTCATTCCGGAGTAAGCGAGCGTGGCAACGAGCGTCCGCGCAGGCTCCTCTATATGTTTCAGAACAGCGGCAATCTCTGACGGCTCCAGGAATGGCATTTCCTTATGCTCGGCTCGCGGCAGGATAATCTTGCGGCACGGCTGGCGCTCTATCAGCTCCCAATCCTCGGCCGTGTTCATAGCCGCTCGGAAATATCTGTACACCTTCTGCGCGGAGGCTGGAGATAACTTGAGCGAAGCGATCCAGTCCTGTACACCCTGCCGCTCTATTTGGTTGAGAGGCCGCTCTCCGAAATACGGCAGGATATGCAGCCGGAAAGTGAGCCTGTAGTCATGCAACGTTGAAGCCTTGAGGCTCTCGCTCTTAGCCGTCAGATAACGCTTGGCAAACTCGGCGAAGGTGAGGACTGGCTCCGGCTTTGGCTCCTGCTGGCCGAAGGTTCCGGCTGCGATCCGATTCTCAGCCGTCCGGCACGCCTCCAGAGCGCGGTCCTGTGAGGAGTAGCCGCCAAGCGGAACCTCCCGGCCAGCGTGCGTTATGTAAGCGTAGAAGCGCCAGCCGCTCTTGATCTTGCGCTTGCGGATAAAACCTCGTGGCCGTGTCTTATTGCTCATTTCTCCTGCCTCCCTTGCTCGGAGTGCACGCTTCGCCGGTGACGTGCGAAGATGTCCTGGTATTCATCTTTCACGGCCTCCAGCGCGGTCATGTCCGGCGCTGCATTGACGGCAAGCCTTATCTCCTGTGCCTTTGCAGCCGTGAGGCCGTGCTTATTGACGCGTGTCCTTAGCAATTCTCGAAGCCTTGCCTTCTCTTTCAGCAAATCGCTATTGCGCCGCTTTATCTCTTGAGCCTCGATCATGCAAGTATCTGAGCAGTACTTACGGCCATGACTCGAAAACAAGCGTCCACAGGGCCCGCAGGTTGCAAAGGCAGCGCCACCCACAATTCGCTGAGCCATCAGGCCATAGAGAGCGTCTGTGAATAACCTGAATGCGAGACACCATTGGAGATTTCCGTTGACTCTTTTAATGGCCGGCCTCAATCGGACACCGTAATCAGGCTGAGTTAGGAGACCATTCATGTAATCAACTGCGTCTGAATCTGCTGGTTTGTAGTAATCATCTTCAATGCCAGCCAACCTTCTAGCCACTAGCAGAAGAACTTGAAGATGGCTGTGAATGCTATTCCAAGTCTCGTAGTACCCGTTTGAGAATATGTCGGCTCGCGTCAGATGAGCAGGGTCTAATCTTGCATTCTTGAAGCTTCTGCTGTGGTAATCATCCCAGTACTCGAAAAAAGAAATCTCTCTGAAGCCTTCGTCCAGGTAGCAGACCGTCCATTCATTGTCGGCTCCTAGCTGCATAGGCGTGGGATCTTCTATGTAGAAGTAATCACCTAGCGGGCCGAATTGTTCCAGAAAGGCGATTACATCAACGGGAACCTTATCACTCCTCGGCCGCATCAGGTTCGTGCTATCGAGACTTAGTAAAGCCTCAATCGCATCCTGTCCAGGTTCGTACTCTGTCAGTTTTCCCTCATAGCGAATCACTGGAACACCTTTGCGAGTCCCGGCGGTGACTTGAGCGGCGCGTATCCAACTAGTTGAGAATGGAAGTCCCGGCGGCTCTTGAATCATGTCTTAGCCTTTCCTTATTGTCCTAAGACATATCTTAGCCGATACTCTAATCAGAGTCAAATGAGTAAGAGGTGATTGCATGACGTTGAAGCTCAGACAAGTCCGGCAGGATCGTGGACTGACGCTGCTCGACCTCGCGAGCATGGCTCATATCAGCGAGAGCGACTTGTCACAGATCGAGAGAGGTCAGCGACCGGCTTATCCCGGCTGGCAGGAAAGAATCAGCCGAGTGCTGCGAGTCCCACCCGAAGAGCTTTTCTCGGAGGAAACGGACATTGGGTAAAAGTGAGCAGTTTGTTAGTGCCGAGAAACTCTCGGAGATTCTCGGCCTGAGCCTGCCGTCAATCTGGCGATACTGCCGGGAAGGTAGGCTGCCGCATTTCCGTATCGGCCGCCGCGTGCTTTTCGAGCTGGAAGAAGTGAAAGCCGCGCTCAAGGTGGAGGTCCGGCCGTGAGCGAGCGTCTAGTTGATTGCCGCGAATGCGTGCGCGATTCATGCACAGGTTGTCCCGCCTGGGCCGCCTTCGAGTGCGACCTGTGCAGCCGTGAAACTTGCCAGGATTGCGTTAGATTCCGGCACGCGCTTTGGGTCCTCCAGGGATTGCTTGAGAAGCCGGAGCTTGAGGCGGTGTTCTGGCCTTGAAAGCAGCAACCGTCATTCAGCCGGGGCCCCTTGCGCCGGAGCCGATAGAAGCCCTCCAAGATAGCGCGGCAGTATCGCTTGACCTCGAGCTTGATAGCGGCAGCGTGCGGCCCTGTATAGCTTCAATACTCCGCAACGGCAGGAGCGAGAACCGGCAGCCTTCTTTGCACGCGGCAGCGATTGACCTCTACAAGCTGCACGGGCTTTCACCGGAGGCCGTTGAACGGGCCCTCCGGCACGCTAACAACCTCTGCTCGCCTCCGCTGCCCGTCAGTGAAATTAGCAAGATCATACGCGGCCTGGAGCGGCGGGCGGTCTGGCCTTACTCCTGCAAGAACCCGCTGCTTGCGGACTACTGCATTGGCGCGGAGTGCCCGCACGCTAAAGGCACTGGAGCGTGGAAAGGCTCGAGGGTATCGGCAAACGGTCTAACGTGCAGCGGTTGGCTGCCGTACTTGAGCGGCGCGGAGGCCAAGGCGTTTCTAGGGCTTTATCGGCTGGCGCGGCTCAAGGGTCGCGGACCCCTGGCCTTGATCCCGTTCACCTTCCGCGAACTCGAGCGGCATAGCGGCGTTAAGCGCGGGCATTTGCGCGAAATATTGGAGGCGTTGAAGCACAACGGCTTGATTGCGGAAATTAACTTCTCTAACGAAAAGGGCTCGCACTCTACATTCAAATTCCCTCCAGTCCTAACACCTCCAGGTCCCTCTAATAATAACAGGGGTAAGTAAGTGGTTCCCTCAGGGAACAAGATAGGTTCCCTCAGGGAACAGACAGGAGCAGGCGACTCGAGGC
>Ga0209748_1001909_pt1 | contig 10228 bp, 4 predicted proteins | sample BarGraIncu00421A_FD_185490 | JGI IMG/M metagenome (GOLD analysis project Ga0209748, IMG submission 185490) | Arctic peat soil microbial communities from Barrow, Alaska - Barrow Graham LP Incubations 004-21A (SPAdes) (version 2) | ecosystem: Environmental > Terrestrial > Soil > Wetlands > Peat... | reverse complement strand
CCAAGAAGTATCTACACGGAATGAGGGTGATTCAGCTTCTTCAAAAATTATCTTTCCTTCCTTATTTTGCAAACTAATATGCCATTGCTTTTTATTAATTACCAGATTAGCATTATTAGAAAATACTATAACTTCATTTTCCGTTATTTTATAATCAATTTGCGCATAGGCAATATTTAGAGTGCCAATGTATGTAAACAAAAAAAATAAATACTTCATCATAATTTTATAGTGGAATTAATTGAATATTACTTTCTTACACATTTGTATCCGTTATTCGCTCTACTAATGGTTGCCACTATCTGTACGAGACGGAATTGGCTTAAGCCCTGCAGAACCTGGCTCAGGTTGAATGATAACTTTAGGAGGCATAGTAGGGTATTCAAATTTTACAGGCCATATCATAACTGCATTCTTACCTGTCCGAAAATTCTGGAATGCACCCGGTAACCATTTACTCGAAGCCATTGGCCGCGCTAAAAAGTCCTTGTCGATATTGCGAGAAAACTTTTTAAAGTCACGAACATTTAAGGTACTTACCGGTGGACAATTCATTTTGTCAAATACCTCATCAAGACTGACTGTTAATTTGAATGTTCTGAGATCGAGCCGGGCGGAAATATCACCTACACGACTAAGCTTATCATTGCTGGTGCTTATCTGCCATTGAGGTAAACTCATAGCAATACCTTTGTCGTCCTTCCACAAAACTAAATCTGCCGATGAAAGCCCTGCATCACCCGACTTCTGGAACGCTTCACGTGCCTCATTCGCCGCTTGAGCTCCAGTGTTTTTCTCACCATTACGGAAGTGTTGAACAAAGCGAGGGCTTTTAGATACTGCATCAAACAAGTTATAATCTGATAAATTATCCTGTGCACGTGGAGAGGAGTATGGAAGACTTATTGCCCCTTCGGTATTTTCCACAATAATGTTATTGTATATTCGTTCCCACGAGCAAGCGCTAAGTTCTTTTTCTAATAACCCGGTTGCATAGTAATAGGATGGCACTAAGCGATCGGTAGCTACGCACATGTAGATACCAAAATTAGTATTGCCAAAGATGAGGTTGTTGGCAACATTGATGCCGCTCGCATCATGGGTGTAGATCCCATCACCCCGATTATAAGCAATAACATTGTTATCAATCAAACCAGGCCCATTGCTGCATTCAAAGAAGATGCCAGAGGTTTTATTGTTGACCACCACGTTTCGTGTAACTCGTGAACCGATATACCCACAGTCAAGCCATATGCCCCAGGCCTCGTTATCACGGACCAGATTCCCTTCTATTGTACCTCCCATCAGACCATGCATTTTAATACCCCCGGTCTCAAAGCCCGGGATTACTGCACCACATCGCTCAACGGTATTACCCATAATTACTGAACCATCGCTAAAGAGTCCCGCAATTCCGCATTGTCCACAATCACTTATGATGTTGTTCAAAATCAGATGCCTTCCAGCAATACGACGTTCAGACAGCTTATAAGGTTCGTGGTGTCCGCCAATACGGTAACGATCCTCAGGAAGCACATCAGGCAAGCTCCACGGGTCCTCATCCTCAGCGCCACAGTCAAGACCAATAGTCTTAATGTGGCGGATTACATTATTCTCGATAATCCAGTGCTGTCCGCTGCGACAACTAACTGCACCTACCTGTGGGAAGGCTACATCATTGGCACAATGTTCAAAGATGAACCCCTTCAGGTTAATGTAGTTTTGTGCCCTATGTACTGGCGCAAAGAGGTGTCGCCGCACGGAGAACTCTACAAGGCAGTTGTCTATGGACTTGGAACCTTCTGGTAAGTGCACATATATTGTTTCACCGTCTTCTGTGCTCCAGCTATCAGCCTGCTCAAACATGGTCTGCATACAGCTCTTGTCTATAACATTCTTTTTTGTCTCCGGATTGATGCTTACCTGTTCCTTTGCTTCATGCATTTCCTTGCCCTCAATGAAGACTTGCCCCTGCCTGCCTCCACCGCGGCTCTCTCGAAATACAATTTTAAAAGGATTAAAACCTCCGGTAAAGAAGTAGGAGGGGACTATCGTGGAAAAGACTCCTGCGTGTCCATTTACAGGCAACCATTTTCCAGAATATACTTCCGACCCCCTTATTATTACCTGCTCATTTGGAGCTCCCATGTAGGTTATGGGCCGCCCCTGCTCACCTCCTCGTTCCGGAGCCACCCATTCCCTGTAAATACCGGCATGTACTAATACTCTATCACCCGGCCGGGCCAAAGCCGCTGCTTTTGAAATGGTTTTAAAAGGTTTATCTTCAGTGCCAGGGTTATTATCGCTGGCAAATCTTTGGTTCTGAGCGACAACATACTTTCTCCCATTTGTGTGAACCTGTCCCTGCGATGATGTAACAAATATAAAGGATGTAAATAGAACGAAAGCGTAGCACAAATTCCTTTTACTCGCCTCTTGATTTTGATACAATTTTAACATTAACATCTTCATTAAATTTATAGTTCATTTAAAAGTAAAATCATTTGCAAATTTTAATAACTCCGCCAACCAATTTTGTTTGCCCCTTCAGGGATTGTAAATGTCCTTATATGATGAAAATACGCTCCACTATAGCTATAGATTATTTAGACTCTTGCTAAGTCATAGTATAATTTTTCATCAGGTTTAACTATTATATATGCATGCTTCAATTAACATTCTTCATTTCAGTTTTTTTGGCAAATGAATACGTTTTTTTAAGAAAGCTTTTCCTGCTAGCTTTATAAAAATACAGTGTTCATTTGTCGATCAAAAGTTTTGTTGTTACTGCTTCGCCATCCACGATAATTTTTATCATATAAACTCCAGAAGCTAGATTATCTATTACTAATGGAATTGTATTTACACCCTTCAGCACACTGAAGGTCTGAACAAAAGCTTGAATGCCACTGCTGTTTGAGATACTTATTTTTGCCCAACCAGCATTAGTTGCTTTAAATAGGAGGGTGAAACTTCCATTTGAAGGATTTGGAAAAACTTTCAAAATAAAAGGATAAATGACTGGACTTATTGATATTCCAGTTACAGAATATGAACTTACAAACATAGGAATTGACAAACCTGCCAAGGTCAAAGTAGTTTCTCCCCTTCTTACGCTCGTATTGTATTGGTAAGGAGAACCACTATTACTGGTTTCATTATAGCAGGCATATGATAACGAGGCGTTATCACATACAAAGAAGGGCTTATCTTTATTCGTTGTTGATGTAGAATAGTTATGAATACCAATTATCTCAGACTGACCTCCGTTTTTAGTTAATAGCTTCGTATGACCCCGTTCGGTCTTTAAGCCTAACAACCACAATGTAGCGCCATTATTAACAATATTTACGCTATCGCCATTTTCTGGGTTAAATTGACGAATCCATATCTTTTGACCTGGTTGATTGAATCTTACCAGACCGGGACTTACATCAGTCAAATAAAGGTTTCCTGTATTTGAGCTGTTTATTGTTAACCCTATATTGCTGCTTAATCTTAAGGTACGCGTGGCTTCAAAGCTTAAGGTAAGACCAGAATATGTAGCATCAAAATCGTGCATTACTACTACAGGTTCGGCTCCATTCTGAAAAACAATTTTTCCGGATCCTGTTATCCGAGCAGAACAACCTATCAACGTACGAACAGCTCCTCTGATATAGAGCGTTCCATTGATAACAAATGTTTTTCCTGCAGGAAAATAAACTGTTGTTTTTCCATTTGTATTATCAATAGCATCCTGAATAGCCTGAGTATTGTCGGTAGAGCCATCAGCTATAGCTCCATAAGCCAATGGGCTTACCCAAGTTGTTGTATCGCCCCATGCAATAGCTGGCATGTCCCCTGCTGGAAGGTTTAACATTGTTTGTGGCGATGTAAACAGACTTGAAATATTATACGAACAGAATTCTGTTACATTGGCTCCGACCACGTCACTGTTATTTCCTCCAGTGTTATCAATAGCCATGGAATAGCCTAAGGTAGTAATATTACGCACATAGAGCGAACCACTACTACTAATGGCAGGAACGGCCGTTCCGCCATCGAAAGTTCCATTAATAACAGATAGGTTGCCATTGGTGCCATTTTTTACAGCTGTCACACTATTATGACTGGTAAGGTTACGGATACTTAGAGTACGATCATAGCTATAGACACCGTAAATAGTTTGATGTTGTACAGTTATATTTTCTAAGGTAAAGCTGTTGTAAGGATTGGAAAAAAACCCATATTTAAAACCATCTATAAAAATATCATTCGCATAGCCTGGTCCAATTTCTCCAGCATAAGCTAAATCAAGCCCTGAATGCCCCAAGCCATCTTCGGAAATTATTTTAATACGCTCGCTATATCCTTGGTTGCTAGTATTTAATTGAAGGCCAGCTGCTCCCTGATTACCTGTTCCTACATCAATGGTTAGATTACGAACACCATTACGAAAACGTTGAGCCGGTTCTATTCCGGTCCATATTACCCCTTTACGCATAGCATCAGTAGCACCCTGATAACCAGAACAATTGTTTTTAAGCTTAATTACAACTCCGTCTCTACATTGGCCCATCATTACAGTCCGTTTCCAGCACGTACCGCAACTTACAGATGCTGAGCTTGGAGGCCATCTTAGGGTATTGGATACCAAATAAGTACCATTAGGTAAATAAATAATCCTATTGCCACTTTCATAGGCATTAAGCGCCTTTTGGATAACTTTGGTATCGTCAGTTACGCCATCGCCTTTTGCACCATAATTCAATACGTTTAATACACCCGCATCGCTGGGGAATATAACATTCTGAACTATTAATGAGGGCACGATAACTGTAAGTGTAAGCGGAGCACTTATATTACCGTTATCGTCTTTTGCTTTCAAACTGAACATATATGTTTGGCCAGGAGTAAGACCAGACAATGTATATGTAAATGAAGTAGTATTCGGAAGGGTCAGTATTTCCGCATTCGATAAATCCTTTGTATATATAGGGATAGTGCCTCCGTCCTGGTATATCATATATGAAGAAGCTATAGTAGTGTCCCTGGCAGGAGCCCAACTAAGCTTGTAGCCATTAGATGGAGTAGAGGAAAAAACAAAATTATCGGTGCCGTTCCAATAAGGTGCTATATGATAATCTCTAACCCCTGCCAAAAATACGGTATTTGATTTTAAAGATTCATTTCCTGAAGTGTCTAAAGCTGATACTTCAAATGTATCAAGAACCGCCCCGGCAAATAGCAAATATGTTTTTGTAAAGATACTATCAAGACCTGCTGCTGCTTTTACTTTTAAGCCATTCCTATAAACATAATATCCCTTTAAGTCAAATTCATTGTTGACAGGAAAAAAGATAATAGCATCTGATGCCCTGCCTATAATTTTCAACAAGCAAGGTGTCTCCGGGGCTATCATATCCCTGCTTACATAAACGGTTATCCCCTTTCCGATGGTATCCGACAGCATTAAATTACTATTATAGGCTGAAATATTAAATTTATAATGGCCACTATTCAGTCCGGTTATTAATGTTGAAGTATCAGGAGAAGCAACTGTAACAGGATTAGGATTACTCTCTTGATATATTTTATACCCAATAGTGTTAGGATCGACACTTGCTTTCCATTTTAACTGAATGGTACCAGTACCGGCAGTACCTGTAAATTGTGTAGGCGCTTTTGGTGGCAATACTTCTGTACCTTCCTGGTACAACTGGTTTATGGCTGATAAATCGAGCGCTGTGCTAAATACTTTAATTTCGTCAACTGCTCCATCATAAAAAGTTCTATGGTAATACATTTGCCCCCCAACCTCTACATATTTCAAGCTACTAACCATTGCCTGATAAGAGTTGCCATTTGTACCATTCACATCCAATACATTATCGATATAAATTTTTCTTCGGTTTTCAGTTCCTGAGGTTCCTTTTTCAAAAATTACTACCACATGATGCCATCTTCCATCATTTATAACTTTATTCCCTGTTAAATCACGTGTATTGCTCCCGTTGCGATAATAGGCTTTCACCTTGCCGGCTGATGTTATAAAAAGCCCTAAGGCGCTGGCATCAGTAGTTGTTGAGGCTCCAAAACAAATAACAGACCCATCGTTCGTTCCGCCTCCAACTCTTTGCGTTTTAATCCAGGCCGAAATAGAAACCGGGAAGTCAGTAAAGGCCGAAACGCTAAGAGACGATAATAAATAATCCGTATTGCATACTGTATTACTGCAACGTGAATCGCCTCCGCTTCCCAGTACTCTTGGAAATACTACCGCACTATCGTTGGCGTTTCTTACGCCATGGATAGACCTAATGGAGTCGCCCGTTACCGAAAGGGTTGCTGTACCTGTCGAGTCCAGAAATGTTGCTCCATTAGTTGTAGTTTTCTTTGAAAATGTCCACCAATACTTTGGTGTTTGCCCAATCACACTTTCCTGTATTGTCAGGAACAGAGTCACTAGTACAAGAAGCATGATTGACTTATTTATTTTAGTTGAAATGTTCAAAATTAGTCCTTTATTTGAAGCTAAATTAGCTTCAATAGAGGACAAGTATTTGTCTTAATGTTGCAAATACTGTTTGAAATAGGTCAATAATTAAACACTTTAATTTGATAAAATTTATAGTTTATTTCAAAGTTCAATTACTTGCTAACACTACTGTCCTGTTATAATTCAAACTAATTCAATTGATTAGGATTATCCAGACCTGTGGTTTTGTGATTTAAATTTGTAAACAGTTCATTGATAGGTGTTTTCTCGAAAAGCCTTAGGCTAAAACCTGTAATAAACTGTAGAGTTTATATTCAACTTTCAAATTTTTCTTGACAAGAACAACAAGCAGGTAAATGCAGATAGCATCCGTATTTGGCAAAATACTGCATTGTGACTTGTTCCTTAAAAGGATTTAATGCGTAGATGTTGTTTAATACATTTGAAAACAACTCTATTTTCCATCGTTCTTTGTATAACTGTGCAATAAGTAAAGCATCCAACTTAATGATGTTAGAGAAAAACACATAAGTTTTGTCCGATTCTTGATTAAAATACTTTACCCAGCGAATTATTCCAGGGTATTGTTTTTCAGAATAGAAACCTGTAAGTATTACTGATTGATCACAATGCATTCCTGTAGTTTTATCGACAGGGCGGCTATACAATCGCTTTGAAGCCATATTGGACTTTGCTCTTGTGACAAAGTATCCTTGGTTTCTGTTGATGTTGTAAAGCCTTTCAAATCGAAAAATCACATAACAGACCTCTAGCCCTTTATTCATAAGGGTTGTATAGATAAATTAATGGCTTAACCGGACACGAGTAATGTATTACAAATAGTTAATAGCAGAACCAGGCATAAGAAATTCAACCCGAGTATTGGCAAGAATTTATATTTAATTATAATTTTAAATACTGACGCGTATTTACCTGTTTATTACAATAAAATTTAAAAGATAGAGAAACGATGATTAAATTTTTCAATAAGTTATTAATATAATATTCTGATAGTTTTTTCAATATCTGTTTTGGTTCGATATTTTATCCATGCAGTCTTTCTATTATTATCGAAATACCAAACGCCGATATTTTTTTCGAAATCCTTTTTTGTTTTACAGAAATTTATATCTCCATCATTCAATAATACTTGTTTAGGTATTTTTTCCATATTAATTTTTAAAATAAAAGTCCGGTATTTCAAAATGCCATCATAATTCCCAATAATCGAACTTGAAATAAATTTTAATTCGGTTTGTGTTTGGCAGACAGACAATTTAGTTTGTGCTATTTTATCATTTAAATAATCATTACTCATACCATCATCTTCATAAATAACAGATTCAACGTAATTATTTGGATATATATCAAGAATTAAAGGATCATTTGAGCCTAATTCAATTGACCTGGCATAGTTACGCATAGGAATAATTGCTCCGGCTTTTACAAACAAAGGCATATCGTCATTGATTTTATATTTAATAGTCTGTCCTCCTTCATATTCCATCTTTGTCCAATAATCAATCCATTTATTATTTGGAGGCAAATAAATATTGCGATATATAGTGTTTTTCTCAAATATTGGAGCGACTAAAAATGCTTCTCCAAACTGATATTGATATAGATTCAGGCTGTCTGAGTGTATCATTTTTTGGCCGGTAAATCTTGTTTTAAGAGCATTTGAGTAAATGTATGGGAAAAGCTGCATTCGTAAATGAGTATATTTTCTAAAAATTGTTTGTGCTTTTTTAGAATAATTATATGGCATATTTGATGTTTTAACATCATGAGCAGAAAAAACCTCCATAATTGAATTAAAAGAAGCAAATTGAATCCATCTCATAAAGAGTTCGTTTCCAAAATCTCGACTGTCGAGTATAGTATACCCTCCGGCATCGTTTGTCAGAAAAGGAATTGAGTACGTTCTTCTTTTAGGATCAGTAATCATTTCGATGTTTTCTTTTAATCCTTCATGTTTGTATTTGCTTGTTGTATCCCTGCACCATGCTATTTTTGAATCGTCGGTATATTTTGCAGGATATTTCTTATATTCAGAATAATTTGTATTTGCAACATGACTTAGAATATAACCTCGCCCCTTTGATTCTTTTCCCATTTCGGAAGTCGCGTCATAAGCAGCTTTTAGGTAGGGGATTTTAGCACTACGATCAAGTTTAAGATAATCTAAACCTTGATTAAAAAATGGACGTAATTTATTTTTCCAATATTTTACAGCATCAGGATTCTGAAAATCAATATCTCCTGCAAGACTATTACCACCCAGATTATGCCATGTATCAGTACAAGTATAAATAGTATCGAAATATCCTGAATCTTCAAATGACTTGAATATATTTTCATTACCATTTTTTAATATAGTATTCCAAATCCAGATTCCTGCTTTGATATTTTTGGCTTTAAAAGTTTGCCATAGCTTATTTAAATTTGGAAAAGCTGATGTATCGCCTGAAAAATTAAGGTATCCATCCGGGCCCTTCCCTTGATTTTTATAATTCCAAAACCAAGAATCTATCCAGTAACTATCAATAGGATAATCACCTTCAATAAGCCTATTAACACGATCTAAAGTTTGGTTTTGGTTTGTATAGCCGCCATAACTCACCCCAAATACCCACTGAGGAGGAAGAATTATTAATGTATCTACATGATAAGGGTTAGATACTGTATCAATTGGCTGTGCTAGTGCTGCAGCCTTTGAAATCGTAATAAAGGCCTTGTCGGTTGTGCCAGGGTTATTATTGCCGGAAGATCGCTGTTTCTGAGCAACCACATACTTTCTTCCATTAGGGAAAACTTGCCCCAGTGAAGATGTAACAAACATAAAGGAGGTAAATAGAACGAAAGCGTAGCACAAATTCCTTTTAATCACCTCTTTGTTATGATTTAATATTAGCATTTTCATTAAATTTATAGTTCATTTCAAAGTTCAATTACTTGCTAATTATATTAACTCCGCTAGCCAATTTCTTATTTCCCTTTAGCAATTGTAAATGTCCTTTTATATTTATTGGTAACTCTATTATTCCTGATATTAAACCGTCTGTATCTTTAGTAAGATTAAGATTGATGAACCCTTGGGGATGAGGGATTGTAGCTTTTATTTTATTAAGTTTTCCAAAATGAGGCTTAATTACTACTGATTTAAAACCTGGTTCTGAAGGTTTAACTCCTGCTGTTACAGCAAGAAACTCATATAAAGGGGATGAATTCCATGCATGACAATCAGATCTGGTGTTATGCTCCTTCTCAGGAAAAGTAGAGAGACCCATCTCTATAGACTGATACCAGAATCCCAGGTTATCCAGTATATCATCGCCTAATCCAGCCTTATCCATTGCATTAAACATATAAAACTGGTAATACATTGAGCACTTGATGATAGAATCATCTTTTAACAAACTATGCATAATCTTTGGTTGTTCTGAAGCAGGAAATGCATTTGCAAGTATTCCCAGGACATTTGCATGTTGACTGAATGTTTTTTTGTCAGGTGTATCTGCAATAAATCCTCTTGTTGTATCATAACAATTTGTCATCGTTCCTTTTACAACTCTATCAGCCAAATTATGGTATCTCTTTGCTTCACTCTTTCGTCCATATCCATCCATAAGAATTGCAGCCTGGCGAAGTGTAATTACAAAATGAAGAGAAATAATAGAAGAATAGTTATCGTAAATCCCTCCTGGAATTCCTTGCTTGTAACCGGAAGACCAATCAGTAAAATAC
>Ga0209748_1001908_pt1 | contig 10232 bp, 5 predicted proteins | sample BarGraIncu00421A_FD_185490 | JGI IMG/M metagenome (GOLD analysis project Ga0209748, IMG submission 185490) | Arctic peat soil microbial communities from Barrow, Alaska - Barrow Graham LP Incubations 004-21A (SPAdes) (version 2) | ecosystem: Environmental > Terrestrial > Soil > Wetlands > Peat... | reverse complement strand
GCTCCGTGGCCGGGCGGCCCACCGCTACGGACGAGACGACTGAGGAAGCGGGTGCATCACCCCGTCGTCCAGCGGCAGGCCGGAGTTCGCGCCCGCCTGCCGCGCGCCGCCGGCGCCCACCGCGGATGCGGCTCTCGTACTATCATGGAGAGCGGACCACCGGATGGGGGCAGGTCGTGCCGCCGAGCGCTGGATCAGGAGGGGGAAGGGATGAAGAAGCTCATCAACCGGCCGGAAGATGCCGTGAAGGAGGAGCTGCAGGGCGTCGCGGCGGCTCACGCCGACCGCCTCAGGGTGCACACAGGTCCGAACTACATCGTGCGCTCGGACGCTCCCGTCCAGGGCAAGGTGGCGATCGTCTCGGGCGGGGGCTCCGGCCACGAGCCTATGCATGGGGGCTTCGTCGGCATGGGCATGCTCGACGCTGCCTGCCCGGGCGAGGTGTTCACCTCTCCCACGCCCGACCAGGTGCTGGAGGCGGCTGAGGCCGTGAACGGCGCCGCTGGAGTGCTGCTCATCGTCAAGAACTACACCGGCGACGTCATGAACTTCGAGATGGCCGCCGACCTGGCTCGGGATGAAGGGATCGAGGTCGAGGCGGTCGTCATCGACGACGACGTGGCCGTGCGGGACAGCCTGTTCACGGCCGGACGCCGCGGCGTCGGCGCTACGGTCCTGGCCGAGAAGATCTGCGGAGCAGCGGCGGAGCAGCGCCGGCCGCTGCCGGACGTCGCCGGGATCTGCCGCAAGGTGAACGCGAACACGCGGAGCATGGGGATGGCCCTCACGTCGTGCACCGTGCCGATGGCCGGCAAGCCGACCTTCGCGCTTGGTGACGACGAGATGGAGATCGGCGTGGGGATCCACGGAGAGCCGGGGCGCGAGCGGTGCGCGCTCGCCCCGGCCCACGACATCGTCGAGGCTTTGGCGACGGCGGTCGTGGAGGACGTGCCCTTCAGCCGCGGGGACCAGGTGCTCGCCTTCGTGAACGGCATGGGCGGGACCCCGCTCATGGAGCTCTACGTGGTCTACAACGAGCTGCACAAGCTGCTCGAGGGCCGGGGCATCGCGATCACGCGCAACCTCATCGGGTCGTACATCACCTCGCTGGACATGGCCGGCTGCTCCATCACGTTGCTCCGTCTGGACGATGAGCTCACGGCGCTGTGGGACGCGCCGGTGAACACGACGGGGCTGCGGTGGGGCGTGTGAGCGAGATCGTCACCCAAGAAGGCGTGATTGCCTGGCTGCGTGCCTTCGCAGTCGCCGTGGCGCAGAACCGAGCGTACCTGACGGACCTGGACGCGGCCATCGGAGACGCCGACCACGGCAGCAACATGGATCGCGGCATGCAGGCGGTGGTCGGCAAGCTCGACGAACTCGGCGAGCCCGGAGGGGCCGGTGAGCCCGGCGAGCCCTCACAGGGCGACATCGGAGCTCTGCTGAAGACGGTGGGGATGACCCTGGTGTCCACCGTCGGTGGTGCTGCCGGGCCGCTGTACGGGACCCTGTTTCTGCAGATGGGGAGCGCGGCCGGCCAGGCGGCGGAGCTCTCCCCGGCGCAGTGGGCGGTCGTGCTGGAGGCGGGCGTCAAGGGTGTGCAGGCGCGGGGGAAGGCGGAACTCGAAGACAAGACCATGGTCGACGCCCTTCTGCAGGCGGCGGAGGCGCTGAGCGCCGCCGCCGCGTCGGGGCTCTCTCTGGCCGACGCCCTGCGACGTGCGGCCGAGGCCGCGGAGCGGGGCATGAAGGCAACCATCCCGCTGGTGGCCCGCAAAGGCCGCGCCAGCTACCTGGGCGAGCGGAGCGCCGGGCATCAGGATCCAGGGGCGACCTCTTCGTGGCTCTTGATGGAAGCGGCCGTGGAGGCATTGGCCCTCGACGCGCTTCCCGAACGCCCCGGGACATAGCCGTGGTCGGGCTGGTCCTCGTCTGCCACAGCGCGAAGCTCGCCGAGGGCGTGGCCGAGCTGGCGGCCCAGATGGGCGGGGCGGGCCTGCGGATCGGGGTCGCCGGCGGCCTGGACCAGCCTGGGAACCCGCTCGGCACCGACGCCGTGCGCGTCGCGCGGGCCGTCGAAGACGTGTGGTCGGAGGACGGCGTCCTGGTCCTGATGGACCTCGGCAGCGCCGTCCTCTCGGCCGAGATGGCCCTGGACCTGCTCCCGGAGGAGCGGCGCGATCACGTCGTGCTCACGGAAGCGCCGCTCGTCGAGGGAGCCGTCGCCGCCGCGGTCGCCGCCGGGCTCGGCGACTCGCTGGAGAAGGTCGCCGATGAGGCTCGCGGCGCGCTGGCCGCCAAGGCCGCTCACCTGGCGCCGCAGGCGGCCCTCGCCGCGCCGCGCGGCATGCCGCTCGCGAAAGAGGGGTCCGCGCGGACGGGGGCCGCGCAGGCGGCACGGGGGCCGACCCTCAGGCTGACTGTAGAGAACGCGTCGGGGCTCCACGCGCGGCCGGCCGCGATGCTCGTAAGGACTGCCGCTGGATTCGACGCCGACGTGAGCGTCGCCAACCTCACGACGGACCGCGGGCCTGCAAGCGCTCGCAGCCTGAATGCCGTGGCCATTCTGGGCGTCCGCCACGGCGACGAGATCCTGGTACGGGCCTCCGGGCCGCAGGCGGAGGAGGCCTTGGCGGCCATCCGGCGCTTGGCGGACGACGACTTTGGCGATCCGCAGGAGGCTCGCCCGCAGGCCGGCGCGGACGCCCGGACGGGACGCTCCCTGCGGGTCGAGGCCGGCGCGGCTCCATTCTCCGGTCCACCTCCGGCCCCAGGGTCCGTCCTGACCGGGCTCCCGGCAGCGCCGGGGATCGCCATTGGCGAGGCGCGGCGGCTGCGGGCGACTCCCGTCGACGTGCCGGACGGCCCGTCGCAGGACTGCGACGCTGATTGGGCCGCTCTCGAGCGGGCCCTCATCGCGACCGCGAACGATATCCGCCGTGCTCGGGCATCGGTGGCTGGCCGGGCGAGCGACTACGACGCGGCGATCTTCGACGCCCACCTGCTGTTCCTTGAGGACGAGGCGCTGCTCGGTCCCGCGCGTGAGGGGGTCATGCGGGACGGGAGGAACGCCGCCCGGGCGTGGGCCGACGCGGTAGCGGCGGCGGCAGCCGCGTGGGAGGCGCTGGACGACCCGTACCTGCGAGCCCGGGCCGTGGACCTGCGGAGCGTCGGCGACCAGGTCCTGCGTCACCTCCTCGAGCTTCCCGCGGACGATTGGCCGGGCGGCACGAGCCTCGATCCGGGCGCCGCGGGCATCGTAGTGGCGCCCGACCTGACCCCCGCGGAGGCCGCGGGCCTCGATCCCGCACACGTACTTGGAGTGGCCTGCGCGTTCGGTGGTCCTACCTCGCACGGCGCGATCCTGGCCCGGTCGCTGGGCATCCCCGCGGTGGTCGGCGCCGGCCGCGCCCTGCTCGGCGTCGCCGAGGGCACGCTGCTCGCGCTCGACGGAGAGGCCGGGACGGTCACGGTGGATCCGCCGGCCGCCACAGTGAAAGCGGTCGAGGACCGGCGGGCCAGACGGGCACGAGAAGAGGCCGAGGCTCAGTCAAAGGCCCACGGGCCCGCGGTGACACGCGACGGCCTGGTCGTGCACGTCGCGGCCAACGTGGCCGGGCCTGAGGATGTCCCCGCCGCCGTGGTTGCCGGCGCCGATGGAGTCGGCCTCCTGCGCACCGAGTTCCTGTTCCTGGAGGCCGACCACCTGCCCTCCGAGGACGAGCAGGAGAAGGCCTATCGGGCGGTGGCCGAGGGGCTAGGCGGTGGCCCGCTGACCCTGCGCACGCTCGACGTCGGCGCCGACAAGCAGCTGCCGTACCTCCCCCTGGAGCGGGAGCAGAACCCCAACCTGGGACTCAGGGGGATCCGCCTGGGCCTGCGTCATCCCGAGTTGTTGTTGGGCCAGCTTCGCGCGGCGCTGCGGGTGGCCGCAGACCACCCGGTCCGGGTCATGTTCCCGATGGTCGCCACCGTGGACGAGGTCCGGCGCGCCCGAGAGGTGCTGGACGAGGCGCGCGCGTCTCTCGTCGAGGCCGGCATCGCCGTCCCCGAGCGCATCGAGGTGGGGATCATGGTGGAGGTACCGGCCGTCGCGCTCACAGTCGAAGCATTCGTGCCACACGTGGACTTCTTCTCGCTGGGCACGAACGACCTGGCGCAGTACGTCTTCGCCGCCGACCGCGGCAACGCCGAGGTGGCCGCGCTGGCCGACGCCCTTCATCCGGCCGTGCTCCGCCTGATCGACCGGGTGGCTCGGGCGGCCGCGGAGGGCGGACGGAGCGTGGCGGTGTGCGGCGAGCTGGCCGGCGACCCACTGGCCCTACCCCTGCTGCTTGGGCTGGGCGTCACCGAGCTTTCCATGGCCGCGGCTCGGATCCCGGTAGCGAAGCAGGCCGTCCGGGCGATCGACGTCGGGGCAGCTCGGCAGTTGGCCGCCCGGGCGCTCGCCGCCGAATCGGCTGCCGCGGTACGCGAGCTGGGCCCCCATTGAACGGCCCGGCGTGGCCGTTCAGCGGGCAGACGGGTCGATGGACGGGGTGGTGACTCTCGGCTCAGCCGGCCCTCATGTGAACGGCGCCGCGCCGGCGCTACCCCCTCCGTGAGTCACGGCAGCTGGGGGTGAGACGTCAGGTCGAGGGGAGCGTTCCAGGAGCGCAGGGTCTTCAGGTAGTTCGCCCGCTCGAACGCCGACGGATCGTCACTGGCCGCGTAGCTCACGCTGCCCCGCAACTCCGAGACCGAGGCGTACTCGTTCGCGTCCATCCACTGTACGAGCTCTCTCTCCACCGCCGCGAAATGCTCGCGGCCGTTGCGGAGGACGGCCGACGTCATCATCGCGACGTCCGCGCCCACCAGCAGCGCCTTCGCCGCATCGATGCCGGTGTGGACCCCGCCCGATGCGGCGAGCGACGCGCGCGCGGCGAGGTGGGAGCGCAGGATCGCGATCCAGCGCAGCGGCAGGCGCAGTTCCCACGGCTGGCTCAGCTCGAGCCTCGGTACGACCTCTCGGGAGTCCGCGTCGAGGTCCGGCTGGTAGAAGCGGTTGAAGAGCACCAGCCCATCAGCCCCTGTCTCGACCACGCTGACGGCGAAGTTGGCCAGTGCCGAATAGTAGGGGGAGATCTTCACCGCCAGAGGGATGTCCGTCGACTCCCTCACCCGCCGGACCACTTCCAGGTCGCTCGCCTCCATACCCGATCCGCTGCGGGTGGGATCGGCCGCGAGCCGGTAGAGATTCAGCTCCAGCGCGTCGGCTCCCGCCTCCTCGATCAGCTTCGCGAAGCGCACCCATCCGCCGCTCGAGGTCGCGTTGAGGCTGGCGATGACGGGCACGTCCAGCTTCTCCTTCATCTGGCCGATGACCACGAGATAGCGGTCGGCGGTGCTCTCGAAGGCGTCGACGGTCGGGAAGTAGTCGAGGGCCTCAGCGAAGTTCTCGGCCCCCTGCTCGAGCGCCTGGCTGAGCTCCACCTCCTCGTGGACGACCTCCTCCTCGAACAAGGAGGGCAGGACGATGGCCGCGGCGCCGCTCTCCTGCATGCGCAGGGCGCTCTCCGGCTGTCTGGTGAAGGGGCTCCCCGAAGCCACCAGCGGGGTTCGCAGCTCGAGACCGAGATAGCTCGTGGCCAATCGGCTCATGGCGGGTCCTCCTCGTGCTGTGGGCTGTCGGCGGAGCCGGTGTCCGTGCGCGTGCCGCCCTCGGCGGAAGGTACCTTCCGCGACATCGCGGCGAGCTGCTCGTAGTAGCGCCAGCGCTCGTCGACGTCGGCCTGGATCAGTTCGAGCAGGCGCTCGGACCGCTGTGGATGGGTCCTGCTCAGGATGGCGAACCGCGCTTCCGAGGAGACGAAGTCCCGCACGGGGATCGAGGGCTTGCGCGAGTCGAGCCTGAAGGGCTGGCCGCCCTCGGTCGCGGTGGGCTGGAACCTGTACAGCGGCCAGTAGCCGCTTCTCACCGCGTCCTTCATGTGCTCCATCGACTTGGACATGTCCATGCCGTGGGCGGTGCAGGTGCTGTACGCGATGACCAGCGACGGTCCCGGCCAGGCGTCAGCCTCGAGGAGTGCCTTGACCGTCTGGGTGTCGTTGGCCCCGAGGGCGATCTGGGCGACGTAGGCGGTGCCGTAGGCCATCGCCAGCGCGCCGAGGTCCTTCTTCGGGGTCGCCTTGCCGGAGGAGGCGAACTTGGCCACCGCTCCGCGGGGCGTCGCCTTGGACGCCTGCCCTCCGGTGTTGGAGTAGACCTCCGTGTCCAGGACCATGATGTTGACGTTGCGACCCGAGGCAAGCACATGGTCGAGCCCCCCGAAGCCGATGTCGTAGGCCCAGCCGTCGCCGCCGATGATCCAGACCCCCTTGCTCACAAGGTCGCCGGCGAGCGCCAGCAGGTGACGAACGTCCGGATCGTCGGTCCCCAATCCCTCCAGAGCCTGCACGAGGTCGGCCACTCTCTGGCGCTGTGCCCGCAGCTGAAGCTCGGTGTCCTGAGGGGCCTCGATGGTCTCCCGGACGAGCGCACCGTCCAGCCGGGGGGCGAGGCCCTCGAGGAGCAGCCTCGCCCTGGCAAGTCGCGCCTCGCAGCCCATGCGCATGCCCATCCCGAACTCGGCGGTGTCCTCGAAGAGGGAGTTGTTCCACGCCGGCCCGCGCCCGTCGCGATCGACGGTCCAAGGGGTGGTCGGTAGGTTGCCGCCGTAGATCGAGGAGCAGCCGGTCGCGTTGGCGACCACGATCCGGTCGCCGAAGAGTTGTGACACGAGCTTGACATAGGGCGTCTCTCCGCACCCCGCACAGGCCCCGGAGAACTCGAAGAGCGGCTCGAGAACCTGTGAACCTTTCACCGACCCACGAGGCAGGAGGTCCCGGGCCAGCGGCGGTATCGAGTCGAAGAACTGCCAGTTCCTTCGCTCGGCGTCGCGGTGCTCCATCGCCGGCTCCATGCCGATGGCCCGACGTCGCACCTCGGTCTTGCTCTTCGCCGGGCAGACGTTGACACAGACACCGCATCCGGTGCAGTCGTCAGGCGCCACCTGGATCGTCAGCTTGTGGCCCGGCAGGTCTTTCGAGCGGAAGTCCTTGGAGCGAAAGCCCTCGGGCGCGCCCTCGAGGCGGGCGGGCTCGTAGACCTTCATGCGGATGACGGCGTGGGAGCAGACGAGTGCGCACTTGCCGCAGTCGATGCAGAGCTCCGGATCCCAGATGGGGATCTCCCGTGCGATGGCCCGTTTCTCGTACTTGGCGGTGCCGGTGATGAACGACCCGTCCACCGGGAAGGCGCTCACGGGCAGAAGATCGCCCTCCCCGGCCAGCAGCGGCACGATCACGCGCCTGACGAAGTCCGGGGCGTCGTCCGGCACAGCGATCCCCGACGGGCCGCCGCAGGTCACCGACCCGGGCGCCTCCACCTGCGTGAGTTCCTTCAGTGAGCGATCGATGGCCGCGAAGTTCCTCTCCACGATGACCGGGCCGCGCTTGCCGTAGGCTTTCTCGACGGACTCCTTGATGTGCGCCACGGCCTCGTCGACCGGCAGGACGCCGGACAACGCGAAGAAGCACGGTTGCATCACCGTGTTGATGCGGCTGCCCATGCCCACTTCGGCGGCGATCCTGTCGGCGTCGATCACCCAGAACTGGATGCCTTTGTCGATCAAATGCTCCTGGATGCACTCGGGGAGGTGGTCCCACACCTCGTCGGCCGGGAAGGGGCTGTTGAGCAGGAACGTGGCGCCGTCCCTGGCGTGCCCGAGCACATTCAGTTTCCCGAGCAGGCCGAACTGGTGGCACGCCACGAAGTCGGCGCGTTCGATGAGGTAGGTGGAGCGGATCGGGTTGGGGCCGAAGCGCAGGTGAGAGACCGTGACGGAGCCGGCTTTCTTGGAGTCGTAGACGAAGTACCCCTGCGCCCACAGGTCGGTGTTCTCACCGATGATCTTGACGGAGTTCTTGTTCGCCCCGACGGTCCCGTCCGAGCCCGTACCGAAGAACATCGCCTGCACCTCACCGGCTGGGCGCCGGTAGCGGAACTCGGTGTCCGGCGCGATGCTCAGGTGCGTGACGTCGTCGGTGATGCCGACCGTGAAATGGCGCTTCGGGTCCTCAGCGGCGAGCTCGTCGAAGACCGCCTTGACCATCCCCGGGTTGAACTCCTTCGACGACAGGCCGTAGCGGCCGCCGATCACCCGCGGCATGCGCTCGAAGCGCGGGTGCGCGGAGTCCATGCCCTCCGCGAGCGCGGCCACGAGGTCGAGGTAGAGCGGTTCCCCCGGCGCACCCGGCTCTTTGGTCCTGTCGAGGACCGCGATCGACCGCACTGTCTGAGGCAACGCGGCGACGAACTGCTCCGCCGGGAACGGCCGATAGAGACGCACCTTCACCAGGCCCACACGCTCGCCGGCGGCGGCCAGTGTCTGCATCGTCTGTTCGGTCGCGCCGATGCCGGACCCCATGAGGACGACGACCCGCTCCGCGTCCGGCGCGCCCGCGTACTCCACGAGTCCGTAGTGGCGCCCGGTGCGCCGTTCGAACGCCTCCATGGCCGCGGCGACGATGCCCGGCGTGGCGAGGTAGAAGGGGTTGCCCGCCTCGCGGCCCTGGAAGAAGGCGTCGGGGTTCTGGGCCGTCCCGCGCACGAGCGGCGCATCCGGGCTGAGGCCTCGGGCGCGGAACGCGAGGATGTCCTCCTCGGGCGCCAGCGCCCTCAGGTCGTCATCGCTCACGAGGTCGATGCTGTTGATCTCGTGCGAGGTGCGAAACCCGTCGAAGAAGTGGATGAACGGGACCCGCGCGCGCAGTGTGGCCACATGGGCGATGAGCGCCATGTCCTGCGCTTCCTGCACCGAGGCGGAGGCGAGCATCGCCCACCCGGTCGTGCGCGCGTGCATCACGTCGCTATGGTCCCCGAAGATCGAGAGCGCGTGCGTGGCCACGGTGCGTGCCGCGACATGGATGACGGCGGGGGTCAGCTCGCCGGCGATCTTGAACATGTTGGGGATCATGAGCAGCAGGCCTTGCGAGGCCGTGAAACTCGCGGACAGAGCGCCCCTCTGCAACGCTCCGTGCAGGGCCCCGGCGGCTCCGGCCTCGGACTGCATCTCGACGACGTCGGGCACTACGCCCCACAGGTTCGGCTTCCCTGCCGCTGCCCAGCCGTCCGCCGCCTCACCCATCGGTGTGGACGGTGTGATCGGGTAGACGGCCAACACCTCGCTAAGCGCGTAGGCGACGCGCGCGGCCGCCTCGTTCCCGTCGATGCAGGTCCACTGCTGGTCCAAGAGTCCTCTCCCAGATTGGCATATCCACGCTCGCGGCGGCCGCTGACTCGTCGCCTCGTGTCGATAGGCTGTTGTTCCCCCCACCCGGTATGTAATCCCCGTGCCTGAGGCGGCCGCTCGGTGTGGCGGTGGGGAGGCTCTCTGCTACCATTGTACCGCACCCGGATCTCTGGACACGGATCTTCCTTACGCGGCGACCTTCTGAGCGTTCTCTCGGCGGTGGTCGACCATGTGCCGTTCGCGCGCATCCCGCCGGGCATCGCGGTCGCGGGCAACGCCGGCGGCTGGGCCGAGCCCATGACCGAACACGTGCTCGCCATGATCCTCGCCCTCGCCAAGCGGCTGCTCGTCGAGCAGGACGAGCTGCGGCGCGGCGCCTTCAACCAGCAGGTGCCCACCCGCGAGCTGAGCGGCGGCACGTGCGCCATCCTCGGCTTCGGCGGCATCGGCCGGGCCGTCGCGCCCCTCGCGCGGGCGCTGGGCATGCGCGTGTTCGCCGTCAACTCCAAGAGCACGACGTCTGAGCCCGTCGACTTCATCGGTACTTTGAGCGACCTCGAACACGTGCTGCGCGCGGCCGACGTCGTCGTGGTCACGCTGCCGCTGAGCGGGGCCACCCGCGGCCTCATCGGCTCCCGCGAGCTGGGCTGGATGAGGCCGGACGCGACCCTGGTGAACGTGGCGCACGGGTCGATCATCGACGAAGAGGCGCTCTATCGGCGCCTCCTGAAGTATCCGGGTTTCTCGGCCGGTGTCGACGTCTGGTGGGACGAGCCGTTCCTCGACGACCGGCGGCGCGTCGGCCACCCGTTTCTCGAGCTCCCCAACGTGCTCGGGTCGCCGCACAACTCGGGCATCGTTCCCGGCTGGTTCGAGCTCGGCCTGGGCCGCGCTGCCGAGAACGTGCGCCGCTACCTTCTCGGCGAGCCGTTCGTCGGCCCGGTGCGGCGCGAAGACTAC
>Ga0209748_1001903_pt1 | contig 10245 bp, 8 predicted proteins | sample BarGraIncu00421A_FD_185490 | JGI IMG/M metagenome (GOLD analysis project Ga0209748, IMG submission 185490) | Arctic peat soil microbial communities from Barrow, Alaska - Barrow Graham LP Incubations 004-21A (SPAdes) (version 2) | ecosystem: Environmental > Terrestrial > Soil > Wetlands > Peat... | reverse complement strand
AACGGCTTCGTGGTCACCTTCTCCATGACCCCCGGAGACGCCACCGGCACCTTCGGCAACATCACCTACGAAGGCTCCGGAAGCGGAGTCACGATGAGCGGCACCGGCGAGTACACCATCAGCGGCAAGGACCCCGGCCCCTACCAGCTGCAGATGACCGTCAGTGGCTGCGTCGACGGCGGCCAGTGCAGCACCAACACCGACACCTGGAAACTGACACCGCAAACAACACCGTGAGGCTGCCCTGCAGGACCTTGTCGATCTCGAGGGCACCGCCCCGATCGTCACCAGGCGATGTTACGGTACCGTAGGTTTATGAACGTGACGGCAGAGCGGAGGGTCGCAGTGACCCGCCCTGTCATCATTCAGGGCGGCATGGGCATCGCCGTGTCCGGCTGGCAGCTCGCCCGCGAGGTTGCCAGATCCGGCCAGCTCGGCGTCGTGTCCGGGACAGCTCTCGACAGCGTCATCGCGAGGCGGCTTCAGGACGGCGACGAGGGTAACCACATCCGGCGCGCTCTTCGGCACTTTCCGTCCCCCGCGATGGTCTCGCGCGTGCTCGAGCGGTACTTCCGCGACGGAGGCCGCCACGGCGCGCCTTACCGTCCGGAGCCCCCGCTCGGCGTCCACCCGAGCCCGGCGGCCATCGAACTGGCACTGGTCGGCAACTTCACCGAGGTGTGGCTCGCCAAGGACGGCCATGAAGGCGTCGTCGGCATCAACCTGCTCGAGAAGATCCAGACGGCAACCCTGTCAGCCGTTCTGGGGGCAATGCTCGCCGGTGTCGACTACGTCCTCATGGGCGCAGGCATCCCGCGCGAGATCCCGAAACTGCTGAACGACTTCGCCGCCGGGCGCGCCGGTGAACTCTCGGTCGATGTCGCGAACGCCAGCCGGACCTACACCGCTTCACTCGACCCTGTCGAGCTGCTCGGCGATGAACTGCCTGTGCTGCACCGTCCGCAATTCCTGGCCATCGTGTCCCTGCACGTGCTTGCCACCTTCCTCAACCGCAACGAGCAGATCAGGCCAGATGGCTTCATCGTGGAGGGTCCGCTGGCGGGCGGCCACAGCGCGCCGCCGCGCGGCAAGATGACCTGGGACGGCGACGGGCAGCCGGTCTATGGCGTGAAGGACGATGCTGACCTTGCGGCCATGGTCGCCATCGGCCTGCCCTTCTGGCTAGCCGGCGCCTACGGCACCCCTGAGCGCGTGGCGGACGCAGTCGCCGCCGGCGCCGTGGGAGTGCAGGTGGGAACTCTGTTCGCCTTCGCGAACGAGTCGGGGTTGCGTCCCGACCTGAGGCTGGGACTGTTCCGGGCGCTCACCGAGGGCACCCTCGTGGTCCGCAACGACCCCCGCGCATCGCCTACCAACTTCCCGTTCAAGATCGCGAGCATCGAGGGCACCCTCTCGGAGCCCGCGACGTACGCGGCGCGCGAGCGCATCTGCGACCTCGGCTTCCTGCGCACACCGGTCGAGCGCGAGGACGGAAGACTGGCGTATCGCTGCGCCTCCGAGCCCGAGCACATGTACGTGAAGAAGGGTGGCGATGCCGCCGATACCGTCGGACGCATGTGTCTGTGCAACGCGCTGCTGGCCGACGTCGGCCTCGGCAAAGTGCGCAAGAACGGCTACGTCGAGCAACCCGCCATCACCCTCGGCCAGGATTTGTCGGGTGCCGAGCGGCTGGCCGAGACCCACCCGGAGGGCTGGACCGCGGCCGAGGCTATCCGCTGGCTCACAAGTCTCCTGCCCTGATCCTGAATCCCACCCGTCCTCATGGTGTGTTCGAGCGACCGCTCGAGATTTCGTACCGCTATTTCGATGCAGTATCCCTGAGTCGAGAAATACCCGGTAGAGGTACATCGCCGAGGGTGGGGGTATGGGCTGCAGCCCGGCCCGCTTCGTCCGGCAGGCGGAGGAGCTGACGTCCATCTACCGCGACCCGTGGAACCAGTTCACCGAGTTCTTCCCGCGCCGCGCGAACGCGCCCGCGTCGGCGTGGTGGGACGTGAGGAAGTCGCCATCTAGGGACGTCCCGTTGGCTGCCCAGGCATCCTGATGTGCAGCAGAGGCTTCGAGAGATCTGACCACCCCACTCGGCTGGGGTCCTGCTGGGGGGCAGGGGCCTCGTCGAACAAACAGCCAGCCCCGTTTCCCTGGGGAAAGAGCACGAGGCACCCAGAACGTGACTGCAATCACTTCTGTACCGGCCGAGCGGCGCGAGAAGCGCCGGTCAAGAGCTCCGGCCCGCCCGCAGGGCCCGTCGTCGCGGCCCATGCTGTGGCGACCCTCGCGGCACATGGTGCTGGTTGCCGCGACACTGATCGGCATCTTCGCTCTCGGCTGGTTCTCCGTTCTGACCCGTCCTTCGGAGGCGGTGGCGGCAGTGTGGTGGCCCGCATCAGGTCTGGCGATTGGTCTGGGCATCCGAACCCCTCGACGCCGCCTCTGGTTGGCGTGCGTCGCGGTCGGGGTGGTGCTGCTCGGTGCGAATCTGGCCCAGTACGGTTCCGTGCCCTTGGCGGTCACGTCCTCGTTTGGGGCAGCCGTGGAGATGGCCATCGGCACCTTGATCCTCCGGACAGGCGGAAGCGAAACGCCGGTTCTGGGTACTCGGGGTGATCTCGCCTGGTTGGTGCTCGCGGTGGTGCTTGCGGCAACCGCGTACGACGTGACCATTGCCTTGGCCACGCTGGCTACGGGTGATGTGCACACCTCCCTGGTACAGCTGTTCTCGGCAGGGCCGAGGCGTGCTGCCGGGATGTTGTTGGTGGCCCCGGTGTTCATGCGGTTGCCGGCTGTCGAGCGACACCCCGGGCGGGCGCTCACCATGATTCAGATCGGTGTGGCTCTGGTCGTGGCCGTACTGGTGTTCCGTACGAACGACTTTCCACTTGCCTTCCTGGTGATCGTGCCCCCCGTGGTGGGCGCCCTCTGGTTCGGCCCTCGGTGGCTGTTGATGGAGATGCTCGCCATTGCGGTCATCGCGTCGTACGCCAGCGCCAACGGACACGGCCCGTTCTCCTTCGCCCGGTTCGGTCCCACCACAGGCGCCACGCTTCTGCAGGCCTTCGAGCTGACCATGGCCACCATTGTGCTGGTCATCTCGTTGACGGTCTCGTCGGAAAGACGGGCTGCCTCCCGCGCGCAGCGTCAGGACGCCGAGGAGCTCGAGCGGGCCGGCGAAGTTCAACGCGCGCTGCACCCGAGTGAGCTTCCGTCGCGACCGGGGTGGGAGCACGGTGCCGCAGCCGTGTCAGCTCGGCAGGTGGGCGGCGACTTCTACGACCTGAGGATCGACGGTCGCTTCGCGGCGATGACCCTCGGTGATGTGATGGGCAAAGGCGCGGGGGCCGGAATCCTGGCCGCAGCAACCCGCACGGCCCTGAGGGCATCCATTCCCGAGAGAAGGCCGGCCGACGCGCTGGGCGACGGCGTACGGATCATCGAGGACGACCTGCGCCGAAGCAACGCTTTCGTGACGATCGGCTACGCCGTCATCGACCTGCTGTCCGGGGACGTACGTTTGGCCGACGCTGGGCACGGGCTCAGCTTCGTTGTGCGGAAGGATGGCCGAGACGTCGAGCGTCTCGCCACCCTGGACCTGCCCCTGGGCCTTGGCAGTGAATGGTCCGAGATACACACCCGGCTGGAACCCGGCGAGTCCCTGCTCATGGTCAGCGACGGTGTCCTTGAGCGGTGGGGCGGATCACTCGAAGAACTCATGGATGCGATTCGCGTCCTGAGGTCCGACCAGTCCATCGAATCCCCGCAACAGCTCGCCGAGATCCTGTGCAAGGGTCCCGACGGGGCGTCCATGCCTGACGATGACGCCACGGCCGTCATGTTCCACAGAGAAGGGAGCGGATCATGAGTCTGCCCTATTCGAGTACGTACACATCAGACGCCGTTGAGAACAAGCGGCTGTGGGTGTTGCGGCTCTGGGTCACCCTGGCTGTGGTGCTTGGCCTCAACTACGTCGTGTGGCGCTGGCTGGCGTCGGTGAACTGGAGTGCCTGGTGGATCTCGGTGCCGTTGGTGCTGGCCGAGACTTACAGCATCATCGACCTCGGACTGTTCGGCATGACGATGTGGCGCGCGCGTCAGCGAAGCGCGCCCCCGGAGGCGCCCGTCGGCGCCACGGTGGACGTGTTCATCACGACGTACAACGAACCGGTCGACCTCGTCCTGAACACCGCTGCTGCCGCGCAGCGCATCAACTATCCGCACCGGACCTGGATCCTGGACGACGGTGACCGGGTCGAGCTCCGCGATGCGGCAGCCAGGCTGGACGTCGGCTACGTGACGCGCGGCCATGAATGGGCAGGCAAACCGAGGCACGCCAAAGCCGGCAACCTGAACAACGCCCTGATGCAGACCATGGGCGAGTACATCCTCATTCTGGACGCCGACATGGTGCCCGAGCCGCAGATCTTGGACCTCACCCTGGGCTACTTCTCTGACGACAAGGTGGCGCTCGTCCAGACCCCGCAGTACTTCAACAACGTTCCTCGATCCGACCCGTTGGGCAGCCAGGCGCCGCTGTTCTACGGCCCCATTCAGCAGGGAAAGGACGGGTGGGGAGCCGCCTTCTTCTGCGGGTCCAACGCCGTGCTGCGGCGGGAAGCCCTCATGGAGCTGGGCATCCTCGGCTACGTCACCGCAACCGAGAAAGCTGTGCTCGGCCGCCTCAAGGAAGCCAGGGGCATCGTTCGCCGCGCCGCGCGGAAGGCCACCGACGAGACGACCCGTACGACCCTGTCCGAAACCTCACGCGCAATCAGCGAGGCCTTGGCGCAGATCGGTAATGGAGAACCGATCGGGGAGGCCACCTACGTCCTCCAGTCTCGACTCAATCTCCTTTCGCACGACGCCGTCACCCAGGACCTCGCGCAGATCGCAGCCGACCTCGACTCTTTGGACGTCGGCGATCACGACATCGGGATCAATGGTGCCTACGGTGACGAGATGGTCGCTCGGCTGTCCTGCGCACAGCTCAGTCCGGTGAACGAGCTGGTGGCCGTTCAGAGCACTGTTCGGGCCATCGACGTGGGCCGCTCTGACGAAGCCCAGGCACTTCTCCCGATGGCGACAATCTCCGTCACAGAAGACATGGCCACCGCCATGCGGCTCCATGCGAACGGTTGGAAGAGCGTCTACCACAACGAGATCATGGTCGAAGGGCTCGCCCCGGAGGGCCTTGACGCAGCCCTGACGCAGCGACTGCGCTGGGCCCAAGGGACGGTACAGGTGATGCTCAAGGAGAACCCATTGTTCCTGCGGGGCTTGTCGCTGCCTCAACGTTTGATGTACTTCTCGACGATGTGGAGCTACCTGTCGGGCTTCGCCACTGTGGTCTACATGGTGGCACCCATCCTGTTCCTCACGGCCGGTGTCCTTCCCGTGAACAGCTATGCGGCTCCATTCTTCTTGCGATTCCTGCCGTTCATGGTCGTCAACCAGATCCTCTTCATCGTGGCCTCTCGAGGGTTGCCCACCTGGCGAGGACAGCAGTACACGCTGGCGATCTTCCCCGTCTGGATCAAGGCCTGCGTCTCGGCGACGGCCAACGTCTTCGGTGGTGTTCCGCTGAACTTTGCCGTCACACCCAAGTCAGGAACGCGCGCCGACAGCCTGCAGCTCGGCAAGGTCACGTGGCAGATCGTCGCCGCCATTGCCCTCATCGCAGCGGTCATCGCCGGTATCGTCCGCCTGGTTGTCCTGCACTCCGAGCCGATCGGCACAATGGTGAACGTGGGCTGGGTCCTCTACGACCTGGTCGCGCTGAGCGTGCTCGTCGGTGCCGTCAGGTATCGCGGATTCGCAATCGAGAGGGGATCCAAGTGACCAGCTTTCACGTCGACGACGTTCGGATTGACCTGGCCATCATTCGCGTGGTTGGCCGGCTGAACATGGTCGCCGCACCCGAACTGCGCGACGTCGTCGCCCAGGCTGTGAAATCCGGGAAGTCGCACCTGGTCGTCGACCTCGCAGGCGTCGAGTTCATGGACTCATCCGGTCTTGGGGCCCTCATCGGCGCCCTGAAGACCACGAGGCAGGCCGGGGGCGATCTTCGGATCGCTGCACCGGGCGAACAGGTGGCGATGGTCCTCCAGCTGTCCAACGTCGACCGGATTCTCAAGCCGTACGAGGATGCGGCCTTCAGGGATTGAATACACGGCGGTCATCCGCACCCCCCCGGACACCGTCGATGATGCCCACGACTTTCTCAAGTCGGTGTGGGTCGAACGCTCAGACGTTGGCCCCGAGGACCGGATGGCCCTCGAAACCGTCCTGAGTGAGCTCGTCACCAACGTCATCCAGAGCAATCCGCACAGCCAGGTCCAGTGCGAGGTGACCCTGTCTATAGGGCCCGATCTGCTCCAGCTGGAGACGTCCGACACCGGCAAGCAACTGGACCAGCTGCCACCGGCAAGCGCCGAGATGCCCGCTGACGTCTCCGAACACGGACGGGGTCTGGCACTGATCCAGTTGATGGTCGACAGCCTCACGTACCGTCACGATGGCGCACAGAACGTCTGGCAGATCAGCCGGTCACGGCGGAATGCCGTCGCGACGCCCGGGCGGCCGGTGACCATCTGAAAGGCCGGGCACTACACACCCTTACAGAACCCTCCCGAACTCCGCGCCTAACCCTTAAGGCCCGCCGGCAGGTCACACCCCCCGAGAGGGCCAAGCGATTCACGAGTCAGGGGGGCACGAAGCAGTCGGCATCAACCCTGCCCGACCAGCCCCAGGCCAGCCACCCCCACACTTACAGGCGATTCACATGTGAAACGCCGAGGCGGTTCACATGTACCAGTCCCGCCGGTCTTGATGGTGTTAGCGTCGCAGGAGCACGATCTTGGACCTCATGGTCTTGGGCAAGTGCCGAGGAGGGGGAACGCGATGGACGCCGCGGTGCTGATCATGGGTGCGAGGGCCAGTACGGTCGTGTGTGTTGGGGACGTGGTCGAGGTACTGACCATGCTCGAGCAGACCGCCGCCGCGGCAAGGGGGATCGCATGAGGCGGCCACTGGAGTGCTATGCGGGGATGAGTGTGCTGGTCGTCGATGACAACGCCTTCGACGTCGCGTTCCTGCAGCAGTTGCTGACCCGACAGGGCCTTGAGCGGGTGTACACCGAGACCGACTCGCGGAAGGTGCACCGCCTGCTCGCCAAGCACAAGCCCGACCTCGTGCTGCTCGCCCTACGGATGCCCCACGTCGACGGCTTTGCGGTGCTGGCCCAGATCCGGAAGTACGCGGCCGGCGGCTACCTGCCTGTGATGGTTCTCACCGGGGACACCACCGCGGTCTCTCGCAACCGGGCCCTGGTCGAGGGCGCGCAGGACTTCCTGACCAAACCGGTCGACGCCACCGAGGTGATCCTGAGGATCGCCAACCTGCTGCAGACCCGCCTGCTCTACGCAAACCTGCGCTACCTCACCGCCGTTCAAACTCAGCCGGGCGGCGAGCAAGCCGAGGTCCTGGCCCGTATCCAGGGGGTCCTGCAGGACAAGACCCTCACCCACGTCTTTCAACCCATCCAAGACCTGAACACCGGAGCCATCGTCGGGCACGAGGCCCTGTCCCGGTTCCCCGACCCCACCCTTGGCGGCCCTGACCGGTGGTTCGCGGACGCCTTCAACGTCGGACTCGGGGTCGACCTGGAATGGCTGGCCGCTACCTCGGCGGTGACCTACCTCGACACTGCACCACCGGAGATGTTCCTGACCGTGAACCTGTCCCCCGCCGCGGTGATGCACCTCGCGGAGAACGAGTTGTGCCAGCCAGCGCTGTGGCCCCGGATCGTGATCGAGCTCACCGAACAAGTCCCGGTCGAGGACTACTCCGCCCTGGAACGAGCCCTGGCCCCGATGCGTTCGCACGGTGCCCGTCTGTCCGCCGACGACCTGGTCTCTGGCTACGCCGGGTTTCGGCATCTGCTCCGGCTCCAACCAGACATCATCAAGCTCGACATCTCTCTGATCTCCGGCATCAACCGCAACCATGAACAGCAAGCCCTGACCCGAGCCCTGCTCACCTTCGCCCACGAAGTCGGGGCCCAAGTCATCGCCGAGGGCATCGAAGAACCCGCCGAACTCAACACACTTCGAGACCTCGGTGTCCCTTGGGGACAGGGCTACCTGATCGGCCGACCCGCCCCGCTACAAGTACTACAAGAACTACGGGCATGAACGCTCCATCCGGTTCGTATTCAGCGGTGGGGACAGTCGACGAAGGAGCCGACGTGGAGGACGAGGGCCGCATCTTAAGGGCTCAGTCGTGCGCGGCTGATGTCCGCGATGCCGTGCGCGAGTTTCACGCCGCGATCGTGCAAAAGAATATGGCGTTGGTCATGTTCTTTTGCTCGGTCGATTTGATCTCGATGTTCTTGCCTCGGAAATGCGGGATCTGTTTGCTGGCGTGCAAGTCGTTGGCTGCACGACCGCAGGCGAGATCGGCCCGACAGGCTACCGTGACCACGGCATCTCAGGAGCGAGCTTTCCCTCCGAAAGCTTTACCGCTACCTGCGGTCACCTCGATAAGTTGCAGCAGTTCGAATCTATTCAGGCGCAAACGCTCGCGCAAGATCTGTTGCAGAAGCTGGAAGGCCTGGAACCTCAAGCCGACACGAGCAACAGTTTCGGATTCTTGCTGATCGACGGCTTGTCTGTGCGCGAAGAACCGGTCGTCCGAAGCCTCCAGGCTGCCTTCGGGAAGCTCCCATTGGTGGGAGGTTCCGCGGGTGATGCTCTTGGTTTTACCAGGACTCTGGTGTATTACGACGGCGCCTTTCATGCGGATAGTGCCGTGCTCGCCCTGGTCACCACCAACGTGCCCTTCAGGATATTCAAGACCCAGCACTTTGTCCTCACTGAGCAGCGGGTCGTGGTAACGGCGGCGGACGCTCAGCGAAGGATCGTTTCTGAGATCGATGGCAGGCCGGCCGCCGAGAGCTACGCCCAGTTCATCGGGGCGGACGTGCAGAGTCTCGACCCCGCTCGATTTGCAACACAGCCGGTATTGGTGCTGGTCGATGGAACGAACTACGTTCGTTCTATCCAGAAGGCCAACCCCGACGGCAGCCTGACCTTCTTTTGCGCCATCGAGGAGGGCATCATTCTGCGGGGGGCCCGGGGTGTGGATCTTGTCGGGAATCTGGAGGAGGCGTTTGCCGGCATACGGGCTGCAATCGGCTCTCCACAGCTGGTTGTGGGCTGCGACTGCATCCTGCGCAAGCTGGAGATGACCGAACGTGGACTCGTCGATCGCGTTGAACAGGTGTTCCGCGACAACAACACCATTGGTTTCAGCAGCTATGGCGAGCAGTACCTCGGCGTGCATGTCAACCAGACCCTCACTGGCATCGCTATAGGCGAGCCTGTCCATGACTGAGCAGTCGCCGCCCTCAGGCGAGGAGCAACCAGCGGTGGCGGCCGAAGTTGCCCGCCTGAACAAGATCATCAAGGCGCTGATGGATCGCGCCGAACGCAACGCCAGTGATCAGGTCTCTGAGTTCGGCCTGTTCCAGTCAACGATCATGTTGGAGGAGCGCGTGCGTGGACGCACGTCGGAGCTGGAAGCGGCTTTGCGTGAGAACGAGAAGATCAACCGGGCGTTGCGGGAGTCGGAGGCCAAGTTTCGTGGGCTAGTGAGTCAGTCCCTTGTCGGCATCGTCCTCATCGAGGACGGCAAGTTCAGCTACTCCAATGCGAAGTTCGACGAAATCTTCGGCTACACTTCTGAGGAAATTCTAGGAATGGGACCGATCCAGACCGCTGTCGAAAGCGATCGAGGCCTCATCGCGGAGAATGTGCGCAAGCGCCTGAGTGGCGAGTCCGACCGGCTCGACTACGTATTTCACGGGTTACGAAAGAATGGCGCGGTAGTAGATATCGAGTGTCACAGCAGCATGATGAGAGTCGGCAACAGGCAGCTCATCATCAGCGTGATAATGGATATCTCCGAACGAGCCCGGGCCGAGCGAGCGGTGCAGGTCCTGCAGGAGGAGCTGCGTGAACAGGCGAATCATGACGCGCTGACCGGCCTCTACAACCGTCACTTCCTCGAGGAGTCCTTCGGACGCGAGTTGCTTCTCGCTGCGCGGGGGGGACATCCGGTCAGCATCATCATGGGCGATCTTGACCACTTCAAGGCGGTCAACGACAAGTATGGGCATCTAGCCGGAGACCAGGTACTGCGGACCTTCGGCGCTTTGTTGACCAGCAACGC
>Ga0209748_1001901_pt1 | contig 10250 bp, 12 predicted proteins | sample BarGraIncu00421A_FD_185490 | JGI IMG/M metagenome (GOLD analysis project Ga0209748, IMG submission 185490) | Arctic peat soil microbial communities from Barrow, Alaska - Barrow Graham LP Incubations 004-21A (SPAdes) (version 2) | ecosystem: Environmental > Terrestrial > Soil > Wetlands > Peat... | reverse complement strand
AGTCGCGCCCAAACGGAGTAGTATCAGGTGAGAGGGGATGCGAGGACGCGAGCGAGCCGCCCGGGCGCACCCTCATCCCGTTTGGGGGGCATACCTATCTTATTCGGGGGGCATCCCTATGCGTTTGGCAAGGGGTGAATCAGGCCGCTCTGACGGCTGGCTCGAAGAGGGTGTCATCACGAAGCATCGCCCACAGCACGTCGACTTTGCGCCTGGCGAGTGCGAGCACCGCTTGGTTGTGCCGCTTCCCCTCGGATCGTTTCCGGTCGTAGTAGGCACGGCTCTTCGGGTCGTGGAGGCTGGCGAACGCTGCTTGGAAGAAGACACGCTTCAGGGAGTGGTTGCCGGCGCGCGAGCTGACGAGCCGGCCCTGGGTCTTGCCCGAGTCGCGAGACACGGGCGCCAAGCCCGCGTAGCCCGCGAGCCGATCGGCGCTGGCGAACCGGCCGATGTCGCCCACCGCAGCGAGGAACTCGGCTCCCAGACTCGGGCCCATGCCCGGAAGGCTAGTGATGATCCGCGCCTGGGGATGCGAGAAAGAACAGGCCTCGAGTTCCTTGGTGGCCGTCGTCAGGCGGGAGTCGAGGTCAAGGATCTCGTCGGCCATGCGTGCGATCAGTGCGGCGGCCGTGTCGGTGCCCGGCAACACGATGGTCTGGGCCCTCGCCGCGTCGAGCGCTTTGCGGGCGAGCTTGGCGGCCCCATGGACCCCGCGGTTGGCGAGCCACTCGGTCATGCGCTTCTCGCCGGCGTGCCGGATCGCCTCAGGCATCTGGTAGTGCGTCAGCAGCACGAGAGGTCCCTTGTTGTTGAGCTTGAGCGTGCGCTCCAGACCGGGGAACACCGTGATCAACGCCGAGCGCAGACATGATCGAGCGCGTGCGGTCGGTGACGATGTCCTTGCGCCGCTCGACGAGCATGCGCAAGGACACGAGAAGATCGTCTTTGGTCCCGAACACGGCCAGGTCGTGACGCATCCGGGCGTTCTCCGCGATCACGCGAGCATCGAGCGCGTCGGTCTTGTTCGCGCCGACGAATGCGCCTCGGCAGCGATTGACCATCAGCCCGGGCACGAAGACCACCCGCTGACCGGCCGCGAGCAGCGATGCCACGAGCAGCACGACCGGCCCGTGGCTCATGTCCACACCCCACACGAGGTCGCACTCGAGCCTGAGTGCCTGTTCGATCAGCCCTTCGATCTCTCCTTGCTCGTTCTCGACTCGGCGAGACAGCATCTCGCGCCCCGTCTCGTCGATCGCGAGCGCCCAGTGGAAGTCCTTGCCGATGTCGACACCGATCCACGCACGCCCCATGGCGTCCCCCTTCCCTCGGGAACAAAAGACGCCCACCCGCAGACCCTCCGCCGACATCACCTTACAAAGCGCCGGGGCACAGATCCCTATCAGCGGTCGAAGTGTCCGGGCGGACCGGGTGGCAATGCCCCCCGGGCCATCGTGGGCAGGGGTATCGAGCCATGCCCGGCCCGCCTGGGCGTCGCCCCGAGCATAGCGCTCGGGTCTCAAGAAGAAAGGTAAGGGGGTCCTCGCCGAGGCGCCACCTGGCCGCACGCCAATGCAGACGCCGCACTCGTCCTAGCAGCCTATCCGCCTAGTGTGCCGGCACCTTCGGCTGCGCGGACCGTTGGAGAGGTGTGGGAGATGGTCGTGAGGTCGCCGTGGGGTTCGGGGTGGACAGACCCGAATGGCAACTTCCACTACAAGGAGTTTCGGTCCAAGAAGGCGATGGATAAGTGGAACGGCGCGCAGTCGGCCCGCGACGACAAGATCATCGCGCGCGGCTATGAGAAGCAGTCCGACAAGGAGATGCGCCAGTTCGAGCGGTCGCGCGCCCGAAAGACCGGGGGTGCGTCGACGTCGGCTCCGCGTGGGCGGGTTCCCTTCATCGATGCCGACTACTCCGAGCCTGGCGGCAGCGTGTCGCTGGATCTCGAGGTCGTAGCTGCGCTCGGGATCATCCTCGGAATCATCGTCGCGCTCTTGGGCCTTCTGCTGGCGTGGTTCGTGCCATTCGTTCGAGGGCTGGACAACTTCATCAGACAGATGGATGGACCTTCTGCGCAGCACGTCTCGGGCCCGCTCGACAGCTGGGCACCCGCGGCTCCGATCCTTATCACCACAGGCATATGCATCGTCGTGGTCTCGCTCCTACCACGCATGAGCAGGTTGATTAGAGAGGGATCGAATCGTAGACGAGTGCGGCGTCGAGTGGCCTCGAATGGGGCCGCGCACGCAGGAGGGCCGACTGAAACTTCGGAGTCTGCAGTGCTGCCGGTTGTACCTCACACGCCGGCGGCGCAACCGACGCCCAGTCGGTCCGCCGATCTGTCGGTCCTGGCCGACTGGTTGGTTCGCGAGCCGAACTCCGTGCGCGATGGGGATCGCTGGCACGTGAAGATGAGTGATCCCTCCACCGGTCGGACCGAGCGGGCGTGGGGCGATACGGCGGAGGAGGCGGCCGCCAACGCGAAGTTCCGGGCCGGGAAGCAAGGTTGGGTGTTTGAGGAGCGCCCATTGGACTGGACTGGCAGCCCTGCTGGGCAGACGCGCGCAGTCCCCGAATTCGCCGTCCAAACGGAGCCCCCGGTGCCACCCGTCATGTGTGAGAGGGACGCTCTGCGGTCCCGCCTCGAGGGGGAACTCGTGGCTCTCGAGAATGCGGTAGGCCCGGGTGTGCCAGATGCTGTCTCCGTGGCGCAACTCAGCCTCAGACTGAAGTCCCTGGCGGAGCAAGTCAGGGCCGATGGCACATCTGACCAGCGCATCAGGGTTAATGCTCTCGCGAAGAGACTCGGCATCAGAAGCGGTGCCTGATGTGTCGCCATTGACCGTCGGGTCCATCCCCCGAGGGCCATCGCGTGGACAGCGCGACGGTCGTCGAGTCGGGTGCGTGCCCAGTACCAAGCGAGCAGCAGTTCGGAGGCACAGGCCCTCTACGCTGTCCCTTCGCCCGGTGGCCGAGTGCGTCGCTCGTCCAGACGTTTCTGTGGGCGCAGTCAGCAGGTATACTAAACTTCAAGGGCTTGGTGCCACGAGGCATTGATCGGGGGAGCAATGGCGGATGTGGTGTTCATCAACTCAGGCCAGGACCCGCTCGTTCCCGTGATGGAGTTTCTTGACTCGGGCGAACAGGCGGCCAAGCTCTGGGTCGAGGACGACGTGGAACCCGACTACATCGAGCGGCTGCGAGAGACGATGGCATCCCAGGCACCTGATGCCCCCATCTATGTGGGCGAGGTGTTCCTGGGAGCGGAGCAGTACGTCTTCCTCCGGACTCCCGCCACCATTGTCGACGCCAGGCGCCTTGTCGGATTCTTCACGGCGAACTACGACTACCGTGACGGCGGAGTCATCGAGGTCGCCCTCGGCGATTCGGTGGACCGGGCGGCGGTCGATCGGCTGCTGAGGCAGGCCGTCAGAGATCTGGGGTTGGAGGATGAGATGGGGGCGTCCTATCGAGAGGGGGGATGCCTGCTGCTGGACGGCTTCCCCAACCCGGCCTCGGGTCCCACTCGCGAACTAGCCTGACCTACGTGCCTGACGCCGATTCTCGACCGGTGTCTGCGACTTGTTGATAGGATGTTCTGGAGTTGGATCCGAACCAATCCAAATCCGTGGACTTCGCCGAAGGATTCTCGTTCACAAGGAGCCAAGTCGGGCAGGCGCTCGACGCGCTGCAGTCCGGTCGATTGTCGATTTCCCCTGTCTGCTGGGCCTACGTTGGGGGGCTGAGCCGCCCTCATCCTTGGCGGAGGTGGCGTCCGACGTGAACGCAGGGTGGCTGTTGTCATGGCAGGGCAATCCCGACAGGAAGAAGGGCGGACAGAGCTACGCCGCCGTGCACGTCGATATGAGTGAGGCCGAGTGGCATCTGCCGCCGAAGAAGGTGATCGCGGTCGTGGGCGCCTTCTTGGGTGTCAATCCGGAGACCGTGGGCACAGATGGCAAGACCGCCCGCACCAAGCTGGAGAAGGCAGGCATCCAGATCCACGACTTCAGCGACCGTCGGTATCGTCCGCCTGCGTCGCAGCTCCTGCTGGTCGAAGATGATCAGCTGCCGAAGCGCGTCCCGCTGCCGGTGCATGTGGTGTCGAGTTCCGATGGCAAGGGGCACGGGGAGCACTATCGCGACGTCATAGAGGCGGCCGGCTGTGAGTGCGTGGTGCACGATCAGCCGCTTACGGTAGATCAACTGGCATGGACACTCAGGAGCGGAGAAGCAGTGCTCATCTACCCGACCGCGCCGGTGCGGGACGGGGGCCGAATAGGGCAGACTGGGCGCGGTCGACAGTCTCATGTCGCCACGACTCGCGACGGGGCCAAGCACCCTATGCGGCAGCGTCTTCGAGCGGGGACGCAGGTCGCCCTCGGTGACTCCGCGGACCGGGCGGCGGTTGACCGGCTACCAGGGCAGGCCGTGCGGGATCTGGGGTTGGAGGACGGCGTCGGAGCATCCTCTCAAGAGGAGGGATGTCCGCTACTGGATGGCTTCCCCAATCCTGGGTTGAGTCCGGAGCGGGATGGCCGTCGGGCGACCTTGTCTCTTGCCGCGGAGCGCATGCCGCCCCCCGCCCCCCGAGTGCCCGTCTAGACGTCCCGACGGTCGCTCCAGCGCGCGTCTCCTGCTACTCTCTGTACGGTCGGGGAGGGGGCAGACGCCGTGGGGGCCGAGGTTTCAGAGGAACGAGTAGGCCTGTACCGGCGGCTGCTGAACTTGACCCCGACTGCCGATCTAGACGAGGTTCATCGCCAGTATCGCGAGGCGATGAGCAACTTCCACCCGGACGTCCAGGGCGGGGACGAGATGACGGCCACGCTCCTCAACGAGGCCAGGGACTACTTCGTCGCACACCCGTCGAAGATCCGGACGGTGTCATCGCCTCCGAAGGCTCGAGTTGAACCGCGACCTCCCTCTGCGACTCGAGCCGAGACGCCGCCCCAAGCGCCTCCGCGGCCCCAAGCGCCTCCGCGCCCGGCACCGGCGGCCCCCTCCGCTCCCAAGCCTACAGTGCCGGTCACGCCACCCACTGCGGCCAAGCCTGCCCGCGCGCGCAGGACAGCAGGCGACGTTTTCGCGAACGTGGCCACCGGGGCGGTGATGGCCGTCACAGGTGCGATCACCATCCTGAAGTGGCTGATCATCATCTACTTCGTGCTGGTCGCGATCGAGCTGGTCATCTGGTTCTTCAACACAGTCCTGCCGTGGATGCGGGGAATCCTTGGGTAGAGACGCCGGTTTGGAGAGCGGGTGAAGGGAATGGCTGAGCCGTCCGGCGCCAGGAAGCGCATGGTCATCATCGCGGCGCTGCTTGTTGCGCTCGTCAGCTCGCTCGTGCTTCTGGGTTGCGCCGGAGTCGTCCAAGAGGCCGGCACCGGAGAGGTTCCGCGGCCAGCCGCAGGAGCCGTCGACAGCTCCGCGACGCCGGCCTCCATCGCGACCTCCGCGCCACCTCGCATCGTAGGGGTGTCCGATGGCGATCTCGTCCTCTTCGACGCCGCGAGCGGGAGCATCAGCGTGCTCGTTCCCGGAGTCGGCTCCGGTTGGCCGCTGCTACTGCAGAAGGGTGGCGATTGGATCGGGATTCTCTCGCCCGGGCGGTGGGACGGCGCCTACTCCCAAGACATCGAGTTCGTGAACCTGCGCAGCAGGCAAGTCCGGGACGCGGCGGAGATCATGGGGCAGCAAGACGGGTTCGATCAAGTAGAGCCCGTTGGATGGGCCGGGGGCGGCTTCGTCTTCACCGTCTACGACCCTGAGCTCGAGGGGGATTGGGTCCTCGACCTCGCGAGTGGGACGACCAAGCGTGCGCCCAAGGGGCAGAGGTCCGATGGCTACGCCGTGTTCTCGGAAACCGACAGTTGGAAGGGCTCGATGAGGGTTCCGAGCCCTCCTGGCGAAGCGAGCCGCTCCGACGCACCGCAACCGTTCTGGCACTGGGGCGACCTCGACGTGTCGCAGGATGAGCGGTGGGCCGTTGGCAGTCTGAATGCGGATTGGCCAGCTCCCGGAGTGGACGACTTCCACCCGGTGTACCTGTTCGCGCGGGATGGCACGTACCGGAGTCTTCCGCTGAGTCCTCCGGTCGTCTTCGCAGAAACGCTGGGGGCGGAGTAGGCGGTTGCAGGTCACGCCGCCTCTCGATCGCACGGAGTCTTCCGGACCCGGGGATCAAGCCAGTGCCTTGCTGGACTCTGAACATAGGGCGCTGGGCCGCGTCCGATTCCTAGGCAAGCACGGGGCGCCTGTGATCGCGCTCGAGATCCGCGCTCCAGCGCTGATACAGGTTCCATCCGTCGGTGACGGACGCGTTGTCCATCGTTTGACGGTAGATCGCCACCAGCGGAGCCCAGTCCGCAGTGGGAATCCTGGTGGCTCTCAGGCCTTGGGGCGGCGGCGGCAGCTCCAGCGACGTCCGCTGCGACGGCGCAGGCGGGCGGCCGCTGCGGGCTGTCACCGTCGGATCCCTCGACGGTTCCGTGCAGCAGGTCCGTGAACTCCACCGTAGTCAGCGGTCCGTATTCGCCTTGGGTGCGCCACGTCCTACCCCCATCAACTGTGGCGATGATCGAGCCTACGAGGGTTCCTGAGCTCGCGACCGCCCAGCCATGAAGGCCGTCTACGAAGTCCACGCCGACGAACGGGAAGCCCGCACCATCGCGCATCTGCACGGTCCAATGCCCGCCAGCGCTTGTGTGGAGGATCAGACTGCAGAGGCCGTCGGTCGTACCCACGGCCCAACCCTCGTCGTGGCTGACGAAGGAGCGCGCCGCTATCTCGTCACCGCTTTGCCGGTACATGGCCGGAGTCTCAATGACCGATCGTTCGGGCACGATTGCGGCCGTTGATTCGAGCGCTCCGGGTGATGGCGGAGCGGGAACGTCGTTCCTCGAACATCCGGGCAGCGCGATTGCCACGATCAACGCTGCCAGAGCCGCTTCACGGAGGCACGTGTTTATCGGGGCGCACCGTCGTCAAGGTCGTCCGCGGGCTCATCCAGCGCCCAGATGGCCGCCGTGCACTGGCACGGGTTGCCGCACGAGGGACAGTCGTAGCCGCGATCAATGCTGTCCTGCCACCAGTGCCGGGGTGAGTCGCCGAGGTGCTTGAATCCTGCTGAGCGAAAGAGGTCGGTCGACTCGTCTTGGCCTGAGAGCCATACGACCGCCAGGACGCTGGCGAAGCCCGATGCAGCCAGCTCTGACAGCACGGGGACGAGGAGCGCTCCGGCGACACCCCTGTGCCGCCGGCCTCGCTCGACGACCACGGTCTGCACCTCGGCAGCGGGCTCCGATGGAGTCACCCCCAGGGCTCGTGCCGCAGCGGAGGTCCGTCGCGTGGCCGGTCCCCCGAGCGCCACGCCTATGACTTCTCCGTCGACGAACGCGATGGCTCCGCCGCGATCCTCGTCATGTGCCGCGTAGGCCCGGATGTTCTCGAGTGTGACGTACCCATCGCCGAGTTCGGAGGCGATCAGGGCGAGCGTGGCGTCGTGGACCGAGGGCTCGGCCGAAAGCGGTGCGATGGTGACGACGTCACGCATGTCAGGCCTCCCGCGTACGATGCGCCCGAGGAGTGGTGCGGCGCCGTGATGGCCCACTCGGTCGCAATCATGGGGGAGAACCGGTGTCCGAGCAAACGAGGAGGGATTGCGTGAGGGCGGCTGCGGTCCTATCGTGCTCCGCGGGGGCCACCGTCGGTTGCGACGGCATCCCGATGCCCCCACAGCCGTCCTGCTGTCGTGTCGAAAGAAGGGCGCTTCCTCGTGACCCCGAATCTGACCTCGGATGAAATGCGGAGTGTCCTTTCGCCAGAGGACTACGAGCGGTTCCTGCTGCTCCAGACGATTGAGGGCACGTTCAAGGGCACTGAGGAGGAACTCGCCTCTCTGCTCCTCGACCTCAGGAACTGCAGCGACGCCGGAGACGCCCATGGCGTCAACCGGGTGGCCGACCGCATGTCCGCCGCGGGGCTCGAGAACGTGTTCATCTTGATGGCGATGCAGTACCCCGAGGATGTGTACCGCCTGGGGAACTGGCACCTGCTCACGGATGGTCGCTGGAACCGGCTCTACGAGCTGTTCGAGCGCTCGACCCGTGACATCCCGAACTTCGCGGCGGACCGCGAGAAGACGCTCGCGGTGGTCGGCGGCACGGAAGGCGGTGAGCCGCGATGACCTGGTGGGACATGGAACTGAACAACGTTCAGTATCGGAGCCGCGAGACGTACCGAATGGCCAAGGCGAGGGACGATGCGAAGAGGGAGCGCGCGAAATTCGGCGTCGCCGCCCACGCGTACGACCAGCTTGAGCGGCAGACGCGGGCCATGAAGGAGGAGGAAGCGAGGGCCGAGGCCCACCAGAACCGCCTAGTCGAGTCGGAGCGCCGGCGGGAGATAGTCGAGAGCGCCGAGAAGTCGAAGACCGAACGTGAGCAACTCCGCCTCGAGCGCGCGAAGCTGGAGGCCGAAGCTCGTCAACAGGAGCTCGCCGAGCGGCGCGAGTCTGTCGAGAAGCTCCAGGGCCTGGAGAAGGCTGCTGAGCAGTTCACGCGCGAGTGCCGCGCTGCGGCCGACCGCTACGCGCACCCGGCCAGGATCGAGTACATGGGCTTGGGTCGTTCCCTGCGTGTCGGTCCGGCGGTGGAGTCCGTTCTGGGGCCATCGCCGGCTGACCCGGGCGACCCGCCGCCCCTACCTCCTCTTAGCAGCGCCCGCCTTGCGTTTATGCAGGAGCGGATGAACCCGCTGGGATACTACTGCCCACCGCACGATGAGTTCATGGGGCGGCGCCGCATCCCGCCCGGCAGCTTCCGGCCGATGGACATCGATGAGGCCGTTACTGCCGTGAGCACGGGCAGCATCAGGGAGAGACTTGCGGGTAAGGCCGCGTTGCAGGAGAGGGCGCAGGCGTACCAAGAGTCCGTCAACGAGCAGAGGACCGTTCTATGGCAGCAGGATCTCGAGCGCTCATATCAGGCGGAGCTCGAGAGGTGCGCGGAGGGCCCCGTCCGTGAGGCCGGGCTGCACGCGAAGGTGATCATGCACTCGGTCTCGTCGATGAAAGCGAAGGTGGGGAGCATCGAGTCGCGCGCTGAGGACGTCCTCGCCACGCGTGTCAGGATCGTGTCACAGCACGCCAAGGACAAAGCGGCCATCGCGCGGCGCGCGGAGGAGATCGCCTCGCTATCCTCGATGTTCGAGGAGGCGCTTGCGGACTACGCAAACGGCTTCGCGCCTACCGTCGAATCCTTTGTTGAAGCCTGCGCCGGGTACTCCTTGCGCGACTATGCCCCGGACTCGGTCGAGCTCGTCGGCCGCTGGGATGCCGAGACAGGCGAGGCCGTCATAGACTTCGCGCTTCCCAAGCTGTGGCCCCCTGCAGTGAAGGAGGTCGTCGTTTCTCAGGCAGCTGAGATGACCGTGGACCGGAAGTTCGATGACGCCGAGCGCCGCGGCATGGAGATGGCCGTCGAGCGCGAGCTGCCACTGCGTGTCGCTGTGGAAGTCCTCAATCGCGACTACGCCGGAAAGATCACTCGTCTTACCGTGAACGCTTGGCGACGCGGCCTGCCGATCGATGGGGTCATGCGTGGCGTCGTCTGCTGCGAGAGTCTTACCACCGTTCCTGCCGAGGTGCGAGCATACGACGGGAATGCAGAGGGGTTCATGCGCGCGGTGGGCGCCCGCTACGATTCCACAGGGGATAGCCCGGTGATCCCGGCCGCAACCAGCGTGGTAGCGGGCACTCTTGACCACGGGGACCTATTGGAGAGGGCCGGCGTCTTCCTACCGCTGCTCTTCGCGAACAACCCGCTCGTCGGTATTGTGGCGGACGTCGTGGAACAGGTCTCCGAGAGCGCCATACCGAAGCCATCCAGTCGCGCTTCGAACCCATTTGAACCTGTTCCCGCAGCGCCGCGCCCGTTCAAGACCGACCGTGAAGCGGAGCGGCTGAAGCTTGAAGCGGATCTGTCGGACCTTGAGAAGGCGGTTCGCGAAAGCGGACCCGATCTCGCAGGGCTCAGGGGCTTCGACGAGAGACTGGAAGCGCTCGCCAGTCGGGTCGAACTCGACGGTTCATCCGATGGGCGTCGCAGGGTGAACGCGCTCGCAAGGCGCCTGGGTGCTTCGCGTTCGGGCTGAGCTGCCCGGCCCGGTGCCACTCGTCTGCCGTTGGCGGGTCTGCACCTCGGGTCCACCCCCCGAAGGTCACAGAGTGTCTAACCCGAAGGTCG
>Ga0209748_1001900_pt1 | contig 10253 bp, 12 predicted proteins | sample BarGraIncu00421A_FD_185490 | JGI IMG/M metagenome (GOLD analysis project Ga0209748, IMG submission 185490) | Arctic peat soil microbial communities from Barrow, Alaska - Barrow Graham LP Incubations 004-21A (SPAdes) (version 2) | ecosystem: Environmental > Terrestrial > Soil > Wetlands > Peat... | reverse complement strand
GCCCGCCGGAGAACTCGTGGGCGAACCGGTTGCGGCAGTTCGCCGAGAGCCCCACGGCATTGAGAAGATAGGCCACGCGGTCGTCGATCTCATCACGCGGCAGCAGCCGGTTGATACGGATCGGCTCAGAGATCATGTCGCCCACCGTCATGCGCGGATTGAGCGATGCGTACGGGTCCTGGAAGATGAGCTGAATGTCCTTGCAGTACGCGCGACGCGCCCCCACTGAGAGCCTGGCGAGGTCCCGGCCCTTGTACCAGATCTCGCCCGCCGTCGGCGCGTACAGGTTCACCAGCATCTTGCCGACGGTGGTCTTGCCGCACCCCGACTCGCCGACGAGCCCGAACGTCTCCCCCGGGAAGATATCGAGCGACAGGTCATCGACGGCCTTGAGCACGGACGTCGTCCTGCCGATCAGGTCCGTGTCGACGCTGAAGAACTTCGAGAGGTGCTTGAGCTGGATCAGCGGCTCGGTCACGAGCGCCTCCCCTCGGCGACGGGGTCGAACAGGAAGCACCGCAGCCTGCGCCCCTCGGCCTCGTAGAGCTCGGGCATCTCGTGGCGGCACCGTTCCATCCGCCGGCTGCACCGGTCGGCGAACGCGCAGCCCTTCGGCATGTTGAGCGGGTTCGGGACCATGCCCGGGATCATGTAGAGCGGCTCGACCGAGTCGGTGTCCTCCATCGAAGGGATCGACTCGAGCAGGCCGAGCGTGTACGGGTGCAGCGGGCGTTCGAAGAGTTCCTCCGCGGTCGTCTCCTCGACGACCTGGCCGCAGTACATCACGACGACCCGGTCGGCGGTCTCTGCGACCACGGCCAGGTCGTGCGTGATGAGCAGCACCGCCATGCCGATCTTCTCCCTCAGATCGCCCAGAAGCGCGAGGATCTGCGCCTGGATCGTCACGTCGAGCGCTGTCGTGGGCTCGTCGGCGATCAGGAGGTCCGGGTTGCACGAGAGGGCCATCGCGATCATGACGCGCTGCCGCATGCCGCCCGACATCTGGTGCGGGTAGTCCCGGATGCGCTTCTCCGGAGAGGGGATGCCGACGAGGCGCAGCATGTCGACCGCCCGTGCGACGGCGGCCTTCTGATCGAGGTCCATGTGGGTGCGGATGCTCTCGGTCAGCTGGTTCTCGATGGTGAAGACCGGGTTGAGACTCGTCATCGGCTCCTGGAAGATCATCGAGATGTGGTTCCCGCGGATGTCGCGCATCTCGCTCTTCGAGAGGGCCAGCAGGTCCCTCCCCTTGTAGAGGATCTCGCCGCTGACGATGCGACCGGGATGCTGCAGCAGGCCCATCACGGACAGCGCCGTGACGCTCTTGCCCGACCCCGACTCGCCGACCACGGCGAGCACCTCGCCGGCACGCACCGTGAAACTCACGTCGATGACGGCGTGCACCGTCCCCTTGTTCATGACGAAGTCGGTGGTCAGCCCGTTCACTTCCAGAAGCGTCTCCGCCGTCACGGGGTCCGCGATCCCACCTTCCGGGCCATGTGCGAGTGTTGTCATGGTGGGCTCCTACTTGACCCGCGACTTGGGATCCAGCGCATCCCGCAGGCCGTCTCCGAGAAGGTTGAACGCCAGCACCGTGGCAGTGATGGCCATGCCCGGGAACAGGAGTGTGTGCGGAGCCTGGAAGATGAAGCCGCGCGCACGCCCGAGCATGTCGCCCCACTCCGCCTGAGGCGGCTGCACGCCCATGCCGAGGAATCCGAGAGCGGCCGTGTCCAGCACCGCGCTCGAGATGCCCAGCGTCGCCCGCACGATGATCACCGAGAGCGCATTGGGCAGCACGTGCCGGAAGATGATGCGGAAGTCGCTGTTGCCCACGACGCGCGCGGCCGCGATGTAGTCGTTCTCCTTGATCGAGAGGATGCTGCCGCGGACTATTCGGGCGTACTCCGGTATGGACACCAACCCGATCGCGATGACCGCCTTGTCGATCCCCTTGCCGAGCGCCGCCATCAGCGTGATGGCGAGCAGGATCGACGGGATCGCCAGCATCATGTCCATCACGCGCATGATCACGGTGTCGACCCAGCCGCCGGCATAGCCGGAGATCGATCCGAGGATGACCCCGATCGTCAAAGCGATCGAGACCGCCAGCAGACCGACCGTCAGCGATACGCGGGTGCCGGCGATCACGCGACTGAAGATGTCCATGCCAAGCTGATCGGTCCCGAACCAGTGCGCGGCGCTCGGGGCCTTGAGCGCATTGGCCATGTTGGTCTCGATGGGGTTGTACGGCGTGAGCTGCGGGCCGAACACCGCCAGGAACACCAGGAAGGCGATGAAGAAGAGACTCACGAGCGCCGTCCTGTTGGCGATCAGGCTGCGCCACATCTCGAGCCACTGGTTCTCGGGCTTCTCGTGGAACGTCTCGTCGACGTCGGGGACGCCGCCGCCCGGCAGCATCTCCCCGAGCGCCATGGCCTCGTCCGCGACGAAGCCCTGCGAGGACGGGTCGGGCAGCGGGTCCGAGGCGAACGGTCGGTGCTCGCTCATGTCGCTACCCCTCCTTCTTCGACGAGTACTTGATGCGCGGATCGAGGAACGCATAGAACAGGTCCGCGACCAGGTTGATGGTCACGAAGATCACTGCGACGAGCAGAACGATGCCCTGCACGACGGGAAAGTCCGATTTGAGGATGCAGTCGACCGTGAACTTCCCGATCCCCGGCCACGAGAAGACGCTCTCGGTGAGCAGCGCACCACCGAGCAGCGCGCCGAACTGCAGGCCGATGACGGTCGTCACGGGGATCAGCGAGTTGCGCAGCGCGTGCTTGCCGATCACTTTCGCTTCGGAGATGCCCTTGGCCCGCGCGGTGCGGATGTAGTCCTGGCCGAGGGTGTCGAGCATGGTGGAGCGGGTCATGCGCGTGATGATCGCCATCGAGTACATCCCGAGCGCGAGCGCCGGCAGGATGAGGTGGACGAGGGCGTCCTTGAACGCCTCCCAGTTGCCCTGGAGGGCCGAATCGATCAGGTAGAAGCCGGTCATGTGCGCGGGCTCGAGCATGACGTTGATGCGCCCGCCCGACGGCAGGAGGTGCAGGAAACCGCTGAAGAACATGATCAGCAGGATGCCCAACCAGAAGATCGGGATCGAGACTCCGATCAGGGCGAACAGGCTGCTGGCCGCGTCGAAGATGGAGTTCTTCTTCACCGCCGCGAACACGCCCAGCAGGATCCCGATGGAGGACGCGAAGATGATCGCTGCGACGGCAAGCTCGATGGTCGCGGGGAAGCGCGCGCCGATCTCCGCGGCAACCGACGACTTCGTGAAGTAGGAGACCCCCAGGTCGCCCCTCAGGGCGCCCGCCACATAGGTCAGGTACTGCGTGACCACAGGCTTGTCGAGGCCGTTGGCGTGTCTCCAGACGGTGACCGCCTGCTGCGTCGCGTGCTGGCCGAGAACGATGGGCGCGGGATCGGGAGAGAACACCCTCATGAGGCAGAACACGATGATGGACACTCCGATCATGACCGGAATGACCATCAGGACCCGCTTGATCACGTACTTGAACATGTTTGTGCGACTCTCTTTTGGGGCCAGCAAGCGTGCAGCCGGAAATCACGCGAGGTGATTCCCGGCTGCACGCAGACGTTCGCTACAGACGGAGTTACTTCTTCTCGGCCTTCGAGAGGAACACGTTGCCGGTCACGTGATAGATGAAACCGGAGACGTTGGACCGGTAGCCGGCCAGCGTCTTGGCGTGCGAGATGGGCAGCCACACGGCACGCTCAGCAGCGTACTTCTCCATCGCGCCGTACATCGCGTCGCGCTCCGGGCCGTTCGGCGTCGCCAGGGCCTTCTTGATGTCGGCCTTGTAGGTCGCATCCTGCCACCGGGCGATGTTCATGGTCGGATCCGGGTCTGCGAGCAGGTTCAGGAAGTTGTCCGGGTCGCCGTTGTCGCCGATCCAGCCGTAGAACGCGATGTCGTAGTCGCCGGCCTTGACCTTCGTCTTGTAGGTGGTCCAGTCGAAGGTGTCGATCGTGCACTCGACGCCGACCTTCTGCAGGTAGCCCTGGATGGCGGTCGCAAGCGCGGAACCCGTCGCGGCGTTGTACGGGCGCGGGTTCGAGTAGGTGATCATGTGGATCTTCTTGATGCCGGCAGCGGCAAGACCGGCCTTGGCGGCGGCCTCGTCGTAGCTGACCTGCTGGACAGTGGCGTCATAGCCGGGGACGAACGTCGGCAGGATCGTCGTCGCCTTCTCCGAGTAGCCCTGGTAGAGGCTCTTCACGAGTTCATCGACATTGATCGCCTGGGAGACGGCCTTGCGGGCCGCGACGTCCTTGAACATCTTCGTCGTGGTGTTGTACGCCATGTAGTTGACGTTCATGCCGGCGGCCTCGAACAGCTTGTTGCCGCCCTCCGTGATCTTGCTGACGACCGTGGCGTCGATGCCGTCGATCATGTCGACTTCACCATTGTTGAGCGCCAGGACGCGAGCGGAGTTGTCGGAGATGAAGCGGAAGACCACGTTCTTGATCCTGGCCTTCTCGCCCCAGTACTCGTCGTTGCGGACGAGGACGACGTTCTCGCCCTTGCTCCACTTGACGAACTTGTAGGGGCCGGTGCCGACAGGGGTCTCCATGACACTGTTCTTGCCGTCGGTGAGCGCCTTTGGGCTGACGATCGGAGCAGCCAGGCTCATGGCGAGGTTCGCCAGGAACGCGGTGTTCTTCTGCGTCAGGTTGATCTTCACCGTGTACGGGTCGACGACCACAACGTCCTTGACCGAACCGTAGACGAACGGGCCGTAGGACATGTCCGCCGTGACCTTCGGCGGGATCTGGCGATCGATGTTGAACTTGACGGCGTCGGCGTTGAAGTCGGTGCCATCGTGGAACTTGACACCCTGCTTCAGCTTGAACGTGTACGTGAGACCGTCCGGGCTGATCACCCACGACTCCGCGAGGGAGGGCTCGACCTTCGTCGAGTCTGAGGCGTACTTCAGCAGACCCTCGTAGATGTTCACGATGATCTTCGAGGACTCACCGTCATCCACGAGCGCCGGGTCCAGACCGCGGGGGTCGGCACCCTGTGCGTAGGTGAACGTGTCATTGGCGGTGGATGTGCCGCCGGTCGTCGGCTTGGTCGTGCTCGGCGCAGCGCAACCCGCAAGGGCCGCCACGCTGAGAGCAAGAGCAAGCACAAGCGCGAACGTACGAACAGACCTCTTCATGCCCCACCCCTTCCACTCCGGACATCTTCTTTGGAGCGCCCCGAAACGCAACAAACGCCCCGCGAACCGAGGTTCCCAGCAGTCTAACGCACCGTGGCGGCTGCTGCATCATAGAAGCGCCAACGGGGCGTATGCGCCTCCGCACGGCTGAGATCATGCGACGACCTCCGACGCGTCAGGCAGACGATCCCGTCGGGCCGCACGGCTTCGACATGATGGCGACCCTCTGGCCGAGGTACTCGCACCGCTTGTCGAGAGCCCACCCGAGCCGCGAATAGAAGTCCTCCGCGCCGGGCGTGTACAGGTACAGACGCTCCACGCCGACCGCCGATGCCTCCGACTCGACCCGTTCCACGAGGGCCGATCCGTACCCCCGTCCGCGGTAGGTCTCCACCACGTAGACGCCGGCGAGCCATGGAGTGAGGTCCGGGCGCGTGTCCATGTCGTTCGCGATCAGCATCGCGGAGCCGCAGAGAGCCTCCTCCTCGAGGGCGACCACGACGCTTGGCACGCCGCCCCGCCCGCAGGACGCCTCCAGTCGGCGAGTCCGCTCCTCCAGGGGCTGGTGAGGCCGCAGGTAGCCCCACTGCTCGAAGTGGAGACGAGCGAGCTGCGGGACGAGCAACGGGTGATCCGCGAGGTACTCGATCTGCATGAGGAGCCGTCCGCCAGTCGTGGATGGGTGGTCTGTGAAAGAGGATATGCCAAGAGTTCCCCGACCGGGCGTACGATCGGGGAGACGGAATCCACCCACCCGCAGTTGGCACGAGTGAACCGAGGACCCATGCAACCAAGTGTCGCCCTCATCGCGGGGTTCGTCACCGTCGTCGTGCTCGGCGTCCCGTGGCTCATCGCTCTGAACGACGTGTTACAGCGCGCCGATTCGGAGTTCCCCTCCCGGCTTCCCGGGTCGAACGACCGCGTGATCTGGGTGCTGGTCGTCTTGCTCGGGAACATCATCGGCTCCATCGCGTACTACTTCATGGTGATGGGACCGTATCCCCGACGCCCTCGTTAGGCCGACCCTAGTGACCTGGCAGGCGCTACTACCGCTGTCTGCCGAACGCCACCCTGAGCGGGACTCTCGTCGAGTAGGCGATTGATCCGTGCCAGAACAGCCGGACGGCGAGCCGGAACACCACGACGCTCAGGCCCGCAAGCTCGGCGATGACGATGCACGCCTCCGGCACGCTCAGCGATCCCAATCCGTTGCGGAGCATCCCGGTAACCGCTGCCGTGTACGGGAAGTACGTGAAGAGCTGGACGATGAACGCATGCGGGTCCGAGACAACGAGGCTGACGGCGTAGAACGGGACGAAGATCAGGATCATCACCGGGGCGAGGACCTGCCCCGCGTCCCTGGCGGTCGGCATGATCGCACTGACGGCGACCAAGGTGGTCGTGAAGAGGGCAAACCCGCCGGCGAGCAGCAGAGCCCCGACGATCATCGGACCGGGGCTCAGGACCAGCTGTGACAGGTCGAGGTTAGGCAGGTTCAGCTCGGTGCGGAAGAACAGGTACCCGGTCACCACCGGCAGGGCGAATACCAGCATCTGTACCGTGCCGACGACGAACAAGGAGACGATCTTGCCGATGACCAGGGTCGTCGGATCCAAGGTGGTCAGGATCATCTCCGTGACGCGGTTCTCCTTCTCCTCCAGCAGACTGGTCGACATCTGGCTGCCCAACAGCACGATGACCACGTAGAAGATCGCCAGGTAGATCATCGGCGGAATGACCTCGTTGATCCCGCCCGACACCACGTCCGCCTTGTAGGTCGTCGCCGTGATCGGGATGTTCCCCTGGACGAGGGTGGCGAGAGTGTTGTCTCCGATCCTCGCCCGGACGCTTCTGACCAGGATCTGGGTCGCGACCGCGGAGTACCGGCCGTTCTCGAAGATCCCACCGTCCACGCCATACACTTTCGTCGCCTGCTTCACCGGGTCGGCCGGATAGGCGATGTAGGCGTCGATCCTCCCCGCCTTGACGTCCGCGATCGCCTGCGTCCGGTCGGTCGCCTTGCGGCCGCCGAGAGCGGCCACAAGAACGGGGCTGACGTAGCCGGAGTCATCGCTGTAGGTGAAGGTGAACCTCGCGTTCTTCTGCAGGTCCGCCTGGCTCACAGTGGTCGAATTCGCCATCACGACCAGCGCCAGCACCACGCTCAATGCAGCCGGCACAATCAGCGCCACGATCCAGAACCGTCGCTTCGTCAGGGTCCGGGTCACCTCGAACGAGACGACGGTGCCCAGGTTATGCCGGGCCATCGGTCACACCCCCACCGATCCGCTCGTCCTGGTCCCCGTACACCTTCACGAAGATCGCATCCAGGGACAACTTGCTCGTGACGAAGCTCCGGACCTGCACTCCGGCCTCCACCAGTTCCCGCACGATGACCGCCTCGTCGACACCGTCGGCGACGGTGAGTTCGGCGTAGTTGTTCTCGCGCAGCGTCACGTGATAGTGCGTCGAGTCAGGGATGTCACCGGAGTAGCCGAGCCGGACGATCGTCTCGCCGTAGCGGTCCTGCACCTCCGGGATCGTTCCGTAGGCCTCGGCCACACCGTCCTTCAAGAGGACGACCCGGTCACAGAGCCGCTCCACCTCTTCCATCTGGTGGGTCACCATGAGCACGGTCGCACCGGCCTTCTTCTGCGTCTCGATGATGTCCATCAGGAGTCTGCGGTTGACCGGATCGAAGCCCTTGGTCGGCTCGTCCAGGATGAGCAGCTCGGGCTCGTTCATGATCGTCACCCCGAGTTGCACCTTCTGCTGCTCGCCGCCGGAGAGTCTGTCCACCCGGACTCTCGCCTTGTCCCTGAGCGCGACCCGATCCAGGTACTCCAGCGACCACGACGTCGCCGCCGGCCTGCTCAGCCCCTTGAGCCTGCCGAAGTAGGTCATCACGTCGATGACCGACTCCTTCTTGTACAGGCCCCGCTCCTCCGGCAGGTAGCCGAGAGCCCCGCCATCCTCCGGTCGGAAGGGTCGCCCGTTGATGTGCAGGATCCCCGCAGTCGGGCGGTAGATGCCCAGCAGCGCCCGGATCGTCGTCGTCTTCCCCGACCCGTTCGACCCGAGGAACCCGAAGGTCTCACCGCGGTTGACGTCGAACGACAGGTCCCGAACGACAGTGTTGCCGTCGAAGTCCATTCGGAAGTTCCGGATGTGGACGAGAGGCTCAACGAAGGATTGATTCATCATTCCGACCCTGATGGACATGAGCATGGCACGCACTCGCACAAGGACTCCCCCGCCCCCTGAACACTCTTTGCCCGCGACGAGCGCCCGCTACTCGCAGCATCCTTCCACGCGGGGCCGGTCGTCCGATACCATTCGCTGTGAACCGGGATAGTGGGAGGTGCCCTATGAAGAAGATGCTGTCTGCCTCGATCGTCACGATTGCTCTGATGGTGCTGATCGGGTGTGTCGGTAGCGCCCCGGCTCAGAACAGAGTCGTCATCTCCGACTCCGGTTTCGCCCCTGCCGAGGTATCGATCAAGGTCGGAGGGACGGTGGAGTGGGCCAACAAGGGCACGACCCTCCACACGGTGACGACGGCGGACTTCGACAGCCAGGCCATCCGCCAGGGCGGCGCCCACTCACGCACGTTCGAGAAGGCTGGAACCTACGCCTACTTCTGCAGGTATCACCCGACTGAGACCGGCACGGTGACGGCACGCTAGGCGAACGTCACCGGGGTCGTCGGAGCGCTACTTGGACGGCATGCTGTCCCGCCAGCCTCTGCCCGGCGCGATCGCGAAGTTGGCCCACGTATAGACGGCGGCGCTGATGGCCCACATCGGAACGATGAGTCCGGCCGCGAGAGTCAGCAACGGCTGGTCAGTATGCGACAGCCCATCGATGACGAAGCGAGCGAGCAAGAGAGCCCCCCACACTGCCGCCATCAACAGTCCCTTGCGCCACGTGAGCCTGAGAGTCCGATCGATCATCTCCATCACCCTGAACGACCGTACCCCGCTGCAGGGCGCGCTGCTACTCCTCGGCTCCAGTCTTACGACACTCTTGATGACGCACGCGGGCATCTTAGCGCCGTCTTTATGCCGCTGTGAGAGCCGACAGCGCAGACAGAGGAGATCCGGCGCAACGCCGGATCTCCTGCAGACGTGTTCCGCGGCCATCGAACGCCAAACGGGTACACATCGGATGCGGGGTCTCAGGCAGAACGGCACCCGACGGGGAGTGAGCCATGCGACTGTTGCCGCGTTCCCTGCGCTACAGGGTGCCTCTGGTCATCCTCGCGGTGTTCCTCGCGGTCGCGGCGGTGTTCATGTACGGCTTGAGCCGCATCGTGTTCAACTCATTCGTCGAAGTCGAGCGAACCGAGATCGTCAAGGACGCGCAACGTGCCGAGCTGGCGCTGAATGTGACGCTCGAGCGGCTGAGCGGAGGCGCGGCAGACTGGGCCAAGTGGACCGACGCTTACGAGTACATGGCCGGCAGGGCACCGCAGTTCGCGCGTGAGAATGTCGACTCCACTACCTTCGTCAACCTGGACAGCGACTTCATCGTCTTCTACGGCTACGACGGCACTATCAAGTGGCAGGGCGCCGCTACCGCCTCGGGAGAAGTCGGGCCGCTGTCGCCTGAATCGCGCCGGGTTTCCCGGAGACTCCATCGTTTGAGAGGATGGGGTCATGGACAGACGAACGCGTTACCCACAGGAAGTACGTGAACGGGCCGTCCGGATGGTCTTCGAGCACACCGGGGAGCACGGGACGCAATGGGCGGCGATCCGCTCGATCTCGGGCAAACTCGGCATGTCGGCCGAGACGCTTCGGCTCTGGGTCAGGCGGTCCGAGACCGATGATGGCGTGAGAACGGGGCTCACGACCGACGAGCGGGCCCGCATGAAGGAGCTCGAGCGCGAGAACAAGGAACTGCGTCGCGCCAACGAGATCCTCAAGAGCGCTGCGGCTTTCTTCGGGGCGGAGTTCGACCGCCGACAGAAGAGGTAGTCGACTACATCGACGCCAACCGCGGCCGCTTCGGGGTCGAGCCGATCTGCGAGCAGTTGCCGATCGCCCCATC
>Ga0209748_1001899_pt1 | contig 10254 bp, 8 predicted proteins | sample BarGraIncu00421A_FD_185490 | JGI IMG/M metagenome (GOLD analysis project Ga0209748, IMG submission 185490) | Arctic peat soil microbial communities from Barrow, Alaska - Barrow Graham LP Incubations 004-21A (SPAdes) (version 2) | ecosystem: Environmental > Terrestrial > Soil > Wetlands > Peat... | reverse complement strand
CAGGTCCGTCTTCGTGCAGACCCAGTCGACCACCTCTGCGGGTGTCGCGACGCCGTCGGACGCGGTCGTGTGTATGTGGAGGTCCGCTGCGGACCACGAGTCACTTTGCATAGTGCGTAATGGTACCCGATGCGCCGCGCGTCCGACAGACGACGGCGACGGGTGGACCCGCTGCACGCGCTACACTTGCCGCGACCCCCGACCCATCCGAAAGGCCTCGCGTGCGAACCGACGACTTCGACTACGACCTGCCCACCGGAAGGATCGCACAGGCGCCCGCGGACCCGCGCGACAGCTGCCGCCTGCTGGTGCTGCGCCGCGATACGGGCGCCGTCGAGCATCGCGTCTTCTCCGAGATCGGCGACTACCTCCGGCGCGGTGACCTGCTCGTCGTCAACGAGACGCGGGTGCTGCCCGCGCGCCTGCGCGGCGTCAAGGAGGAGGGCGGAGCGCAGATCGAGTTCCTGTTGCTGCGCGAGCGCGGAGCCGACACATGGGAGTGCCTCGCGCGTCCGGGCCGGCGCCTCAAACCGGGGACCAGGGTGGCCATCGGCGACGGGGACGCGACCGCGGTCGTCGTCGGGGCGTCGGACGAGTCCGGCACGCGCCTCGTGCAGTTCACCGCGCCCGACGGGCGCTTCCTGGACGTGCTCCATCGCCTCGGCGAGGTGCCGCTCCCGCCGTACATCACGCGCCCCTTGGAGGATCCCGAGGAGTACCAGACCGTCTACAGCACCGACGAGCGCTCGGCCGCGGCCCCGACGGCGGGCCTGCACTTCACCACCGCGCTGCTCGATGAGCTGGTGCGCGAGGGCGTGCACATCGCGCGTGTCGAGCTCGACGTCGGCATCGACACGTTCCGCCCCGTCAGCGAGGACGATCCGGCGCTCCACCACATCCATACCGAGCACTTCCGGGTGAGCGAGCAGGCTGCGGCGGCCGTCGCCGAGTGCCGCGAGCGAGGCGGCCGTGTCGTCGCGGTCGGCACGACGAGCGCCCGCTCCCTGGAGAGCGCGTGGAGCGACGGGGACGCAGCGGTGCGCGCCACCGAAGGCAACACGAGCCTGTTCATCCTGCCGGGTTACCGGTTCCGCGCGGTCGACGCCATGATCACGAACTTCCACATCCCGCGCTCCACGCTCCTGATGATGATCAGCGCGTTCGCGGGGCGCGAGAACGTGATGCGCGTGTACGGGACGGCGCTGGCCGAGGGCTACCGGTTCCTGAGCTTCGGCGACGCCATGTTGATCATCTGACCCGAGAGACCTCGGGTCACGGCATCAACAGCGGCTCCCACCAGGTCCAGTTCGGATTCGAGGCTGCCGGGTCCGTCGCGGACGTTCCGGGGGCTACCGCGAATCCCTGTGCCTGCGGGACGCCCTTCGCCGCATAGGTCCGGACACCGAGCGCGTCCGCGCCCGCGGCGGTGAACGTGGGGAAGCCGTCAGGCGAGGCCGGAGCCTGGAAGCGGGTCGGGAGCTCAGGCCACACCCCGAACCTCTCGACCGCGTTGCCGGCCACGAGCTGGTACTTCGCGCTGTCGAACATCCGTGTGACCGGCTCGTACAGGCGGGTCCCGTCGGGGCCCTTGACCACGATCGAGCCGTCGGTCAGCGGGGAACGATACGCCGGTATCTGCGTCGGCGCGCTGTTCCCTCCGAACGCGGTCGACAGCGTGCCGACCGACTGTGTCGCGGCCACCGCGTCGGAGAGCAGCGAACCGGGCGTGTACACACGCGCCTCGAACGCCAGGTAGTCGGGCGCCCGGGCGGGCGCCGGCGTGGGCGCGGGGACCGCGGGCGCGGCGCCCGTGATGGCCTCGGGGGCGGCGAGACTCGTCGAACCGCCGCTGGTCGCCACGGTCGCCTTGTCGGCCGCAGGCCTGCCGGTGCCGACGACGAGGAACAGCACGAGAGCGACGGCTGCAACCCCGAGCGCGCCGAACGTGCCCCAGCGCACGTTGCCCGTGAACCATTCGAAGCGCGGGGCGGCGCTCTCAAGGTCGTTCGCAGCGGCCTCGCTCACCGGGGGGACGATCTCCTCGGACTCCTGGGCGCGCTCGGCTGCGATGGCCGCCACGGCCACCATGATCCGGCCGATCAGCTCGGGGGGCGCCTCAGGCATCGGGAGTCCGCTGAGCGCTCCGAGGTCCGCCTCGAACGCGCGGCATCGCTGGCACTCGTCGCAGTGCGCGCGGGCGGCTTCCGCGTTCTCGTCGGTCACATGCTCCTTGTCGTGGAGCGCCGAGAGCGTGGCCTGTGTGCGGATGCAGTCCATCTCCATCGCCTATGCACCTCCCTTCGCATCGAGACTGAGCAGTGTCGTCAGTGCGCGACGGGCCCGGAACACGCGGGACTTGACGGTGCCGGCAGGTACGCCGAGGACCGTTCCGGCCTCCGCGTACGGGAGTCCGAACAGGGCGACCGCGTTGAACGCCTCACGGTCCTCCGGGGACAGCGCGCGCATCGCGGTCTCGAGGTCGACGGCTCCGACGGCCTCGCTCGCGGTGTCATCGTTGGCGATGCCATGCAGCTGGACCGGGTCGATCGGCGTCGCCGCGCGCCGTCCGGAACGCAGCATGTCGAGGCATACGTTGCGCGTGACGCGGAACAGCCACGTCGAGAAGGCCGCGCGGCTACCGAACCCCTCGAGCGAGCGGTACACCTTGACCCAGACCTCCTGCGTCGCGTCCTGTGCGGCCTGGGCATCGCCGAAGAAGCGGTACGCGTGCGCATGAACGGCGTCGGCGTGCGCTCGTACGAGCGCCTCGAACGCCCCCATGTCGCCTGCCGCGGCCCGAGTCACCAGGTCCGCGTCGTCGCGTGCATGCTCGGCCATGCCGTACCCATTTCGACGCGTCGGGGGCCGGTCCGGTTCACCGACTACCTGTAGTGTCCATTATCTGGACGGTGCGCGTCGAGGACGACGCGACGGCTGGAGTAGAATCCGCCCATGCGAATCGGCGATTTCGACCTCATGACCACGGATCCGGGCACTTCGGCACGCCGCGGCGTGCTGCACACGGCCCATGGCGACGTCCACACCCCGCTCTTCATGCCCGTCGGCACGCGCGCGACGGTGAAGGGCATGGTGCCGTCGCGCTTGCGCGAGCTCGGGGCACAGACGATCCTGTCGAACACGTACCACCTCTTCCTGCGGCCGGGCGCGGACGTCGTCGAGGCGGCCGGGGGCCTGCACTCCTTCATGGGCTGGAAGGGGACGGTCCTGACCGACTCGGGCGGGTTCCAGGTCTTCAGCCTCGCCGACACGGTGAAGGTCACCGACGACGGGGTGGCGTTCGACTCGATCCTCGACGGTACGAAGCACTTCTGGACGCCCGAGGACAACGTCGCCATCCAAGAGCAGCTCGGCGCCGACATCTTCATGCAACTCGACCAGTGTCCTCCCTATCCGGCCGAGAAGAGCCTCGTGGCGACCGCCGTTCGCCGGTCGGCCGCGTGGGCGCGACGCTGCGAAGACGCGCGGACGCGCGACGACCAGCTGCTGTTCGGCATCGTGCAGGGAGGGGTGTTCTCCGATCTCCGCGAAGAGAGCGTGGAGCGCCTGACGGAGATCGGCTTCCCCGGCTACGGCATCGGGGGCTACTCGGTCGGGGAGCCCCACGAGCTCATGCTCGAGTCGCTCGAGCCCGTGTGCGGGCTGCTGCCGGCGGAGCGCCCGCGCTACCTGATGGGCGTCGGCAATCCGACGACGATCCTTCGGGCGGTCGCGCTGGGCGTCGACATGTTCGACTGCGTGCTCCCCACGCGCACGGCGCGGTTGGGCACGGCGTTCTCCAGCGAGGGCCGGCTGAACCTGCGCAACGCGCGTTTCACGCGCGACCTCGGCCCGCTCGACCCCGAGTGCTCCTGTCCGACGTGCACCACGTACTCGCGGTCGTACCTGCGTCATCTCGTCACCACGAAGGAGATGCTCGGCGCGATCCTGCTCACCGAGCACAACCTCTTCTACCTCCTGGACCTCACCCGGCGTGCTCGCGAAGCCATCGAGCAGCACCGCTACGGGGCCTTCCTCGCACAGTGGCTCGACAGCCCGGCGGCGGCCGACTACTAGGCGCCGCGGCCGGGTCCGCTCGCGTGCGCGCTCGCGCTCGTGCGCGACGGGCGGTGTTATCATCACGTTCTGCGTCGACTGTCGGCGTCACCGAGGGCAAGGAGCCATCATGGGGAGCAACACCACGACCGTCATCGTCTACTTCGTGCTCATCGCGGCGATGATCTACTTCTTGATGTACCGCCCGCAGCAAGCCCAGCAGAAGAAGGTCCGTGAGCTGATGGCCGCGCTGACTCCCGGAGACGAGATCGTCACCGTCGGCGGCATCATGGGGACGCTCCGCTCGATGAACGACGACACCGTGACGGTGGAGATCGCCGACGGCGTGCTCGTGAAGTTCGCGCGCCGCGCCATCGTCGACCGGCTGGTCCCCGCCGCCGGCCCCGACAATGGCTGACGCTGCTCCGATCGTTCCGGACACGTCCGCCCTCAACGCGGACGCGCTGCCCCGGATCACGCTGGAGACGGTGACCGCCTCCGCCGACGTGACGGCGATGATCGAGGTCGCCGACGAGTACTTGGGGGCGATCGGCTACACGGAGCACGGGTTCCGGCACGCGAACCTCGTCGCGCACATCTCAGGCAACATCATGCGGCGGCTCGGATACGACGAGCGCGTGGCGGAGATGGCCGAGATCGCCGGCTACCTGCACGACACGGGGAACTGCATCGGCCGCGATCACCACGGCGTGTCCTCGGCCCTGCTCGCCCGGGACATGCTGCGCGCCTTGGGGATGGACCCGTGGGAGACCGCTCACATCATGAACGCCGTGGGCAACCACGAGGAGGAGTTCGGTGCGCCGGCGAATCCGATCGGCGCGGCGACGATCATCGCCGACAAGTCCGACGTGCACCACACCCGCGTCCGCAACCCCGATCCTGCGACGTTCGACATCCACGACCGGGTGAACCATGCCGCACGACGCTCGTTCCTGCGGGTGGATGGACAGGCCAGAACGCTGACTCTCGAGATCGACATCGACACCGAGATCAGCCAGGTGATGGAGTACTTCGAGATATTCCTGTCCCGCATGCAGATGTGCCGGGCGGCGGCTGAGGTCCTCGACTCGACCTTCCATCTCGTCATCAACGGGACGAAGCTGCTCTAGGCACGTCGCTGTTGGTCACTGCGCAGCCCCGCATGGTGTAGAGTTTCGAAGGATTTGGCGCGCCCGACGGCTGCGCCTCACGAACCACGCGATCGGAAGGCAGGGGATGGACTCCAGGCAGAAGAATTACCTCGCGTTCGCGGGTCTGGCTGTCCTGCTCATCGGCTCGCTGTTCTTCCTGCTTCCCTTGAGGCAGGCCGACAGCGTGTCGTGGCAGGCGGGCACCGCGAGCGGATCGTCGGCCCTCAGCGGGTCGCAGGCCGTCATCGGGCTAACCGCGGACGGTCCGGCCGTGAAGGCCGCGGCCGACTCGACGATGAAGACCATCGCGACACTCCAGCGGATCACCGACTCCACGGCCACGGTACCTGCGTCGTGGCGCATCGCCGCCTCGCCCGACTCGACCCTGCCGATCAGCGTCGGCGGCAAAGTGGTGACGAGTGCCGAGCTCTCGTACGGGACGACGTTCACGGTCGGCGCGTACCCGTTCCAGATCTCGGAGGGTCGCTCTTCGATCACGCAGGGCCTCGACCTGCGCGGAGGCCTGTCCGTCATCCTGACGCCCGACAAGCCGGCTGACGCCGCCGCCATGCAGCGCGCGCTCGTCATCATGAGCACCCGCGTCAACAGCCTCGGCGTCTCCGAGGCGACGGTGCAGCTCGAGAACGACAACCAGGCCATCTTCGTGCAGTTGCCGGGCGTCCGCGACGCCGCCGGCGCGCTCAAGGTCATGGGACAGACCGGGCGGCTCGAGTTCCTCGAGGTCGCCAGTCTGCCCACGACGCTGCAGGCGCAGGTGCAGGATGGCTTCAAGATGCCGGTGGGCTCCTACAAGCCCTTCATGACCGGCGAGGTCATCACCGCCGCCAGCGCGAAGGCGTCGACCGACCAGACGAAGCCCGGCTATGTCGTCACCATGTCGTTCAACGCGACCGGCACGGCCATCTGGGCCGAGGTCACGACGCGAGCCTTCCCGACGCAGGCGCGCATCGCGATCCTGCTCGACGGCTCGGTGGTATCGGCGCCCGCGGTGCAGACGGCGATCACCTCGGGTGACACCGAGATCAGCGGCAGCTTCACCGCTGACGAGGCGCGGAGGCTGGCCACGATCCTCGAGTCAGGCGCGCTCCCCGTCACCTTGGTCCCCTCTCAGACCGACAACGTCGGCCCCACGCTCGGTCAGGACTCGCTGTTCCAGGGAGTCCTCGCGGCGCTGGTCGGGTTCGGGATCGTCGCCATCTACCTCGCGATCTACTACCGGGGCTTCGGCCTGCTGTCGTGGATCTCACTCGGTTCCTTCGCGCTGCTGTACCTCGGCGTCCTCGCGGTCCTGTCGAGCGCCGGACAGTACGCGCTCTCGCTGCCGGGCATCGCGGGCATCACGCTCTCGATCGGCCTGGCCGCGGACACCTCGATCCTCATCTTCGAACGCTACCGGGAAGAGATCGCGATGGGCCGCACCCCGCGCGTCTCCGCGAAGTCGGGTACCAAGCACGCCATCCTGACCTCGCTCGACGCCGACGCCGTGACCTTCGCGAGCGCGGTGCCGCTGTTCCTCTTCGCCAGCAGCACGGTCAAGGGCTTCGCCCTGACGCTCATGATCGGTATCGTATGCGACCTCACGATCGCCATGCTGTTCACCAGGCCTGCGGTCATCCTTCTCTCGGAGAAGGTCGTCGGCAAGATTCCCAGGTTCTTCGGCGTGAAGGGAAGTGCCGTCGATGCGTAAGCCGTACATCGATTTCATGGGCAAGCGGAACGTGTTCTTCATCATCTCGGGGCTGATCCTGGCCGTCGCGATCGGTGCGCTCATCTTCAAGCCGTTGAACCTCGGCATCGAGTTCAAGGGCGGAACGATCATCACGCTCAACAACACCCAGAGCGCCACCATCGCCCAGGTCCGGGCCGCCGCGGCTTCCGCCGGCGTCCCCGACGCCGAGGTCCAGGCCACGGACCGGGGCTTCCGGGTCCGGTCGACGGAGGTCGGGTCCGTCACCGCGGAGCAGCAGGCGTCCGCGCTCGCGGCTTCGCTGAAGGTCGCTGCGACGGATCTGCAGGTCTCGACGATCGGGCCCGAGTGGGGCACCGACATCACGAACAAGGCGTTGCTGGCCCTCGTGGTGTCCCTGATCGCGATCCTCGTCTACATCTCCGTCAGGTTCGAGTACAAGATGGCGGTCACCGGCGTCGTCGCCCTCGTGCACGACGCGCTGATCACGTTGGGCATCTACGCTCTGCTGGGCCGTCCGGTCACGCCGAACACGGTCGCCGCTCTGCTGACGATCCTCGGCTACTCGCTCTACGACACGATCGTGGTCTTCCATCGCATCCGGGAGAACACGCAGAGCCTGAGCAAGACCACGTTCATGCAGATGGCCAACGACTCGCTCAACCAGGTGCTCGCACGCTGGGTCAACACGGGCCTGTCGTCGCTCATCCCGGTCGTGTGCCTGCTCCTGCTCGGCGGCGAGACGCTGCGCGACTTCGCGTTCGCTCTCACCATCGGCCTCGTCTCGGGCGCCTATTCGTCCGTCGCCGTGGCGAGCCCGCTCTACGCGATGTGGAAGGAGCGCGAGCCGCGCTACCTGGCGCTCGCGAAGAAGTTCGCCGGGGCCAAGTAGCCCTCGTCTCGACGCGGTGCTCGACGGGCCCGGCACGCTCCAGCGTGCCGGGCCCGTCTGCTAGCATGGCCGCGTGCCCACCAACCCACACTCACCCGCGCGCTGGACCCTGGCTCCCGTCGAGGAGTCCGCGACGACGGCCCTCGCCGCCGCGGCGGGCCTGTCCGAGACCGTCGCACGCGTCATGCTCGTGCGCGGGATCGACACGCCCGAGGCGGTCCGCACGTTCCTGACGCCGGACCTGTCGCGCGACTGGCGCGCACCGGAGACGCTTCCCGGGATGCACGCGTGCACCGACGCCGTGGCTGCAGCCGTACGCGCGAAGGTGCGCATCGTGGTCTTCGGCGATTTCGATGTGGATGGCCTGACAGCCGCAGCGCTGACGTGCCGCGGGCTCGCCGCGCTCGGCGCCGATGTGGAGGCCACGGTCCCGCACCGTTTCCGCGAGGGCTACGGTCTGAGCGACGCGGCGGTCGATCGGCTGATCTCGATGTCGCCCCGCATGGTGATCACGGTCGACTGCGGCATCTCGAGCGCGCATGAGATCGCGCGGCTGCGCGCCGCCGGTATCGACGTGGTCGTCACCGATCACCATGAGCCCGGCGACGACGTGCCGCACGACGTGCCGCTGTGCGACCCCAAGCTGGAACCGTGCGGCTTCGCCGGGCTGGCGGGCGCGGGCGTGGCGCTGAAGCTGGTCGCGGCCGTCGGTGAGCGTCTCGGGAGCCCCGATGCCTGGCGCGAGCTCACGGATCTGGCGGCGCTCGGGACCATCGGCGACATCGTTCCGCTGCTCGACGAGAACCGCGCGCTGGTCGCAGACGGCCTCGCGCGCATCCGCGACCGGGCACGTGCGGGCATCGCCGCCCTGTGCGACGTCGCGGGCGTCGATCCGCGCGCCATGACCGCCGAGCGCGTCGCATTCGGGCTCGCGCCGCGCCTCAACGCCGCTGGCCGCATCGCCGACCCGGCCGAGGCGCTCGCGCTCCTGATGACCGACGACCCCGCGCAGGCCACCGTGCTGGCCCACACGCTCGACGCACACAACGCCGCCCGCCAGGCGGCCGAGGCGGACCTGACGCGCGAAGCGACCGCCGCGGCCGAGGCCGTGTGGCACGAGGGAGCGCGCTCGCTCGTCGTCGCCGGTGAGGGCTGGCACGAGGGCGTGCGAGGGATCGTCGCGTCACGGCTCGCCGGCATCTACGGCGTGCCGACGATCGTGTTCTGCATCGAGGACGGCGAGGCGCGCGGCTCGGGTCGCAGCGTGGGCGACGTCGACCTGCACGCCGCGGTCACACGCTGCTCCGGACTGCTCACCCGCTTCGGAGGCCACGCGGCGGCGGTCGGCGCCACTCTGCCGGCGGTGGACCTCGACACGTTCGCCCGGTGCCTCGACGACGCGCTCGCCGACCTCCCGGAGGAGGCGTTCTCGCGGACCGTGCGCGCCGACGCCGAGGTGCACCTGTGGCAGGCGACGCGCGAGCTGGTGGCGGGGCTGGCCGCACTCGAGCCCTTCGGGTGTGCCAACCCCAAACCGACGCTCCTGAGTCGCGGCGTGTTCATGAACGGCAGGTCGCTGGTCGGCCGCGAGCAGGCGCACTTCAAGTTCGAGGCCTACGACGGCGTGGCTTCGGTCCCGGCCATCGCCTTCCGCTGCCCGGACGCTGCCTCGCTCGCCGCGAACGACGCCGCGGTCGACGTGCTCTACACGCTCGACACGGACACCTGGCAGGGACGCGAGCGGGTCCAGATGATGGTGCGCCGCATCGTGCCGCACGTCGCGCCCGCCCAGGCGCCCGCCGCCGAGCTCGTCGAGGAACTGTTCGCGGACGCCGAGCGCATCCTCGCCCGCGGCGAGTACGAGGGGATCGCGGACGCTGAGTCGTTCCACACGAAGCTCGCAGGCGTCAGCTTCGAAGGCCGGCAGGATGTGGTCGCGCGCCTCGAAGAGGGGACCGTGCTGCGCATCGCTCGCCAGCCGCACAACGCCTTCGACACCAACGCGATCGCCGTGCTCGACCCCACGGGCGCGCAGGTCGGCTTCTTCAACCGCCGCCTGGCCGCGGCCCTGGCTCCCGAGATCGACAGCGGCGCCGCCTTCGACGTCACGGTCACCGAGGTGACCGGCGGGGGAGCGGACGAGAGCCGCGGCGTCAACGTGCTCGTCTCGCGCGCCGGCGCGGCGCAGGAGGCCGTGCGCGACGCGGAGGCGCGTGCCGCGCGCAGGGCGCAGCTCGCCGCTCTCGACGAGGCCGCGCTCGATGCAGAGCTGGTGCGTGCGCTGATCGGCGACCGCGCGTTGCATGCGGCGCAGAGCGAGGCGCTCGCGCATCTCGCGGCCGGGCGGTCGTGCCTCGCGGTGATGGCGACGGGCCGCGGCAAGTCGCTGATCTTCCAGATGCACGCCGCCAGGATCGCGCTGCAGCGCGGGCAGGCGAGCGTGTTCGTCT
>Ga0209748_1001889_pt1 | contig 10280 bp, 9 predicted proteins | sample BarGraIncu00421A_FD_185490 | JGI IMG/M metagenome (GOLD analysis project Ga0209748, IMG submission 185490) | Arctic peat soil microbial communities from Barrow, Alaska - Barrow Graham LP Incubations 004-21A (SPAdes) (version 2) | ecosystem: Environmental > Terrestrial > Soil > Wetlands > Peat... | reverse complement strand
GTACCGCCGCCGCCTATATCGAGAAGGGCGAGGTGCTGATACTGCAGGGGCAGTTCGACCAGGCCGTTACGGCTTTGAGGCAGGCTGTGCAGATCGACCCCAACGACCCCAAGTCGCGATATGACCTGGCAGTAGCGCTCTACCGCTCCGGCGACCGGAAAGCCGCTCAGCAAGAGTTCAGGAGCGCGGTAGAGAAGGGTCCCCAGACCCAGTACGGGCAGCAGGCCCAGAACCTGTTGAACACGCTGAAGTTCCCGACGTCTCAGTCGTCCAGCCCCTAAGGCTTCTTCGCTATCTGCAGGTCGCTCACCATCACCGCCGCCTGAATGGTCGTTATCGGCGGTGTCTCCGTGACCGGAGAAAGAGCGGCGTCAGAGCTGATCGTCAAGATGTTGCTTCCCGGCTTGAGCACTACATCCCTGATCCTGTAATCGGAGGGCCATATCGGCAGCGGTAACCGTCCCGACGAAACCCCGTTCAGCGTGAACTGTATCGAACCGGGTGTCCTGGTCGCGGCAGCCTGGAAAGCCACGTCGCAGATGGTGGGCTTCTTGATGTCCGCCTTGATATCGATCTCCATCTCGTGCGCGCCGGGATGCCATGCGCTCCCGTCAGGGTAGACGATCCCCTGATAGGTGCCGAGGTCGAAGTAAGTGACGAATTCGGCCGGCGGCGCTACGTCCTCGTATATGATGGCGTCTTCGAACTCGGCGACCTTCCTGAGGCCCTGCGCCACGAGCAGTGGATTGAATTGCGCGGGCTCCACATAGTTCATGTGATTGCCCTGTGTGTACAAGCTCGGTATCACGAGGACATATCTCGTCCCGAGCCGTTTGAGGACGCCCGGTGTGGCGGGGTTCGTTATCGAGAGAACCACCTGGCGCAGTTTCTCCGACTTGGAATCCGGCGGGCCACCGTTGACCATGGGTTTTTCGTAGTGACGCTGCTCGAAGAAGTACCCGTAGGTCTGGAAATCGTCTCCGTAGAAGTAAGGATAGATCGCCACGACCGGACTCCCGGGCCTGGATTTGAGCCACTGCGAGTAGTCAGCCAACGTGGCCGTGTCGAGGGACCGGAACGGCGGGACGATCGCGAACTCCAGCAGTATCAGCAGCACGATTGCGGCGGTCATCAACCATTTCCATCTGGCAAGGCTCTTGTGGTCAAACAGCCGGGCCACTCCGTACGCGGCGAGAAGCGCAACGCAGAACATCACCCCGATCCCGAACCGCGCGTAGGCCCTGACCTGCGGGATCAGCATGTGCATCAGGTAGCTGGGGAAGTAGATCGTTACACCGAACAGTTTTGTCGAGGGAGGCATCGACAGGATGAAGCACGCTGCGGCCGTGATGGCGAGCGCGCAGGGAATGCGCCTGTCCGCGAAGATGCCGTCGTTACGCTCGCGGGTAGCTGTCGCCTCCACGGGTTCGTCGTCTTCTTGCGCAGGCGCGTCCGAGGCGTCGAGCCGTCGGCGCCTGCGCCACGTCGCCACCAGACCGTAGATACCGAGCCCCATCGGGACGTAACCGAGAAAGAGGCTGCTCTCCGAGATGAAGCCTCCATGGAGGTGCCTCAGGATAAAGCTGCTGGTCACGCCCCCGAGTATCCTGGCGTCGGCATGCGGGATCAGATAATCCCAGGGGCGCCCGGAGTAAAGGTACAGGCTGAACAGGCTCCTGGCCTCCCATTGCCTGCGCGCCAGGGCGATCGCCACCACGCCCGCGACGACCAGGACGACCGAGACGCCGATGGCCCACGTGCGCGAGCGGCTCATCTTTCTCGGCTTTCTCCAGGGCCTGCCCAGCAGCCACACAGATGTGACGAAGACCAGCGCCATCGAAGCTCCGATGAGTCCGTAGTGGAAATTGAAGAGAGCCATCACCATGAAGACGGCCGCGCAAGCGACGTACATCTTTGCGCTTCGGTCTTTCCACGCCCTGAGCAGGAAGTAGAAGAAGACGGGGATCCACGCCACGCTCAAGAGCCCCAGGTGCTCTTTGCCCTGCACCAGCATGTAAGGCGAGAACGCGAAAGTGAAGCCTGCAACGGTCGCCGCCGCTCTGCTACCAGTCAACCTGCGCGCCAGGTAGTACATCGCCACCGCAGCGAAGAAGAAGCACAGCAGAAGAAACACGTTGTACGCAATCGTCTCGGTAGTCGCTATAGATAAGGCCTGCGTGGTCACCGAAGTAAGGGGGTCCCTGAAGTAGATGCTCTGCCTGAGACCGAAAGGCACGCTGACGATACTGACCAGGTTGACCGGCAGGTGTCTCGCGAACGAGTACTTGTACCACCAGAGATCCCAGATGGCCGCCAGCGGATCACCGCGTACCGCATAAACCCTCGACACCAGCGTAGCGGCCGGCCAGGTCATGAACGCGACTACGGCCGCGTAGGCCGCGAACACAAGCACCTCAACCTTTCCGAAGATGCTCCATCGCGCGCGGAGTGGTCTTTCGGTCTTCAGTTCGGCTGAATCCGCTTCAAGGCGCATGGGATCTTGTCCCGGGTCGATCCGCTCGGCGCCGCTCAACTCATCTCTCCTGCTCCGCGAGGTTGTATCGCTCGAGGTGCCGTGATGTGAAGCCTCTTAAAAAGCCGGCCCCGTAAACGATGTTGGTCGCCACGATGCCGGGCAGTATGAGCATATTTGTTCGGACATCCAGCGTCTTGACACTGGAAAACAAGGCTATTAGAAGATACAAACCAAAGCCCGCCAAGTAGGTGTAGAACAGGTACCTGCTTAAGAAGCTCAAGCCGAGGCCGAGCACCAGAAGTATCAGCAGCATCGACGGTACGAAGTAAGGGATTCGCTGCGAAGTCTCGGGAAACTTCCTGACAAAACTGCCGCGGCTGCGAGCGAACCGGTAAGTCTGTCTCAGGTGGGGCAAATAGAGAGGCGCCCTGTGCTGGAACAGCAGGACGTTCGGCACATACACGATCTTCTTACCCAGCTCCTTGGTCAGTTTTAAACACAGCACCGTGTCTTCGCCCGGCACAAAAGCCTCAGGATACCCGCCTGCGCGCAGAAAATCCTCTCGCCTCACTATGAAGTTGAACGAAGGATAGTCATCTACCTCCCTCATGGCGTGGCGCGTGTACCTGTAGTTCGTCGCTCCCGAGACTATGAATGACGAGAAGACAAGTCCGGCCGCGACTTGTCTGCGCGACCCTTCGCCCGGGGGAACAGCCGGGCCGCAAACGGCGGCGACCGACTCGTCGGCAAGGTACGGGACGGCATTCCGCAACCAGTCGATGTCAGGAATCGCGTCCTGGTCGATGAACGCCAGCACCTCCGAGCGGCTGTTGCCGGCCGCGAGATTCTTCTTCGCCGCTGCGTTGCACGGATCACAGTGAAGGAACTTGAGCCTGTCGTTCTGCAGGCCTACCGGTTCAGGTTCGTCAGTGACCACCATGATCTCGTAGTTGTCGTAGTTGAGCTCGAGGCACCTGTCGACAAACCGGTTGAAGAGCTCGTCGAGGTTCGGCGCCGCCATGACGATAGAGATGCTCGGCTCGTCCGCAACGGTGGGGAGCATGTTCCCCCTGTAGTACCGGAGCAGGTGAAGCCTGTAGAAGATCGCCATAGTATCGGTGATGATGTTCCTTATCGCCTCCCAGCCGATCCTGCCGAATTTCCCCTGGAAGGTCAGATCCACGGGAGCCTCGGCTATCTCGTACCCGAGCCTGCTGACGACAACCAGCAGCTCGAGGTCCAGCGTGTACCTCTTGCACACGATCCTCGGAAAGGCGCGGGCAAGGACCTCACGGCGAAACAGCTTGATGCCCGTCTGGGTGTCTTTGACCGGCAAGCGGAAAAGCAGAAGTATCAGCAGGTAATAGACCGTGCTGAACAGCTTCCTGTACCACGGGTAGTCCAGGCTGGAATCCCTGTGACGCTTGCTGCCGATCACGACGTCGGCGCCGGTCCGTTCCATCACTTCCAACAGGCTCTCGACCTGCCTGGGATGGAGGTCGAGGTCAGCGTCGATGAAGCACACCAGGTCCAGGCGCGACGCCTGAAAACCCCTGTTGAGGGCGTTGCCCTTTCCCTGGTTCTCGGATAGCAGGACGACGCTCAAGTTGTCGAAATCTCCCGCTGCGCGCTCGATCTCGGCCGGCGTACCGTCGGTGCTGCCGTCATCGACTACAACGATCTCATATTCCATGCCGAGGTCGGCGACCGCCGCCCGTGTCTCCTGGATCATCTGGTAGATCAGGCGCTCTTCATTGTAGGCGGGAAGGACGACCGATATCCCCGAGGCTGATTGATTATGCTGATTTACCTTTGCGTCCGAACGTGTTGGGCCGCCCGTGTGGAACTCACCGACTTTCCATGATCTTTACATCACCCATCTCAAGAGTGGCACTCGTGGCCCCGAACAGATCGGTATACAGGCCGGACACCGGAAACGACGGTCCGAGCACGACAATATGAAGGTCGAGCCCCTCGGTCGGAACCGCAAGGTCGGGCATTTCCGCCTCGGCGGCCTGGCCCTGGTCAAGCACTCCATGCCACAGCGTCTCCCCTTGCGAATTCCTGACCTGCACCTCACGCCGGCTGAACGGGTTCTGCAGGGGCACTCGCACGGTTATCCTCCCCTCCCGCCCGCTGTAGTTGAGTATCTTCACCAGGTTGTCGACGCCGAGGAGCCTGACCGTCACCCCGCCTTCGTCGATGTAAGGCTGGGAGATGTCCCCGAGGTAAAGTGGTACGAAGTCCGCCGGCGCGGCATCGATCCGGTAGAGCCTGGCTTTCTCAAACGGCTCTTTCGAGCCGAAGAAACGTTCAACTTGAGTGAATCCCGCCGGCAGCCTGGAGGCGTCCGGCGGTTGCCCGCCCGTCCCCTCCACATCCCCCTCGAAGAACACCATGTTTGTGATGCCGAGCCTCTTGAGGACCCCGGGGGTATCGGGATTGTACGGATTGTACACGGTCCTTCGCATCGCCTCTCCGTCTGAGTTCGCGAGTCCACCGTTGAGCATGGGCTTATGGAAACCGGTTTGATAGAACAGAAGGCGACTCGTCTGGAAGTACCCCGACTGTCCCAGGGGATAGAAGACCAGCGACGAACCCTTCTTCAGCTTTGCGACGCTCTTGAAGACCGCGGGCGTGTTATCGAAGCTGAAGCTCTTGAAGGAAGGGACCAGCGTCATTTCCAGGGCGGCCAGTATGATGAGGACCGTGATCAAAGCGGCCTTCGGAGCGCGCCCGCGTATTTTCGAGATAAGCCACTTCAACCCGAAGCACGCTATTACGATGAGGCACAGGCTTACCACGATGGATAGCCTGTTATACCACCGGAACCAGGGCGTAAAGACCCTCAGAAGCTGCGAAGGAAGCGGGATCTTCACGGAGCCGATCGCGACGCTCGGCTTCAGGGAGAAGACGAAAGCGGTTGCGCCTGCCAGGGCGAACCCCCACAGCGTCCCGTTTGTCTCCATCGCTTTTTTGTCAGGTTCAGCCGGGTCTTCCTGAGCATCCCCCTCGGGGCGACCGGCCTTTCGCTGTCTCCACCACTTCCTGAGAAGTGCCACCGACCAGACGAGCGCGAGCAGGATCACAGTCCAGCCCAGGTAGATCGCGTTCCCGAAGTTCGGATATAGGTTGCCCACGAACTTCCTCGCCACGGATCCGAAGACAGGGTTCAAGGTGTTTGGAACGAGGTAGTTCAGCGGCCTCGCCGCGCCGCTTTCGACATATGGTGAGGTGCGGAGTTCCAGGGAGGTGGCAGTGGTAGGCCACTTGCCCGGCGGGTTGTAGTCCAGGGTGTAGACGTAAAAGAGCGGGCCTGCGACTATCAGCCCCAGGAAGACCACGGCGAGTGACAAGACAGCCGTCCGCCTGTTGATTGACCAACCTCCGGAGAGCAGATGGCCCCCCTGGCGGGCCGCTGCGACCCTTGTGTAGACGAAGCGCCCGACCAGGAACGCCACCGTGAAGATGCCCATGAACAGGCCATAGTGTATCGACGTGCCAACAACCAGAAGCGCGCTCAGCCCCAGAAACACGGCATTTCGGACGCTGGGCCGCTTCATAAACTTGAGGAGCACGAGAATATAGAGAGGCATCCACTGGGTTGCGCTCAAGGCTCCTCCGATGAGCATCGAGTTGTACGCGTGAAAGACCCCGATCATATAGACGAAGCCGCCGAAGAACGCCACCCTCCTGTCGCGGGTCAGGTAGCGGACCAGGTAGTACATGGTCACACCGGACAGCAGGAAGCTCAGGAAGATGTCGATGTTCCATGCGACAACCGCACTGGTGAACAGCATCAGGAAGCGCATCTCGAGGTAGCCCAGAAACTCAAGCGGGAATCCTGTGCTGGTCCCGAATGGGAATCCGGCCAGGGGAGTGAAAGAAGCTTTGCCGCCGAAAGACGCCGCGCTCTTGGCCCACCAGTTCAACCAGACCGACCCCAGGTTGTCACCGGGGTATCCATAGATCGAGGAGTTGAACCGCGTGATCAGGGGCCAGGTCATGAATATCACCACGCCGAGATAGAAGATGAACACAACTATCTCAGGAGGCAATGCACCCAGCCGGTACAGCGCTCGATGGGCGGAATAGATTATTCTTTTGTCAGTCTTAGCATGCTCAGAGTCAGCCGAGGCAGGCAATGAGTCATCGCCCATGCAGTTCACCCTTCGAAGAGCACCTTGCGTCTGGTTGATTATACCCGCACATTTCATATGAAACATTGAGGATTATCCATTAGAAAGCTATTTCTTGAACATTTGATTCTTCGGGGAGCGAGAATCTAATGGGTACACCGACAAGCGCGGGTATCCTGCTTCGACTTGACCGCCGCCTGAGGCTGGAATTCCGGAGAGCCAAGATAATAGCTAACGCTGGTCTTGTGGCCGTGAGAATTCTCGACGAGTGGTGCTCACTGGGATGCAGGCGGATTTGACGTCAAACAACAGAACCGGCAAGACTGTGCGCCACCTGATTCCCGGCCTGTTGCGGCAATCTTTCTCCGCGAGGTTGGCAGGCTACGAAGATACTAACGACCACGAGTACTTTTCCCGCGACCCGGCCATCAGGGGCGTTAAGGAGGACGGCTGCAAGCATGCCATAGAGTCCATTCAACCGTGCCTGAAAGGCCGAAATCGTGCTAGGATATCGGCGTTGGGCGGCATCTACGGACCATCCGATGAAGGGTTGATGCACGATAAAAGTAGTTCTGATTAATCCCTATCTGGTATCGCAATCTGATACCTACGGATACCCTATCGAACCATTAGGTCTGCTCTATCTGGCTACATATGCAAATAGAGAGATCAAGAATAGTTCTTTAGATATCGATGTAGAAATCTTGGACGCTCAGATGTCGGACGAACAAAAATGCATCAAGACCTCCAGCGGGTACAGGTCCGGTTTAAGCGACCAGGCGATAACTCTGTACCTGCTTGCCCAGACACCTGATGTTGTTGGTATTTCGAACAACTTTACCGCTCATGCGCATGATGTCCTCGAGTTGACTGCACTGGTAAAAGGAGTCTTGCCATCTTGTGTAGTGGTCGTGGGAGGGGCGCATGCCACATTCGCACATGAGACCTTAATCAGTAACAACCATTGTATTGACGTTGTTGTTAGAGGAGAAGGAGAAGTCACTTTTTGGAAGCTGCTACGGGCCGTGTATTCAGATGAATCATTTGATAACCTCAAAGGAATAACATTCCGAAAAGCAGGAAATCTGGTTGTGCAGGAACCGGAACCATTGATTGAGGATCTTGATTCTTTGCCGATGCCCGATAGATCTTTGGTTGACTACGGGAAGTATTTGGAGATCTCAGACAAATCGTATTTCGTGCCATATAAGAAGCCAGTTGGAACAATCGTTTCCTCCAGAGGATGCATGTTCAATTGTGTTTTTTGTAGCACGCAGAAAGTCTGGGGAAATAAATGGCGAACAATCAGTGCGGAGAATGTAGTACGTGAAATAGAACACCTGTACTACAAATATGGAGTTCGAGAAATCAGTTTTGAGGATGATCAGTTCATGGGTAGTAAGCAGCGAGTGATTGACATATGCGATCTCATCATTGAGAAGAAACTTGCGATCGGGCTGATTGCTCCTGCGGGGATCTCTCCTGCCCTGATTACTGAAGAAGTGCTTGACAGAATGGCCAAAGCCGGGTTTCACCGAATATGTTACTCGGTAGATGTGGGAACCGAAAAATCAAGGGAGTACGTAGGCAAACCAGTCAAACTGGATAGGGTTAGAGAGCTTGTGAGAATGACAAACAGAAAGGGTCTCTGGACATATGCAACGTTCGTAATTGGTTTTCCTGACGAGACTGAAGACGATATCCTTGACACCATAAAGTTTGCATATGACATTAAAACAGATTTTGTCAGGTTCTACATCGCTCAACCACACCTGGGCTCGAGACTATATGAGATCTATTTAGAACAAGGAATTATTGAAGATGCACATAGAGTCGAGAGCGATCATGGGATGTACCAGGCACTCTACCCAACAAAATATGTAAGTGCAGATCGCTTGGAGGAATTGCGCGATTTTGCCGAAAGTGGCTATCTAAAAAAGCATCTACTGCATTTACTTGAGCCAAGCTATCTGATCCATGAGTTTCTTCCAAAGATATCCTCGGCAAGGAAGTTTCAGTACTTTCTTAGAATGGTGCTCAGCCGCAGGAATCTTGCCTGATCCTATTTGTTCGCAACCACACCCCGCATGCCACGCCCACGCAACCGGACTCCCGGGCAAGCTTGTTTTCTCAAATTAGACCGAGGGCGTTTCCGCCCTCATAGGACATCAATAAAAGTCTGCTCATCCACACTGTTGGTACTTCAGCAAACAGACAAGTTGGCTATTGACTGCCACCCCGCTGTTCAGAATGCATATGTCAAGGTCTGCTCGAATTGCTGATTGCCGTGGAGGCCAAGACGACTCGTGCTTTCACAAGCCAACTCCTTCACCCGAGACAACCAGCACTGCAGACATACCACCGTCACCGAAAGGTGCGGCCGTTCACCCCCGGGAGCAACGGTAATACAAATGGGGAAGCCGGCCTTGAAGGCCGGCTTCCGACTCATTGAACCCATGAGATCTCTAAATCGTATGGCCTGTTACTCCTGTAGGACACGTGATGTACGGTGGAGCACTTGAAGTCCCGCCGAACATCGTATATGCGCTGTTATTGTAAGGACAGACCGGTGTCCTCTTCAGACCGGTGTCCTCTTCACCAACACGGGGACCAGGATCGCACCGACATCGCCATTTGGGCAATAAGCGTCGTACAGCGCGTCCTAGGTGTTTATCGCACCGTCAATGGTTCTCATGTTGGCTTGACAAGTCCTCCTCTGCGCACTCGACCGTGACCCAAGCATTACCGGAACCGCTATGGCCACAAGTATTGCGATAATCAAAATGACTATCATGAGTTCGATGAGGGTGAAACCCTCTTGCCAGCGTGGGTGCCGCATAACTACCACCCCCCGCGGCTTATGCATGAAGGCCGACCCACCATATAAGCAGGGCCGGCCTTCAAAATTCGAACCCACTGGTTCTAGATCGTGTGTCCGGTTACGTTGGTCGGGCACGTTACGTTCGGCGGGATGCTCGCGGAGCCGCCCGACAGTTTGTACACGTCTTGCGTGGTCGGGCACGACGGGGTCTTCTTGATCAAGGTCGGAACCATGACCGTGCTCACATCGATGTTCGGCGGATAAGCATCATACTGCCCGTTGTACGTGTTGATCGCGCCATCGATCGTCCTGAGGTTGGCCTGGCAGGTCCTCCGCTGAGCGCTCGACCTCGCCGAAAGGAATACCGGTACGGCGATGGCCACCAGGATTGCAATGATCAGGATAACGATCATGAGCTCGATCAGCGTGAAACCTTCCTGCCTGTGAAAAAACTTGCTCATTCTGTTCACCCCCTTCCCTGTTTTCCGTAGTATCGGTTGTTTGGTCAGAAAACATTAACCATTTGGTGGATGAATTTATAAGCCAATCGGGCTACTTGATCATCGTGATGACTCGGAATATCGGCAGGTAGAGCGAGATAACGATAATACCGACCGAAACACCGAGGAACATCATGAGCATAGGCTCGAGAGTCGATGTAAGGCTGTCCACGCCGGCGTTCACCTCGGAATCGTAGAACTCGCTCACTTTCGCGAGCATGACGTCGAGAGGGCCATGCCCATAAAGTGTTGTACTTTCCCACAACCGATGCCGCCGCTTTGACCTGAACGGCCATCGCTCTCCAAGATTGAGGTTGATTACCAACAATGGCCTCGATCGAAAG
>Ga0209748_1001886_pt1 | contig 10289 bp, 11 predicted proteins | sample BarGraIncu00421A_FD_185490 | JGI IMG/M metagenome (GOLD analysis project Ga0209748, IMG submission 185490) | Arctic peat soil microbial communities from Barrow, Alaska - Barrow Graham LP Incubations 004-21A (SPAdes) (version 2) | ecosystem: Environmental > Terrestrial > Soil > Wetlands > Peat... | reverse complement strand
TGAAGCAAAAAATAGCGAATTAAAAAATGTACATGGATACGGAAGAGCCAGTTCGTACGGAATTGCCAGCATGCAAATGCAGGGTGCAATGGCCATTTTTACTGTAAACCTGAAAAGAATCCTCAAGTTAATGAACTAATAGTGGCGCCGAACCCAAATACCCCAAAAATACCCCATATAAAGTACCCAAAAGCACATTTAATCTAAAAAATTGCATGTCGCACTGTAAGAAAAAAACCTGACATATGAAGGATAGGTCTTCACCTGCCAGCTAATTTTCAGTGGACTATTTTAATGAGGGATACTTTTTCAGTGCCCTCTTTATTTGGAGGGCATTTTTTAAATAAATCAAATAACCAAATGCTCTTGCATTCCGTCAATAAGCACAGCATGGGTTGACGATTCCAATAAGGTGGATTAAGAAATTGCCCCGGCGTCGACTGTTACAACATATTTTTGGCCACGTAAAAAGCCTCCAGCAGGCGCTTGTTTGGAAACACGATTTTTCCACGTTCCGCCATTTAAAAATTCTATGTCACAAGGACCAGCATAGCCAGGATATATAACCATGTAAATCTTAGTATCTGTAGCTCTAGCAGTAAGTGTTGCGGCGGCAGAAGCGAGATTAACTATAACCGCAGAAGCTTTTGACCCCGGATCAGCCAGCGTATAGGCGATACCTGGCGCAGGTGTTGTCTGTTTTATATCTATTACTGCACCAGCCAAGGCAAGATCTGTACCTGTAAGTCTTATTCCACCAATGGTTCCGGAACCCTTTATATTGAACTCCAGGATCGTAAAGAGGTGGTTGTATACCAAATGAACATAAGTATGTGATGTTTGATTGGTGTTAGCAGGAGATATTACTGCTATTGGTGTAGCTACCAAAAAGTCCAATGCTCCAATGTGGGTGAAGTCATTTACTACCAACTGCGACTGTGTAGATAAAACTCCAACAGGTATAGTTGCGGCTGCAGGTTCCGGCACCGGCACATTAGCATTATAAGGGGAGTAGGCGTAAAAGTTGTGAATTGTAGTTGCAACTCCCCAAAACATAGGAATAGTGGCTGTAAAAGTAGAGCTAGCCGCGGTATTATCTGCTATATACTCATCATTGACTATTCCGAGCGTGCCGCCGGCGCTGGTTGCTGTACGTGCCTCCGTAGAGTAGATACCTGTCTTATCAGTTGTGGCAGTCCACCAGGTTTCATTACCATGAAGGGTAGTCTTAAGTGTTGACCCGGCATCTGCAACAAAGTCTGAATTAGCGATAAGGGCGGACTTAACTGTTAACCCGGCCTGCTCGCTTGTAAAAAATATTTGGCCTGCAGAAGGAGACTGTTCGGCAGGTTCATCTTTACTGCATGAAGTGACTGCTACCAAGAAAAGCGCTGAAATTGTCCAGGCAATTCTGCTTTTATTTAACATTTTCATAATTTCTTTTGTTTTTTTAAATTAATTACCACTCAGTTGGAGTCCAGTCGGTTATTGAATCTGCGAACCCTTTTTCAACAGTAACTTCAATAAGTTCTATTGCAGGTGGCTCATAAGAATATACAGTTAACTGTATATCTTCTTTTGTGATCGGCGTGAATGTTTTCATGAGTATTATTTTAAAATATGTAAAATATGTTATATCACAAAGGTGAGTATTGCAAATCTTAGTATTGTTATATAATTCTGTGAAAATGTTATATCATTCACACAATAAATTTTACTCGTTTTTGAGCAAAAATCATTATCTTAGTACAACTAAATGTCTATAAAATGGTTGCATAGCCAGACTACTAATTAGGCATAGCTGAATGATTGTAATTTTATTTTACGGGAGGTGATTTTACGGAGCTGTTAAACTGGCAATTTTGACAAACGCAATCAAATACAACCGGATAAATAACACTATTTAATATTCACACTTCTTATTAAATACCCTCGTACTTTATAAACTAATAATACTAATTGTCTGTAGACCTTGGTGAGATATGTATGTTCAGGAACATCTGCCACAGCGATTACATCGGCAAAAGTAATAGTTTCGGTTTTGGTCATGGCATCACCTTTGGCGGTGATGATTGCTTCGCTGTTTTGTTGGTTGCCAGGAAGTGAAATGTGAATGATGCGGTGGAGCACAAATCGCTCTTTGTAGCGGAAGAGGATGATGACTCCTTGTTTAAGTTCGGCAGGGATAAAAGGGCGCAGCTTCACCACATCCACTCCGTCCATCAGTAAGGGACTCATGCTGTTGCCACGCACGGTCAGTTGAACTGGTGTTCCGGCTTTAATGCTCTCTTCTATTATCATCAGAGCATCTATATTTGGAATTTTTTTTGGTGTCCTATTCATCTCACTTAAAAACTGAGATTTTCACAAGTTCTGCTGCCGTGCTTTCAGGCAGGCATTGAAGCCGGTAAATCGGCGTGGTCATTATTATATTTGAAATTATTCCGCAGATTTGCTCCTCAAAGTAGTCATCCTTCAGAAAGGCCGGGGGGAATGACGGATAAAGGGCGCCAAATGCCTCAAGTTTGCTGAGTTTTGTAATTTTATTGGCCGGGTGTTGCTGAAGCCTGACAAATGCTGCAACCGGGTAACGCTCGTTGAGGTGGCACCGTCCTTTCCCGCTCCATGGCGATCCATAAACGAATGGCACAAGCTGGTTTGTTTCATCATATTCTATCCTGACAACCGGACTGTCATCGTTGAGCAACCGGCTTCCGGGAATATGTTCCAGCCATAATTTTGTATGGGTGCTCTTGCCCGTGCCCGATTCACCGAGAAAAAGGATGGCGCGATTGTTATAGATAATAACCGATGAGTGCAAGGCAACTGTTTGCTTTGGTATGGCCACAAAGCCGAAAGCTATCCATAGTGCGAATTTCAGATTGTCGGGGTTTAATGTACTGGCAGGGCCACACGTGCAGTTAACCAATGACGAGCCCGGTTCCATTTCCAGAACAAGCGGCAAACGCCCTACCCCGTCCTGTATAATGGTGAAGTTGTATTTGTTTCCATATTTTCGCATAGTGCACTTTCCCTCTTCGATGCCGAAAGTGTGTACCATCTCACTTTCCGTTTCAGGGAACGGAAAGTAAGACTGGTTTTGCGATTCGTTAATCACAAACTGCATGATGGGCAGGCTTAAAGCAGGTAATTGATCGCCGGTCTTCGGTTGAATCACGAAAGGGCCGAACCCGTAAAGCATCTTTTCTAATCTTTCGGGGAAGTCTGATAGCAGTTCTATCGTATATCCTGAAATGTAATAAGTAAGTTTTTTTTCCATCAGGCAATTCCTTCTTTAAGTTTTTCGAAATCGATGATCCTGTCGCATTTTGAAAGCAAGCTTTCCCGATGAGAGACGATAATGATTGTCCGGTTTTTGGAGAGAAGTTGACCAAGTGTTTCGGTAATCTCCTCTTCGGTTTTTACATCGAGCGACGATGTGGGCTCATCCATTAATAACACCTCAGCTTCTTTAAAGTGGGCACGTGCAATTCCTATCCGCTGCCGCTCACCTCCAGAAAGGCGCGACCCTGACTCGCCAATCATGGTCGAAATCCCATCAGGCAACTTCCCTGTCAGCTCACGGAGTGCTGAAATATCAATAGAACGATCGAGTAATTTCGAGTCGGTCATTCCGGCGGGCGAGATATTCTCCCCAAGGGTGCTGTCCATAATAAAAACATCCTGAGACACATACCCAATCAGTTTATGCCACCCGCTTCTGTTTTCGGGGGTGAGCTCACGGCCATCAATCAACACTCTACCCTCCTGTGGCTCGTACAATCCCATTAATAAGTAAAGAAGCGTACTTTTTCCCGACCCGGATACTCCTCTGATGCCCACCTTTTCACCCTGATGAATTGTCAATGAAAGATTTTTGAAGATGGGACGGTCTGGCCCAAAGCTAAAGCTGATATTTTTGAGTTCGATGGTATGCTGAAAGGTGAAACCGACATCCGGGAGAGTGTGTGTAACCACAGTTGCCTCGTTGATAATGTCGGTTGTATACTGATTGTTACGGAGTGTCGAATGTTGGGCGATTATTGAGCGTACGGCCGGAAGGAGACGCAGGGTGGCCACAACAAATATGCCCATGAAAGTGCGGAAACCCGATACTTCTCTGGCAAAAAAGTAATAGGCAACAACGACTCCGGTGATCATTAATATCACACTGATCTCGATATATTTCGAAGCCAGGCTCTTTAGTCTTTCAACCTTCATCTTGCTTGCCGATACTGCATCGATCCCTTCACTGAATGCATTGCTAAGGAGCGGAAAATAGTTGTTTACCACCACATCGGCATATCCACGGAAAGTTTCCGTGGTAACACGCCATTGGTTCTTCTTGGCTTCGTTGTCGGCTTTGCCTGCTTTTTGCAACTCGTCTCCGATTTTTAAATGGTAGAACAGGATCACCGGGGCGAATAAGACCAGTTCGATTGCTGCAATGTAGAAATTAACAAAACCGAGGGATATAATAATAAGGGCCGAAAGCAATAGATCGCCTGCCATAATCAATGCAGGGTTAAGGACTCCGAAAACATACTGGAAACAGACCGCATTGACATTATGGGACAGGACAGTGGGGCTGTTTTGTTTGATAAAGGAGAGACCGCGGGAGTAATAACCGAAAAAGAGGTTCCGGGTATAATGAGCGTATAGTTTAAGCAATACAGCATTTCTGTAGTTGTTGAATTTATGCAGAAGAATGTTCTTTAAAATGATGAAAAGAAGTACAACTGCAATGACAACAAGCAAAAACGAACCGTAATTTTCGATCCCGATTGTGTCGTAAAGGGGTTTGAGGTATTTATTGCTGGTAATGCCCTTGTCTTCGAGTAGCAAGAGCAGCAATGGGACTAAAACCGCAAGTCCTGCAAGTTCAAGCAGAGCCCCTAAAGCAGCCGAGAGCAGCAAAAGTGTCTTTTCGGTATAACTAAGCGAGACGGATTTCAGAGATATTAACGGCATAATTAATGCAAAGATTTAAACGACCGCACAAGTCTATAATAAAATTCCCACTTTCCTATTAAATCATATTTCCATTTCGAATTAACCAGTTGTATGGCGTGAATCACTTTTCTTTTGGGGACCCACAAATTTATGTGTTCTTCTCTGTTGATTTTCCTGTATTTATTATTCAAGGTATCGTATAAAACTCTTTCTGTTATGGTTGCACACTTATCATTAACCGGCAGGGGGATGGGCGGCATCCCTAAATATAAATGTGCAAGTTGTATGAATGAACTAAAGAGTTTGAACTGGTGCTCTTCTGTGATGATTTTCCGGAAAGACTCAAAGTCGATTCGTCCGGCATTGTTCGAGAAAAAGAGGGCAATGTCGCAGAAATGTCTTAATACCAACCCCGAGGTCAAAAAATGGATAATGTTATGGCGTGTAAGGAATAGTGATGTAAAGTCAGGCGTGGGAATCCGAACTGTAATATCATCAATCATAATTGTTTCGTATCCTTGCTCTTTAAGAATCCTGTTAAGATGCACCTCCAGGTTTTTGTCGGTTTGCGTATTGTTGACAGCCAAAAAACTGAAGTGGTTTTCCACAGGGATACCTTTAAAAAAGAAGTGGGAATGTTTAGAATCCTCTTTGTCAACTTCAATTCCTAAGGCCTCAATTACCTGGTTCCCTTTTTCATATTCTCCGAACAGGTAAATATCCAGATCACCACACTCCCTGTGGGCCGGAAGCGGATAGTTTTCTGCAATGCCCAAACCTTTTAGCAGCAAAACCTCTATCTGATGTTTCCTGAAGGTGGCAATCAACTCCTTGAGCGCTTCCCTTTGTCGTCTGTTTCGGTTCTCAAGCCGCTGAACACTCAGCCCCCAACGGATAATCAACTCCTTCGAAAGGCCGGGCAATACTTCACCTTTGGGAAGCGCATCAAAAGCGATCGCAAGGACTCCCATACTGGCTGCATTTTCGATTAACCTCTGCCATTCCTGGGTTGTTAAGTCGAAGTCGATCGGCTCTTCATCGCGATTTTGCCAAAGGGAATGCCTGAGAAGGGAGAAAAGGGTACTGTATTCTTTTGAAAGAACCATGACGAAGCATTTATTAGATAGAAAAAAACAATGTATGATAAGCGGAATGGTTTAGGTTTCAATCAGCCCCACCTTAACCATCGAGTCTATCCACTTTCCTGCATCTGTCTCGGACTGCTCCTTTCTTATTGTATACCTTTCCTCCAGTAGTTGAGCGGCACTCTCAAGAGAAAAATCTTTTCCCTGAAGCGAATTCCAAAGCCATTCAGCGCTGTTGTTAAGCAGTATAACTTTCGTCAGATCAACACCATCTTTGCCTTGCATAACCACCATCTTTTCGCCGGCAATCTCTCTGACTTTATAATTTGGTTTTAATTTCATGCGTTTATAATTTGTTTTTTAATGGTCGCATGGAATAGCCATATAATCATTATGGTTTGCAAGAAGTTTACTCTCATGGCTATTTCATCGGTTAATAATTTTTTTTAGTGGCCAGATGGAATTTGTCCCGATAAATCGGGGCTCATTTCATATTTGACAAATATTCAGTTGTCAAAAGTACTTAAGTTATCATCAAAAAACGGAAAAATTAATTTGTAACAAAACCATTTGGTTTTAATAGGAGTATATAATTTGTTCCTTTTATAGTTTTTTTGCATTAAACGCAAAAAAGACCTCTTGATAATCAAGGAGTCTCGTTATGGTGAGATCGTAAAAACAATTGAAACAAAGATCTGAAAAGTGATTTGTGGAAATACAGGGATACCCGAGATCGACACTAATTTGCATTCATTAAATAGAAGTGTCTCCCATGGACTCTCCGAATAAACAAAACCGTTTCTAAATAAATCGAAGCGAAATAGCAGTTTTGATTTATGATCAAACCAGCGAATTTTGAAGCAAAAAACAGAAAATTAAGTATTGTTTCCGAAGCAATTAAGCTTTTTGAACATTCTTCAAATTTTTGTAGTAGCTTTTCTTTCTTTGGATATTTTTTAGTTGATAAAAACAAAACCCCTGCAAATGTATAATTTACAGGGGTTTACTTGTTCTTGTCTGCTCCTCAGGTAGGACTTGAACCTACGAGGTATGACGCTCTAGGTCAGTTACATGCAAAATAATTTACTGGTATAGTCTCGAATTTTACACCTATATACAACACCACACACAAAGAACTTCCATGGGTAAATATACGAATAATTACAATTCATTTTCATCTGCATCATTCAAAATATAGCTAAAAGTTCCCTATTGGGGTCATGGCAGAGAAGATAAAAGAATTGTATATCAGAAAAAACCACAAACAAGGGTTTCATGCATTGTTGACAGGAAAGATTATATTTGAAGTGCAATTCTTAGTCGGAAGTTTTTCGGGAAACTCACGCCCTGTGTGTATTTAAGAGACGTTGTATGTCACTTTTAAAAACATACAAAAAATATGAATAATTAAAGTTTTAAGCTATAAACCAATGGAATGGCGATACAATTCAACCGCATATTTTTCAGGATTTATTTTGACCAATGCTATACCACTTTTTGTACATGGCATTTCATTTGATAAATTCCCAACACCTTTTGCCATACCAATGAGCAAAGGACTTTCTTCTCCAAAATTAAATGTGCTTTGGGCTTTGTTAAATATCATAATCGGGTATTTGCTTTTTACGATTACGCCGGTTGATAAAGCGCATGCTTTACTTTTAATTGATTTCTTTGCAGGTGTGGCATTTGTCAGCATTTATCTTGGCAAAAGATTTCAAAACAAACACATAGAATAAAATCAATGAATAATAATACATTCAGTTCTTTCAAAAATCGAAACTACCGATTGTTTTTTATGGGACAATCTGTTTCGTTAATGGGAACCTGGATGCAAAAAACTGCTGTAAGTTGGGTTGTTTATACTTTGACACAATCTAAATTTATGCTGGGGGTTTCAGTATTTGCCTCACTTTTCCCAACTGCATTGGTTTCGTTGTATGGTGGCATTGTAGCCGACAGATACAGTCGCTATAAAATTTTATTGTCAACGCAGATAATTTCCTTATTACAAGCTGTTTTATTAACCCTGGCAATCGTTTTTTTTAAAGAATTTGCAGTTTGGGCAATCATTATTTTAAGTGCAGTTCTTGGTATAATTAATGGCTTTGATGTACCTGCACGACAATCATTGATAAAGGACTTAGTTCAGAATAAAGCTGACCTGCCCAATGCGTTGGCATTAAATTCATCAATGGTTAATTTAGCAAAACTCATAGGTCCTGCAATAGCGGGTATAGTATTGGATAAATTCAGCGATGTAGCTTGTTTTGGTTTAAATGCAGTAAGTTTTATTCCTGTTATTACTTCATTGCTTTTAATGAAATTACCAAAACCGGAGTTACACCCAAAAGCAGATAAGAGCCTTAAAAAGGAGTTTTCAGAAGCATTTTTCTATATAAAAAATACGCCTGAAGTAAGTTCAATAATCGTTTTTGTTGCCGTTATGAGCTTATTGGTTTTACCTTTTACCACATTAACTCCTGTATTTGCAAAGGATATTTTTAAAGGTTCAGCATATACACTTGGAATAATCGACGGTGCTATAGGTATGGGAGCTCTTATAGGTGCTTTGTTTTTAGCGTCATTAAAACAATGTACTGATTTAAGCAAGGTGTTAGCTGTAAATTCTTATGTATTTGCTTTAGGCCTCTTACTGTTTTCACAAACATCGATATTTGCATTGGCTCTGTTGTTTATTACAGTTGGAGCATTTGGCATGATGTCCGTTAGAACCATCAGTAATACGGTTATACAAATCAATGTTCCAAACCATTTCCGAGGCAGGGTTATCAGCATTTATTTAATGGTATTAACAGCAATGATGCCGATTGGCAGCTTACTAATAGGCACTGTTTCTCATTATATCGGAGCACAGACAACAGTCTTAATAGAGGGATTTTTTGCATTGATAATAGCTGTTATCTATAGCCGGTATCTAAAAAATGCAAAACTAAAAAAAGACGAAGAATCGCTTTTAATAAATCAACAGGAAGAATAATTAATACAAACCTAAATGCAAAAAAATATGATTACCGAAACAGATAAAAACACTGCATTGGTATTCATTGATTTTCAGAAAGGTTTGTCAAAAAGGAATTTAAAAACTCCAATTGTTGAAATTTTAAAATATGTTGCAAAATTTGTTTCGTTATTTAGAAAGTCGAACTAACCCGGGCTGGTGCGGATTTAGCTTATGTGGATTCTCAATTCAATTAGAATTCGTACCTTTCAGAAAAGGGGTTTGAAATCGCTGTTTAAATCTATCCAACTAAATCTTCGATCATGGGAATCCAAAACCAAATATTACCAGGTATTGACATTAAAAACAGAATTGAAAATGACTCCAGGAATTGAAAATATAAGCGAAAAGAAATTAATCGGTACACGGCTGACAATGAGTCTAACCAACAACAAGACAGGTGAACTTTGGAAAAGTTTTATGCCAAGACGTAGAGACATAACAAACAACCTCACAAACGATTTGATTTCAATGCAAATTTATAAACCGACACACTTTGCTGTTTTTAAACCGATCAACGAATTTGAAAAATGGGCAACCGTTGAAGTAACTAATTTTGACAATGTGCCGATTGGTATGGAAACATTCACCCTGACAGGTGGACTTTATGCGGTTTTCGATTACAAAGGTTCAAGCAATGACAACTGTATTTTTCAGTACATCTTTGGGACCTGGTTGCCAGGATCGGACTATGATTTGGACAATAGACCACACTTTGAAGTTTTAGGCGACAAATACAAAAACAACGACCCTACATCAGAAGAAGAAATTTGGATACCGATAAAATTAAGACAATAATACCAGCCACAAAAAGCAAGCTACCCGCAGCTGGGGTTTCGTGCTTTGTTGACAGGAAAGTGTATATTTGAAGTTCAGCACTTCGTGGGATGTTCAATGGTTAAAATCCCTGCCTTCGTGTAACTGCGGGACGTGTGTGTCTTGAATCAACCCTTTAAAACGGGAAGAATGCTGTACAGAAGATGGAAGCCCTTTAATGGTGATAAAACGAAAGCCTAAGCCGAGCGAACTGAGCCGAGGAATCATTAACATCAACAAAGGAACTGGCCTTCCGCAGACGACTTTCAGGAGTAGTTTGCAAACTACCTTATGCTGCGTTGGGCGGAAACTCCCTCGGTGGTGAACGATAAGGAAAAACAGGGACTTGATCCTTGTAGGTGTGTATTGTCGAGCTGAATAAATTAAACCAACTATGAAGTCTCGTAAAAAGC
>Ga0209748_1001885_pt1 | contig 10291 bp, 10 predicted proteins | sample BarGraIncu00421A_FD_185490 | JGI IMG/M metagenome (GOLD analysis project Ga0209748, IMG submission 185490) | Arctic peat soil microbial communities from Barrow, Alaska - Barrow Graham LP Incubations 004-21A (SPAdes) (version 2) | ecosystem: Environmental > Terrestrial > Soil > Wetlands > Peat... | reverse complement strand
GTGCCCGTTATCAAAAAACACGCTGTAGCTGTCAATTTGCGGGTCCATACCCTTGCGAAAGATTGTGGCGATTCGGTCCTGGTCCAGGGCAGCGCTTAATTGAGCCCCCAAACTTCCTTGCACGCAATGATCTGGCCAAAGCACTTGCGGTAATCCAGCCAATTCTGCCATTTCGTACACCTTTTTACCGGGATGCTGGGAAGCAAAGCTGGCGTGGTCCGCGGAGTGCCAATCCTGGGTGGCCACAATCAGATCATACTGTTTTTGCAGTTTGTTGATGGTCGGGATGATTTCGTCACCCTCAGCAACTGCCAGGGAACCACCAGGAAGAAAATCGTTTTGCATGTCTACGATGAGCAGGGCTGTTTTCATGCCCAAATTATACCGGAAGCAAATCCGACTGACTTTTTAAGTGAGTAGAACTTCAAAACAAGGTACAGCATTAGGTAGTATTGAAAGCCAGGACCAGCCGAAAAGCGGTAAAAAGGCACCTTGAAAATTAACGGTATACTTTTTTTGGCAATGTAAGTTAAAAGTTTCAGTACTACCCAGACACTAACAATAATCCGACGCGAGTCTTGGCTCTCGTAAAGGAGGTGGCATGAAAACAGTCGTTGCCGGAGCATTGGGGGAATGCGTTCACGTAGCAGGAGTAAGCAGATTTTTACAATTAGCTGAACTATCGGGATGGCGGACCATCTTTCTGGGCCCTGCTGTCTCTCCCGAACGCTTGATCCAGGTAGCCAAAGATGAAAAAGCAGACCTGGTCGGGGTCTCCTATCGACTGACCCCTGAAAATGGGGAACGTTTGTTGGCAGAGTTCGCTGAGCAAGCAGATGAATTGCACCAGAATGGTGTACGGTTCGTATTCGGCGGCACACCGCCGGTAGCGGAAAAAGCGCGCCAGCTCAAAGGTTTTTTTGATGGCGTTTATGATGGCAGCGAAGAACCTGAAGTTCTGATGGCTTACCTTCGCGGTGGACCTGCCCCGCTGGAGGAGACAAAAATCTACCCGCAAACCTTAATCGAGCGCATCCAGCAAAAAGCGCCTTTCCCTGTATTACGGCATCATTTCGGTTTACCGACCATGGAAAAGACCGTTCAGGGTATTCAAAAAATTGCTGAAGCCAAAGCTCTTGATGTCATTTCCCTGGGAATTGACCAGGATGCACAGGAGAATTTTTACCGTCCTGAGCGCCAAAACCCGCGCACAACTGGTGCTGGCGGCGTGCCAGTGCGCAGCGCGGAGGACTACAAAGCCCTGTTTGCCGCCTCCAGACGTGGTAACTTCCCCCTCTTGCGCACGTATTCGGGCACGGATGACTTCATCCACTTGGCTGAGATATACGTTGAAACCATCAACATCGCCTGGTGCGCCATACCGCTTTTCTGGTTCAACCTGATGGATGGCCGAGGCCCGCTAACAGTGCAGGAATCGATCGTGGAACATCAGAAAGTGATGCGCTGGTATGGACAGAGGAATATTCCGGTTGAGTTGAACGAACCCCATCACTGGGGCATGCGGGATGCCTCGGATGTTGTTTTTGTGACCTCGGCTTTTCTTTCTGCCTGGAACGCGAAAGCCATGGGCGTGAAAGACTACATTGCCCAAATGATGTTCAATAGTCCGGCTGCTTTAGGCGGTAACATGGATCTGGCCAGGATGTTAGCTGTCCTTGAACTGGTAAAACCCCTGGAGGACGAAAACTTCCGTGTACTCAGACAAACGAGAACTGGTTTGCTCTCGTACCCTTTGGAATCTAATGCTGCCCGCGCGCATTTGGCTTCAAGTATCTACCTACAAATGACCTTGAAACCGCAGATCATCCACATCGTTGGACACACGGAAGCCGACCACGTTGCAACTGGTGAGGATGTTATAGAGGCGTCACTGATGGCAAAAAGGGCGATCAAAAACGCTTTGAACGATAATCTGGATATCAGTAGAGATCCGGCTATCCAAAATCGGGTAAAGGACTTGATTGCCGATGTGCAGCTGAGCTTGCAGGCTATCCGCAATTTAGCTGGCAAAGGCATTCAGGATGCGCTGACCGATCCAGCCACTTTGGCCAGAGCCGTTGAAGTGGGCATCTTGGATGCTCCGCAGTTGAAGAACAATCCTTTCGCACCGGGGCTCAGCCGTACGGCCATTCTAAACGGCTCGTCCATCGAAATCGATGAGAGCGGCAACCCAGTCCGGGAAAGCATGCGGCTGGCCAAATATTTGGAGAGGTGAGCATGAGCGAAGACATCAAAATTACAGTAATTGGGGCCGGCAATGGGGGGAAAGCCATGGCGGCGCACATGGCGCTGCTTGGTAAACAAGTGACCCTCTGCAACCGCACTTATTCGCACGTGGCGGTTATCGCGGAACGCGGCGGTATTGACCTTGATTACTCGGGCGGTATTTCGGGTTTTGGCAAACTTGCCAAAGTGACGGATAGTATTGAAGAAGGGCTTAATGCGAGTAAGTTGATTATGGTGGTTGTGCCTTCTACCGGCCACAGGGATGTAGCTGTGGCGGCAGCGCCTTACCTGAAGGACGACCACATCGTGGTTTTGCATCCGGGACGCACCGGAGGCGCGCTGGAGTTTAACGCAACGCTTAAGGCAGAGGGGTGCAAGACCAACCCTCTTATTTCCGAAGCGGAAACTTTCATTTTTGCCAGCCGCTCAGAGGGTCCAAGCGAAGCCCGGCTTTTCCGCATCAAGGAATCGGTGCCGATTGCGGCATTACCGGCCAACCGCACTCAGGAAGTGTTGGATGCCATCCATACGGTTTATCCGCAATATATCCACGGCGGAAATGTGCTCAATACAGGACTGAATAATATGGGCGCGATCTTTCATCCAGCCCTGGCAATGCTGAATACCGGCTGGATTGAGGCTACGCATGGCGACTTTGAGTTTTATGTTGACGGGGTAACACCCTCGGTCGCCAAAGTGCTTGAAGTGCTCGACCGCGAACGGGTGACGGTGGCCTCCGCCCTAGGGTTGCGGGCTCGGACCGGGCTGGAGTGGCTTGAACTGGCTTATAACGCCAAGGGAGACAACCTCTACGAAGCCATGCACAATCAAAGCGGTTATTACGGCATCAAAGCCCCACCAACCATGAACCACCGCTACCTGACCGAGGAGATACCAATGAGCTTAGTGCCAATTGCTTCGCTGGGCGAACGCTATGGGGTTTCTGTACGTGGGATTGACAGTATTATCCGCCTGGGCTGCCTGATGCACAACACGGATTATTGGCGCAAAGGCCGTACGGTTGAAAAGCTGGGGATCAGCGATATGAGTATCGAGGAGTTGACTCGGTTTGTCGAGACCGGTGAGAGGGACTGAGAAATTGCCATCCACCAAAGCCCCTGATGCACAGGTGCTTTGGTGTCCACTCAAGAAAGCAAAAGCAAATACTTAAGCAAGCGAGGTGAATATGCGTTTTGAAGATATGAACTGGATGATGCTGGCCGATTATTTGAAAAATGACAACCGGGTAATGGTGGTGTTGGGCATGACCGAACAACACAGCCACCTCTCATTATTGACTGACAGCCTGATACCCGGGAAATTGGCAGACGCGGCCAACCAACAGACAGGCGTGGTTGTTGCCCCCACTCTCCATTTTGGCATTTCACCCAATTTTATGGCTTACCCGGGAACGTTGAGCCTGAAAATACTAACTTATCTGAAGGTGATCGATGAGTTATCACGTGATCTCTACGCGCACGGCTTCCGGCGAATTCTTTATTTGAACGGCCACGGAGGCAATGCCCCTGCCCGCATGCAACTTTCGGAGCTGGCTAACGAGTTGCCAGACCTGCAGATGCTCTGGTATCAGTGGTGGACAAGTTCTACGGTGGTCGAATTTTCCAAAGCCCATAACCTGCCAAACCAGCACGCCAATTGGGAGGAGAACTTCCCCTTCACCCGCGTGGCCGGGGATGCACCTTCCGGGGAGAAGCCAGTTGTGCCTCATGGAGAACGTATTTACAACTCCGAAGAGATGAGAGCGCTTGCGGAGGATGGCTCTTTCGGTGGCGCCTGGCAGGTTAGTGACGAGTTGATGCAGGAGATGTTCAATCTCTGCCTGGGCGATGTAGTGAGGCTGTTAGAGTTTAGCTGAATGTTATTTAATGAACATTTACTCGCCTTCCTGTTCATTAAATTAAATTGGTGAACAAGTGGGTTCAGCAAATCATCTGATTTACATACTTACTCAAATTTTTTAGCCTAAAGGTGATTGGTTGGCTTTAACCTAAATGTGTCTTTTGCCGGTGATTGAACTAACCTGAACGCGGATGACTTCCACACGGGAAGTGGATTGGGGGTCAAAGTCCCAGTCTTTCTCACCCGTCTGGTGCTGCATGATGCAGCGTAAGCCCTGTTGCTTGATATCAAAATTATCCACAATATCAGCCTGGCCAAAGGCAATCACACTTTCGTACTTTTGGGAATAATTGCAGGCCTGCGGTCCGCTGATTAAGCTGCCGGCATTGTCGGCTTCAAAACATACAGACGGGTTCGCTCGCAGGATATCCAGTTTTTGACCTTCTTTGGCGCAATGCATATACAGGCTTAGTTGATTGCGCTTGTATTCGTAGCCAAAATTCAAAGGAACAACATAAGGCTGGTTGTCCTTACCCACCATGGCCAAATGGCAAATCTTGCTGTGGTCAAGAACACTCAAGATATCTTCCATGCTTTCAATGTTGCGGTCAAGACGTTGCATCTTACAGCTCCATTTGTTAATTTCAGATCAATGGATAAATTCTATCTGGAATAGACTGTGTCAGAGCATTAATCCATCTGATTTTCCACTGTATCTGTTGTGGACTTAATATTGTCTGCCTTGGCTACTAATTTTTCGGCCACTTTCTGGACCTGCTTACTGGGGCGTTGAAAAGTATGCCAGAAGTGTTTGATGGCCAATTGGGGTAGAAAGAAATAGAAGCGCGGTGCGGCATAGCGCATCACCAGGCGAATCTGCTGCCGCCTTAGCGGCGTATAGCAGTGCACAGGGCAGCGGACGCAGGTTGGCTTTTCGGGTAGAAAGATGCAACGCTCAAGGCGCCCAAGGGCATAATCTCTCAGTGAGGCGCACTCCTCACACAAGCCATTTACGGTTCCATGTTTTTTGCGGCAGTAGAGACCGATCAATGCGGATAGTGTGGCGGACTCCTCTTTTATCGTGGATGCAATTTTTTCGGACTCGGTTTTTGTCATCGCCCTATTCTACTTGGAAATAAACAAAAACACAGGGCTTTCACTCAGTGTTTTAGGCGGAATAATCCGTTGTCAGACCAGTCTGGCTTCCAGCGTGATTTCAACCGCTTTGAGCGCCACCGAAACTGGGCAGTTGATTTTTGCGTCTTCAGCAATCTGCTGGAAACGCTGAGGGTCAATTTCTGCTACTTCCGCGCTGCAATCAAGATGGATCTCGCTGATCTTGGGACCGTTATCCCTGGCCATTTTGACGGTAGCCACGGTTTCAATTTTTATGGGGCTGAAACCAGCCTTTGCCAGGGCACCGGAAAGCGCCATGGAATAACAGCCGGCATGGGCAGCACCCAATAAGACCTCAGGGTTGGTGCCCGTACCTTCTTCAAAGCGTGAAAGGAAGGTATAAGGTCCTTCAAATCCGGGAAAGCACATTACACCTTTGCCACCCTTCAGATCACCCTCCCAAACAGCATTTGCTTTTCTTAAGAGCATAACAATCCTCCTTGTATATTTCAGATAATACTATCGTATCGAGTGTACGCCAAAGATTCAAACTCTTGTAAAGCTTGTGAACAAAAAACTGCAGTTACAATAATTAAAAACAGGGAGGCCATTTAGCCTCCCTGGATTAACTCATACACTTCAACGATGGATTAAATCCAGCCGCGGAGCTCCATGGCTTTGACCACTTTGGCGATGGCAACCATGTAAGCTGCATCGCGCATGACCACTTTCTTATCAAGTGACATGCCCAAGACAGAGTTAAAAGCCTGGGTCATCGTATTATCCAATTTAGTCAGAACTTCGTCTTTGGTCCAGTAGAAGTTCTGATCGTTCTGAACACCTTCAAAGTATGAACAGGTAACACCGCCCGAGTTGCAGAGAAAGTCGGGGATTAGGAAGATTCCGCGCTCATTGATGACCACATCAGCCTCAGGGGTGGTGGGGCCATTGGCGCCTTCAGCAATAATCTTGACACCGGAATCAATCAGTTTCACGGTTTCGCCATTAATCTGGCCTTCCAGGGCAGCCGGAATCAAGACGTCCACCTTCTTGGAGATCCAGGCGCCGCCATCTTCGATGACATAACCAGCGGCTTTGGCTTTTCCCTTGTCGACGGCACCGTACTGGTCAGTAATACTCTTGAGGAAGTGGGGGTCAATCCCATCCTTTTTAGTAAAGGTGTAGGAAGTCTTGTCGTTGCGATCCCAGCAAGAAACACAGATTACCTTGCCGCCCAATTGCTCAATAAAGCCAATAGCAGCGTATTGAGCAACATTACCAAAGCCTTGAATGGCGGCCGTTGTCGTCTTGGGGTCGATGGCGAGGTGCTTCATGGCTTCACGCACGCAGTAGATCGCTCCATAACCTGTGGCTTCGGTGCGGCCTTGTGAGCCGCCGCCGCCAAGAGGTTTGCCTGTGATAACACCGGGGGTATATTGCCCCACTATGCTGGAATATTCATCCATCATCCAACCCATCATCTGGGGTGTAGTGCCTACATCAGGAGCGGGAACGTCCTGACGGGGGCCAACATTACGGACAAGAATACGGATATAGGCACGGACCAGGCGTTCTTTTTCGCTATTGGAGAGCGTGGCGGGGTCGACTATGATGCCACCCTTAGCGCCGCCCAATGGAATATCCGCAACAGCACATTTCCAGGTCATCCACATCGACAGGGCACGAACGGTGTCAATGGTTTCAGCTGGGTGAAAGCGGATGCCACCTTTATTGGGACCGCGGGCATCATTGTGCTGCACACGGAACCCCTGGAAAACTCTCATTTTACCGTCATCCATACGGATAGGGATGCGGATGATGAACTCCCGGGCTGGCCAGCGAAGGATTTCACGGACCTGTTCGTCAAGACCTAGCTGATCGGCAACATGATCAAACTGGGCTTGAGCCATCTCAAAAGCGTTCGTCGTACCTGACATTTATTTCTCTCCTTTAGCGTTTTGTCATGGCCAAGGCCATGGCGAATTATGATTTTTCCGAGGAGCATACAATCCGAAGAGCACAACTCCTCATTGCTATAACTGAATCTTATCCTGAATAAAATTAGCGTCAAGCCAATTCAACATAATCGGTGCCGTGTTTGTTCCCTTTTTCACTATAACCATTCTGAAATTAGAGTCCGTTGAGAAATCTAGAATAACAGGAACCGGCTTTATAATTAAGATGATGACTGTCGAGCAAACCTCACGAAAAATCATTATTGCGCCAGATGGCCCTTACCTGGTTGAAGGGGGTATTCGCTTGTATGTCTTCTCACAGGAAATGTCCCCACAGGGCGAGCCGCTCAACTGGGTTTACGAAGGGGAGATCACCCCGGATAAACATCCCTATGTGCTTTGCCGATGCGGACAATCCAAGAGCTTTCCTTTTTGCGACCGCACCCATTTAAGTTTTAATTTTGACGGCATTGAAACTGCCATCACCCAAAGGCCGCTAGAGCCAGACCTGGTCTTGAATGCCAATGATGGCCTGACCATCCGCAAATTCAATCGCCTGTGCATGTCTTCCGGTTTTTGCATGCGGGTTTCTGCGGGCATCGAGGATTTTAGCGAGTATTCGGACGACCCGGAAGACCACAAGATCGCCATCAAAATGGTGGAGGATTGCCCTGCTGGCTCCCTTACCTATAGCCTGGAATCGGACGGCGATGATGTGGAAAAAGATTATCCTATGCAGATTGCCCTGACCCGCGAAGGCGTTGAGAATGATCTGGTGAATGGCCCCTACTGGGTGATGGGCTATGTGCCCATCGAACGCTCGGATAAGGTCCCGTTTTTACGGCGCAACCGGGTTACTTTGTGCGCTTGCGGTCAATCCCGGTACAAACCCCTATGCGATGGTACGCATCGTCTGATCGCGGAAGATGAAATTGCCAGAAAAAAGAGAAAGAATTACTACTAATATCTAAAATCATCCAGCTTACTGGATTAAGCATCGTTATGCTGGGAGCGCCTGGCGAGAGTACTTGGAAGGTCCGGCCACAACCACGCGATAACAATCCGGGTCACGCAACCAAATTTCCATCTGTTTGGCCATGGGGTTCATATAGAGGCCCAGCTCCACTCGGGCTTTCAGGCGCTTAGCCGCTTCCATAGGTTGAACTTGAATTTTCATGCTAACTCCTTATGGTTGAGATTAAGCATGGCAAGCAGACTTTGCAATCCCTGAGTTGTCGTCTGGGGTGGGTAGCAAGTTCCGGAAACACAAAGGTTAATGGAAGGCGGCTCCCCTTCTGAATGTGCCATAAAAATCAAACCCGGTAAGTACTGCTGGCGGAGGAGGTCCAGGCTTCGCTGCAAGGAATCGTCATCAAGATTGCCTGCAACAGTCAGCTCGATGGTCGGGGTAAGCAGTTCCTGCATCAGTTGTAAAACCCCTCCAGAACCAGCCGGGTAATCCGCAGGCCCATCCCCCAGGCTGAGCAACCATGACTGCGCCAAGGTCTGCCACTCAGGCCGATCCAGAATCCTACCCAGGCGGTAGAGTAATTTGTGAGCCATGACATTCCCTGATGGGATAACATTGTCCATTACCTCCTTGCGGCGGGCTATCAGTTGCTCTGCGTCTGAAGCAGTTTGGAAAAAGCCAGGTACGTTTGGGTCGCCGAAAAGCGCCAAAATCGAAAAAGCAAGATTTTCAGCAAGGCTCAAATAATGGTCCTCCAGGGTGCTTTGGTGGAGTGCCAGGAAGCCCAAGCCCAGGGAGGCATAATCTTCCAAAAATCCACCAATAGGGTTGGATTCCGCCCCTGGAGGGGTGCGGATTACCCTCAGGTTGCTTTGCCCGTCCCTAACAAACAGGTGCTCCTCAAGGAAGACAGCACAAGATTTTGCGGCCTGCAAATATTGAGCGCTCTTGAGAATGAATGCTGCCTCAGCCAAAGCTTTTAAAGCAAAGCCATTCCACTCAGCGATAATTTTTTCGTCCCGATGAGGGGCTACGCGGGTTGCACGAGTGGTGTAGAGTTTTTTAAGAGCAGATTGCCAGTTTTGAGCACTGGAGGTTTCAGTAACCCGGTGCAGGATATTCCAGGCCTGGCCTGATTCATTGAAATTACCGCTCGGGCTGGCCCCAAAAGCTTTGCTGAACGCGGCTGCTTCTTCTTCCCCCAAGGTTTGCTTTATCTCGTCAAAGGTCCAGGTGTAAAATTTGCCTTCCTGGCCTTCACTGTCGGCATCCAGCGCGCTATAAAAGCCCCCTTGAGGTGAACGTAATTCCTTCAACATAAAATCAAGCGTGCGCTCTGCAGTGTGCTGATACTCATTTTCGCCCAAGACCTGCCAGGCGTGCAGGTAAGTGCTGGCCAAAAGAGCATTATCGTAAAGCATTTTCTCAAAATGCGGGATCAACCAGTTGCGATCGGTGCTATAGCGATGGAAGCCCCCACCAACCTGGTCGTTAATCCCACCTCTGGCCATTTTCGTAAGGGTTAATGCGGTTGTCTGCTTATAAAATTCAGAGATATTCAAGCCTTCTTGCAGGATGGATTGCTGCAGCATAAAATCGAGGGCACATGGCTGCGGGAATTTGGGGGCGGAATCAAAACCACCTTCAGACTGGTCAACTTGTTTTTGCAGATTAAAACGCGCGCGCCTGAGGACCTCCTCGAAGTTGTTTTCGGGATAATTCTCAGTATCTTCGTGAGCATTCAAGGAGGCCTTTATTTGCCTGCCTACATCCAGTGCAGCGGTACGTTGCTCCTGCCAGGCCTGGGCAACTGATGCCAGGATTTCGCTGAAAGCCGGTATCTGGCCGCGGCGTTTGGGAGGGAAGTAAGTGCCACCAAAGAAAGGCTCGCCAGTGGGGGTCAGAAAAAGGGTCATTGGCCAACCACCACTTCCAGTGAGGCGTTGCAAGGCTTCCATATACAACGCGTCCAGGTCAGGACGTTCTTCGCGGTCAACCTTGATATTGATAAAGTGGTGGTTCATCAAAGCGGCAATGTCTGGGTCCTCAAAGCTTTCGTGCGCCATCACATGGCACCAGTGGCAGGCGGAATAGCCGATGCTGAGCAGAATGGCTTTATTCTGTGCCTTGGCTTCAGCAAACG
>Ga0209748_1001883_pt1 | contig 10311 bp, 11 predicted proteins | sample BarGraIncu00421A_FD_185490 | JGI IMG/M metagenome (GOLD analysis project Ga0209748, IMG submission 185490) | Arctic peat soil microbial communities from Barrow, Alaska - Barrow Graham LP Incubations 004-21A (SPAdes) (version 2) | ecosystem: Environmental > Terrestrial > Soil > Wetlands > Peat... | reverse complement strand
TAGTGATGTGCAATCTGCCTCGACCTGATCGAAAGCTCAAATGGAGTCACCACCCAGTTTCGTCGCGCGCCACGGCGGGAAGGTCACCAACTACTACGCGATCAGGGAGTCGGAGGCCGCAGCGAGAACATGTGCGGTTCGCTGCACGAGTAGCCGGCGCACCGACCGGATTCCGAGGCCTGCGGGTCCGGATTGGCGGCGTCAATGGTCGAAGGAACGTCGTCTCGGAGGCGACCGTGAGTCGCGACGGGCACACTACGAACGCATCCTGGGAACCCTATTCCGTGGTCCCGAAGAGCGCGTTCCCCAGCGGCTACCCAAGGAGGGGCTTTCATGCGCAAGAGATGGAGAAGCACGGTCACAGCTTTGGCGGCGCTGGCGCTCACTCTCGCGCTCGTCGGGTGCGCCGCGCCAGCGGGCAACGCCGGAGGTGGCGCGTCGTCCGGAACACGGGGCCTGATCGTCGTCGGGAGCAAGATCGACGGTGAGGGGTCGATCCTCGGGCAGATGATCATCGCGGTGCTCCGGCAGGGAGGCTTCACGGTCGAGGACAGGACGCGGACCGGGGCCACCGACGTCGTACGCAAGGCGCTTCTCTCGGGTCAGATCGACATCTATCCCGAGTACACGGCGAACGGGCTTCTCGTCTTCAACAAGAGCGCGTCCGTCGATCCTGCAATCCTCAAGGACGCGCAGGCCACGTATGCCGAAGCGGCCCGGCTCGACCTGCCCAACGGCGTCGTATGGCTGAAGCCTGCCCCGGCGAACAACACTTGGGCCGTCGCGGTCCCGCGTGCCTTCGCCACCGCAAACGGCATCGTCTCGATGGCAGACTGGGCGGCCTACATCAACAAGGGCGGTACGGTGAAGATCGTCGGGTCCCAAGAATTCTTCGCTAGCGCCGCCGCAATGCCGGCCTTCGAAGCCGCTTACGGTTTCAAGCTGACGTCGGGTCAGATCGTCGCTCTGGCTTCCGGCGACACTGCAGCGACCGAGAAGGCCGCGTCGCAGGGGACCAGCGGCGCGAACGCCGCCATGGCATACGGAACCGACGGCACCATCGCCGCCCTTGATCTGGTGGTCCTGTCCGACCCGAAGGGGGCGCAGCCCATCTACCAGCCGGCGCCGACCGTGCGCAAGGCGATCGCGGACAAGTACCCTGAGCTGGCCACGCTTCTCGACCCCGTCTTTGAGAAGCTGACGCTCGAGACGCTGCAGACGCTCAACGGACAGGTTGCGGTGGACGGCAAGGATCCGAAGGCGGTCGCCACCGAGTGGCTCACATCTCAGGGCCTCCTGAAATAGAGTGGTGCGAGAACCTGACAATATCGACCCAGGTGTGTCGCACCTGGCCGACAGGGTCGGAGCGACTGGCGCACTGATCGTGCTCGCGGGCTGCGCCTTGCTCCCTCTCTACGCTTTGCGAGCGAACCGGATCGTGCCGGGTATCGCGCAGCCGATAGCGGCGGGCGGACCAGCGGCATGGGTCCTCGTCCTGCTGGCGATGGTCGCGCTCGCGGCTGCCCTGCGCGCTCGTGGACCGTCCCGCGCGCGCCTCGAACTCGCGTGCGCCGCAGGCATGATCGCGTCGCTGTCGTGGGCGCTGGCCTACGCGGCGGCCAACATCACACCCGACCCGGCGTCCCCAGCCAGGGTCTCGATCGGAGCCGGTGCTTGGCTCGCAATCGCCGGGGCCGCGGCGGTGTGGTTCGCGGCGACGCGCTCACCGATGAGCCGTGCCTGCCGGGTGGGAGCTGCGGCTCTCGTCGCTGTCTCATGGCTCGCTGCCGGCTGGTGGGGAGGTCTTGCGCGGCTGTCCATCCTGCGGGAGTATTCATCCCAGTCGGATGCGTTCTGGAACGAGGTCGGAACGCACCTGACCCTCGTGGGGGCCGCTCTCGGCCTCGCCATCGTGATCGGCGTGCCGCTCGGGATACTGGCGTCGCGGGTCCTCCGGGTCCGGAGAGTCACGCTCTCCGCGGTGGGTCTCATCCAGACGATCCCGAGCTTGGCGCTTCTGGGATTGCTGGTGCTGCCCTTGGCCGCCCTTGGCCTGCCGGGCATCGGTCCGCTGCCAGCGATCATCGCGCTGACGCTGTACGCCCTGTTACCTATCGTCCGCAACACATATCTCGGTCTGGCCCAGGTGGATGCTTCGGCCATAGATGCCGGACTCGGCATGGGCATGAGCCGGTCCCAGGTTCTGACGCGTGTCGAGGCGCCGCTCGCTCTGCCGCTCGTGATCGAAGGTGTGCGCGCTGCGGCCGTGATGACGATCGGCATAGCCGCGGTCGTGGCGTTCATCGGGGTCGGTACGTTGGGTGTGCTCATCATCACGGGACTGGGATACCAAGCTGACGATCTGATCCTTCTCGGCGCTGTGCCGATGGTGCTGATGGCGGTCGTCGCCGACGCGCTGCTGCGCGCACTCGGACGCTTTGTGACATCTCCAGGCATCCGAGAAGAGGCGCGGTGATCAAGCTCGAGAACGTCACGAAACGCTACGGCGACAAGCTCGTGGTGGACGGGCTCTCCCTCGAGGTCGCAGAGGGCGAGGTCTGCGTGCTGATCGGACCCTCCGGCTGCGGCAAGACGACCACGCTGCGTATGATCAATCGCCTTGTGGAGCCCACGAGCGGCCGGATCACCGTCGGAGATCGCGACGTCCGTAGTGCGGCCCCCGAGGAGCTTCGGAGAGGTCTCGGATACGCCATCCAGTCGGTCGGTCTGTTCCCTCACCTCACCGTCGCCGCGAACATCATGACCGTGCCCAGGCTGCTGGGCTGGGAGCGAAGCAGGATGCGGGCCCGCGTCGATGAGCTCCTCACTCTGGTGGGGCTAGCGCCCGACGCATACGCGACGAAGTACCCGCGCCATCTGTCGGGAGGAGAGGCCCAGAGGGTCGGAGTCGCTCGTGCGCTGGCGGCTGACCCGCCTGTGCTACTCATGGACGAACCCTTCGGGGCAGTCGACCCTCTCAACCGGGAGCGTCTGCAGGGCGAGTTCGCCCGTATCCAGAGAGACCTTCGCAAGACGGTGGTCTTTGTCACCCACGATGTTGACGAGGCGATCAGACTGGCCGACAGGATCGCTGTGATGAAGGATGGCAGGCTACGGCAGTACGACACGCCCGAGCGGCTGCTCGATCACCCGGCCGATAAGTTCGTGCACGACTTCATGGGCGCAGATCGTGCACTCAAGCGACTCGGCCGGGTACGCGTGGACACTGTGATGAACACAGCCGTGCCCCGGATCGACCGATCTGGCGGTGGCGCGGCGTTGACCTCTCCCGCATCCTGCGCGGTCGAGCGATTCGCCTACGTGGTCGATGCGGCAGGCGTCATGGAGGGATGGTCCGACTGTCGCGAGCCCGAGAGCAGCGAGTCGCCGGGATCGGGGGTGACGCTCATCGATTGGCGGGAGGCAACGGTCCGTCCCGATGACTCTTTGAAAGAAGCTCTGTCCCACATGCTCGAACTCGGGTTTCGGAGGATCGCTGTGACCGATGATTCGGGGCATCTCCTGGGAGATGTGTCGCTCGCGGAAGTCGAAGCGGCTCTCACTGGGGGCGACTCGCACGTCGCCACCTCCCCAGCCGGGGGCCTGGACCGGTGAAACGGCGCTGGGCGGGCGTGGCGGCGGTGGCTCTGGGCGCGACCGCGTTCGGCTATCTCGTTTCGCGTGAGGACTGGTGGGCGGTCGCCCTTCACTGGCTGTTCCCGTCTCTGCCGGTCGTGCTGTTTTCGAGCGCTACATTGGCCGAACTTGTCATTCAGCATCTGCAGATCGTCTTGACTTCGAGCGCGTTCACGATCGCTCTCGGCATCCCCCTCGGCATATGGGTCACCCGCGAATCGGGGCGCGACTTCCGCGAACTCGTGTCGGCCACGGCCGATCTCGCCCAGACGTTCCCACCGATCGCTGTCCTCGCGCTCGTGTTGCCGGCGCTCGGGTTCGGACCCGCGCCGGCTATCGTCGCGCTCAGCCTCTACGGGCTGTTCCCGGTGGTGAGCGGCACCGTCGCAGGGATCGACGCTGTCCCGCGCGCTGTTCTCGAAGCCGCGCGCGGCATGGGGATGGGGCCGTGGGAGATCCTCCGAAGGGTTGAGCTGCCCCTCGCGGCGCGCGTGATCATGGGCGGTGTGCGCACGTCGGTGATCATCAACATAGGCACGGCCACGGTGGCGGCCGCAGCGGGCGCTGGCGGACTCGGTTCGCCGATCATCTCGGGCATCAACACGCAGAACGGCGCACTCCTACTCGAAGGTGCAGCGGCAGCCGCCATGCTGGCCGTCCTCGCCGACGCGGCGCTCGACCGGGCCGAGGAGCTGCTCACTCCGTCGAGTCAGTAGGGTGGGATCGAAGCAGGAGGGATTGAATCCGCGAGCAGGATAGCGACCAGAACCTGAGACTGCCCAAGGTCGACGCGGGCGTGGCTCCTTCTGCCCAGCACACCCGCCCACTGGAGCAGTGCCTCTTCGCCGCGCTCGGCACGCTGAGACAACGCTACTCTGACGATGGCCGCTGCGCCCGGCTGTGCGCATCCAGCCGCCCGGCAGGGCACGGTGTCAGCGCGCGTCGGATCTCGCTTCAGCCCGGGCGCTGCTCCGGTACAGCGGCTCGACAACGAGCAGGATGACGCCGCCGACCACCCACGTCGTCGCGATTCCAAACGCCTGCGCGGCGTAACCGAAGGCGGGCTGGCCCACGACGCCCCCCGCATCGCCGAACACAGAGTTGATCGAGAGCACCGTAGCGCGCTGCGCCGATGGAATGTGCTCGTTCAGGTATGCCGCGCCCACCGGGCCGGCGACTCCGGAGACGAAGCCACCGGCCACCCACAGGCCCGCCACGATAGCGAATGCCCCAAGTCCAACCCCCATGGCCCGCGGTGCGACCACGCCCGCGACGCCGATGAAAGCGACGATCATCGCCATCGAGAGGCCCAGCACGGCGAGCGTCGTGGGTGCGGATCTTGCCGACCCGTCGCGACGCCTCATGAGTCCCCAGCGTATCGAGAGGTTGCCCACCACGCCCGCGAGCGCGTATGCGGAGAACACCGCCCCCGTGAGCCATACGTAGTTGGCCCCGATGAGCTGAAGCAGATAGGGGGAGAGCGAGTAGAACCCGTACGCGAAGAAGACCCCTTGCGCCAGGGAGACCCACAGCAGAGGGCGTACCACAGGGTTGCCCCACGCGTGCTGGACGCCAGACATAGCGAGCGCTCGTGTCTCCGGCCCGAACGTCTTGATCGAGAGCGGCCTGGGCTCGAAGCCGATCTCGCGCATCATGACCGCGACCGCCACGAATGTCAGTCCGAGTGACCCGGCGCGCAAGTAGTACGGGAGGTACAGGCTCACCTGGCCGAGGAGGCCGCCGAGGAGCGGACCGACGACGAGGGTCGCGCCCGACACGGCCCCCGAGAGTGCGAATACGCGGGATAGCACCTCTTCCTTGGGCTTCTCGAGCACGCAGGCGGACAGCGCATCCACCATCCACGCGTCGACCGCGCCCATCTGGAACGTGAAGCCGAGGCCGATCAAGACGCTACCGAGAACGAACCCCGAGATACCCCAGTGCAGCTGAGCGCTCAGGACGTAGATCAGGGTTGAGACCAACAGGATCGCGACGGAGAGCAGGAACGACACCTTCCTACCGAGGGCGTCCGCGATCACGCCGGTCGGGACCTGGCAGAACATTTGCGCAGCCGTATACGAGGCGTTCACGACGAACACCATCGGGAGAGACAGCCCGGCTGACAGCAGGAACAGGGTGTTGATGCTCCAGATGAGCGAGGTGGAGAGCGTGAACAGCGCACCGGTGGTCACGTACGTCGCGATCACGCGCCGCGAGGTGAATCCGGTCCTGATGGCGCGATCGCCCACACTCCTCCTCGTCACTGCCAGATGCGCGGGCCTCCAACCGCGGCCCACGTGGGCACGCTAGTCACTATGAGATGGCCGGCCCGAATCCGCGTATACGTGGATCATCCGCGGGAAACAGCCCCGCGGCGCCGACAGACGGAGGGACCGGCCATGCATCAGCTTACTCACATCGGGCTCGACGTGCACAAGGACACGATCGCGGTGGCGGTGCTGCGACCAGGCACCACCGACTGCGACGAGCGGGTGATCCCCAACACCCCCGAGGCGGTGCGCAGGCTGCTCTCCCGCTACCCCGACCCCTCGCAGCTCTCGACTTGCTACGAGGCGGGCCCCACCGGCTACGACACGCACCGGCTCATCACGTCCCTCGGGATTCTCTGCGACGTGATCGCGCCCACGATCCGGATGACCAGGGCGGAGATCCCAACGTCATGAAGGGCTCGGTCGACTACGGGCCACAAGGGGCGACAGCCGTTCATTCGTCACGTCGGACGCGCGACGAGCGTGATCCAGGGCGAACCCCCGAAGGATGCGAGTGCGACCGGGGCAATCTGCTGCGTTGAGGTTCAACTCGACGAAAGCGACGTCCCTGTTGGCTTTCCGGACCACTTGATCAGCCGCGATCTACTCGGGTCCATGGCGATCTGGCCCTATCCCGAGTTCAACTCCTTCGTTTGGTGGTCGTCGGCCGGGGCCGGGTCACCGACCTCCTACGACGCGCTCTCCGCGAAGACCCGGGAGTTCGGTGTCGAGCTCGACACGTTCAAGGGGTTCACGGAGTTCGACTTTCGAGTGGGTGATCTGCTCGACAACCCCAAGTGGGAATGGGGGTACTCACACGGCGTCTACTGCTTTGTCCGCAACAGGGAGGCCGTCTACGTCGGACGCGCCCTCGGTTCGACGCTCGGGCAGCGCATCTGGAACCAGCTGCAGTCTCAGGACGAGCAGGCGTGGAAGCAGGTCGTCACCGATCGGGGGACCCACGTTCGTGTCTTCGCCGTTGAAGACAACTGCGTCTACATGGCCTCGGCGCTCGAAGCATTCCTGATTGACGAGCTCAAGCCGCACTTCAACAGTCGAAAGCAGTAGGCCCCATCGCGGGTGTCCGTGGGGCACGCCATCCGACTGTCATCGGGGGGCGTGCCGCGGGCGTTCCAGCGCCGCCTACTCCTCCGTGCCGCGCACATCCAGCTCGCGGAGCAGCCTGCGTGCCTCGCGCGCGAGCGCGGGGTCCTCGTCATCGAGCATCCCACGCAGTGTGCGTATGGCGCGGGACGCCTCGTCGGCGAGTTCCTCGGCCGCCCGCATCCGGTCCGCGCTGGCCGGCGCATACCGCGCCCGGTCGCGCGGCGACGGAGCGCCGACGTTGGAGTGCAGCACCTGCGGCGAGACGAGCGCGGCGGCGACGCCCGAGGTGAGCGACTCCGGCGCCGGTCCGCTCGCCTGAGGCTCGCCGAACATCGCCTCGATCGGCATCGCGCGGAAGGTGGTCCTGCGGGGCACGGTGCTGTTCGGTCCGCTCGACTGCCGCGAGTCGGTGCTGATCCACCCGCTGCGATCGTTCACCCGGTCGGCGTGCGCCTCCCGAAGCAGCCCGAGCAGGTCGTCGGGGTCGAGCTGCAGCGCCTGGGCGATGGCGACCGCGTTGCGCGGGTCCGGGAGGCGCCGGCCGCTCTCGATGTGGCTGAGCGCGCCCGCGGTCACGCCGACGACGTCGGCGACCTCCTCGAGGGTCAGTCCCAGTTCCTTGCGACGCGCGCGGATCGTCTCCGGCAGTGTGTCCACTTCGCCACCTCCGCACCGAGTATACCACTCAGTAGTTTGACTTGACTGTATAGTATACAGGAGAGTATAGTCCCTATCGGTGCAGGTGAAGGCCGCAGGAGCCCCACGAAGCCGGGCGATGTCAGAGCCGCCGGCCATACTGCATAGTATAGAACCACCGACGTGGAAGGGAGCCACCAAGATGGCCGCCAAGAAGGATCCGAAGAACGTGCACGACCATGTCCCAGCGGCGGATTCGTACGTGATGCCGCCGGAGCCGCCCGCGGACCGCACCATCCTCATCAACTTCGTGCTCGACAAGTCGGGCTCGATGGAGTCGATCCGCAGCGCCACGATCTCGGGGTTCAACGAGTTCAAGAACGACCAGGCGCGCGCGGCCGGCACCGCCCTCATGACGCTCACGCTGTTCGACACGGCGTTCAACACCGTGTCGACCGCGGTCCCGGTGGGCGACGTCCTCGACCTGACTCTGAAGTCGTACGCCCCGGACGGGTGCACGGCGCTGTATGACGCGGTCGGGCACACCATGAAGCTGACCGACGACTACGTCGCCAAGCACAAGCCCGACCAGGTGCTGTTCGTGATCATGACCGACGGCCAGGAGAACTCGAGCCGCGAGTTCAGCCGCGACAGGATCTTCCGCCTCATCGAGGAGCGCCAGGCCAACGCCGGCTACGAGTTCATCTACCTAGGAGCGAACCAGGACAGCTACGTGTCGGGCCAGCAGATGGGCATCCGCCCCGGCCGCATGATCGACTACGACGCCACGCCCGACGGGGCGCGTGCGGTGATGTCCCGCGCGAGCATGAACGTGCGGGCGCACCGCAAGTGGGCGGCCGCTCAGGCGCCCGAGATGTTCTCGGTCGACTTCGAGGCGATGGCTGATCTCGAGGGCGACGCGCTCGAGGCGCAGAAGGCGAAGTACGTGCGAGAGGCCGAGAAGAAATAGGGTGCCTCACGGGCGCGACACGACGCGGGATTTGAAGAACAGCTTGCAGCCGCGATACCAACTGCTAAAGCGTCATGGGGCGACCCATGGCGAACGAGAGAAGGAGTGCGCCATGGCAGTCACATCATTCGAAGACATCGAGAAGGAACTGACCGTGCGCCGTCAGCTTCTCGACGGTCGGCTCGAAGAGAAGACCATCCACCCGGTCGCCGACGAGGATCTCGCCAGCTACAAGATGCTCGGCTGCGGGGACGCGCAGTCGGTAGGGATGGCCCTTCACCTGGCGTTCCAGCACTGCTCCAACTTCTTCGAGAGGGTGGCGGGCTATCGAGTCGGGCGTTCACATGAAGCAGAGGTGATTGAGAACGCTCTCATCGAGGAGCTCGGCGAGTTGCCTCACGGAGCACCGTACAGATCGATCGAGTTCTACGAGAAGGCCTAGAGCCGCGTCCTCTGCGGCGACCTTCGGGTCCACCCCCCGAAGGTCACCCCTCCAGCGGTTCGCCCTCCACATGGAGCCGTCGCGCCACCCCGGTGATCAGCAGATCGCGCTGCACTCGCAAGTCCTCGTGCGGGTTGAGCCACTCGTCCCCGACGCCGGCCCCGTTCGCCACCCGCTCGAACAACGCCGGCGCGGCCACGTAGTTGGCGCTTCTGCCGGCGCCGCGCGCCTCGAGAAGCCCCGCGGCGACGAGCTTGCCCAGATCGTGCGACGCCGTCACCGGGCTCACATCGGCCATGCCCCGGTAGTAGCCGTTGGTGACCTGGCGTGCGAACAACGCATCGTATGCAGCATGCGTCACGCGCTCGTTGAGCCCGAGATCGTGCACGAGCGTGTCCTCCAACACCGTCCACAGCGCGTGCTCGGTGGCGTTCCGTAGCGAGAGCGCTTCTACCTGCGAGACCTGAGCCGTCACGTGGGCCTCGACGAACGGGGTCACATCCGCGTCGCCGTCCCATTCAGTTCCGAGGCAGTCGAAGGCCCGGTAGTACTCCTCGACGTGACGGCCCCACCATTCCTCCAAGCTCGTGAAGAACGGCGAGCGGTAGCCCGCCCGGTACATCGCAAGCGAGGCGACGATCCGCGCGGCTCGTCCGTTCCCGTCCCTGAACGGGTGGATCCCGGCCACCGACACGTGCGCGAGCGCCGCTTGTATCGGACCGGGGTCCTTCGAGGCGCTCAGCCACGACATGAGCTCGTCCACCAGCGACGGCACCGTGTCGGCGCCGGGCGGCAGGTAGACCTGCTCACCGCTCCCGCGGTTGACCAGCCGGTTCTGGGTCTGGCGGAACCGCCCGGCTTCCGAGGCGTACGAGCCCGAAAGGACCCGGTGGTGGATGGCGAGCAGCAATTCGCTCTGCCAGTTGAACGAGGGCGCGTCGGCGCGGGCAAGGACGTAGCGCATGGCATCCCGGTATCCGTCCACCAGGTCCGCGTCTTCCGCGGTGACGCCGGCAGGGCGGTCGCCGGCAAGGATCCGACGCGCCTCATCGACCGTGACGGCAACGCCCTCCATGATGGTCGAGGCGGCCACGGCTTCCGCCTCGAGATCGCGGCGCGTTCGGCCGGCCCACATGCGGGGCAGCGGGCCTTGGGCGTCGAGTCGGCGCCGCAGCTGTTCGAGACGACGGACGCCGGCTTCGATGGAGCCGTTGATCTCGTATCGGTACATGCCGTCACCTCGCTAGGTG
>Ga0209748_1001882_pt1 | contig 10317 bp, 9 predicted proteins | sample BarGraIncu00421A_FD_185490 | JGI IMG/M metagenome (GOLD analysis project Ga0209748, IMG submission 185490) | Arctic peat soil microbial communities from Barrow, Alaska - Barrow Graham LP Incubations 004-21A (SPAdes) (version 2) | ecosystem: Environmental > Terrestrial > Soil > Wetlands > Peat... | reverse complement strand
CCCCGCCTTTAATAATTCTTCCATGGTCGTATTCCAGCCGCAAGAAGCATTAATCATGTCGAGCAATAAATTGAATGGTATCTGGGCAAAATGACAGATTCCCAGTGAATCAGTCAAATTTCTGAAATTCTGCCCTTTGGCGACACCGGCAGCCTTATCATCAGCCCAGCGGTCAGTTATCTCCAGTCCTAGATCAGGATGACCCGTGCCGCTGTCCACCTGATAGGCATCATTCTTATTATGATCAGCACCGCGCGGAGCGGTCGCATAAACAAGACCCATGGAATGATAAGCCCTCGGATCGTGCATGGGGAATTCCAGCCCCTTGCATTGGACAGCTTCTCCTATCGGGCGGCCGTATTTTTGCGCCATCCTCTTGGTTCCGCCCGCCAGCACAGCGCCGAACCCCTGGTTTTTAGCTATCAGGTGCACCAGCTCAATTGCGGCATCAGTATTTCCCCAGGTAAGCTTCAGTCCACCGGTATCCTTCTCCGAAATTATTCCGAGGTTATACAGATAGAATGCATAGCCGGCGCTGGCACCACTGCTTATAGTGTCGAATCCATATCCGTTGCACAACTCGTTGAAATATACTGCCGTGGACATATCAACATCCAATCCCATCATTGCGCCCCAGGCCAGCAAGGTTTCATATTCAGGCCCTTCGACCCTATCATATAAATGCTTCCCTTCTTTGATCTGGAGAATCTTGCGGCAGCGTATTGGGCAGCCATAACAGGCGGTGCTGTCAGTCTGATATTTTTCCAATTGCTCGGCACCGCTTATTTTCGTCGATTCCGGTAAAGTAGGGGCAGTATAATAGTTCGTAGGACCATCTCCATAGGAAATGGCCGAATCAATCCATCCTGCCGTACCGGTCTCATGCATGATCATGGACAAGAAACCTTCCTTAACCTCGGTCATGGCTTGCTTTGCGGCGACGCGGAATTTCTCTGGATCAGCCATCGGCAGTTTCATCTTGCCGCGTACCGCGATCGCCTTAACCTTCTTTGAGCCCATAACGCAACCTAATCCCGCCCGACCGAGGCAGTGGCCGTACTCGGTCATAATATTGCCGTATAGTACCAGGTTTTCCGATGCGGGCCCGATGCAGGCAATCTGCACGCGATTATCCCCATGTTCCTTTTTGATTTCTTCCTGAGTTTTGTAGGTATCTTTCCCCCAGAGCCGTCCGGCATCCTTAATTTCCGCTTTGCCGTCCTTGATATAAATGTAAACAGGCTTGGCGGATTTGCCTTTAAGGATGATGCCGTCATAGCCGGCGTTCTTCAGCTCCGCGCCGAACCAAGCTCCGGCATTGGCGTCACCGTAATGACCGGTGTAGGGGGATTTAGTAGCGCCACCCCAGCGGCTAACGCTGGGTCCGCTGGTACCATTGAGGAGACCGGGCATAAGGATAAGAGGGTTATCCGGTCCGAGAGGATCGGTTTTATCATCGACCATGTCGTAGAGGTAACGTGCGGCCAGACCGGTGCTGCCAATGAAATCGCGTGCATACTTTTCGTTCAGGGGCTCATCGGTGAGCGTTCCCTTCGTAAGATCAGCGACTAGTAGCTTGCCCTGATATCCGTTCATGATCGCCTCCTGTATGTTTCCTTATTCGTTTAAAAATCAATGCTTTTGCCTGCATAAGCATAATTAAATATCTTGCCCAGATCTTCCTCGCCGGGAATGCGGGTTACGGTCATGGTCATAACCTCATTTAATGCTCTTTCGATAAGCGCCGGTATTTCTTTCTCATACTTGCCCTTGTCGACACCGCAATCCTTGACCGAAAGCGGCTGACCGATTTCCTTAGCCAGGGCTCGCACTCTTGCAATAAGGGTCTTTGCACATTCCTTGTCGGAACCGGACGCAACACGGCAGTAGCGCGCCATCTCGGCATACTTGATTGTTGTTTCCTCGGAGCCGTTCATCAGATATTCCATAGTATAAGGCAGGAAAAGTCCAACGGCACGTCCGTGAGGAACATGGAAAAGTGCTCCGAGAGCGTGTCCGGTGCTATGCCCCAATCCGGCCATGGAATTGCCGAAGGACATACCACCCATTGTAGCGGCATTCATCATTTCCTTGCGGGCTTCGAGATCGCCGCCGTCTTTATAGGCGCGGACCAGATATTCCAGCGTCAGCCGCGTGGCGATCAATCCCGGTCCGAGGGTCATGCTGGTGCCCCAGGCGGAGGTGTATCCCTCGATGGCATGGCAAATGACATCCATTCCGGTGTCCGCCGTGATTTTAGGCGGCATGCCCATAACCATAACCGGATCGAGTATGGCGACATCCGGCATAACTTCGGGAGTACCCAGACCGAGCTTGCGGTTATCTTTTGTGTCGGTGAGAACGATAGCCCAAGTAGCCTCCGATCCCGTTCCGCTGGTTGTAGGAATCACCATCAACCGGGCTTTTTCCCTGAAATTGAACTCTTCGAGTACAGATAGAGCTTCCGGCTCCAATTCCGGCCGCGCCAAAAGCAGGATAATCGCTTTAGCGGCATCCATGCAAGAACCACCACCTATACCGATTACCCAATCAGGCTGATATTTTCCAACCGCTATTCCGCCCTTTTTGATAGTTTCGAGCGACGGCTCCGGTTCCACTTCGTCAAATATTTGCCATTTAATGTTTTTGGCATCGAGTTGATCAGTAACCGGTTTTATCAATCCCAGCTTGACAATGTTCTTGTCGGTGACAATAAAAGCTTTTTTCCCTTTGACCTGCGCCAGATAATCGAGCGCGTTATCCCCATAGACAACCAAGGGGCAAGCAAAATTCCACATATATTAACCTCCATCTGTTATTATGATTCACTGGCCAAACTATCAGTCCGGCCATTCAGTCGGAACCAACATGGTGCAGTTAGTCAGCTCGTTGGCGGCCTTGGTATAGCGCATGACTTTGGCCATGTCGCCCGTCATTTTGGATTGTTTGGTAATTAATGCTTTCGTGGAATCAAGCTTTTTGGTGGCGATTTGCTTCCAGATCCCGTAAGGCGCTGTAATAGTGAACGCCGGTTTGTATTTGCTGGGGTCGGTAACAATTTCGCAGGCCCGGCATTTGCCGTGATAGAGATCGACATACATGTAAGCCGTCTCTTTCACCGGGCCGCCCGGCTCTGTGATAAAATAAAAATCACCCTCCCAGGTCTTGGCTGCTTCCTCGTAAGCTTTGCTTTTATTGATCTCATCCTTGTAAAGATTGCACCATTCTTGAGTCAAATACTTAGCCATAATAAAAACCTCCTTTTATTTTATTTTACACGCCCATCCGGTAGATGATAAATAATTATATCCTCTTGATATAATTATTATTTTTTGTAATTGAAACTTACATTTATGAGTATCACCAGTGGATTCATAAAAACAACCATACTCCATGGTTTGTTATGTAAATCCTAAACAAAATAATTATCGTTTGTCAACAATATTATTGATTCAATTTACGGAAAAGAGATTACCATGAGATTTGCAGGAAATTAGATGGTTGATTACCATGTGGATTATAAATTTATTGTCGGTTCTGCCGTAGACGCTCGCCATTAATTCAATGGCTGATCATATAAATATACCGCAAAAAGATATAACCGGCAGGACAGCGAAATCATCACCCCAGCGGGGAATCTATCGGCCATCCTGATGACGTTGAATTTCTGGGACGCCTGCGGCAGTTCTTCTTGCCGGGCTGAGCGCAATAACGGAGATCTGACGGGGAAAATTATATGCCGAGATACGCCTTCTTCACATTCTCGTCATTCATCAGATCGGCTGTCTTGCCCTGTAAGGACAATTCCCCGTTTTCCAGCACGTAGCCGTAAGAGGCAAGCATGAGGCCGAGACGGGCATTCTGCTCCACCAGGATGATGGTCACGCCGTTGCGGTGGATCTCCTTGATGGTTTCGGCCAATTGCTTGCGCAGCAACGGGCTCAGACCCAAGGAGGGCTCGTCGAGAAGGAGCAATTCCGGATTGGCCATGAGTCCTCGGGCAATGGCCACCATCTGTTGTTGCCCGCCGCTCAGGGCCCGGCTTTGGGCGTTGATCTTATCCCCGAGGACCGGATAGAGTTCCAGCACCCAATCCATGGATCGTTTCACCTCACGGCTGTCCTTTCGCAGGTAGGCGCCGATCAGCAGGTTCTCCCGCACGGTCATCAGGGGAAAGAGCTTCCGGCCTTCCGGGATCTGGATAATACCCATGGAGGCGATCTTCCCGGGTGTCAAACCGTTAATTTTCTCCCCCTTGAAGAGGATTTCGCCGTGATCCGGCTGTCCCGGCAGAATGCCGCTGATGGCATTTATGGTCGTGGTTTTGCCCGCGCCGTTCGCGCCCAGGATCGTGACGAAGTCCCCCTTTTTCAAGGACATGGACAACTTCCGCACGGCCGCCTTTTTACCGTATCTTACCCAAACATTTTTTAGTTCCAGCACGTTTTATAAAATCTCCGTTCCCAGGTAGGCCTCGACGACCTCCTGCTTATTCATGACTTCCTCGGGCAGGCCGTCGGCAATCTTATTGCCGAAGCTGAGGCAGATGACTCGGGTCGCCACGCCCATGAGCACCTTCATATTGTGTTCGATCAGGATCACGGTGATACCCTGCTCGCTGATCTTCTTGATCTTATCGACGACAAACATGGCCTCTTTGTGGCTCATCCCCGTCGTCGGCTCATCAAGGAGGAGCACGCTTGGGTTGGCGATCAGGGACATGGCGATGCCTAAAAGCCGTTGGTAGCCGTGGGATAGCCCATCTGCCGGTAAATTCATATCGTTTTGGAGATCAAGCATCTTCAACAGTTCGACGACCCGGCCGACGGCCCGTTCATCGTCCTTCTTCCAGGCCTTTGTATTTAAAAAAGACTGCCAGTTGTTCGTCTTGTACTGGAGATAAGAACTGATCATCATACTTTCCACAACCGTCGTCCCCGCATACAGGACATTCGACTGGAAAGTTCTGACTATTCCCCGCTTGGCGATCTTATCGGGCCGCAACCCGGATATTTTTTTTCCTTCAAAGGCAATTGTGCCCTGGGTGGGAGAGTAGTAGCCGCTGATGACATTGATTAGTGTGGTTTTGCCGGAGCCATTGGGGCCCACAATCCCCAGAATTTCTCCTTTTTCCACCTGAAGGCTCACATCATCCAACGCGGTGAGTCTGCCGAAGTGTTTTGAGACGTTTTTTAGTTCCAAATAAGACATAATCAATAAATTCCCCTGTTAATCTTCTGGCTCGTCAGTTTTATATTCCTTTTCCCGCCATACTATTTTCGTCCAGAATAGCTTCCAGAGGTCTACCAGCCCGGCTCCCTGGGGCAGGAACATGATCACGATAACAACTATGGAACCGAACAGAAATGCTTGAAGACCGGGGATATCCGTACGCCCCAGGTACACACCCACGTTGTAAAGCAAAGCAGTGCCGAGAATGGGTCCGCCAATGAGAGAACCGATGCCGCCGATAATGCTCCAGATCGTAATCTGGATCGACTGCCAAAACCCGAAAACAAAGGGCGTGATCACTTGCAGAAAGTGGGTATAGAGGGCGCCGGCATAACCCGTGAATATTCCGGCCACGGTAAATGCAATGACCCGGTACTTCATCAGATAGATACCCTGATGCTCGGCCATGATCGGATTGAGGGCAGTCCCGTAAAACGTCCTTCCCAGGCGGCTCTCGCCGATCCGCCAGAAAACCACTGCGGTGACGGCCACCAGACAGATCATGAAGTAAAAATATGGCGCCAGGCTTGTGTCGAAATTGACCAGTTCATGCCCCCACAGGACGATGGGTGGTGGGGCGGACGTGATGATTCCGCGACTCCCTCGGGTGACAGGTTCCCATTCCAGAGCGATAATCCTGACGATTTCACCCATAGCCAGCGTGATAATGGCGAAATAGACGCCGCCGACCCGCAGGACAACCATGCCGATGAGGAGTGCGATCAGTCCCGAAACCAGTCCCGAAATGAAAAAACTGGGCCAGAAGGGCAGCCCCATCTGAACCGTGAGAATGGCGGATGTATAGCCGCCTAAGGCCATGAATGCCGACTGTCCCAGACTCCATTGCCCGGTGCGCATAACCAATGTGAATCCCATGGCGGCTACCGCCCAGATACCAGTCAGGGTGAGCGTCGAGACGATCACCACACTCTGGGTGAAGACGGGGATCAAAAGGATCAGGATGATGAAAAGACCAATGACGGACTTGGGAACAATATTCTTATAATCGAGAAGAGAAATCTTTTTAAAATAATGTTTCATTTTGCAGACGCTCCGAATAACCCCTGCGGTCTTACCAGCAGGATCAAGATAATCAGGGCGAAGAGCACAACCTCTGATACGTAGGAAATGTAATAAGCCATCACACTATTCATAAATCCAATGATGAGCCCTCCCACGATCGCCCCGGTCAGACTGCCGAGTCCGCCGAGGACGATGGCCAGTAAAGCCATGATCTGCGGTGACATCCCGATAAACGGGTTGATCGAGTAGATGGGGGCCGTAATGGCCCCCGCCATGCCCGCCAGGGCGCAGCCGATCCCCATGACGATGAGCGACAATCGTGCGGTGCTGATGCCGTAAAGGCTCGCCGCCACCGGTTGCTGGGCGACCGCCCGGATGGCTAGCCCCACCTTGGTGTGGTTCAGCACAAAATACATGGCTGCCATCACGACCAGGGTGAAACCGATCACGGCCATTTTCTGATAGCTTACAGCAACTACTCCCAGACGCAGGACGCCGGGGAGGATCGTGGCCAAGCCCCGGTCGTCGCCGGTGAAAAGAAGGGTGGCGGCGCCTTCCAGGACTCCGATGAGGGCCAGCGTCGCCACGCCGACATATAATTCGTTTCCAGCATGATCGATAATGAATTTCTTGATCAAGATGCCGATCACGGCCATCGCGAGACCCGCTAAAAGGATGCCGATAGGGAATGGTATGCCCGCTGCAGTTGTGGCAAAAAAGACCACGTACGCACCCAGCATGTAAAGCCAGCCGTGTGTCCAGTTCAAAATACCCAGAATGCTGTAGACCAACACCATGCCGAAGGCCATGGTCATCAAGATGCAACTCTGGGTCAATCCTTCGATTAATATTTCTACAGGGGGCATACCTTTTTCTCCTAACTTTCCCGACTAATGATTAATGATTATGGAACTGGTACCCAGGGGCTTTCACTTAAATAGACTTGCTCTTCCCCCTGCATCTTGGACATTAACCCCGGGTTTCCAAAGACGATGGGCGAACCGTACGTCTTGGCGCCCGACATGGTGTATTTCCCTACCATCGTATCGAACGTGCCGCCGCGGATGGCTTTCATGATCTTATCCGGATCGTCCACGGTTCCGGCCTTCACCATAGCCTGCGCCAGGATCTGTATATGAGTCGGGCCATAAGCCGTCCAGTCGGTATAATAATACGGCTTCCCGGTATTTTTCGACACCAAAGCCATCGCATCCTTGTACATCTTGATATATTTAGGGTTTATCTTGGTCTTCTTTATTAACGTGATATCGCCATCCTCGGCCATTAAGCCCTGAGCAGCGTCTTTGCCACTCACGCTGATATACATACCGGGGGAAAGCATCCCGCCGGTGGCGCCGACTTTTATGTGCTTGAATCCCATATCCCAGCGCTGTTTCAAGATCAACATCGTCGCCATAGGATCGCTCGCGAGGTAAATAATATCACAGCCCGCTTCATTGAACCGGGTGATGTAAGGTGAATAATCCTTAGTTCCTTGCGGATACCATTCACGGTGGGTCCGGATGCCTGCTTTGGCGAGAGCTTTGTCAATTTGATCCACGCCAACTCCCTTCCCGACAGTCGCATCAGCCAGACCGATCCTCTTGTATTTTGGGTAGGCTGCCACGATCGCCTTGATGTCATTGACGAACATCTCATTGGCTGGCGTGGCGAAAACTACGTAGGGCATCTTCTTGGCATCGTAGACCCCGCCGGCGACGGCCTCATTCCCGTTTCGGGTAAGCATGATGACCTTGGCCGGGGTGCTGATAGCCTGCACGGTGGTGAAGGTCGCGTCCCAGTGTCCAACAATGAACTTGACCTTATCTTCGAAGATGGCTCGCTTCGTTGCCGCTGCGGCTCCCTCCGGCGTATTCATGGAGTCGTAATTGATATGTTTGAAACCGTAAAGCTTACCGTTAACCCGGAAGCCCTCCTTGTTGAACAGTTCCAGCCATGCGTCGTAGAGAGGCGCGCCTGTCTGCCCCCAGGGTCCCGCCGGACCGCTCAGCGGGCTAATGACTGCGACATTGATGAAGGTCATTTCCTCCGCCGCCGCGCTGGCGATGCCGAACATGCCAATCGCCATGAATGCCACCAAGATGATTGTTACTAATCCACGCAACTTTTTCATTTGTGAATTCCTCCTTCTTTGTTTGCTAGTTTGACTAAAAATCTCGTTCATCGTGAACGATACCCCCTCCGCTCCTAGACATCACGATTCGTTACTTGGGAAATCGTGTTAAGGTGCTCTAGCTAAAGCGCCACACTGCTAATCTTTTATTAACGGATCACCTTCATTTTATATTGGCAAGGATTTAATGATTTAAATTCCTCAGTTCCCAACTCCAAACAGGATCTCTTCAGCATAGCTTACCTTCTCCCAAGAAACGGTCCAGATCACTGTAGAATGACAAATAACCCGTTAATAATTTTTTTATGCCTCCTTTCTTTATGAATGGACATGCAGCTTTTTTATGTATTCTTTAAAGAGCGCGCTCGGCAACTACGTTTATCCCTCTGTTCTTGCGTGAGAGATATTAAAGATTTGCCATAAAGTATTCTACCGTTTTCTTTGCCTGGAATATGGACAGACCTCGGCTTATGCGATGGATCCAGTCACTCAGATATGTCTCCGGGCATACCCTGCACACGGCCTTGTTTTTCTGTACCGCCTTTATTGCTTTTTTCGCCACGCGGTCCGGAGTATAATTTCGCTTGATGTAGAGAGCATCCACTTTTTTGGTAAATTCCTCCGGTGTGGATTTTGCAGTCCTTGTATAGCTCACTCCCGTTACGGTAATATTTGTTTTCACGACTCCCGGATTCAGGGACGTGACACCTATGCCATTAAGTGCGGCTTCCGCGCGGAAGGTTTCGGTAAAGCCCTGTACCGCAAACTTTGTACAGCAGTAAGCGGACGACAATGGATTTGGGGCCAGACCGGCCCCCGAGGAGGTGTTGAGTATGTGTCCGCCGCCACCCTGTTTTATCATGCGAGGGTAAAAATAGTGACAACCGTAAATGACGCTTTTGATATTTATATCGATAATTTTATCCCATGCATCGAGCGGGAAATCCTCAACTTTTCCCCCCCAGCCGACCCCGGCATTGTTGCACAGAACGTCAACCCTGCCCATCTTGTTGTAGACGTTATCGCAAAATTCCTTGATCTGTTCCTTTTTGGTCACATCAACTGTCTGAGCGTAGACCTTGCTTCCCGAGGATTCCAGCTCATTCTTGACCGCTTGCAAACCTTTTTCATTGATATCCGCAATGGCCAGTTTTGCGCCTTTCTTAGCGAAACCCCGCGCCAGCTCTAGGCCAATACCGCTTGCTGCCCCCGTGATTGCCACTACCTTTCCATCTAGATCTTTCATTTTATCCCTCCTAACGAAAGCAGCCCGCAGCCGGGGTCGTCTTTGAATATTTGAAATAGAATCTACCCGTGGAATCTGGACCATGAATGAATAAAGCATTTATCTACCAAGGATAATCAGGGACATCTGTCCCTGATTATCCCGTTAAACTCGGGGAGGTTCATTCTGACCCCCTTTTCTATAAAACGGTCAAGTTAAATCCGTCCTCGGACGCCTGAACAAATAAAATTGTCACTATTATAGCTCTTCTAAAGTCGAGGCAGTTCCAGTCCCCCTTGATCAATGGTCTTATATCTTCCAGAGTATCGATAGCTTTTGACCAGCGTGATCACTTTTTCGGGGCAAATGGCTACACAATCAGCGCAAGCCATGCACTCAGGGTGGTCAACCAGTTTTGCTTTTTTATCCTGAAGTTCGATGGCATCGGCCGGACAAGCCTTAACGCAAAAACCGCAACCATCACATTTGTCCAAGTTAAATTGGATCAGACCCATTTCGATTTGGGATGGATCATCATATTTGGGGATTTTTTTCTTCTCTGAATTAGACAAATTGCCCATTTTACCCTCCCTATCTCATTTGAAATATCATCATTTCCACAGTCAGCAAAATTTAATATATTGTTTTTTTCATTCCTTCTTCATACCAATCCACCGCATGAGTCGGCCTCGCCACCATGCCG
>Ga0209748_1001881_pt1 | contig 10317 bp, 10 predicted proteins | sample BarGraIncu00421A_FD_185490 | JGI IMG/M metagenome (GOLD analysis project Ga0209748, IMG submission 185490) | Arctic peat soil microbial communities from Barrow, Alaska - Barrow Graham LP Incubations 004-21A (SPAdes) (version 2) | ecosystem: Environmental > Terrestrial > Soil > Wetlands > Peat... | reverse complement strand
GCCGATGATCGACTACCCGCTGTTCCCCATCCCGATCTGGATGTTCCGGCGGGGGGCGGAGGCCGCCCTGCCGGTTCTCAACGCCGGGGGGCGCGTCCTCGTGTACTGCCGGGGCGGCGTACACCGGCAGCGTGGCGATGGCGTGCTGCATCCTGATAGCGCGCGGCATGTCATCGGACGAGGCGATGGACCTCGTCATACGACAGCGCCCGGTGGCGGACCCGCGTGCGGGGCACATCGCCGCGCGCATCCGCCTGTTCGAACGGGACTGGCGGGAGCGGACGAAGGCCGCGGTCGACTCGCGCTAGAGGAGCGACGTATGCGCATCAAGATCATCGCCAACCCGGGAGCGGGCCAGCCGGAGCCGGTCCTGAGCGTCCTGAACGACACCCTCGGGGCTGCGGGCGTCGAGTGGGACGTCGCCGTCACGCACGGGCCCGGAGACGGGTACGATGCCGCTCGCACTGCCGCCGAGCAGGGCTACGACCTGGTCGGTGTGTACGGCGGCGATGGAACCGTCGCGGAGGTGGCCGCGGCGCTGCTGCTCGGCGGCCCCCCGATGGCCGTCCTGCCGGGCGGGACGGGCAACGCCTTGGCGGAGGACCTGGGTGTCCCCAAGACGCTTGCCGAGGCGGCCGCGCTCGTCGCCGGTGGAGAGTACGAGGTCCGGTGTGTCGACATGGGGCGGGTCGGCGAGGGCTCGTTCATCCTGCGGCTCACGATGGGGTTCGAGGCATCGCTGGTCGACACAGCCACCCGCGAGCTCAAGGACCGGTTCGGGTGGCTGGCCTACGCGTTCGCGTTCTTGCAGACGCTCTCGGACCCTCCGATGGCCACGTATCGGATCGAGGTCGACGGTGAAGTCTTCGAGGCCCATGGGCTTGCGTGCATCATCGCGAACTCGGCAAGCGCGGGCGTCCTCGGCGTCCACATCGCGGAGGGGGTGGACCTCTCGGACGGGCTGCTCGACGTGATCGTGGTCGAGCGTCCGGATCTGCTGGAGCTGGCCGGCAACGCAGCGGACGCCGCGGCGGGCGAGCAGCCGCGGAGCATGAGCCGCTGGCGAGGGAAGCGGATCCGCGTCGAGTCGACTCCCGCGCAGCCGGTGCTCAGCGATGGCGAGGATGCCGGCACCACCCCCGTGGAGGTTTCCGTGCTGCCGAGTGCGATCCGCATCGTCGTCCCGAAGACCGCGGCCGCCGCGATCGACCAGCCCACCTGCTGAAGCGTCCGCCTGTCGGACCCGTGCGCTACTCTGCGTGGGCACGTTCCGTCGTGTTCCCCTCGCACCTGACCCGAAGAGGCCGCAGCCGCATGCCGTTCCGCACCGGTTCGATCGACGAGACCCTCGCCGAGGTCTTCGGCTACCACGAGTTCCGTCCGCACCAGCGGGAGACCGTCGCGCACGTCACGGGTGGCGGAGACGCGTTTGTGCTCATGCCCACGGGCGGCGGGAAGTCGCTGTGCTTCCAGATCCCGGCCCTGCACCGCCCGGGCACGGCGATCGTCGTCTCGCCGCTGATCTCACTGATGAAGGACCAGGTCGATGCCCTGAGGGCGAACGGTGTCGCCGCGGCGTGCCTGAACTCCTCGCTCTCCGCTGAGGACGCGAGCCGGGTCGTGCGCGACCTGCGCTCCGGAGTGCTCGACCTGCTCTACGTGGCGCCCGAGCGCCTGATGCTCGACGGGTTCCTCTCCCTGCTGCGCACCCTCCCGCTCGCGCTGTTCGCCATCGACGAGGCGCACTGTGTCAGCCAGTGGGGGCACGACTTCCGCCCCGAGTACGTGCAACTCGGGGAGCTGCGCGAGCTGTTCCCGGGCGTCCCGCTGGTCGCACTCACGGCGACGGCCGACGACCAGACGCGCGACGACGTACGCGAGCGCCTGCACCTGCTCGACGCGCCGGTGTTCTCCGCGGGTTTCGACCGCCCCAACATCCGATACACCGTGGTGGGGAAGCGCTCAGCGCCCGCCCAGCTCGAGCGGTTCGTCCTCGAGCATCCGGGGGACTCGGGCATCGTCTACTGCCTTTCGCGCAAGCGCGTCGAGGAAGTGGCGAAGCGCCTGCGAACTGCCGGCGTGAAGGCGGCCGCCTACCATGCGGGGCTTCCCGCCGAGAAGCGGACGCGGGTGCAGGACTCGTTCCTGCGCGATGACGTCCACGTTGTCGTGGCGACCGTCGCTTTCGGCATGGGGATCGACAAGCCCGACGTGCGCTTCGTCGTGCACTACGACATGCCGAAGAACATCGAGGGCTACTACCAGGAGACCGGGAGAGCCGGCCGGGACGGCCTGCCCGCCGAGGCGCTCTGCATGTTCGGCCTCCAGGACGCGGTGCTGTGCCGCAGTCTCATCGAGAGCGGCAGCAATCCCGATCAGGTGCGCATCGAGCTGCACAAGCTCTCGGCCATGATCGACTTCGCCGAGGCGACGACGTGTCGCCGGCGGGTCCTGCTCGGGTACTTCGGCGAGCGTCGGGACGAGGACTGCGGCAACTGCGACGTGTGTCTCGATCCGCCGCAGCTCTACGACGCGACGATCGACGCGCAGAAGGCGCTCTCAGCCGTCGCGCGGACCGAGCAGCGGTTCGGTGCGGGCCACGTCATCGACGTGTTGCGCGGCCAGGACACGGAGAAGGTCCGTCAGTGGGGTCACGACCGGTTGAGCGTCTTCGGCGTCGGGTCGGAACTCTCGCGCGACGAGTGGACGAGCGTCATCCGCCAGTTGATCCATCGCGGCTACCTGCGCCAGGACATCGCCGCGTACTCGGCGCTCAAGCTACAGAGTGAGGCGCGCGGAGTGCTGCGCGGAGAGGTCGAGTTGGCCTTCTCACGGCCGCGCGCGAAGATCGCTCCCGAGAGCACGCGGGGCAAACGACGCAAGCGGTCGATCGCGCTCGATGCGGCCGCGGGCGGGCTCGTGGACGAGGACCTCTTCGAGCGTCTGCGCGAGCTGCGGCACGTGCTCGCCACCGAGCAGCAGGTACCGGCGTACGTGGTGTTCGGCGATCGCTCGCTCGCCGACATGGCCACGCGCAAGCCGGCCACGCGCGACGAGTTCCTCGACTGCCACGGTGTGGGGGCGGCGAAGCTCGAGCGCTACGGTGAGGTGTTCCTGGAGGCCATCGCCGCCCGGTAGGGGGGAGGCCCCAAACGTGCGGCCCTGGGCGGTCGCACGTGTTTCCGTCGAGTTTCGAACGCATTTCCAACAGGTTATCGAAGGGGATACTATGCACTCAGGCTGATGGGGATGCCGAAGCAGAGCATGCTTCTGCATGGGGAGAGAGGGTGGGACATGAACCTGCAATCACCCCGGGGCAACGACGCGAGTCAGACCGCCAACCGGTCGCGCAACGTCGTTCCCGGGAGCGGGCTGTGCTCACGCTGCATGGAGGACTGCCGCGGCAACTGCGAGGTGTTCAAGGCATCGTTCCGCGGTCGCGAGGTCATCTACCCCGGTCCCTTCGGGGCGGTCACCGCCGGTGGCGACAAGGACTACCCGATCGACTACTCGCATCTCAACATCCAAGGCTATGCGCTGGGTGCCAAAGGGCTGCCCGCCGGCGTCGTCGGCGACTCCGACAACACGCTCTTCCCGATGGTCGACACCGAGGCCGAGTTCGGCCACCTGAACAAGGTCAAGATGAAGGTGCCGATCTTCACCGGCGCGCTCGGCTCCACCGAGATCGCACGCAAGAACTGGGAGCACTTCGCCGTCGGCGCCGCCATCTCCGGTATCTCGCTCGTGTGCGGTGAGAACGTCTGCGGCATCGACCCGGGCCTCGAGCGCGACTCCCACGGCAAGGTCACGAACTCGCCCGACATGAAGCGCCGCGTCGAGGCGTATCGTCGCTACCACCAGGGGTACGGTGACATTCTCGTCCAGATCAACGTCGAGGACACCCGTCTCGGCGTCGCCGAGTACGTCGTCGGCAGGCTCGGTGTGGAGACCGTCGAGCTCAAATGGGGCCAAGGCGCCAAGTGCATCGGGGGCGAGATCAAGGTCGACGGCCTCGACCGTGCCCTCGAGTTGCAGAAGCGCGGCTACCTCGTGACGCCGGACCCGAGCGATCCCGCGGTACAGGCCGCACTCCGGGAGGGGGCCATCCGCCAGTTCGAGCGGCACAGCCGACTGGGGTTCGTCGACGAGAACGAGTTCTACGCCGCGGTCGAGCGCCTGCGCGCCCTCGGCGCGAAGCGGGTCACGCTCAAGACGGGCGCCTACCCCATGCGCGAGCTCGCCATGGCCATCAGATGGGCCAGCAACGCGAAGATCGACCTGCTCACGATCGACGGAGCTCCGGGCGGGACGGGCATGAGCCCGTGGCGGATGATGGAGGAGTGGGGAGTCCCCACGTTCTATCTGCAATCGATGGCCAACGAGCTGGTCGCCAGACTGGCCGCGAAGGGCGCCTACGTCCCCGACATCGCCATCGCCGGTGGCTTCTCCACCGAGGACCACGTCTTCAAGGTGCTCGCGATGGGTGCTCCCCACACGAAGGCCGTCTGCATGGGACGCGCGCTCATGATCCCCGGCTTCGTCGGCCGCAACATCGAGCAGTGGCTGAAGGACGGCGATCTGCCGAAGGCCGTGTCCGAGTTCGGCAGCAGCAAGGAGGAGCTGTTCGTCACCTACGAGACGCTGCGCGCGCAGTACGGTGCGGAGGTCGATCGCTTCCCTGCCGGCGCACTCGGCGTGTACACATACTGCGACAAGATCAGGGTCGGCCTGCAACAGCTCATGAGCGGCAGTCGCAACATGAGACTCGACACGATCTCGCGCGAGGACCTGATGGCGCTCACCCGGGAGGCGTCCGAGGTCTCGGGCATCCCGTTCGTCATGGATGCCTACCGGGAGGAGGCCATGCGGATCATCGAGGAATAGGGGCGTGCCCCTGCATCCCCGACCCTCAGAGGCGCCCGCTCACCGACGGGGACGGGCCTCGCGCGTCACGCGCGTGTGTCCGGAGCCTCCCGCAGGCGCCCGATGAGAAGCGCGACGAGCACGGTTGCGGGCACGGACTTCGCCGCGACGGCTACCGCGTGAGGATCGCGATGAGGTATCCGGCTGCGAGCAGCGCGTTGGTGGCGAGAACCGCGATCACGTTCGCACCCTGCGCCGGGATCAGCGCCTCGAAGCTGTCGTAGTCTCTCAGCGCTCCGGCGATCGCCCTGGCTGCGAAGATGCCGGCAACGAGCCCCACCAGCGCCCACGGGGTCAGCACTCCCAGGGCGACGCTCGCTGCGATCGCGACGTACGCGCCGGCCTCGACCGCCGCGTAGAGCCACCGGGCCCGCTTCTTGCCGATCAGTACGACCATGTGGTGGCGTCCACCGGCGGCATCGGCCTCGGCATCCGGGAACTCGTTGAGCAGCAGCAGGTTGTACGTGAGCAGTCCCGCGGGTATCGAGGAGGCCCACGCCCCGGCGTCGATCGTTCCTGTCAGCAGGAAGTACGTGCCGACGACGGGCAGCGTCCCGAGCGCGAAGCCGGCGAACACCTCACCGAGTCCCAGACGCGTGAGGACGGGGGTGTACAGCACGACGGAGAGCGCCCCCACGAGGCCGATGATCAGCAGCGTCCAGCCGGCCACCCAAGCGAGGTAGAGGCCGATCGCGCAACCCGCGACGAGCGTGACGATACCGATGATCAGCGCGTCTCTGGGCGCGAGCGTGCCGGACGGCACGAGGCCGCTGCCGCCGGAGAAAGGGGTCCGCTTCGTCTCGCGGTCGATACCGCTCCGCGAGTAGTCGTGCCAGTCGTTGAGCGTGTCGACGCTGGCGTGCATCAGCACGAGTCCCAGCATGGCCAGGAGCGTCAGTCCCAGGTCGAAGGCGCCGGGCTTCCTCCAGGCGGCGAGGGCCGATCCATGCAGGACCAAGGCGACCGAGAGGAGCAGGAACTGCGGTCTCGTCTCGAGGAAGTAGAGCTTGATCTTGGACATGTCATCCCCCCGGTTCGGCGGTGCGTCTCGGGCAGAGGAAACCCCATCGACCCGTCAGTGTCCAGCGTCGCTGGCAGGGATCACGTCGCCGGGACGTCCTGGCGCGTCGCGGTGCGCCCCATCGAGGACCGGATGCTTGGATCGCCCAGCCGGATGGTGTGCGCCATCTCGCTCGCCACCTCGTATCCGTTGGGGCACCGGTAGACGGTCCATTCGCGGCGGACATAGGGGAAGAAGTACATTGCCGCACCTCCCGTCGCGGAGTTCATCGTCGGGAAGTCGGGCGTCCGGGGAGTATGTGTCCCTGGTGGAGGCGGATGATGCAGCACGGGGGCTCGTTCGGTGGACGTGTCGGGTTCCGTACGCTCGTAGGAGTCGTCGCGGGCGCCCTCGCGTGGTATCCGCTGGGCCGATGGCTGTTCGACCTCTCCGTCGGCCTGCGCGGACCCGTGGAGCGAGGCTTGCCGGAGATCGTGCGCTTCCTCGCGCTCGCGTCGGTGGGGTTCGAGGTCGTCGCACTCGCGGGCATGGTCGGATACATGGTCCTGACGCGGTCCGACGGGTCGATCGGGGCCGCGGTGGTCGGCATGTCGATCCCCGGTTCGCTCCTGGCAGCGGCGGCACTGAGCCTCCCACCGGGGCAGGGTCTCGGCATCCTCGCGCTCGTCTCGCCCGTCATCGCGTGCTTCTGTTCCGCACTCGCCTCTGCCTGGCATGAGGTCGCCGAGGCGCGTGCACGGCTGGGCTCGTGACTGGCCCGCCTCGGCTATTGTGGGGCGGTACGGCGGCGTGGGGCAGCGAGGAGGCACGATGTCGGGTACGGTCGGTCGTCTGCACGTGATCGCGGGCTGCATGAGCAGCGGCAAGACGGGCGAGTTGATCCGGCTGCTCTCGAGGCACGCGGTGATCAACGACTCCATCGTGATCTACAAGCACGCTGTCGACTCGCGCGACGGGAAGATGGCACGCTCCCGCCTCGGCACCGAGATGGAGGCCCTCGTGGTCGCCGAGGCGAACTGCATCGAGGGCGAGCAGTGCCACGTGGTCGCGATCGAGGAGGGGCAGTTCTTCGGCGAGGAACTCGCCGAGGTCGTGCGCCAACTGCTCCGCGACGGACACCAGGTCTACGTGACCGGCCTCAACCAGGACTTCCGTGGAGAGCCGTTCGGCGTGATGCCGACACTCATGGCACTCGCAGACGAGGTGTCGCTGCTCACCGCCATCTGCCAGAAGTGCCATGGGGTGGCGACCAGGACACAGCGCATCATCGATGGTGAGCCCGCACCGTGGGACTCGCCGCTGATCCTGGTCGGCGGCGCCGACTGCTACGAGGCGCGCTGTCCCGATTGCCATGAGGTCCCGGGCCGACCGTAGGTCGTAAGGCACCGCCCGATGTTCCGCGCGGGGACGCGCCTGCCCTATCATGGCGGTGCGTTCGGCGCTCTGGGGCTCGAGTCACGCGCCGACCGCGTGAGCGACTCCGGGTTGCGACGGGGGGACCGGTTGTTCAAGGCGTTCGGCGGGCTGCGCGCGCGGCTTCTCGCGATCGTGTTGCTGGCACTGCTGCCTGCGGTGGCGCTGCTCGCCGTCTATGCGACGTTCCAGAACCGGATCGCCGAAGAGCGGACGCGCGCCGACGTGCAGCGGATGGTGGAGAGCGACGCGCGTTCTCTGCAGGCGCTCCTCGGCCAGGCGCGCGCGACTCTCGTCACCTACGCGTCCTCGCAGGCCGTCCAGGAACAGGACTGGAAGACCGCCCAGGCGACTGCCGAACGCGTCCAGGCGGAGCAGCCTGAGTATCTGAACATCGGCGTCGCCGACCCGAACGGGCACGTACTCGTGTCCGCGAAGCCCGCCTCCGGAACGGTCAGCATCAGCGACCGCACCTACTTCAAGCGCGTGATCGGGTTCCGGCGTTTCGCGGTCGGCGACTACCAGATCGGGCGGATCACGAGCCTCCCGTCGATCAACGTCGCCTACCCGGTGCTCGATTCTGCGGGAGCTGTTCGCAGCGTGGTCTACGCCTCCTTCGACGTGCGGGCGATCAGAGCGCGCATGGCCGCAGCCTCCGTGACGTCGCCGTTCCATGAGTACCTCGTGGACTACGCCGGGAGCGTGGTGGTTCGCGTGCCCGATGCTCCCGGCGCCGTGGGGAGTTCTCTCGCGGGCACGGACCTTCTGCGCGCGATCCGCGCCCACGCCAGCGGCTCCGTCTCGGGGGAGACGTCCCGAGGCGTGACGCTCGAGTACGCCTACCGGCCCGTGTTCGAGGAGCCCGACGGCGGCTTGTTCCTCGCGATCGGCTTCTCCCCGAGCGAGCTGTACGCGGCGGAGGATCGCGTGATGGCCATGACCTTCACGGGGTTCGCTCTGGTCGCTTTGGCGGCTCTGGCGGCGGCCTGGGCGGCCGGAACGCGCTGGGTGTACCTGCCGACCCGCAAGCTTCGGGAAGCGGCCACCAAGATAGGTAGAGGGAAGCTGTCCGCGCGTGCCCACCTGGACCTCGGCATCGAGGAGTTCGCCGATCTGGGTCGCGAGTTCGACTCGATGGCCGAAAGCATCGAGCGTCGCGTCGCGTTCAGCCAGACGCTCGCGGAGGTCAACAGGCTCGCGCATTCCACACTGGATTTCGACGAGGTCATGCACCGCATCATCTCGGTCACGTGCGACGCGGTGGGAGCCGAGACGGCGGCGATCGTGCTGCGCCGCGACGGGGTGTGGCACACGAAGTACAGCTACAACTTCACCGAGGACATCATCGGTGTGGTGCTGACCGACGAGCAGGCGCCGCACGCCGCTATCGCGCTCAAGTCCGGTCATCCGGTGGCGATCGACAACGGTCTCAGCGATCCGCGCGTCAACGGCCGGGTATTGGCCGCCTACGGGATACGCTCCGTGCTGACCATGCCGCTGATCGTGCAGGGCGAGGTCATCGGCGTCATGTTCATGAACCATCACTCGAAGGCGGTCGAGTTCAGCAGCGCTCAGGTCGACTTCGCTGAGAGCGTTGCGACCACCGTCGCGCTCGCGCTCCAGAACGCCCGCCTGTACGAGGGTGAGCACCGGATCGCCGAGACCCTTCAGAAGTCGCTGCTCGCGCTGCCCGAGCAGATCCCGCATCTGCGGTTCGCCAGCATCTACCGCTCGGCGACGGAGGCCGCGCGCGTCGGCGGTGACTTCTACGACCTGTTCGAGATCGAGACCGGAGTGGTCGGCGTGACGGTGGGTGACGTCTCCGGCAAGGGCCTCGACGCCGCCGCGCTCACCTCGCTCGTCAAGAGCACCATCCGGGCGCACGCGATGGACTCGGCGAAGACACCCGCGCAGGTCATGGCCGCCACGAACCGGCTGTTGCTCCGCGAGTCAGCGCCCGAGATGTTCGCCACCGTCTTCTTCGGGGTCCTTGATACCGGCGCAGGCCGGCTTCTCTACTGCAACGCCGGGCATACGACCGGAGCCATCGGGCGCCCGGGCGGGCCCATGGCACGCCTGGAGTCCAACTCGACCTTGGTCGGCGGATTGGCTGACGCGACGTTCGAGGACTCTGCGGCATCGATGCGCCTTGACGACCTGCTGTTCCTCTATACGGACGGCCTGACCGAGGCCCGCGGAGACGGCGGGATGTTCGGCGAGGACCGCGTCTTCGCCATCCTTGAGGGGTTGGAGATCGACGACCCATGGGTCGCGGCGACACGCGTGATCCAAGAGGCCGGGACGTTCGCGAGCGGGCACCTGTCCGACGACGTCGCCATCCTCGCGGTGGCGCTCACCGACCGATAGGGGGCTCGTGATGATCGTGTCTGCGCTGTGCGGTTCGCTGCGGAAGGGCAGCTACAATCAGGCGCTGCTCGACACGGCTGCCGAACGCGCTCCTGGTCACGGGCTTGAGATCGTCCAGACCCCGATCGACGGGTTTCCTCTGTTCAGCCAGGATCTCGAGTCCGACCCTCCCGCCGACGTGATCGCGGCGAAGGAGGTCATCCGTTCGTCCCGGTGCCTGCTCCTGTCGACCCCGGAGCACGACTACGGTGTGCCGGGGGTACTGAAGAATGCTGTCGACTGGCTCTCCCGGCCGCACGGCGATCCCACACTGGAGGGCAGGCCGCTCGCACTCATGGGTGCGAGCACGGGCTACATGGGCACCATGCGCGCGCAGCTGGCGTGGCGTCAGATGTGGCACTTCTTCCATGCATCGGTGTTCAGCGACGTGGAGCTCACCGTCTCGTTCGCGGCGTCGAAGTTCGCGGACGGGCGCCTTGTCGACGAGGACACGCTCAGGCAACTGGACCTGTTCCTGGACGGCCTGCACGGCTGGCTCGAGCGCTGCGACTGATGCTCGTGTCGGCTCAAGGCGCAGCAGCCAAATAGGCCCG
>Ga0209748_1001878_pt1 | contig 10324 bp, 3 predicted proteins | sample BarGraIncu00421A_FD_185490 | JGI IMG/M metagenome (GOLD analysis project Ga0209748, IMG submission 185490) | Arctic peat soil microbial communities from Barrow, Alaska - Barrow Graham LP Incubations 004-21A (SPAdes) (version 2) | ecosystem: Environmental > Terrestrial > Soil > Wetlands > Peat... | reverse complement strand
CGTGTGATCGGTGTCGGACACCTGCGTACACCCTCATCGTGTTCGCCCGGGCAGCGCGAACCGCTGCCGCACTGGAGGCCAGAAGCATACACGAGCACGCGCATCGGTCAGGACCGCCCTTGCCGACGCTGACCGTGCGCGGGGGCGCGCCGGACCCGCCATGACCGCTCCGAACGCCTAGCCTTCTGGCTCTTCCGTCCCGACGGCCTCCGCCTCAGCGACCGCCTCTCTGTATGCCTTGCGCGCCTGAAGCGTGTACTGCGTCGCCGAGGTGAGCGACAACACGACCCCGACATATACGATGTACGAGCCCAGCGGCCGCGTGCCGCCCACCACGTGCGGGCTCCCGAGCACCCAGTACGTGAACAGCGTCGGAGCCTGAACGATCGGGAAGTTCCACACGAGCGAACCGAAGCCCGCCATCAGGACGGCGGTCGTGACCTTGCCCAGCATGGTGACGGGAAGACGCCGCCCGTGACGCTCGAGCACCCATGCGCCGTACAGCAGGTACACGTCGCGGCCGACAAGTGTGACCATCAGCAGGAGGCTTACACGATTGACCATGTACAGTCCGACGAGCGCCGATGCGATGAGCACGCGGTCCACCAGCGGGTCGATGATCTTGCCGATCGCGGTCACGTGGCCGGTCGCCCGCGCGATCAGCCCGTCCAGCCAGTCGGTGCCGGCGCAGAGGGCGAACAGCGCGAACGCAACATGGTTGGGCCCGGTCGCAGGTCCGGCATATACCAGGAACCAGTACACGACCGGTATGAGCACGAACCTGAGCACGGTGATCACGTTCGGGACGGAGATGATGTCGCGCGAGTGGTCGACCGGCAGGTTCACGACCGGCGTGACTTCGCGACGCCCCGCGTTGCGCGCTACCACCAACCCCTCCTCTTGAACAGGTACAGCATCCCGCCGGTGATCACGACGAACGAACCCATGACGGCCCAGAACGACCAAACGACATCGCCGGGAGGCGGCCACATGCCCCCCGTCAGGTTCATACCGTAGACGCCCGTGATGAGGGTCAGCGGCATGAAGATCGTCGCCACGACTGTCAGCTGCTTCATGACGACGTTGAGGCGGTTCGAGATGGCGGAGAGGTAGATGTCCATGACGCTCGACGCCACGTCGCGATAGGTGTCCACCGCGTCGGCGACACGTGAGACGTGGTCCCCGACGTCCTGGAAGTACAGGTACGCCTCCTGGCTGATGAAGTCCGTGTGGCGCGCCATGGCCCGCAGGACATCCCGTTCCGGGCCGATGATCTTCTGAAGTGCGAGCAGCATCCGCTTGGCGGCGTACAGATCCTGCAACTGCCCGTCCTGGACCTTCGCCAGAAGCTCGTTCTCGATGCGGTCGAGCTCGTCGCCGACGATGTCGACGACCGGGAACATCGCGTCCACCGAACGGTCGAGCACGGCGTGCAGGGCCCATTCGGCTGCATTCGCCAGGGCGCCACACGGGTCGCCGACGACAGCATCGAGGGCCGCAACGGGACTGCGATGCGAAGTGATCAAGAAGTTCGATCCGAGGAAGATGTCGATCTCGTCACCGGCCATGGCGTGGTCGGGGGTGAGGCGCGGCGCGATCCAGACGATGAAGAGGTTGTCCGGGTAGGCGTCGATCTTCGGCCGCTGACGCGAGTGCAGGCAGTCCTCGATGGCCAGAGAGTGCAGACCGAAGAGCCGCTGCAGCTGCGCGAGCGTCTCCTCGTCAGGTTCGAGGACGTCGACCCACAGCGCCTGGCCGGCAGCTCTCGCGGCCGCGATGTCCTTGAGCCCACCGACGCGTGGTTCGGCGGCTATCCAGCGAACGGTGACGGACGTGGGCACGTGTCGCTCCCCCTCTTTGTCGCGCCGCATATCGGTGCGGCGCGACGCTTGAACCCCCCTCGGACGAGATTATGCACGATGCGCGGCATCTTCCGTTGTTCGGTGACCGCCGCAGGGAATACGATGGGTGGGCATCATCGGATGAATCGCTGTCGGAACTCCAGGCGAATCCTCGTAGCCGTTCGTGAATCCGCACCCCCGTCTAGCGGCCTTGAGCGACATCCCCGTGCAGGGGCTCGCGGCGGCTTCGCCGCGGAGAGGGGCGCGCGATGACACGGCGACCGTTCAACCTCTCTTTCCTTCGCCGCGGAGCAATACGCACCCCGCCGGCCACCTCGACCGGAGTGACGCGCCGGGAGGCGATCGCGGGGGTCGCGGCTGCCGCCGTGGTGCCCAGGTTCTTCTCCTCCTTCGCCGGCACGCCGGGCGCCGTGGGAGTCACCGCATCTCCCGGGCGTGCGGCGCTGACCCTCGACGGCGTCGTGGCCTGGTCCATCGACGCGTCCCGCTTCGGTGGTCGGCCCCGTGTCGCGGTGACCCGCTCCGACAACGAGACCGAGATCCGTCTCGCGGGAGCGCTGTATCCCGGCACGAGCCTGCCGGCCGATCTCACGATCGTCTCCTACGACGGCGTCACCGGCCCGCGACTCCATATCTCGCTTTCTCTCGGCGGCTTCGAGGCCGAGGTTCCGGCGCGCGCGTGGCTGCGCAGTCGCGTGAGCGCGAGCGCGCGAGTGGTGCTGTCAGGCTCCGGCCTCGCCGGACGGTTGACGCTTGATCTCACCGGTCAGGGCGAAGCCGCCTACGACGCCGCAGGAAGCGTCCGGGTCAGCGGCAGCGGCATCGCGTCTCTCGGGGGACTGACCGGCTCGCGTCTGCTCGCTGACACCGTAGAGGTGAAGCTGCTCGACCCGTCGGCCCCCAGTTCACTGTCCCGACCTCCGGCGCGACGCACCCTTCTCACGCTCGAACGTGGCGAACAGCGCTGGGCTGGGGCTCCGCGGCTCAGCGAGTCGCATGCGGGCTCGCTCGCCTGGACACGAGACGCATTCGATGCGGTCGACCTGGAGGCGGCACTGAGCGCAGCTGGCACTCGCCTGGTCGCAGTCGCGCGGAGTTCGTCGGACGCGACGGCCGTCACATACCGGACCGCGGCGCCGGGCGGCGGCACGATCGAGTTGCCGCTCGCCTCTCCCCGTCTGGCGGTCTCGTACGACTCCGGAGCCAAGTCCACCGCACTCGTCGCGGAGTTCGCGGCGCACTCGTGGATCCCGCTGAAGGGGCTGAGCGTCCGCGTCGGACCCGCCGACGGAGCACCTCCCTTCGAGGCGAGCGGGACCGGCCACCGGCTGACGACCGTGACGTGCAGCCCCGCGATCACCGGTGTCGTTCCTGCCACGACCGACGGGACGATCGTCGAGGCGGTGCTTCACAACGGCAAGGCGACACGGGTCGCTTCGCTGGGAGACGTCCGTGTCCCCGCCGGCGTGCGCAAGGCATCGACGTTCGCGCTCAACGACGTTCCCGTGCTCCCGGCGTCGGATCTGGTCGTCGTCCGTCCCGACGACCTCCTGGTCCTCACTCTGCGGTTCGAGAACCTGTACGTCGACTCCTCGGGAGACGTCCCGGTGCTCCGGCCCGTCAGCCTCAACGCTCCCTCGTATCTCATCGCGGAGCTCCCACCCCAGCACGTGCTCGAGCGGGCGTTCTACCAGACGCGGCCCGACACCGGCGCGAAGATCGTCAACAAGGGAGCGATGGGTCAGACGCTTCCCACGAACCCGACCGGTTCGGAGCCGCTCCTCGGCCGCCCCGTCAAAGCCCTGCTGTCCGGCGGTTCACGGCTGGCGTTCAAGGTCCCGGTCTCGATCGACCCGATCGAATTCACGCTCGACGGCGATAAGGGGCTGTTGCGGTTCGACCGGCTCGAGCCGAGCGTCGTGGACGCCGCACGCGTCTTCCAGCCGGGCAGCGGAACGCCCATCTCCAACCCGGCGCCTGTCGACGCCGCGGCCGAGAACCAGACCTCCATCGAGTTCCCGACCCGGCTGTTCCTCTCCCCCGACGAGATGGCCACCTGGATCAACGCCACCTCGCCGGTCATCGCTGCGGACCCCAAGGGCGGTCCTGCACGGTGGTCTGAGCTGTGGCACACGGTGGCGGTCCCCGAGAACCTCCCATGGAGCGCCGACCGCCCCACCCCGCTGCGGGCGGTCTACTCCCCTGACTACTCATCCGGTACGGCTCCCACGCACAACAACTCGCCGTTCCGGGCCCCGCTCGATCGGCGCGACCGACACGAGCTGGTCAAGATCATGGGGCGGTACCGCTTCGACCCGGCAGTCGCCCGCCTCTTCGCACTCTCCGCTCTCGGCGGGTGGGTGGATCTCAAGGCCACGTGGGACCCCACGTCCTACACGAGTCTGAGCGCTATGTCCGATGTGGAAGTCGAGGCCTGGGAGCATCGCGCGACCCAGGGCCGCGACCACTACGTGAAGGTCGTGTACTCCGGCTACCTCTTCCCATTCGGGCATCGGGCCTCGCTGATCAAGGTCACGGAGCGCCAGTACCGTCTCGACCCCACCAGCCCGGCCAGCCCGGGCACCGCCTACCTCATCCAGCGCATGTACGTGGTCGTGCGCGAGCCTGCCCGGGACTACGGCGAGACCACGACCGCGCGCAGCCGCCAGGTGCCGTTTCGCACGGTCAGGATCGAGATCGCACGGACTCCGGACCTCGACAACATCGGCTCCGGCATCGGGGGGAAGGGCCAGCAGTCCTTCTGGCCGAAGGTCGGGGGCACGGAGTTCGCGTTCCGGATGACCGCCACCGACCGTGTGGGCAGGTCGGTCGAGTTCACGGCCCCGCTGATCTTCGTGTCGCGCCAGTGGGCGCTGTACACCGCCGGGAGCCCGCTGGGCAACGCCAGTGTCCGGAACCAGCTCATCAAGGTCCTCACCGACTATCGGGACGCCGCCCATCCGCTGCGGCGCGGACGCGTCTTCGGCGGTCAGCCAGTCGCGTATGCGCTCGAATCGGGATCGCGACCGGGCGACACGACGCTCGAGACGACCGGGATGGCGTTCACAGCAGAGGTCTTCCCCGCCACGGAGGTCGACGCGACGTCGTCCCCGCGGTTCTCGCCGAAGCTGGACTTCGCGACGGTGCGGATCCCCGCCGTCGGAGAGATCACCGGCGGAAAGCCTGCGGCGCTCGTCCGCTACCCCGCCGTCTACCTGAACAACGGGCTCGCTGACTCCAACGACCTGAACACCGGCGACGTCTTCATCGAACTCCTGCCAACCGCCCAGGTTCCGGTCCCCTTCTCCGGCGACCGCGCGGGCGGCCTCGCCACCCCGTCCTTCACCGTCAGCGCGCTGTCGCGTACATACGGCACGGTGTCGGGTGACGTGTCGACGTTCGCCAAGGGCACGTTCGATGCGGGCGGCTTCTTCGACCCGTCTGCGAATCTGCTGGGCGGCATCACCCTGGGGGCCGTGGTCGACATACCCGACTTCAAGACAGTCGGAGGGACCGCCGCCGGAGACGTCCCGCGCATGAATCAGTACGTGGAGGGCGACGAGCAGGTCGTCTCATACGAGTGGAGCACGAGTGCACTCCAGCCGATCCTGGTATTCCAGCCGGGCACCGACTGCCGGCTCTCGCTGCGGGCCGAGGCCCGTCGCAAGCTGCCGCCGGCCAACGGAGAGCCCACGATCAGCGTCACCGGCGACCTCTACGACTTCACGATCCTTCTCGTCCATCCACTCGCAACCTTCATCGCGATCAAGTTCGACAGCATCGGATTCAAGTCGCTGCAGGGCGCGACGCCGACCGTCAACGTGAACATCCCCGACGGCGGCGTCGAGTTCAGGAGCGTGCTCGTCTTCCTGAACGCATTCACGCCGTTCATCTCCTTCGGCGGAGCCGGAGGCGGAACCGCGGCGCTCGGAGGCGGCTCGGGCGCCGACATCGCCGTGGACGCGACTGGTGTGACCCTCAAGTACACCCTTGCGATACCGACGATCGCCCTCGGAATGTGGTCGATACAGGACATCGCGTTCTCTGCGGGCATACGTCTTCCCTTCGACGGCTCGCCCGTCCGCCTCCGCCTTGCCTTCTCAGACCGCGAGAAACCCTTCCTCATCGGCGTGCTCTGCTTCGCGGGAGGAGGATTCTTCGCCATATCACTCGGCGCGGACTCGATCGAATCGCTCGAGGCCTCGCTCGAGTTCGGCGGGCAGCTCTCGCTGAGCCTCGGCGTTGCGTCGGGCGCCGTCTACGCGCGAGGAGGCATCTACTTCGGACTCAAGTACCTGGCCGACGGCAAGGAACTCACGTTCTCGGCGTTCCTGCGCATGGGCGGGACCCTGGAAGTCCTCGGGATCATAACGATCTCAATGGAGTTCTACATGGCCCTCAACTACACCGAGCTGACCATCGGCGGCGTCAAGAAGGTCAAGCTGTGGGGCGAGGCGACGCTCACGGTAGAGGTCGAGGTCCTGTGCTTCTCCAAGTCGGTCGACGTTACCGTCACGCGCGAACTGGCGGGTAGCGATCCCGGGTTCATCGACATGTTCCCACCCGACAACCCGAGGGATCCGGTCAGTTCGTCCGTCTGGGAAACCTACTGCGCGGCCTTCGAGCCCGCGCTGCTGAAGTAAGGGGGCGCAAGGATCATGGCATCAGAGCAGCGCATAATCTGGACCGCCCTTCCGGCCGGGATCAGGGCTGACCAGCTGACGGTCAGGGTGCACATCGCCCCCCGTCTCACCACGAGCGATACTCCTGCAACGCTGGGCTCGTTCCCGGACTTCCAGGACTGGCCGCTCACCCTCGGCGACTTCGACGTACGCCTCGAGGTCTCCGGGGTCACCCCGCCGATCACCCTCACACCGCAGGGCGCGGCATCTTCAGCGCTCTGGACGAAGCTGTTCCCTCTTCAGACCACGGTCGAGCCCTTCGGCTTCACCGACATGGCGTTGCACCCGGTCAACTCATTCAGCGTGGGCAAGGTCGCCGACGCGGTGATCGGCACGTACGGAGCGGTCGCTGCCAACCCGGCTGCCGCGATGATGCCGCCGAAGACACACGCGGTCGCCGACGCGGCATGGCAGTTCCTCGATCCTACGGAGGTCCCACCGCGGTACCACCCCACCAAGGGCACACCCGCGGCTAGCAAATACGTCGCGAAGATGCGCACGTTCCTCAAGCCATATCCGGGACCCCAGCTGCCGACGCTCGAACCACCGGCGCCCGACTTCCACGACGCAGTGGCAGCCCTGTCCAAGTACCCCTCGCTGCCGCCGCTGTTCGGCCTCGTGCGCACATACACCTTCACGATCCCGGCGAAGATGCCGGCCACCGGGACGCTGCGCTTCCTGGTGTCGCGCAAGACGCTGCTCCCCTCCGGTCCGGCCCGCGTCAACGTGAGCCCGAAGACAGCCTTCCAGTTCAAGTACAGTTCTAGCCCGACGTCGGCGTACTTCCGAGCGGCGCCGCGGCAGACCAAACCCGAGATCTCCGGCGGCAAGATGATCCTGCGCCTGCCGGCGTCGGTCCAGGCGGTCAGCCACTGGTACGACGCGCCGACGTCCCTTCTGCAGTTCGACGTCGAAGGCGCAGTGCGCAAGTTGGAGACGTCCGGAAAGGCGTCGGTCGGTGCGGTCTGGTCCGCGCTGAACGGAGCCAAGGACACCCCCAAGACCGCGACGCTTCCGGCGCTGACGACCACCGGTATCAGGCTCATCCGGCACGCGCGCGAGACCTCGCTGAAGGCGCAGTACTCACTCGCCAAGGCGCTCAACGTCAAGGCGTCCAAGACCCCGGCCTCGGCACCGACCGGTGGACTGGGGGCCGACATGACCCTGTACGCGGAGGACGTCACCCGGGGTTGGGCGATCGACGTCTACGACCAGTCGTCCGCGCATTGGTTCAAGCTCTGTTCTCGCGACGCGCGCTACACACTGCCGGGGATGGAACCGCTCCCGACCCCCGATACCTACTTCGCGGAGGAAGGCTTCGTCACGACGGCCGTGACCCAGGCCCCGGTCGCATCGGGGGCCACTCCCCCGCCGGACTCCACGGTCAACCTGCACGAGGGGCTGTTCACCTGGGACGGCTGGAGCTTGGCCGTGCAGCGGCCTGGTTCGGCGATCCTGGGCCTGAACGCCGACCTCGGATCGGACGTCGGCACGACCGCGACGATCGACGGCGAGGAGTACTCCATCGGGCAGTACGAACTGCCGGAGTTCCCGCTCACCAAGGCCTTCCGGGTGCCGCCGGGCTCGCTTCCGCGCCTCCGCTTCGGGAACTCGTACAAGATGCGCGCCCGCGCTGTGGACATCTCGGGATACGCCTCGCCCTTCGTCGACGCCGCGCCTGCATCTGCCGACCTGACGGTCAGCCTCTCGCTCAAGTACCGCAGGTTCGAGCCGGTCCCTCCCCCGCCCATCATCCCGGTGAACGAGTTCACGCCGGGCGAATCCGCGTACCACCTCGTCGTGCGCAGCGATGTGGACTCCCTGCCTGAGGGACCCTCACGCCGGCACATCCTCCCTCCTCGTACCGCCCAGAACGTCGCTGAGGTCCACGGCGGCTTCGACCTTCCGAGTGGCGCGCCGGATCCTTCCGCATGGGCGACTATCGCCTCACGCGAGAAGCCGTTCCCGCTGGAAGACGACGGCACCGCCGCACCGATGCCGGCGATACCTGATCCCGTTCCGTACCTGCCGGACCCGATCGCCGTGGGCGCGGCGTTCTGGAACCTCCCGGGCACACCGAAGGTCACTGGCGCGGACGTCGTCATCAACGACGGTGCGGTGTTCAGCGGACTGAAGGTGGGCACGGCCAACGTCACCGCGACCAAGATCGACTTCGACCTCGCAGGCACATCCTGGCTCGACAAGCGGCCTTTCGTCCTGAAGGCCGAAGGGGTCGATTCGTCCGACCCGAGGGTGGCCGCATATGGCGTGACCTATGGAGGCCCGCCGACCGAACCGAAGTGGAACAAAGTCGACCGCGAGCTCGGGGTCGCGGTCCCGAAGGGCGAGCAGGTCACGGTCACCATGAGCAGCTTCACCGGGACCATCCTTCCCGACGTCCGGAAGGTGCGGTGGGAGCCGTTGTCCAACGGGGTGCTCTCCTGGGCGTGGTCGCGACTCTCGGCCTACCCGGCGCTTCGCGCCCTGCTGGACAAGCTGACGCGACTGGGCGCGAACTGGCTCGTCTCGCCCTTCAAGACGCTGACGCTGACCCACGCCGTCAGCCAGCCCCTCATCCCGCCGAAATGGAAGAGCCCCGTCCTCATGAAACGCACGACGGGGCAGACCTGGGTGGAGCTGCGTGACACGCAGGCTGTCCATGCCGCCTCTACTGTGAAAGTCGACCTCTATGCCGAGTGGAACGACGTCCTCGACGACCCGGCGAGCGGGCAGCTCCTGGACGGGCGTAGCGGGCGCGGCCTCGTTGCGCGCCAGCAGCACGCCTTCGAGGTGCCGGTCGTCCCCAAGCAGACCTACGTGCTGGACCCCTACACGATGGTCATGGGTGGCAAGATCGTCCTCGACAAGCAGTTGACGGCCGCCCAGAAGGCGGCGATCGCCGCGCTCGCGCTGCGTCAGCGCCACTACATCGGCGACACACGCTACCGGATGATGACGTACCACGCGGTGTCCACGACCCGCTACAAGGACTTCTTCGCTGCCGACGCCGGACCGTTCACGGCAAGCACGGGCGATGCACCGGGCGATGCCGAGCACGTCTGGACGGAGCTGAAGGTTCTCAGCACGGCCCGACCGGACGCCCCGAAAATACGCTGGATCGTCCCGTCGTTCGGATGGGACAGGTCCATCGAGAACAGGAGCGTGAGGCGAGGCGGCCTCCGCATCTTCCTCGACCGTCCGTGGTACTCCTCTGGCGATGACGAGCTGCTCGGCGTCGTCTTCTGGAAGCCCGCGACGACCGGCATCTTCAAGCTCGAGCCCTACCTGTCGTGGACGGCTCACGACCCGACGTGGAGGTCGGGCTCGCTAGGCGCCTACCTGGTCGCCAAGGACTTCCCGCTTCGGGACAAGACCGGCACGAACCTGTACCTGGAGGAGATCGGGGCGTACGACCATCAGGTCAACGTGGCTGGGCACAAAGTCCAGTACGACGCCGAACGTGACCTGTACTTCGCCGACGTCCAGGTGTCGCCGAAGAACGACTACTGGCCGTTCGTGCGTCTGGCGCTCTGCCGCTACCAGCCGAACTCGATCGCGCGGTGCGAGGCATCGCGCGTCGTCATCGCCGATTTCGCGCAGCTTGCACCGGACCGGACGGCTCAAGTCGTCTACAACGGCCTCGATCCGCACACTTCGATCACACTGACCGTGTCGGGAACGACGTACTCCTCTTCCAGCATGAGGGCCTCGGAACCCAAGTACGCGGCCGCGGACAAAGCCCGCCTCACCGTCACGATCGAAGGCACCGTCGACCGCGCG